>ENA-ORUB01000003-ORUB01000003.1-human-gut-metagenome-genome-assembly--contig:-NODE-3-length-314733-cov-11.007185_pt1 | contig 314733 bp, 288 predicted proteins | sample MGYA00241918_ERZ509200 | MGnify/ENA primary metagenome ERZ509200 (study PRJEB26280, sample SAMEA2338853) | human gut metagenome | biome: human gut; feature: human-associated habitat; material: faeces... | reverse complement strand
TACGTCGAAAGTACTTGGCTGGAAGCGGCCCGGGAGGATAGATAGCTGCCGGTTGATAAAAAAAGGCATACCGAATGGTGTGCCTTATTTGTTTATATATAATACATTAAAAATACCTGTACCATTTGGCACAGGTATTTTGTTTATAAAAGCATATTTACTTTTACTTTTTTCGTCCTGTTAATAACAGGTTAAGCACAGGTATTTTAGCAGATATTTTCTTTAATACAATGCTGGTAATAAGCGATACTCCAAGTAAAATAATGTAAGATGCCGCTGCACGTTTGGTTGTCATTACAATTCCAAAATGGCGGCTTGTTCTTTCAATCATGCTTAACCAGAAGGGATGGGCAAAGTAAACAAGCATGGAATTATCGGATATAAAATCTACGGCACGGGTTAAATAATTTTCTGTTTTCTTTCGTGCAAAAAAGCCGCAGAAGAATAAAATGGAAGCTATTGTGTAAATAAAGCCTTGCGGGCTTAACTGCTGAAAGGTATTGGTCAGGCTGATTAAGTCGTAACCATAATGATAGTAGTAATAGTAGTAACTGCCGCAGATATAAATTATTGAAAGTAAATATAAAGCGCTTACGCTTTTAAAATTGCCGGCAAGTGTTTTGAAAAATTCTTTTTCTTTAATTGCGGCCAAACCGCCAAGCATAAAAATGAACAGGTAATGCAGCGGTAAATAGTTAAGCCTGTAAGTAAAAAAGTCTTGTAATATTATAGGAAGCTGCTGCGTGGTAATTCCGGGGTGCATTGTCCAATAATTAAACAGCAGCTGGAACGAAAACAGGGCGGCAAAGCCTGCTTTTAAACTGTATTTCTGCATTATGCCCAGCAGTTTTTGAAAGATTGGGAAGAAAGCATAGAACCATAATAATATAATCATAAAATACAAATGGTAGCATGCAAGCCCCCAAAACAATATGTGCAGCAGCCCTAATGGAGAAAACCAGGGAATGCAGCCGGGCACGACTGTTGTAAAATATACCATATAAAAAAGCGACCAGCTTAAATACGGTATGCCGCTGCTTTGAAAACGTTTTTTTATAAACTGCCGGTAATTAATTTCCGTTCCGGGTTTATAGTGGCTAAACAGGCCGTAGCCTGATACAAAAAAGAATGCGGGCACGCTGTAACGCGAAAGTATTTCAAACAGCATATATAAATGTTGGTTTGGCGATACCGACATTAAAACCAGCGAGCCGGTATGAATGCCGAGTACGCCGAGCATACAGATGCCGCGCAGTTTATCAATAGTTTTATTGCGTTCTGTCATAAATTCTCCTGAAATATTAAATTTTACCTGCTTATTATACAGCAAATGCAGGTTTTGGGCAAAGAAAAAGAGCGCTGCCTGCGTTTTTATTTTTGGCAGGAAATTAAAACCTGACAGCGAAATATTTAAAATAGTATTTTCTTTTTTACAAAACCGTTTTAAGAGATAAGGTGATAGGGATGGAACTTGGTTTTGTACATATATTAAGCCTGATAGCTACTTTGGCGGTAGTGCTTGGCTGCGGTATTTATTCTTCGCGCAAAGTAAAATCGGCAGATGATTTTGATGTGGGCGGGCGCAGTGCCGGTGTAATAATGGTTGCCGGTTCTATTGCCGCAACCATTATAGGCGGCGCGGCCACTATCGGCACCGCACAGGGCGGTTTTACTTTTGGCTTTGCCGCGTGGTGGTTTACGTTAGGCAGCGGCATTGGCTTTTTAATTATGGCTGCTTTTTATGCGCGTCCTCTGCGCAAAAGCGGTTTAACAACAATTTCGGAGTACCTTGTTATTAATTTTGGCCCGCAGGCTGGGCCTATTGCAAGCATTGCCGCTTCGCTCGGCATTTTTTTCAGTATTGTTTCCAGTTCGTTAAGTTCGGTGCATTTAATTGGCGGTATTCTGCATTTGGGCTATCTGCCTTCGGCTGCCGTTGTAGTGCTTTTGGTAATGGGGTTTGTGTTTTTCGGCGGCATTAACAGCAGCGGCATGGCCGGATTATTTAAAGTTGGTCTGATTTTTGCTACCATTTTTGTCGGCGGGTATCTGGCTTTTACGGATATGGGCGGTTTAAGCGGGATGCACGAGGCTTTTCCGGAACTGCCGTGGTTCAGTATGTTTGGCATTGGCGCCGACCATGCGTTGTTTAATTTATTTTCCATGATTGTAGGTGTTGTTTCTACCCAAAGCTATGTGCAGTCTTTATTTTCTGCCAAAAACAGCAGGGTAGCGGCTTTGGGGTGCCTGCTTGCCGCATGCATAGCAATTCCGGTGGGGCTGCCTTCCGTTATTATTGGCATGTTTATAAAACTGCATCATCCGGAGCTGAACAGCATTGATACCTTGCCGTTCTTTTTATGCAATTATCTGCCGGAATGGCTTGGCGGAGCTGGTTTAGCGGCACTGGTGCTGTCCTGCGTCGGTTCTATTGCCGGTTTGTCGCTTGGTGTAGGCACGCTGTTCAGCCGCGATATTTTCGGTGCGGTTTTAAAAGTTCATGACAGCAAAAAGCTGCTGTGGATTAATAAACTTACGGTTCTTACAGTTACGCTTGCGGCACTTGTTTTTATTCATTCGCATCTCGATTCTTCCGTGCTTCAATGGAATTATCTTTCAATGGCTTTGCGCGGCGCAGGCGTTTTCCTGCCGATGACTGCCGTTATATTCTTTAAAGGCATGGTTGGCAAAAAAGCTGGCCTGCTTTCAATGTTCGGCGGCATTGCTTCCGGCTGTGCATGGCATTTTATTTTTCCAACATCACCGTATACTTTATTTGTAAGCTTGTTTTTCAATCTTTTGTTTTTAGTACCGTCTATTGCATATAATCTTTTGCATAGCAAGAAATAAAAGGAGATTTTTAATGACTGAAAAATTTACCCATCTGCATGTGCATACGCAGTACAGCCTGCTTGACGGCGCCTCCAAAATAGATTTGCTTTTGGCACGTGCCAAAAAACTTGGCATGGACAGCATTGCCATTACCGACCACGGCGTAATGTACGGCGCAGTTGATTTTTACCAGCAGGCGCAGAAAATGAATATCAAGCCCATTATCGGCTGCGAAGTATATGTTACGCAGTCGCGGTTTGACCGCAGCCAGCGCGGAGGCATTTACCATTTAATTCTGCTTGCCGAAAATAATACCGGCTATCATAATTTAATGAAATTGGTTTCCTTATCGCATCTGGAAGGCTTTTATTATAAACCGCGCATTGATAAAGACATTCTGCGCAAATACAGCGAGGGGCTTATATGCCTGAGCGCCTGCATTGCCGGTGAAGTGCCGGTAAAAATACTGCAGCGTGATATTGACGGTGCGGAACGTGCCGCGCAGGAATATATTGAAATCTTCGGCAAAGAAAATTACTTTTTTGAAATTCAGAACCACGGGCTTGATGAAGAACGTGTTGTAAACCGTGAATTAAAACGCATGGCTGCCAAATTCGGTGTGGGGCTTGTTGCCACGAACGACCTGCATTATGTTGAAAAAGCTGACGCCGAAGCGCAGGACGTTTTATTATGCATTCAAACCGCAAGCACGGTTGATGACCCCAAACGCATGAAGTTTGCCAATGACGAGTATTACTTAAAAAGTTACGAGGAAATGGCGGAACGTTTTGCCGATTGCCCGGAAGCATTGGAAAATACGGTTAAAATTGCTGAGCGCTGCCATGTGGAGCTGGAGTTTGGGCATCTTTTGCTGCCGGAATTTCCGATACCGGAAAAATATGCCAATGCCACGGAATACCTGCGCGATTTGTGCCTGCAAGGGCTGCCGCAGCGGTATGCCAAAGCCGACGAAAAGGTTATGCATCGTTTGGACTACGAACTTGACATTATTGACCGTATGGGTTACAGCTGCTATTTTTTAATTGTATGGGATTTTATTAATTACAGCCGCAAAAACGAAATACCTGTCGGGCCTGGGCGCGGCAGTGCGGCGGGCAGCATAGTTGCTTATCTTTTGGGCATTACCAATATCGACCCGTTAAAATACGATTTGCTTTTTGAACGTTTTTTAAACCCTGAACGCGTGAGTATGCCGGATATTGACACGGATTTTTGTTATGTTAACCGCGGGCGCGTGCTGGAATATATTATTAAGCGCTACGGCAAAGAGCGCGTGGCGCAGATTATTACCTTCGGTACATTACAGGCGCGTGCCGCCGTGCGCGATGTAGGGCGTGCGCTTGATTTGCCTTACAGCTTTGTTGATAATGTTGCTAAAATGATTCCGCGCGAACTTGGCATTACGCTGGAAAAAGCGCTGGAAACAAGCAACGATTTTAAGGCGCTATACGACAGCGATGAAAAAGTAAAACGCTTGATTGACATTGCCAAAAAGGTTGAAGGAATGCCGCGCAACAGCGGTACGCATGCAGCGGGCGTTGTAATTACGCCGCGTGATTTGATTGACTGCGTGCCTTTGCAGCTTTCAAACGAAGGCCTTGTTATTACCCAGTATGATAAAGACAAGGTTGAAAATTTAGGCCTTTTAAAAATGGATTTGCTGGGGCTCAGGACTTTAACCGTTATAGGTGATACGCTCCGCTATATTTACGAAACTACCGGAGAAAAAATTGATATAGAAAAAATACCGCTTGATGACGATGCAACCTGCGCCATGCTGCGGCGCGGCGATACGCAGGGCGTGTTCCAGCTTGAATCTGAAGGCATGACCAAACTCGTTATGGATTTGGCACCCGAAAAATTCAGCGATTTAATACCTCTGGTGGCATTATACCGCCCGGGGCCTTTGGGCACAGGCATGGTGGAAGATTTTATAGCCGGTAAGCACGGCACACGCACGGCAGACATTCTGCATCCACTTTTGGAGCCGGTTTTAAAAGATACTTTCGGCGTTATCCTGTATCAGGAACAGGTAATGCAGATAACTTCCGTACTGGCAGGTTTTACGCTTGGCCAGGCCGATATTCTGCGCCGCGCCATGGGCAAAAAGAAAGCCAAAGAGCTGGATTCCATGAAGCAGAAGTTTATTGACGGCGCCAAACAGAACCATGGCATTGACGAAGAAACAAGCACGCAGATTTTTGCGCTTTTGCAGCACTTTGCAGGTTACGGCTTCAACAAATCACATTCGGCGGCTTACGCGCTTGTAGCCTACCAGACGGCGTATTTAAAACAGCATTGGCCGACTCAGTTTATGGCAGCGTTTTTGTGCAGCATTATGAGCGACAACGATAAATTAAGCTGGTATCTCGGCGTTACCAAACGCATGGGCATTAAAATACTGCCGCCGGACGTAAATGAAAGCGGCAGGGAGTTTTCGCCGGTTAAAGGCAATGCAATCCGCTTTGGCATGGCAGGCATTAAAAGCGTGGGCGAGCAGGTAATTGACGGCATTATAAAAGCACGTGCGAACGGCGGGCGCTTTACTTCTATTTTGGATTTCTGCAAACGTGTGCCTTCAAGGCTGATAAACAAGCGTGTTATAGAAAACTTAATCAACTGCGGCGCTATGGACTCCTTTGGCGCCAAACGTTCACAGCTGCTTGCCGTTTATGAGCAGGCTGCCGATTTGGGTGCTTCTTACCAGAAAGATTCTGCCAGCGGGCAGATAGGGCTTTTTGGCGATGACCTTTTTGAAGAAGTGCAGGATATTAAACTGCCGCAGCTTGACGAAATGCCAAAAAAATTATTGCTGGAAAACGAAAAGAAAATAGTTGGTTTTTATGTTACCGGACACCCGCTGGACAGTTATTCTGCCGCGCTTGAAAAATACACGCAGATATATAAATTAACCGAAGCCAGTGAAGAAATGGACGGAAAATATTATTCCATTGCCGGGTTAATAAGCGGTGTGCGCCTGCGTACAACCAAAAGCGGCGACACAATGGCTGTTTTAACGCTGGAAGATTTCAGCGGCAGGATAGAAGTGGTTGTGTTTACCCGCCAGTACCACGAGTTTTCCTCGCTGCTGTATCAGGAAAATGTTGTTTCTGTTGAAGGGCGTTTAAAGGTGGACGAGCGCAGCGTGTCTTTGCAGGCTTCCGGTGTACGCCAGCTTAACGAAACCGGGCCTGAAATTCATTTAAAAATTACGCGCGATAAGGAAACCGGCAAGGTGCAGCAGGAAATGCGCCGCATTTTTGCAGCTTATCACGGAAACACGCCGCTTTACCTGCATCTGCTTTCGTCCGGTAAAACAATTAAAACCGACCGCTGTTTTTGGATTGACGCCACTAACGACGGATTTTTCAAAGAAATTAAAATTTTGCTCGGCCCGGACTGCCTGCAATAACAAAGAAACAGGCAGGAGTTTAACTAAAATAATGTTTATGCTTGCAAGCAGGCGTTAAAAACTGTAAAATAGGTATGTATATAATTATGTTTATAAAGATTCTGGGAGGTCGCTTATGAATATTGTAGTATGTCTTAAACAGGTTCCGGATACTTCCGAAGTAAAGCTCAATCCGGAAACCAACACCCTTATCAGGGACGGAGTGCAGAATATCATGAATCCGTTTGACCGTCAGGCACTTGAAACTGCCCTTATTTTAAAAGATGCCAACGGTGCTAAAGTTACGGTAGTATCCATGGGGCCCCCGCAGGCTGAAGAAATTTTAAAAGAAGCAATTTCCATGGGTGCCGATGAAGCAGTGCTGGTTAGTGACCGTGCGCTGGCAGGCAGCGATACCCTGGCAACCAGCTTTGCGCTTGCCGGTGTTGTAAAAAGCCTTGGCGATGTAGACCTTGTTTTGTGCGGCAAACAGGCTGTTGACGGCGATACCGCGCAGGTTGGCCCGGAAATGGCTGAACATCTTGGTTTTCCGCAGGCAACAGGCGCATTAAAAGTAAGCGTTGACGGCAATAAAGTTCTGGTTGACCGTGAAAACGAAAGCAGCAGCCAGACCCTTGCTGTGGAAATGCCTGCCCTTGTAACCGTTACCAGAGCGGAAAAAGAGCCGCGCTTTGCCAGCATTAAAGGCAAAATGAAAGCAAGAAAAGCTGTTATTCCCGTTAAAACAGCAGCAGAACTCGGCATTGATACCACAATGATTGGTCTTTCCGGTTCTCCTACCAAAGTTAAAAAAGTTTTCACTCCTCCTGTTCCCGAGGTTAACAGTGAAATCATTAATGAAGAAGATACCGATAAAGCAGTTGACATGCTGATTGAAAAACTTGTACAGGCAAATATTATTACTCGTTGAGGTGAAATGACATGGCAATTAAAATAGATAAAGAACAATGCATTGGCTGCGAATCCTGTGTTGCAACCTGCCCGGCAGGCGCACTCAGCATGGAGGACGGCAAAGCATCTGTTAATAAGGATACCTGCATTTCCTGCGGCGCATGCGTAGGCGAATGCCCGGTTGGCGCAATCAGCATGGAAAAAGCTGAGAAAAAAGAAGTAGCTAACAGCGAAGGCAAAGACCTTTGGGTTATGGCTGAACTGGAAAAAGGTGAGCCTGTTGGTGTAACTTATGAACTTTTGGGCGAAGTTTCCGAAATGGCTGCCAAATGCGGACAACGCTGCTGCGCAGTGCTTGTTGCTGCCGAAGCAGGCGATATTCCCAAAAAACTTATTGCCGCAGGCGCGGATGTTGTTTATACCGTAACCGGCGCCGAATATGCTGAATATAATACCGACCTTTATACAAATGCGTTCTGCGAACTGGCAGAAGCATATAAACCAAGCGCAGTAATGTTTGGCGCTACTGTTGACGGCCGTGACCTTGCACCGCGCATTGCAGCACGTTTAAAAACCGGCCTCTGCGCCGACTGCACAGGCCTTGATATTGCCGGTGACCTTGTAGAATGGACCCGTCCGGCACTGGGCGGCAATATTCTGGCAACCATTGTCTGCGACGAACACCGCCCGCAGATGGGTACCGTACGTCCCAAAGTATTTAAAGCAAAAGAAGCAGATGCTTCCAGAACCGGTGAAGTTATCAGCTACGAAGTGAAAAATAAAGTTGAATCTAAGGTAAGCCTTGTACGTAAAGAAGAAATTACCGAAGCAGGCAGCATTAAAATTGAAGATGCTGAAGTTGTATGCTCCGGCGGCCGCGGACTTGGCTGCTGCGATAACTTCAAAATGCTGGAAGAACTTGCAGCGCTGTTTGAAAACGGCAGCGTAGGCGGTTCCCGTGCAGTTGTTGATGAAGGCTGGATTGACCATGCCCATCAGGTTGGCCAGTCCGGTAAAACCGTAACGCCGAAGGTATATTTTGCTTTTGGTATTTCCGGTGCTATCCAGCATCTTGCAGGCATGAGTTCTTCCGATGTTATTATTGCCGTTAATAAAGACGCCAATGCGCCTATCTTTAAAGTAGCGCAGTATGGCATTGTCGGCGACGCCAAGGAAATTCTGCCTAAACTTATTGCCAAAATTAAAGCATTTAAAGAGGCTTAACGGAGGTTTAATATTTGTGTGGAAAGTAGTTTATATTGCGCAGACCAAAGAGAACGCGCAGGAGATTAAAGAACTGCTTACAAACAATGGCTTTCTGATACAGATGAATGTAGTCGGAGCTAAAAAAGGTGGACAGGGGGGCGCTTATGAAATCAGCGTCCCTTACTCCGAAGCAGAAGATGCTTATGAGGTGCTTTGCGAGAACCGTTTTCGCGCGTAAGCCGGAGGAATATTATGAAAAAAACCAAAATTATCTGCACTATGGGCCCAAGCACGGACGATGCTGCTTTACTGGCAGAAATGATGCGTTCCGGCATGGACCTGGCACGTTTTAATTTTTCGCATGGCTGCCATGAAGACCATGCGCGCCGCGTGGAATTAGTGCGCAAAGCTGCCGCCGAAGTTGAAAAACCAATAGCTTTAATTGCCGATACCAAGGGGCCTGAGATGCGCCTTGGTATTTTTAAAGAAGGCAGGGTTATTTTAAAAGAGGGCGACAGTTTTACGCTTACAACCGAAGAAATTGAAGGCACGCAGGAAATTTCCTATGTAAATTACGCCGGTTTGCCGGAAGAATTGCAGCCCGGCAACGCAATCCTTCTTTCGGACGGGCTTTTGGCGCTTGAAGTAACGGATGTTGATGTACAGGGCGGCAAAATTTATACTAAAGTTGTGCATGGCGGCGAAATAAGCTCGCGCAAACGCGTAGCCTGTCCCGGTGTGGAACTGAAACTGCCGTTTTTGTCCGAACAGGATATCAGCGACATTACTTTTGCCGCAAAACTCGGTATGGATTATGTTGCGGCTTCGTTTGTGCAAAAAGCAGATGATGTGCTTGCCATACGCCGCGTGCTGGAAGAAGTAGGTTCTTCCATGGGCATTATATCCAAAATTGAAAACCATGCCGGTGTAAAAAATATTGAAGAAATTATTGCCGTTTCCGACGGCGTTATGGTTGCCCGCGGTGACCTCGGCGTGGAAATACCAGCCGAGGTGGTGCCGCTGGTACAGAAAAATATCATCCGCAGCTGCAACAAGGCAGGCAAGCCGGTAATTACCGCAACGCAGATGCTTGAAAGCATGATTACCAGTTACCGTGCCACCCGTGCGGAAGCAAGCGATATTGCCAATGCAATTTTTGACGGTACTGACGATATTATGCTCAGCGGCGAAACAGCGTCCGGCAAATATCCGCTGGAGGCGGTGCGCACCATGGCCAAAATTGCCGAGCAGACCGAAACTGCGCTTGATTATGCCCAGATTTTTAAAAACAAGGGCATTGGCGAACGCATCCATTCAACGGAAGCCATCAGCCATGCAACCGTGCAGATTGCGCAGGAACTTGGCAGTGACGCCATTGTAAGCATTACGGAATCCGGCTTTACGGCACGCATGCTTGCCAAATACCGTCCGGCGGCAGGTGTAATAGGCGTATCCCGCCATCCGCAGACGGTACGGGCCATGCAGCTTTACTGGGGCGTTTGCCCTGTATTGGGGCCGTGGTCTGACAATACCGACGAATTGATAGAAAGCTCTTTAAGCTGCGTTAAAAAATGCGGCCTCGTTAAAGACGGCGATAACGTTATTGTTACGGCAGGCGTTCCGGTTGGCAAGCCCGGCACGACAAACCTTATCAAGGTTGTTGCCATGAGCAGAAAGCTTGTCAGCGGTGTTGGCATTGGCCTGCAATCAATTACCGGTGTGGTATGCAGATGTACAAAACCGGAAGATTTTACCGGCAAATTTAAAGCCGGGGATATACTTGTGGTTGACGTTCTGCCTGATGAAGCAGGAAAATACGCGGCCGCGGCAGGCGCTATTATTGCCGAAGAAGGCGGCCTTACTTCCACTGCCGCAATTGTTGCCGTGGGCTGCGGTGTTCCGGCCATAGTTGGCGCGTGCGGAGCCATGCAGTCGCTGAAAGACGGCACAACCGTTACCGTTGATACGGTGAGCGGCATTGTGTATGAAGGCACCAGCAATATTATGTAAACAGGAGTTTTGAAATGGCAGCCGATAATGAATTGGAAAATTTAAAAACAGATTGCATTACCGCGCTGCGTAAAGGTGACGAAGATGCTTTTGATGCGGCAGCTTTAAAATTTCAGGAATCTTCAGCCGGAGATTTGCAGTTTAAAATGGAAACGCTCGGGCTGCTGGCCTGCCTGGCGTTAAAGCAGAATTACTGCCGCAGCGCGCTGAAAGCACTTAATTTATTATCTGTTTGTTCACTGGATATAGCTCCGGAGGATGCACAAACAGAAAATGTTTTTTTGCAGAATCTGCGCTATGCCGCTGTAATGGCGGCGCGTACGCATAATAAAGATATTTTTGCCGCTGCCGTAAGCAAACTGGCGGTGCGTTATGCTAAAAATAATTACATTAAGGAAAACACAGATGCTTTTATTGTTGTTTTGAATGCCTTGATGTTTATAGCGGCCGACCGCCGTTATACAGACATTTTGCCGATGCTGCGCTGGCTGAGCCTGCGCTTGTGCAGAAACGAAAATGTTACGGAAGAACTGCTGCTTCCGTTTCTGCGCGGGTGGGCATGCCTTGCGGCGCAGGCGGCAAGGCGAGGCTGGCATGATGCTGCAAACCAGCTTTTAAACGGCTTGTTTTACTTTTTGCTTAAACAGCGCAGCTTTACTTTAACCCGCAGCATTTTAATGTATGTTATGCTGCACATGCAGATGTATGCAGCGTGGGACGGCGTTGCCAAAGCGTTTGAAGTATATGCGCCGGTGCAGAATTTTTCGCTGGTTTTGCTGAAACAAATGTTAAAGGAAGCTGACGGAAAACTGCGTATTAAAACAGTACGTTTGCTTTTGCGCTCCTGGCGCGATTTTATTGCCGCGGCGGCGCGGCAGGCCATGGAGGACGAACTAAGCCTTTACCAGAGCTGGTTTTCGTATGGCGAGGCAAAAGAAAGCAAAAAGTACCGGCAGCGCAGCCGCCTTTTTATTCAGCTTACGCTGGGGTATTGGGCAGCACAGCAGCCGCGAACCAGCAAAAAACAGCTTAAATACCTGAAAAATATTTTTGAGCAGGACCTTGTAAAAGATAAATATTTGCAGCTTTTAGAAGATGTTCGCTGAAAAGTAAGGGCAGTTATAAAAATAGCTGCCCTTTTTGTATAATCTGTGTAAAATTTATGTATTAAATATTTTCAGGCTTTTACAAATGGTATAATAAAATTAGTTGTATTTAGGGAGGGACGAATTTATGAGTAACTATTCATTGCCGCTTTTTATGCAGGTTAAAGCAAATGCAGTTACCGACCTTAATAAAAACCTTAATTTATATATGCCAAAGCTGGTATTTGCCAAAACTTTAATTTTAACAACGGAAGGCCTGCTGCAAACGCTTGACAGGAAAGTAAAAATACTTTTAAACCAGCTGCGCGGCTATGAAATTGTAACGGTTAAAGAAAGTTCGTTCGATTTTGCTGTGGAAGTGGCGAAAAAAGTTGCCATGAATAATATACGCCTTGTTATAGGCCTCGGCGGCGGAACGGCGCTTGATACGGCAAAATACGCAGCCTTTGTTGCCAACGTTGCCTATATTGCCATTCCAACGGCTCTCAGTAATGACGGTGTATGCTCGCCGGTATCGGTGCTTTTGGCGCAGAACGGACGCCGCCACTCATTTACTTCTAAAATTCCGGACGGCCTTTTAATTGATACGGACATTATTTTTGAAGCGCCGCGCCTTTTGCTGAAAGCTGGCGTGGGCGATACTATCAGCAACTACACTGCTCTTTATGACTGGCAGCTCGGCTGCGACGAAAACAATGACCGCCCCAACGATTTTGCCTACATGCTTTCGGAAACGGCGTTCAACTCGCTTTTATATTCGGAAGAAAAATCGCTTACATCAATTCCGGGCATTAAAATGCTGGCGCAGTCTTTGGTACTGAGCGGGCTTTCCATGCAGCTTGCAGGAAATTCGCGCCCCTGCAGCGGCTCGGAGCATCTGTTCAGCCATGCGATGGATGAACTTTTCGACCATAATATTCCGCACGGCATTCTGGTAGGCATGGGCAGCGTTGTTTCGTGCAAATTGCAGGGCAGGGACCATCATGTGGTGCTTGACTTTTTAAAAGCCTATGATATCAGCGTTAACCCGGCAAAACTTGGCATAACAGAAGACATGTTTATAAAGGCGTGGATGTTTGCCAAGGAAGTGCGCAAAGAACGCTATACCATTCTTAATAAAATTAATCTTACGGAAGAACTTTTCCGGCAGCTGTATGTAGCAATGCTGGATGAATGTGAATGATGTATATTTTAAAATTTATTTTATTATGGCTGCTGCCTCCGGGCTGTATTGTCCTTCTGCTGGCAGCATTAACCTTTTATCTGTTTAAGCGCAAAGCAGCCGGAAAATTTGCCGCGGCGCTTATTACTCTAATGTTGTATTTTGCTTCTTTAATGCCGACGGCGCAGCTTTTAACGCATGGGCTGGAAAGCAGCTATACGCAGCCATCCGCATTAAAGGCGGATGTAATTGCCGTGCTTGGCGGAGGCGCCGTAAGCGGCGTGCCCGATGTTGACGGAGAAGGCGCACTTGCGGCGGCAGGCATGAACAGGCTGGCAACCGGTATGCGCCTGCAGAGAATGCTTGGCGTGCCGCTGATTGTAAGCGGAGGGCAGGTGTTTAAAGACAGCGGCGGTGAAGCGGAAATTGCCAAACGCGTCCTTATAAGTATGGGTGTAAAGGAAAATATGGTTTATACCGATACCAAAGCGCTTAACACCAGGCAGAACGCGCAGAATATTATTGCTGCCTCTAAGGAAAAAGGATGGAAAAGAATTATTGTTGTAACATCGGCTCTGCATATGCCGCGCGCCATGCAGAATTTTGCTGCCGTTAAAGACAGTGATATTGAAGTAACCGCATATCCATGCGATTATCTTTCTTCAGGCAAAATTGTAATTTCACCGTTCAGCTTTGTGCCTCAGGCTTATGCGCTTGATTTGACGGCAATGGCGCTAAAAGAGTATCTTGCTTTGGCAGCAGGCAATTTTTTGTAAAAATTTTACAATTTAGGCTTGCCTGCTTTAAACAGCTTGTGATATAATATTACGCGTGTAAAAATACACACGTCTGCGGATTTGCCCGCTGTCCGCAAGGTTAGGGCAGAGCTGATGCAGGCGGAGGAAAAAACAGGAGGAAAGAAAAATGGCAATTATCTCTATGAAACAATTACTTGAAGCCGGCGTACATTTCGGTCATCAGACCCGCCGCTGGAACCCTAAAATGGCTCCGTACATCTTCACTGAAAGAAACGGTATCTACATTATCGACCTGCAGAAAACCGTTAAAAAAGTAGAAGAAGCTTATAACTTTATGCGTGACGTTGCTGCAAGCGGCGAAAGCATTTTGTTCGTAGGCACCAAAAAACAGGCTCAGGAAGCTATCCGTGAAGAAGCTCTCCGCTGCAACATGTTCTATGTAAACGAACGTTGGCTGGGCGGCATGATGACCAACTTCAAAACCATTCAGGGCCGTATTAAACGCCTGCGCACTCTGGAAGCTATGGAAGCTGACGGCACTTTTGACGTACTGCCGAAAAAAGAAGTTATCGGCCTGCGCCATGAAATGGAAAAACTCACCAAATATCTCGGCGGCATTAAAGATATGAAAAAACTGCCGGGCGCTCTGTTCATCATCGACCCGCGCAAAGAAAACATTGCAGTTATGGAAGCTCGCAAACTGAACATTCCTATCGTTGCAACTGTTGACACCAACTGCGACCCGGACGTTATCGACCATGTAATTCCGGCAAACGACGACGCTATCCGCGCTGTAAAACTCCTTACCGCTAAAATGGCTGACGCTGTTCTGGAAGGCCGTCAGGGCATGCAGACCGAAGAAGCTGCAGAAGTTGTTGAAGAAACCGCAACTGCTGAAGACGCAGAATAATTTTTAAGATTTCAGGAGGAATAGTAAATGGCTGAAATTACCGCTGCATTAGTAAAAGAATTACGCGAACGCACCGGTGCCGGCATGATGGACTGCAAAAAAGCCCTTGCCGCAACCGAAGGCGATATGGATAAAGCAATTGACTTTTTACGTGAAAAAGGCCTTGCTGCCGCTGCTAAAAAAGCAGGCCGCATTGCTGCCGAAGGTTTGGTAGAATCCTACATTCACGGCGGCGGACGCATCGGCGTTCTGGTTGAAGTTAACTGCGAAACCGACTTCGTTGCCAAAACCGATGCTTTCAAATCCCTCGTAAAAGATATTGCAATGCACATTGCTGCTGCTAACCCGAGTTACCTGCGCCGTGAAGAAGTTCCGGCAGCAGAACTTGAACATGAAAAAATGGTTCTTTCCGAACAGGCCCGCAACGAAGGCAAACCGGAAAAAATCATTGAAAAAATGGTTACCGGCCGTATTGAAAAATACTACAAAGAAGTTTGCCTGCTGGAACAGCCCTTCGTTAAAGACCCGGACAAAACCATCAGCGATTTAATTACCGAATCCATTGCTAAAATCGGTGAAAACATTGCTATCCGCCGTTTCACCCGTTATCAGCTTGGTGAAGGCATTGAAAAGAAACAGGAAGATTTTGCAGCAGAAGTTATGTCTTTTGTAAAATAAAACTTGTTTAATAAAGAGAACACTTTGGTGTTCTCTTTATTTTTTGCCTTTTTACAAAGATATCATAAATTATGCCTGTTAAAAAGAGGAAAAACAGACAATTTGTAGAATAGAAAATAAGATGTGTGAGTATGTAAATTTGAAGTATAGGGGGCGTGTGTTTTGGCTGAAGAAAGTAAGTTTAAACGAGTAGTTTTAAAATTAAGCGGCGAAGCCCTGGCAGGTGAGAAGGGCTTTGGTATTGACCCGGAAATTGTTGATTCCATAGCAAAACAAATTCAGGATGTTACCGAATGCGGTTTGCAGGTAGCGGTTGTAAACGGCGGCGGCAATATTTGGCGCGGACTGTCCGGCAGCTCGAAAGGTATGGACAGGGCAACTGCCGATTATATGGGGATGCTCGCAACCGTAATAAACTCGCTGGCATTGCAGGATGCACTGGAAAACCGCGGCGTGCCTACACGTGTGCAGACTGCTATCGAAATGCGCCAGATTGCTGAAACTTATATCAGGCGCAGGGCTATCCGCCATATGGAAAAAGCAAGGGTTGTTATTTTTGCGGCAGGCACCGGCAATCCGTATTTTTCCACTGATACAACCGCTGCACTGCGTGCTGCGGAAATTGAAGCCGATGCAATTTTGATGGCTAAAAAAGGCGTGGACGGCGTATATGACAGCGACCCGGCTAAAAATCCGGATGCCAAAATGTTTGAAGAACTTGATTATATCGAAGTAATCCAGCGTAAGCTGAGCGTTATGGACTCTACGGCAATCAGCCTGTGTATGGATAACAAGATACCTATTGTTGTATTTAACATTGATAAGCCCGGCAATATTTTAAAAGCTGCTTTGGGCCAGAAGATTGGTACTTTGGTGGGAGGAAATTAAAATGGCAGAAATAAAGGAAATTTTATCGACGGCACAGACCAAAATGCAGAAAACTATTGAAGTGCTGCGCGTTGACCTTGCTTCGGTGCGCGCCGGCCGTGCCAGCGTTTCGCTGCTTGATAAGGTAATGGTTGAATATTACGGCACTCCGACGCCTGTAAACCAGGTTGCAAGCGTAACCGTGCCGGAACCGCGCATGATTGTTATTCAGCCCTGGGAGAAAAATCTCTTGAAAGATATTGAACGCGCCATTATGAAATCCGATTTGGGCTTGAACCCGAACAGCGACGGCAGCGTTATCCGTCTTAATCTTCCTCAGCTTACGGAAGAAAGACGTAAGGAACTGGTAAAAACCGTACACAAAAAAGCAGAAGATGCACGCGTAAGCATCAGAAACCTGCGCCGTGAAGCAAACGACTCCGTAAAGAAAGCTGAAAAAGCCAAGGAAATTACGGAAGACGAAGCTAAAAAAGCTAATGATGATATTCAGAAAATGACGGATAAATTTATTAAAGAAGTTGATACCGTTATGGAACATAAAGAAAAGGAAGTTATGGAAATTTGATGGAATTTCCGAATGTGCTTGCTTTTGAAGCTGAGACGGCGGTTAAAATTCTGCGCGAAGCGGGATATGAGTGCAGCATTGTTGTAACAGAACCGCCCAAATTTAAGGACAGGCCGCAGGAGGTCTGCCCTTGCGAATATGTGGTTAGACAGCGCAAGCTGGATAACAATAAAGCAGAAATCACCGTGGTGAGAAGGTATAGGAAAGGAGGCGTACATAATGGCACTCAAAATTAATAAAGAAGAATGTGTAGGCTGCGGCTCTTGCGCTGCAACCTGCCCGGTTGGCGCAATTAAAGAAGTCGACGGCAAATACGAAATCGGCGAAGAATGCGTTGAATGCGGCGCTTGTGCAGGCGTTTGCCCGGTTGGTGCAATTAAACAACCCTGATTTATTGCATAAAACTGAAGTGGCCTCCTCTTTTTAGGGGAGGTGCCTCAGTTTTATTGCCTTTAACGGAAAGGTGATATTGTGTTTAATACATTATTTAAATTTAAAACCGGCAATAACGATTTGAATGTTGACGTTAGTGGAATAGATTTGGAAAAAGTACCGCAGCATATTGCCATCATTATGGACGGCAACGGACGCTGGGCCAAAGCGCAGGGCAAGCCGCGCACTTTTGGGCATCAGGCCGGTGCGGAAACTTTAAAAAATATAGTTAAAACTGCCGATAAGATAGGCGTTAAAATTATCAGCGCTTATGCGTTTTCTACAGAAAACTGGAAACGCCCCGTAACGGAAGTTAACTTTATTATGGAGCTTTTAAGCCGTTATTTAACCAGCGAAATTGAGGAGTTCCATAAAAACAACGTTAAAGTGCGTTTTATGGGCAGCCGTGAAGGACTGCCGGAAACTGTAAAGAAAAAAATGGAATATGCCGAAAAAGTTACTGCGGATAATACCGGCATTATTTTAAATTTGGCTATAAACTACGGCGGACAGGCTGAAATTCTGCATGCTGTTCAAAATATTGTCAGCGATGTGCAGGGCGGTTTGCTGCGGGTTGAAGATATAGATTCACAGAAATTTGAAGATTATTTATATACCAGAGGGCTGCCGGCACCGGATTTGTTAATCCGCCCGGGCGGCGATTTGCGTATAAGCAATTTTATGCTGTGGCAGATTGCCTATGCGGAAATTTGGACTACGGAAGTATACTGGCCTGCGTTTACGCCGGAAATGTTTTTGGAGGCAGTGAAGGCGTATGGCGGGCGTGAGCGCCGTTATGGCGGTTTAATTACTAAATAAGTGGCGGTGTGGCAATGTTAAAAAGAATTATAACCGGCGTAGTTGCTTTGCCGGTAGTTATATTTTTAATTCATCAGGGCGGATATTTATTTGATGCTGCGGTTTTTGCGCTGGCAACGGTAGGCTTGTTTGAGCTCAGGAATATGGCGCGTGCAAACGGGCATGATATTTACTGGCTTTCTACCGGTATAACTGCCATCTGCCTTATTTATACGGCATCGGTATTCCGCGTGATAAGCATTTATTCTTTTATTCTGCTTCCGGCATTTTTAATGCTGGGCTGCATTTTGGTGCTGCTTGAAGGCATGGCGCGCCATCATAACGACGGCAAATGGGCTTTTAATACTGCGCTTTCGGTTATGGCAGTAGTGTATATCGGCTTTGGCTTTGCACATTTTATTTTGCTGCGTGACGCCATGTATTTTACTTCGGCGGATTTACAGGTGAGCCTGTGGGGACTGCCTATTGACCGCGGCGAAATATTGTTCTGGGTTATTATGCTTGGAACATGGGCAAGCGATACTTTTGCCTATTTTGCAGGTTCTGCCTTCGGCAAACACAAGCTGTGCCCGTCCATCAGCCCCAACAAGTCTGTGGAAGGTGCGGTTGCCGGTTTTATCGGCTGCGTGCTTGTTATTATGGGCAGCCTGCATTATCTTAATACCACAGGCGTATTCCAGGGCTCTTTAATGCTTTCCGTGCTTTTGGGCTTTGGCGTGGCAATTGTTGCGCCGCTTGGCGATTTGGTGGAATCCGTTTTGAAACGTTCTTTCGGTGTTAAAGATTCCGGCAAAATCTTTCCGGGGCATGGCGGCGTGCTTGACCGCTGCGACAGCCTTCTGTTTGCAATGCCGGTCGGATATTATGTTTTTCTGTTCAGCGTAATGCTTAACACCTTGTTTATGTAAGCTTTTGGAGGCATGAAAATGAAGAAGATAGCCGTTCTTGGCAGTACAGGTTCCATTGGCAAACAAACATTGGAAGTTGCTGCTGCCAACCCGGATAAACTGCAGATAAAAGTTTTGGCTGCGCATGTAAACGATAAACTGCTTGAGGAACAGATTGAAAAATTTGCTCCTGATATGGCCGTTTTAACTGATGAAAAAGCTGCGCAGCGCTTAAAAGAACGCTATACCGGCAAAACTAAAATTCTGGCAGGCAGGGAAGGGCTTTTGGAAGCCGTAACCTATGACGGAGTTGACACAGTGCTGGCTTCAATGGTAGGCTATGCCGGGCTTTTGCCGACGCTGGAGGCAATTAAGCATGGCAAGGACATAGCGCTTGCCAATAAAGAAACGCTTGTTGCTGCCGGCAGTATCGTTATGGCAGCGGTAAAACAGCATAATGTTTCGCTTACTCCGGTAGACAGCGAACACAGCGCTATTTTCCAGTCGCTGCAGGGCGGCAGAAAAAACGAGGTAAAACGCCTTATTATTACTGCCAGCGGCGGGCCGTTTTTGGGAAAAACAAAGGCAGAACTTGCAGATGTTACTCTGGAGCAGTGCTTAAAGCATCCTAACTGGAGTATGGGCAGAAAAATAACGGTTGATTCTTCAACGCTTGCCAATAAAGGCCTTGAAGTTATAGAAGCGCACTGGCTGTTTGACATGCCTTATGATAAAATAGATGTTGTTGTACATCCGCAAAGCATAGTTCATTCCATGGTGGAATTTACAGATGGTTCCGTGATTGCGCAGATGGGGCTGCCGGATATGCGTCTGCCCATACAGTATGCGTTTTCGTATCCCGAGCGTTATGATAATGCTTTTGGGCAGCTTGATTTTGTAAAAGCGGGAACGCTTACGTTCCTTGCTCCTGATACCGAAGCATTTCCTGCCCTTAAAATTGCCGTTGAATGCGGACGGCAGGGCGGAACGCTGCCGTGTGCTTTTAACGCAGCCAACGAAGAAGCCGTTTACGCATTTTTAGACGGCAAAATTAAATACATGGACATAGTTAAAACCATAGAGCATGTTGTCGGCAGACATCAGAATATTTTGCAGCCGGTGCTGGAAGATATTGAAAATGCAGATGCTTCTGCAAGATGTGCCGCAAAGGATTTTTTGAGTAACTTGTAAAAAATATAGGAGGATTTTTGTGATAACTATATTGGCTGCCCTGTTTGTTTTTGGCGTGCTTGTAACGGTACACGAATTTGGGCATTTTATTACTGCTAAAATGACGGGGATGCGGGTTGATGAGTTTGCAATAGGCTTTGGCCCGAACATTATTCAGAAAAAATACGGAGAAACGCTGTACAGTTTAAGAATCATTCCGTTAGGCGGTTATAATAAAATTGCCGGTATGGAACCGGATGAACCTGCCGATGAAGGTGCGTTTAAATCAAAACCCATTCCTTCAAGAATGCTTGTTATTCTGGCGGGTGTTTTAATGAATTTTATATTGCCGGTGGTGCTGTTTACCGGTATTTTTGCCGTTAACGGGCTTGATTTGCCGGTTGACAAGCCGGTGCTTGGCGGGGTAATGCCAGGAAAAGCTGCCGTTGAAGCGGGGTTACAGCCCGGCGACCGTATTGTTGCGGTAGGCGGAAAGCAGGTTGCAACGTGGAATGACATGGTGCTTGAAATAAACAGCTACGGCGAAAAAGAAGTAGTATTAAGCGCCGAACGCAACGGCGTAACCAGGGATTATACCTTAAAACCGGAATATGATAAAGATTACGGCAAGCCTTTGGTTGGTATTTCGCCGCAGATTGAGCATAAAAATTTCAGCATTTTCGAATCCCTTAAAATGGGCTTTAAGTATACCGAATATATTACTTTGATGATGCTGGACGGCTTGTATAAAATTGTTACCGGTGCTGCTCCGGCAGACGTAACAGGCCCTATCGGCATAGCAAAAATTGCCGGTGAAGCCGCAGAAAACGGCTGGATGCCGCTTTTAAACCTTACGGCTCTTTTAAGTATTAACCTTGGCATTATTAACTTGCTGCCGCTGCCTGCGCTGGACGGCGGGCATTTTGTGCTGTTGATTTTAGAAGCCCTGCGCGGAAAACCGCTGGGAGAAAAAGCTGCGACAATGATTCAGAGCATTGGCGTCGGGCTTATTTTAACTTTAACCGTGTGGGCTGTTTTCAGTGATATATCCAGATAAAGAGGTGGCCTGATGGAACGCAGGAAAACAAGGCAAATTCAGTTGGGCAATGTAAAAATAGGCGGCGGTGCGCCTGTTGCAGTGCAGTCGATGACTAATACGCATACTGACGACGCTGCGGCAACACTGGCACAAATTAACCGCCTTGCCGAAGCCGGCTGCGATATTGTGCGCTGTGCCGTACCCGATATGGCAGCTGCAGAAGGCTTGAAGGAAATTGTTAAAAAAAGCCCGATACCGGTAATTGCCGATATTCATTTTGATTATAAGCTGGCTTTGGCAGCTGTCGATGCAGGAGTAAGCGGATTGCGCCTGAACCCCGGCAATATCGGTGGTGAAGATAAGGTGCGTGCCGTTGTGGAAGCGGTGAAGCCATTAAACATACCTATCCGTATAGGCGTCAACGCAGGTTCACTGCCGAAAGATTTACTGGAAGAATATGGGCATCCTACCCCGGAAGCACTGGTAGAGGCTGCTTGGCGCCATATCCGTATTTTGGAAAGTATGGATTACCGCAACATTAAAATTTCGCTTAAAGCGCATGATGTGCCGCTGACGATAGCGGCTTACCGCCTGCTTGCTTCGCAGTGCGATTATCCGTTGCATGTAGGTATTACCGAAGCCGGTACAATTAATTCCGGCATTATAAAATCGGCAGTAGGCATTGGCACGCTGCTTGCGGAAGGCATTGGCGATACCATAAGGGTATCACTTACCGGCGACCCGGTGCAGGAAGTTAAAACCGGCTTTGCCATTTTAAAAGCACTGGGGCTGCGTGAATACGGGCCGACGCTTATTTCGTGCCCAACCTGCGGCAGAACGAGAATTAACCTTGAAAAGCTGGCACTTACTGTGGAGAAAAAGCTGGACGGCATTACCGAACCTATAACTGTTGCCGTTATGGGCTGCGTTGTAAACGGCCCCGGCGAAGCGCGTGAAGCCGATGTCGGCATTGCAGGCGGCATAGGCGAAGGGCTGCTGTTCCGCAAAGGTGAAATTCTCCGCAAAGTTAAAGAAGAAGAAATAGTTGATGAATTATTTAAAGAAATAGATAAAATTTTGATGGAAAGGAAGAATAAATAATGAGAGTATCGCAAATGTACGCTCCTACTTTAAGGGAAGTTCCTGCTGAAGCGGAGGTTGTCAGCCACCAGCTGATGCTGCGCGCAGGTTTTATCCGTAAAGCTGCCGGAGGTGTTTACAGCTATCTGCCGCTGGCATGGCGCGTATTGAAAAAAATAGAAAATATCGTCCGCGAGGAAATGGACGACGCAGGCGCACAGGAACTTTTAATGCCTATTGTTCAGCCTGCGGAAATCTGGCAGGAGAGCGGCCGTTGGGATGTATACGGCCAGGAAATGTTCAAACTGATGGACAGGCACGAAAGATCGTTCTGCCTTGGCCCGACGCACGAAGAAATGGTAACAACGCTTATCCGCCAGGATGTGCGTTCTTACCGTCAGCTTCCGCTGAATGTTTACCAGATTCAAAATAAATACCGCGATGAAAAAAGACCGCGTTTCGGCCTTTTGCGCGGACGCGAATTTATCATGAAGGACGCTTATTCTTTCGATAAGGATGAAGCAGGCCTTGAGGTTTCCTATAAAAAAATGTATGATGCGTACAACAATGTGTTTACGCGCTGCGGTTTAAACTTCCGCCCGGTTGAAGCTGATTCCGGTGCTATCGGCGGCAGTGGTTCGCATGAATTTACCGTAATTGCAGGCAGCGGCGAAAATGAAATTGTTTTCTGCAGCAAATGCGATTATGCAGCCAACGTTGAAAAAGCCGAACTGAAACCGATTGAAGCAGCTGATGAAGAAATCAAGGCAAAAGAAAAGGTTGTAACTCCTGACTGCAAAACCATTGCCGATGTGTGCGCATATCTGAAACTGCCGGTTGACCATTCCGTTAAGGCAGTAGCTTATAACAGCAACAAGGGTTTAATTCTTTGCTTTGTACGCGGCGACCACGAGGTTAACGAAATTAAAATTGTTAATACCTGCGGCGTACTGGAAGACAGCCTGGAAATGGCTTCCGAAGAACAGCTTGCGGCAGCAGGAACCATTGGCGGTTACATGGGCCCTGTTGGCATTGATTTGAAAAAAGCTACCGTTGTAGTTGACAGCACCGTTATGAATATGCACAATATTTGCTGCGGTGCAAACGAAGAAGGCTACCACTTTGTAAATGTTGAGCCTAAACGCGATTTTAATGTTACTTATGTTGCCGATATCCGCATGATTCAGGAAGGCGACCCGTGCCCGCACTGCGGCGCTCCTGTTGTTAAGGCACGCGGCATTGAAGTTGGCCAGGTATTTAAACTTTATACCAAATACAGCGACGCACTGCATGCAACCTTCCTTGATGAAGAAGGCAAGGAACGTCCGATGGTAATGGGCTGCTACGGTATCGGCGTAAGCCGCACCATGGCTGCAGCTATCGAGCAGAACCATGACGAAAACGGCATTATCTGGCCTGTTGCCATTGCTCCGTATGAAGTTTTGGTTGTGCCCATGAATGCTAAAGATAAGGAATCGTGGGATAAGGCAGAAGAAATTTATCAGCAGCTTAAACGCGCAGGCGTGGAAGTTGTTATCGATGACCGCAATGAACGCCCGGGCGTAAAATTTAAAGATGCAGATTTAATCGGTTATCCGCTGAGAGTTGTTGTTGGCCCGAAAACTTTAAGCAGCGGCCAGCTGGAAGTTAAAATCCGCAAAAACGGTGAAATTAAATACCTGCCGCTTGAAGGCGACTATGTTGAAGAAATTAAAAATATTCTGGCAGAATTGATGTCTAAATAATAAAATTTTGGAGGTGTCTCTATGGATCAGTTTTTGCTGAGTCCCCATAACTGGGATATGATCCTGCGGCTGCTTTTAGCAACCGTATTAGGAGGCGCTGTAGGTATAGAACGCGGCAGCGGCGACCGCCCTGCCGGGTTCAGAACCCATATACTTGTCTGTACCGGTTCGGCACTTATAATGCTGGTTTCCATGTATGGTTTTGACGATACTTACGTGAGCGGCATAAGCAATGCCAATAACAGGGACTCTGCACGTATTGCGGCGCAGGTAGTAAGCGGCATCGGCTTTTTGGGCGCCGGCACGATTATGCATGAAGGCGTTACTGTGCGCGGGCTTACCACGGCGGCAAGCCTGTGGATGGTTTCGGCAATAGGGCTGGCGGCAGGTGCCGGAATGTATGTAATAAGCATTGTTTCCACGGCTGTTATGCTTATTACGTTAGTTTCGTTCCGCAGCTGGGAAAAACGTTTTGCCAGTTCCAACCGCAATTCGCGCCGTTATATCCGCATTGTTGCCAATAACGAGCCGGGCATTATAACAAATATTACTTCGTATTTATCCGAAAACGATATAAAAGTAAAAACAATGAACGTAAAAAATAATTCTCAAAAAAATGAGGTAATTCTGGAGCTTTATTTGAAAATTGGCAGGGAAACCGATAAAGAAGGTTTTGCCCGCGGGTTGCAGAGAATTTCCGGAATTATTACTGTAGAAAATTTAAGTTAAGTTGTTTTATGAAAGGTAAAGGTAATGAAGGCTAAATATTGCATTGTCCCCGATACAGCTAAGTTTTTTGAATTTTTAGCCGGATTGTCCTTTTCGGAGTCAGACCTTCTGCATACCAGGCTGATACGTCCGCAAAAGATTTTTGTTGATGTTGAACAGTCCGAATGGGTAATTGAGTATAAGGCTGCTGCTCCGGTTGAAGAAAGGCTTGCTTTAGCAGTGGCAGACAAACTGGCCGCTGCTTTTTCTTTGCATAAGGTAGAGCTTTCCTGCTGCAATGCGGAGGTTAATGTTAAAGCCGAAACGGAAGAAATTCCGCTGCCGCCGGAACCGCCTGAAGAAACGGAGTTTGTTGTTACAGATTGCAGCGGGCAGCCTATACCGGAAGAAATACTCTTGCCGGAAGAACCGCCGCAAAACGATTTGGAAAGTTACCACTATGAAGAAAACGGCAGCTGCGGCAGTGAGGCAGATGCTGATTTTGCCCGCGCGTATGAATTGCTGTACGGAAATGGCGGCAAAGGCAAAAACGGCAATGGCGTTATCTGGGGCAAGAATTTCAGGGGCGAACCCCGTCCGCTTGACGATATAACAGAAGAAGAAAATAATGTTGTTGTGGAAGGCCAGTTTGTAAAATGCTTTGACAAAGACGGTGTGCTTACTTCTTTTAACGAGCGTGAACTGCGCACCAAACGCGTTAAGCTCAGCTTTAATTTGAGCGATGATACAAACGGCATTTTCATCAATATGTATTTTCAAACGCTGGAAGAATGCCATAAGTTTAAAAGTTTAATCAAGCCGGGCGTGTATCTGCGCATTATGGGCGATGCAAGGCGTGACCGTTACGCTTTTGACGAAATGACTATCGAGCCCAAAGGCATTATGTTGATTGAAAAAGAAGAACGTATGGATAATGCCGAAGTGAAAAGGGTAGAACTGCACTGCCATACCAAAATGAGCAAAATGGATGCCCTGACGCCGATGGAAGATTTGGTTAAAAAAGCAATTAAATGGGGGCATAAAGCTCTTGCCATTACTGACCATGGTGTTGTGCAGGCGTTTCCATTCTGCTATGATGCCGCAGAAGGCAGCGATTTGAAACTTATTTTTGGCATGGAAGGATATTTGTTGGGTGATAGCCAATTAGAAAGTGTTGATTTGGAACCGGCAGACAGCCTTAAACCAGTAAAAATTAAAAGAAAGAAAAATACTTTATACCATATTATTATTTTAGCTAAAAATGAAGCTGGTTTAAGAAATTTATATAAACTGGTAACATTTAGTCATTTAAAATATTATGATGGTGGAAATAAACGTCCGGCATTGCCGCGAAAACTTATAGAAGAATGCCGTGAAGGTTTGCTTTTGGGGTCTGCCTGCGTTGCAGGTGAATTATATTCTGCTGTGGCTGCAAACAGAAGCGATGAAGAATTACTGAAAATAGCTTCTTTCTATGATTATCTGGAAATTCAGCCGTTAGGGAATAATATGTTTATGGTACGTGACCCTAAATTTAATTGTACGGTTGAAGATTTAAAAAATCATAATTGCAAAATTTACGAAATAGGTAAAAAACTTGGGAAATTAGTAGTTGCCACCTGTGATGTGCACTTTTTAAACCCGGAGGACAGCAAATACCGCACAATTTTGCATGGAGTACAGCATTGGAAAGATGCAGAAGAACAAGCGCCGCTGTATTACCGCACAACAGAAGAAATGCTGGCAGAGTTTGAATATCTCGGTAAAGATATTGCTTATGAAGTTTGTGTAACCAACCCTAACAAAGTTGCGGATATGGTTGATAAAATAAAACCAGTGCCGGACCGTGACCAGCTTTATTCGCCGTCCATACCGGGCGCAGTAGAAGCGCTTCCGAAAATGGTTTACGATAAAGCGCATGAATGGTACGGTGATGAATTGCCGGAAATTGTTGCCGAGCGTATTAAAACTGAACTCGATTCTATTATTAACAACGGTTTTGCTATTTTGTACTACATTGCGCATAAGCTGGTGCGCAAATCGCTTGATGACGGCTACCTGGTAGGTTCCAGGGGTTCAGTTGGTTCGTCGCTTGTTGCAACGCTGATTGACATCACAGAAGTTAATCCGCTGGCACCGCACTACCGTTGCCCTGAATGCCGTTACAGCGAGTTCTTTACCAATAACGAATATGCTTCCGGTTTTGACCTGCCGGAGAAAAACTGTCCGCATTGCGGTACACCTATGTGGCGCGACGGGCATAACATTCCGTTTGCGGTATTCTTAGGCTTCCACGGCGATAAAGTACCTGATATCGACCTTAACTTCTCCGGCGAATATCAGCCTGTGGCGCATAAATACACTGAAGAACTGTTCGGGCGCGATAATGTTTGCCGTGCCGGTACGATATCGACAGTGGCAAGCAAAACAGCCTTTGGCTATGTACGTAAATATTACGAGGAAAAAGGCTTAACCAAGCATCCGGCTTATATGGCGGGGCTGGTGGAAGGCATTGCCGGGCTGAAACGCACAACCGGCCAGCACCCGGGTGGCATTATGGTTGTGCCGCGCAATATGGATATTCACTATATTACGCCGATGAACCATCCGGCGGATGAACGTGACAGCACGACCGTTACCACTCACTTCGATTATCACTCCATTAATGACAGGCTGGTTAAACTTGATATACTCGGCCATGATGACCCAACGGTTATCAAGCTGCTGGAAGAATTTACGCATATTAAGCCGACTAAAATTCCTATTGGCGACGAGGCTACAATGTCTATTTTCCGCAATACGGAAGCACTCGGCGTAACGCCGGAACAGATTAACAGTTCTGTTGGCACTTACGGTATACCTGAGTTTGGCACACGTTTTGTACGCCAGATGGTAGAGGATGTACAGCCAAAAAACTTCGGGCAGATAGTCAGGGTTTCCGGTTATTCGCACGGTACTGACGTATGGTTGAATAATGCGCAGGATTTGATTAAAGAGGGCAAACCGCCTGAAGATACAATCGCAACGCGCGACGACGTTATGACAAACCTTATTGCCATGGGTGTAGAACCGAGCCTTGCGTTTAAAACGATGGAATATGTGCGTAAGGGCAAGGCCGCCAAAAACGGTTTGGAGCCGAAAATGCTGGATGCAATGAAGGCAGCCAAAGTTCCGGAATGGTTTATTAATTCCTGTCAGACTGTTAAGTATTTGTTCCCTAAAGCGCATGCCATAGCCTATGTTTTAATGGCTTACCGCATTGCTTACTGCAAAGTGCATTACCCAAAAGCGTTTTATGCAGCTTATTTCAGCGTGCGTGCGCCGGAATTTGACGCGGCCTATATCGCCAAGGGCAAAGAATATATGAAGAAATTTATTAAAGATGTATATGCACAGGGCGGCAAGGCAAACAACAGGGATAAAGATACCGTAACCTATTTGGAGCTTGCTGTGGAAATGATGGAACGCGGCCTGGAATTTGAACCGATAGATTTGTATAAATCGCACCCAACGCGCTTTTTGCCGACAGAAAAAGGCGTGCGCATACCGCTGGCAGCACTCAGCGGTATTGGCACAAGCGCAGCACTCAGCATTGACGAAGCGCGCAGCAGCGGTGTGCCTTTTATTTCGCAGGAAGATTTGCGTGTACGTTCCAAAGTATCAAAATCGGTAATAGAAAAACTGGCTGAATACGGCACATTAAAAGACCTGCCGGAAAACGACCAGATAGATTTGTTTTAAAATTTAAGGCTTAACTGTAATGGTTAAGCCATTTTTTATTGCTGCGATTAAAATGGTACAGCATATTTGTTATGATAATAAAAAAATAAGAAAGGGTGAAAAATATGCTGTACTATGAATTTAGTTGTAATTTTACCGCCAATATGAAAAAAGTTTTGAAAAAGAGGGAATTTTTAAAAGAAAGCGGAGATGTTGATTTTAATAAACTAAATAATTATTATGACATGCTTTTAAATGATAATGAAAATATGGACTTAAGATTTTACGATTTGGAAAATGATGGTATAAAAGGTTTATTTAAAATTAATTTTAATGAAATTTGCCAAAATAAACCTGAAGCCATTTTAAAGACAGAACTTACTGAAATTTTTTATACTTCAAATTTAAATATTGATTTTATTAAAGAAATTAAATTAGAAACATATTTAAAACGCTTCCAATGGGGTAAAAGTTTAGTAGCTATACGTTTTCCGAATAGCGGTAAACTTGTAAATATAGAAAATTCATATTTGTTTTCATTTAGCTGCGGGATTAGTGAACGCTTGATTAAAAAAACTGCTTACAATGAAAATGAAATAATGGATAAAGTAAGAAAACTATTAATAAATTTGAAGTTTGAAAATGAAATAAAACTAATTTACAGAACAGGAATTTTAAAAAAATTTTACGGTCATCCTGTTCATTATGTTATCAATAATGAGAATAAAGAAAGAATAGATAATATAATTGAATGCCTTACGGAAGCTTTGTACGCTAACAAAAGGATAAAGAGCATGAGAATAATATTTGTTAATGATTTATATATACCCTCTTTTGAATATGACGAGTATAATTTTGAAGAATTGTTAAAAGACAACGAAGGAGGGACAGTTGTTATTTCTTTTAACAAAAACGATAACGGAGAAAAAGAAAATCGCAATTCTGATTATTTTAAATCATTAAAGATGTTTTGGAACATGGTTGTCAGATATAAGAATAAAATACAGTTTATTTTTGTTGATATTCCGGATGATATTATTTTTGACAGGCAGAATAAAAATTCTATTTGTTTAACAGCTCTTTCTGACGGAGTTATTTCAGGTAAAAATGCTAAAAGTTATATTAGAAATAAAATATCGGAATTTGGTTTTGAAAATTCCGAAAATACTTTTGATTATGATAAAATATTAGATGATAGAGAATATAGTATATTTAAAATAGATGAACTTATAAATTTATGGCATGATAATATTTTGAAGAAAGAGATTTTTAGGCTTTATAATTAAAAGTGTGTAATGCAAAATAAAACAGGCTGGTGAATTTTATGCCGGAAAATAACAAACTGAAACTTTTATATATTTTAGAAATGATGAAAAAGACAGATGAATTTCATCCGCTTAATGCAACGCAGATAAAAGAAAAACTAAAAGCTTATATGATTGATGCTGAAAGGAAATCTATCTGCCGTGATATAGAATGCCTTGAAGATGCCGGTTACTCTATTATAAAATGTGCTAATCATAATAAAGGCTGGTATATGACAGACCAGGATTTTGAGGATTACGAGCTGAAAATATTGGCTGATGCTGTTGCTAAAGCACAATTTTTAACGGCAGAAGATACAAGAAAACTTATTAAAAAAATTAAAAAGCTTGCTGCGGCGGAAGGAGAGAATATTATTGACCATACTACTTTTATTGATGAAGATTTAAAGATTGCCGATAATAAATTTAAACTAAAATTTGATTTATTAATACGTGCAATAACCTCGGGAAAACAGGTGCAATTTCAGTACCGTAACGAAAAAGCAAATGATAAAAAAATAATGCGGCGCAATGGCTATGTTTATAAGGTCAGTCCATATTACGTATTTCTGTCAGGAACGGAATATTTTTTGCTGGCAAATCCTTCTACACATAATCATTTAACAGTTTTTAAAATTGATTTACTTGAAAATTTAACATTGCTTGAGGAAAAAGTTCGTGTACATAATGAAATAGAAGAACTAAATAAACTTACTAACGGTAAAACAATAGAAAGTTTTTTGAGAAGCAGTGTTAATATGTGGATTGGTAATTTTGTAAATGTAAAACTAAAATGTATTGGCGGGTGCCGCCGTGAAGTTTTAAAAAAATTCGGTGTTAATACTTTTATTACCGATAATAAAGACGGTACTTTTAATGCTTCTGTAAAGGTGAGTGACAGTCCCGGTTTTTATCAATGGCTGGCAGCTTATGGGAAAAATATAACTATAATTGAACCTGAAGAAATAAAACAAAAATATATTCAATATTTACAAGAAACATTAAAAAATTATTTATAAGCAGGTGAAAATATGAAAATTACAGTACATAGAGGTATAAATCAAATAGGCGGCAATGTAATAGAAATTTCTACTGATAAAACAAAAATTTTATTGGATGCCGGGCTGGAACTTGATTCCATAGAAGAAACAGAAGTTATAAAAACTGAAAATGTCGTAGAAAATGGATTTGATTTTGATAAACTTCTTAGAGAAAATGATTTTTCTGCAATATTTATTTCACATTATCATGCAGACCATGTCGGACTTTTAAGTTTGGCTAAAAACTTACCTCCGGTATATATGGGAAAATTGGCTTACGATATTTTTAAAGCTACGGAAGAATATAAAAATAATATTGTAAATTTTGTACCGGTCGGGTATTTTTACGACAGTAAACCAATAATAGTTGGCGATATAAAAGTAACGCCTGTTTTTGCCGACCATTCGGCATGCGATGCTTATTCTTTTATTGTTGAGGCTGAAAATAAAACTGTAGTATATACAGGAGATTTCCGTGGCAACGGAAGAAAAAACTTTGGTAGTTATCTGAATAAAATGCCTCAAAATGTTGATACAGTTATATGCGAAGGTACAAATGCCGGTAAAGATGGCGTTAATTTGAAAGAAGTAGAATTGGAAAATAAAATGGCGGATGTAATGGAAAATGCCAATCAGGTATTTGTATTAATGTCTGCACTTAATATTGACCGCGTTGTTACAGTTTATAAAGCTGCGAATAAAGTAAAACGCATAATGCTGCAAGATGTTTATATGAGTATGGTAACCGATCTTTGCGGCAATAACATTCCTAATCCGTGTACATTTAATAATGTATATGCTTTTACATCTAAAGGGATGGATGAAGAAGAATACAGTAAATATTTTGCCTGTTACGGAAATAAAAAGATGGGTGAAAAACAAATTGCCGATAAAAAATTTGTGATGTGTGTACGCAGCAGTTTTAAAAATTACTTGCAAAAACTTAACAGTATTAAACCACTATCGGGGAGTGTTTTAATTTATTCCATGTGGGATGGATATAAAAAACAAAAAATTATTAAAGATTTTTTAGACTTTGTTCAAAGTATTGGCATGGAGATAGTTGATATCCATACCAGCGGGCATGCAGATTGTAATGATTTGGAAAGATTTTTAAAAAAGATAAATCCGCAGTATATTATACCGGTACATACAGTGAATACAGAGTGGTTTGTAGAAAAGTACGGTGCAGAAAAGGTTGTAAGAGATAAAATATTTATTGTTTGAAGCAGGAATTAATTATAATTTGGTGAAAAGATATTTATCTGAACATTTTATAAAATTATTATGAACGGAGTGATTGGAATGCCAATTCAGCATGAGAAAGATACCTTTTTAAAAAATTTTTTAGAGGGAGATGGAGATGCTTATAATAGAAAAGAAGTAAATTATACAGGAATTGTAAAAAACGGAACGGAATCTTATAAAGACTTATTAGCTGAATTAATTTTAGAAAAATATAAAACATTAAGTGAAAAAGACTTTATTAAATTTTTAATTCCTGAAAATTTTCCTGTAATGGAAAATGAAAAAGAGTTTACTCCTATTCATGATTTTGAAAAAATTGAAATTAACAATGATTCTGGCAGGAATGAAGAAAATATTGCTAAGAGTATTTTTAAAAATGGCTTTAAAGGACAAAGTTCGCTGAAAGTATCAGATTATCAAGTACCTGTAAATTGGGTTGATAAAGGAAATGTTCATGGTAAGATTGATATAATTTTAGTTGATGAAAATAATAAAATTATACTTAGTGAATTAAAAGATGAAAAAAGTCAGGAAACTTTATTGAGAGCTGTTTTGGAATTGAAAACTTATATGTTAAAAATTGCTATGAACGATTCGGCTTTGAATAGGATTCAAAAAACATATAGCAAATTTGATGATACTCTGGTTTTGCCAGAAATTATACCTGCAATTATTTTATGTAACTATAAAGAAGATATTCAGCAAGTAAATAGCAGAGGTCAAATCAATGTATTAAATCAGCCGCTTTTTGATTTTAAAGAGATGAAAAAAGAGGATGCTTTATATCAATTATGCAAGGCATGGAATATTGAGTTTTTTGAATTAACTATTGATAAAAAAGGAGAAACGGACGGACAGCGTGATTATAATAAAGATGAATATACTTTAAAACATTTGACATATTGATAGCTTAGTAGAATACCACAAAAATTGTTTATTAAACAGTTTTTGTGGTATAATTTTTGCAAAATACAGGTTTAATTTTTATGTGAATGATAAAAATATTGAATAAAAGAATTTTGAATAGAGGTGATAACCATGCTGAAAAAAGCCGTTATATTTACAGTGCTGTTATGTTTTGGTATCAGTAATTTGTGTTTTGCCGACAGCAGCCGCATGCTTGATAAAAATACAGAACTTCATCCGCAGGGGTGGAGTGTAGGTGAAACGATTAAGTTTAAAAAGAAAACTGCTGTGCGTTTAAATGACATCGGTGAAGTAATCAGCGGAACGCTTGCTGATGATACTTACCTTCGCCCGCAGGGCTGGCAGCGCATAATTAATGATAATTATTTTGTTTCCGCTTATACCGGCGGGGCGTGGTTCCCGCGGCATCACCGGTACTGGCCGGGCAGCGTTTACAATATTGCTTTGCCAAGCTACGGGCATGTGCGTTATAAGGATGACACCGCCGTTACCTTTAGTAAGCAGGGCACTGTTTTAAGCGGAACAATAGCTTCGCGGGCAACTGTGAGCCTTGGCGAAGGGCAGTATGGGTTTGTAACTTTTGCGGATAGTTCAATTTTGGAATTTTACGATAACGGCGCAGTAAAAATGGGGACACTGAATGAGGATACCCAGCTCAGGCCGGCTTTTTGGCAGCAAAACATGGCGGATAACAGCAACGCCGGTTTTGTGGAGTTTAAAAAAGATACCTGCGTTTATTTTGATAAAAACGGGCTTGTAACAGCCGGAACAATAAAAGAAGCCGCACCGTGGAAAACGGGCGGCACAGTTACAACGCTTACAGAAAAAACTGAATATAAATTTACGGAAAACGGCGCTGAAAAAACACCTGAAACTAATCCTTCAGAGTAAACTTCCATGCGCAGTGGCAGGTATTGTCGGTAATATCGGGGTAACAGCTTAAACATTCGCAGGTAAAGCGGCTGTCGATAGTTTTGGCAAAACCGCTGTATTCAATAATGCCAACAGCTTTGCAGGGATGCAGCGGCATGTTTTTGCTGCTGCGTGCGTGCTGTACGCGGCATTCCGTAGTGCGGTATATTAATGTATTGCCTTCGGTAATAATCTCATCCCGGTTAATATTGGCGTAAAGCCGCAATTTTAAGGCCTGCTTAAGCCCTTCTATGCCGGGGTGCTCCGGTAGGTTCAAAAAAGTTTTTATGCGTTTGGCTTCAATTACAGTAAATTTTTCCCAAATGGCACAGTCATGTTCCATGGCTTCATCCATGCCGTATTTGCGCTCTATAGATTGAAACCATACGCCGTCCATGGCAAGCCAGTTTTTGCAGTAGCCTTCAATCAGTTCTATTAATTGTTCTTTGCTGTAATTTTTTAAAGTTTCGTTAATCATAAATCCACCCCGCTTTTACGTTTATTATAGCGGTAAAGGTATTAATCCCACCTGTTTAAAATATCTTTAATAATTTCTTTTTCGCTTTTGCGGCGTTTCTTTTCAAAATTGCGGTAATTATTGTCGCGGTGGTCGGTGGAGTAATCTGCGTAATTAAAATCGTCATAATCACGCTCGTAACTGCGGTTGTAATCGCCGTGCCCGTCATCAAACATTAGCGGATTTATGTTTACTCTGTATTGGTAAAAATTATAACTTAACATGGCTGCCTCCTCAAAACTGTTCTGCTTTTAGTATAGCGTTATTTTAGTGGTTTGTAAAATTTATTAACGTTTAACTGAAATATAAGCACTGTAAAATATAATGCCTGAAGCTCTTGTTATCAGTAAAAGCAGCCGACTTTTTATTTTAAACGCCGCTGATTTATATACTATTAACAAAAAAATTCGTATTATACAAATATTGCGCATGTTTAATTTAAAATCCGGCTTAAAATGCCGGATTTTTTGTGCGTCAGGCTTGCAATATTTTAATTTATAGGATATGATAAAGCGTATGCTGTTTTTTGTATAGAATTTTACATATTTTTACTGTTTGGCTGTATTTGCAGGCAGAAATAAAAATATATTTTGTCTGATTTTTAGTGACTGATGAGTCGGAAACTATGGCGGTACTTGGCCGGGCATGGTATAATAAGTTTATAATTCTTTTAAGGAGTATGACAATGCCGCAGTTAATGACAAAAGAAGAAATTCATGAATTTGGTTTGCAGATTTTGAGCCGTTATCTTGAGGCCAATGCTTACGAAATAGAAATGATGCATCCTAACATGCAGATGTTTCCGCATGTTATAGCCAAAAAGAACGGGCAGCTTGTATTTATTATTGCGGCTACGGATGTTTATCCCAATAAAGGCAGTTTCAATGATGATGAAAAAGCCGCTCTTTTGGAAAACGCCGCTAAGTTTGATGCACAGGCAGCCTGCGCTTACCTTGGCATTGCCAATGCAGAAGGCGCACAGAACAAGAATAAGGAATTGTGCGGCAAGGCGTATAAAGATGCAGATTTTTTAACCGATTTTGGCGGTTTGGAATTTATATATTTTAAAGACTGAGGTGACGGCATGGATTTGTTGAAAGTTGATACCGAAAAATGTGTTAAGTGCGGGCTTTGCGTACAGGCCTGCCCGTCCTGCATTTTATCTATGGGGGAAGATGGGCCGAAATGTGATTTTGACCGCGGCTGCATGAGCTGCGGGCACTGCGTTGCCATTTGCCCTATGGGCGCGCTTGATAACAAATATGCGCCGCTGGCAAAGCAGAAACCTTTGCCGATGCCGGTTCTGGACAGTGAAACCGCATATAATTTTTTGCGTATGCGCCGCAGCGTGCGCCTGTTTAAACCGGAACCTCCTTCTGAGGAAGAAATTGTAAAGCTGCTTGATGTATGCCGCTATGCGCCTACTGCCGGTAATTCGCAGGGTATGTATTATATCGTTATCCGCGATAAGGAAACCATTAAAAAGATTGCTGATGCAACGGCAGAATGGATGCAGCAGGAGATTGACGCGGGCAGCAGCGACAAACGTTATTTTACAACCGTTTTGCGTGCGTATAATGACCGCGGACAGGATATCATTGCCCGCAATGCGCCGATGCTTATTTTTGCAACAGCAAAACGCCTTAACAGAACCGGCGTAAGCAATGCCGAGCAGGCATGGGCTTATGCAGAACTTTTTGCGCCTACAATCGGGCTTGGCACAACCATTGCCGGGTTTATCCAGACCTGCGGCATAGCAGGTTACCAGCCGCTTTTGGATTTGGTAGGCGTGCCGCCCAAGTTTAAAATTTGCGGCACTTTAATGGTAGGGCATCCTAAATATAAATTCCAGCGCATGGTAGAACGCCAGCATTTAAAAGTAGAATTTAAGTAAATAAAAATTTTTTAACGGTACAGTTACAAGCTGTACCGTTTTTTGTTACTTATGCAACAGTTTTGGTACTAAAAATAAATAATTTTCCAAATTTACTGTCAATTAAAGGAAATATAAAATTTTTGCAGAAAATATATCTCAATAATGTTTGTAAACAAGGGGGAATAAGTATGAAAGAGTATACCGGAGACAGAATCCGCAATGTGGCCATTGTGGGCCATGGTGGGGCAGGAACTACATCAGTTACGGAAGGCCTGCTGTACCGTTCGGGCGCAATTACCAGAATGGGCAAGGTTGAAGATGGCGCTACCACCACTGACTATGAACCGGAAGAAATTAAACGCGGCGTATCCGTAAACGCTACTTTGGCACCGGTTGAATGGCGTGATACTAAAATCAATTTTATTGATACTCCGGGCTTTGCAGATTTTGTGGCCGAAGTTAAAGGCGCATTCCGTGCGGTTGACAGTGCGCTTATCGTTGTATGCGCAACCAGCGGCGTGCAGGTTGGCACCGAACAGTGCTGGAAACTTGCTGAAGAAGCACATTTGCCCCGCATAGTTTTCGTAAATAAAATGGACCGTGAAAATGCTGACTTTGACAGCATTCTTGATAATCTGCGCGCTAAAATAGGCAAACGCGTATTGCCTCTGCAGCTGCCTTTGGGTAAAGAATCCGGCTTCTGCGGCGTTATTGATATTTATAAAATGAAAGCTTATAAAGCTAACGGCAACGATTCCATCGAAATGGATATTCCGGAAGAATATATGGAAGCCGCCAAGGAAGCACACGAAAAAATGGTTGAAGCTGCGGTTGAAGCCGATGACGACTGCATGATGCGTTATCTGGAAGGTGAAACCATCAGCGACAAGGAAATTATGGACTGCCTGATTAAAGGTATCCGCCAGGCCATTATTTTCCCGGTACTCTGCGGCAGTGCTTATAAAGATATCGGCCTTGGCCGTGTAATGAATGCTATTATTGACTATACTTACCCGGCAATTTTGAATGACTTTACCGTTGTTAACCCGGAAACCGGCGAAGAAGAAATACGCGATGCCAATGCACCGATGGCAGCTTTGGTATTTAAAACAACTTCCGACCCGTTTGTTGGCCGCCTGAGCTTCTTCAGGGTATTCTCCGGCGTTATCAAGAGCGACAGCATGGTTTACAACGCCAGCCGCGAAAAAGAAGAACGTTTCGGCACGGTATTTACCATGCGCGGCAAAACGCAGATTCCAATGAAACAGGTTGTTGCCGGCGATATCGGTGTTACCACTAAATTGCAGTTTACCGCTACCGGCGATACTCTGAGCGATAAAAACTCCCCGGTACTCTTTAAACCTATTGCATTCCCCCTGCCGATGTATACACGCGCTATTTACGCGAAGAAAAAAGGCGAGGAAGAAAAGATTGCTTCGGCTCTGAACCGCCTGATGGACGAAGACCCGACTATTATCGTTACCAGAAACACCGCTACCAAAGAAACTTTAATCAGCGGCATGGGCGACCAGCATATTGAAATTATTATGGAACGCATGAAACGTAAATTCGGTGTGGAAGCCGATTTGCGTGCGCCGATTGTTGAATACCGCGAAACTATCCGCGGCACTGCTACCAATGTTGAAGGCAAGCATAAGAAACAATCCGGCGGCCATGGGCAGTACGGCCATGTTATTATTACCATGGAACCGCTGCCGCCCGGAAGCGGATTTGAATTTGTTGATAAAATCTTCGGCGGCGCCGTACCGCGTCAGTATATTCCGGCTGTTGAAAAAGGCATGCGCGAATCTATGGAACGCGGCGTACTGGCTGGTTATCCGGTAGTTGATATCAGAATTACCCTGACGGATGGTTCGTATCATACCGTAGACTCCTCGGAAATGGCATTTAAAACTGCCTCCAACATAGCATTTAAAAAAGCTATGGAAGCAGCAAAACCTGTTTTGATGGAACCTGTTTATAACCTTGATGTATACTGCGCCGAAAGCATGATGGGCGATGTTATAGGCGACCTTAACAGCAAACGCGGACGCATTTTGGGCATGCAAAGCCTTGATGACGGTATGGGCTGCATTAAAGCACAGGTGCCTTATGCAGAAATTACCGAATATGCTGTTGACCTGCGTGCGCTGACACAAGGCCTTGGCACTTTTGAAATGAAATTTGACCATTACGAAGATGTGCCGCAGAAAATGGCAGAAAAAATTATTGCCGAACGCAAAGAACAGCAGTAAATTAAATACTTGCCAGGTTTAAACCTGCAAAACGCCGCCGGTTTTAACGGCGGCGTTTTTAGTAAATTTATTTTGTCGGCCTGAAAATAAAGAAATTATATACAATGCTTTATTTAAAAAGTTTTACTTTTCCAACTGACGGCGAAGAATTTGACGTAATCATAAATGTAAAGGAAAAATGTTACAGTTCGTTTTATCCGTTTAAAATTTTATCGCAGCGGGGAATAGAAAAGATTGATTTTGAGCCGGTAACTATTTTTTACGGCAGCAACGGCAGCGGCAAAACAACAGCGTTAAACGTTATTGCCGAAAAATTAAAGCTGGAGCGCAGTGCCGTATATAACAAAAGCAGCTTTTTTAACGATTATGTAGATTTATGCGGCTATACATTAAAAGGCACGGTAATTCCGGCAAACAGCCGCATTATTACAAGCGATAACGTTTTTGATTTTATGCTTAATCTGCGTATGCTGAACGAGGGCATTGACACAGGCCGGGAAAAACTTTTTGAGGAATACCGGAAAATCAAGTCCGCCGATAACGGCAGTTTCCGCCTGCGCAGCCTTGACGATTTTGAAGAACTGAAAAGGCTTACATCAGTAAGGAGCAATACGCAGTCGATGTATGTAAAGAAAAATGTCGGCGTTAATGTACGGGAACAATCTAACGGCGAAAGCGCTTTTATGTACTTTGCGCAAAAAATTGAAGAAAACGCGCTGTACCTGCTTGATGAGCCGGAAAACAGCCTGTCGCCGCAAAAACAAATGGAACTCGTGCGCTTTCTGGAAGATTCGGCGCGTTTTTACGGCTGCCAGTTCATTATTGCAACACATTCACCATTTGTGCTTTCGGTAAAAAACGCGCAAATTTATGATTTTGATTCTTGCCCTGCGGCAGTAAAACGCTGGACGGAGCTGGAAAACGTGCGCGTTTATTATAACTTTTTTAAACAGCACCGGGCAGATTTTGAAAAATAATGCTGACAATTATGCGCTTTTAACTATGCAGTAAATGTTAAGTATGTTATAATTTATACAAATAACGTACAATAATTGGAGGGTTTATTTTATGCAGACGATTGACCAGGTTGCAGTAAACACCTTAAGATTTTTATCTATTGATGAAGTTGAAAAGGCCAAATCCGGGCATCCGGGCTTTCCTTTGGGCACAGCGCCGCTGATGTACACGGTTTGGGACCGTTTTATGAACTATAACCCCAAAGACCCCAACTGGTTCAACAGGGACAGATTTATTTTATCTCCGGGACATGGCAGTGCATTGTATTATGCAATGCTGCATCTGGCAGGATATGACGTTTCTATTGAACAGCTTAAAAAATTCCGCCAGTGGGGCAGCATTACTCCGGGCCATCCGGAATACGGCGTTACTCCCGGCGTAGATGCTTCTACCGGGCCGCTGGGCCATGGCTTTGCCATGGGCGTTGGTTTTGCCATTGCCGAAACTATGCTGGCAGCCAAATACAATAAACCCGGTTTTGAAGTTGTAAACCATTATACTTACGGCTTAACCAGCGACGGCGACCAGATGGAAGGCGTTGCAAGCGAAGCGGCATCTCTTGCCGGTACTTTGGGTTTGGGCAAACTTATTTATCTTTATGATGACAACCATATTACCATTGAAGGCGATACCGAAATTGCTTTCCGCGAAGATGTAGGCAAACGCTTTGAAGCATACGGCTGGCAGGTACTGCGCGTTGCCGATTCCGAAGATATCGACGCTTTGGAAAATGCCATTAAAGAAGCCAAAGCAGATACCGAACATCCGAGCCTTATTATTGTACGTACCCATATCGGTTACGGCAGCCCGAAACAGGATAACGCTTCCTGCCACGGCGAACCGCTTGGCGCCGAAGGCGTTGCCAAAACCAAAGAAGCGGCTGACTGGCCGGTTGGGCAGAGCTTTTATGTGCCGGTAACCGTACGCAAGCATTTTGACGATAAACTTGCTGCCTGTGCAGAAAAACAGGCTGCCTGGGAAGCATTGCTTGCAGATTATAAAGTAGTTTACCCGGAACTCGGCAAGGAACTTGAAGAACGCATTAAAGGCGATGTGCTTGTAAGCCGCAGCGATCTTGAAGCAGTATTTAATGATATTGAAGGCATTTCCACCCGTGAAGCAGGCGGCGAAGTGCTGCAGAAACTTTCCATGCAGCTGCCTCAGCTTGTTGGCGGCAGTGCCGACCTTGGACCTTCCAATAAAACCGTAATGAAAACCTGCGGTTATTATTCCAAAGATGACAGAACCGGCAGAAATATTCATTTTGGCGTGCGCGAACACGCTATGGGCAAAGCACTGAACGGTATTGCGCTGCACGGCGGCTTCATTCCGTTTGGCGGCACCTTCCTTGTATTTGCCGATTTTATGCGCCCGGCAGTACGCATGGCTGCACTGATGGGCCTGCGTTCCATCTTTGTATTTACGCACGACAGCATTGCCGTTGGCGAGGACGGGCCTACGCACCAGCCGGTAGAGCATGCTATGAGCCTGCGCGTTATTCCCAATTTGTGCGTTATCCGCCCGGCAGATGCTTTGGAAACCGCTATGGCATGGCAGACAGCCTGCCTGAACCAGCATAAGCCTACGGCATTGCTTTTAAGCCGCCAGAAATTGCCCGTACTGCATAAGTATGCCGCTGTTATCCATGATAACGCTGGTAAAGGCGCTTATGTGCTTGACGCAGGCCAGGGTGAAGCCAAAGCGGTTATTATTGCCACCGGCAGCGAAGTGCATCTGGCACTGGAAGCACAGGCCAAACTTGCCGAAGAAGGCATTTGCGTAAGCGTGGTATCCATGCCGAGCTGGGATATGTTTGAAATGCAGAGCGAAGAATATAAAAAATCCGTATTGCCTGAAGGCTTGCCGAAGGTTGCCGTTGAAGCCGGCGTAACTTTGGGCTGGAGCCGCTATACCGGCAGCGAAGATAATGTTATCGGCATCAATAAATTTGGTGCATCCGCACCGGGCGGCACGGTAATGAAGGAATACGGCTTTACTGCCGAAAAGGTTGCAGCTAAAGTAAAAAGCTTATTGTAATATTGTAAACGGGCCGGCTTATGCTGAGCCCGTTTTTTATGTAAAGGAGCAGAAATGAAAAATTTACTTACTATTGCCGGCAGTGATTGCAGCGGCGGTGCCGGTATTCAGGCAGATTTAAAAACCTTTGCTGCGCACGGAACTTTCGGCATGAGCGTAATTGTATCGGTAGTTGCTGAAAACACTGCGCGCGTTATTGATATTCAGGATGTTACGCCCGATATGATAAAAAAACAAATGGACGCAGTTTTTGAAGACATTTTTCCGGATGCTGTTAAAATAGGCATGCTTTCCACGCCGGAATGTATGCAGGCTGTTGCGGAAAAATTAACAGAATATAAGCCTCAGAATGTTGTTGTAGACCCGGTTATGTATGCTAAAAACGGCTGTGCGTTAATGCAGCCTTACGCGATTGATACGCTTATAAAAACCATAATTCCGCTAGCGGATGTGCTGACGCCTAATATTCCGGAAGCGGAAAAAATTGCCGGAATGGAAATTAAAACCGTTGCTGATATGGAAGCAGCAGCAAAGAAAATCTGCGCCATGGGCTGCAAGGGCATTGTAGTTAAAGGCGGGCACCATATCGGCAATGCGGTGGATGTGCTTTTTGACGGCAAGGAGTTTTACCACTTTGAAACCGAGCGCATCAATACCAAAAACACGCACGGCACAGGCTGCACTTTTTCATCGGCAATAGCCGCAAACCTTGCCAACGGCCTTAGCGTTGCCGAAGCGGTAAAAAATGCCAAAAGCTATGTAACAAAAGCCATTGAACACAGCCTTGCCATAGGCAAAGGCTGCGGCCCGACACATCATTTTGTAGATTTATACAGAAAGGCAGGCATGCTTGAATAATATGGAAATGCAGAATCATTTTGGTAAAATTATAGAAGAATTGCAGAAACAAAAACCGGTTATTCACCACATTACCAATTATGTAACGGCAGAAGCATGTGCCGATGCCGCCATATGCGCCGGTGCTTCCCCGGTTATGGCAGATGAACCGGAAGAAGTGGAAGTTATAACTGCAGGCAGTGATGCGTTGGTGTTGAACCTTGGCACTATTAATTATAATAAAATGATTGCTATGGAGCGCTCTGCCATGGCGGCTAAAAAGAAGGGCATACCTGTTGTGCTTGACCCTGTTGGCGTGATGAGCAGCGCTTTGCGCCTTAATTTTGCGCTGAAGCTGTTAAAAGGCGGATATGTTAATATTGTGCGCGGAAATTATGACGAATGCCGAGCGCTGGCTGACGAAAAAGCAGCCGGGCACGGAGTAGACGGCGTTTTGCAGGCGGATGAAGGCGAAAAATTGCAGGCTGCCAAGGCTGTTGCTGCCAAATTTAACTGCATTGCCGCTGTAACGGGGCAGGTTGATTATGTAAGCAACGGCAAACAGGTGCTGGTTTTAAACGGCGGCAACGAAATGCTGAAAAAAATTACCGGTGCTGGCTGCATTACCACAACCTTGTGCGCCTGCTGCGCTGCCGTTACCAAAGATTATATGACCGCCGCTGCTTTAGGCGTGGTAATTATGGGGCAGGCTGCTGAACTTGCTGCAGGTTTTATGGAAAAGAAAGACGGCCCGGGCATGTTTAAAACACGCCTGTTTGACGGTATTTACCACGTTACCGGCAAGTGGAATTTAATTAATTTAAAGCCGGAAGAAAGAATGAACTGACATGAAACCTGTAATTGATTACAGTATCTATCTTGTTACGGATACGGTGTATTTTAAGGACGATAGTATTTACAACAAGCTGGAAGCCGCACTTAGCGCCGGTGTAACGCTTTTGCAGTACCGCGACAAAAGTGCGGAAACACGTATTTTGTACGAGCGTGCCTTAAAAGTAAAAGCCCTGTGCGATAAGTACAGAGTGCCGCTGATAATTAACGACCGTGCGGACATTGCCTTTGCCGTAAACGCGGCGGGCGTACATTTGGGGCAGGGTGATTTGCCGCCGCTTATTGCACGCCGTATGCTGGGCAGCGATGCCGTTATCGGCGTATCGGCGCATAACGCGGATGAAGCGCTGAAGGCAGAGGCAGATACTGCCGATTACCTTGGCTGCGGCGCTGTTTATGCAACTGCAACGAAAAAAGATACTTCCGTTATCGGCACAGAAGGTTTAACTAAAATCAGCGCGGCAACAAAACTGCCGTTTGTGGGTATCGGCGGCATAACGCTTGAAAATTATAAAGCGGTTTTGCAGGCTGGTGCGGACGGAGCGGCAATAGTAAGCGCAATTTTAGGTGCGGATGATATTTGCCGGACGGTGCGGCAGCTTAGAAACATGGCTTTAGAAGCTAAAAGTGTAAAAATTTAACAAAGCAACATTCTCAAAAGACAAAAATTTAAAATTTAAAGAATTTTTGTTACACTTTATTTGACAACATTTATAATGGGTTATATAATTATACTATAAATTGTTTGATAGAGGAGCGGAACACATCAGTATAACGCAGAGCGGGAGCGATGAAGCGTTTGAAAGGGCAACCGCCGAAGTTTAAAAAGCAGCCATGTTTTTTATGCTGGGCCGTCAGTGAATAACTGCCGGACTGTCGCCACAAAGGCGGAGGGCTATCTCAATGATTTAGCAGATTTATTGCCGTTGGGAAAGTCTTTCTCAACGGTTTTTGTTTATAAAAGAAAGGGGCTGGCAAAGTGATCAGGGTTTTGGTTAACGGTGCGCTTGGAAGGATGGGCACCGAAGTTTGCAAAACAGTTATGGAACAAAAAGATATGGATTTAAGCGGGGTTGTAGATATTAACGGCGCCGATAAAACTATTCCTTATTATGACGGCGGTGTTTTTGGTGTGGATACGGATTTGGAAAACGCTATTACCTGCACCCGTCCGGATGTTGTTGTTGATTTTACCCGTCCCGATGTTGTAATGGACAACCTGCGCAAAATTATTTCTATGGGTGTAAACGCCGTTGTAGGCACAACCGGTTTTACCAAAGAAAATCTTGAAGAAATTGACAAGCTGGCATCCGAAAAAGGAGTAGGCGTTTTAATTGCTCCTAATTTTGCATTGGGCGCAGTAGTAATGATTAAGCTTGCATGCGAAGCTGCAAAATACTTTCCTAATGTGGAAATTATCGAAAAGCATCACGATAAAAAACTGGACGCACCTTCCGGCACGGCCGTGCTTACGGCGCAGAAAATTGCCGAAGTGCGTGCCGCTATGAAACAGGGCCATCCTGATGAAAAAGAAACCATGCCCGGCGCACGCGGAGCAGATTTTGAAGGCATGAAAATTCACAGCCTGCGCCTGCCCGGTTATGTTGCCTCACAGGAAGTTGTGTTTGGCAGCCAGGGTGAAACCCTTAAAATTATCAGCGACCCGGTTAACCGTGAATGCTATATGCCGGGCGTAATGCTTGGATGCCGCAAAATATTAAATATTAAAGGCCTTGTTTACGGCCTTGATAAATTATTATAATTTTATTTATGGGGGATGTTTATGAAAAAGTATAACGTAGCAATTTTGGGCGCGACCGGTGCTGTCGGCGCAGAATTTTTGAAACTGATAGAAGAAAGAAATTTTCCTTTTAATGAACTGCGTCTTTTGGCTTCCAAACGCAGCGCAGGCAAAATTATAAACTTTATGGGCAAGGATTACACCGTGCAGGAAGCAACGCACGATTCTTTTGCCGGTATTGATATTGCCCTTTTTGCAGGCGGCAGTATTTCCAAAGAGTTTGCCCCGAGCGCCGTTAAAGCAGGCGCAGTGGTAATTGATAATTCCAGTGCTTTTCGTATGGACCCGGAAGTGCCTTTAATTGTTCCGGAAGTTAATCCGGAAGCAATTTTAAAACACAAGGGCATTATTGCTAACCCTAACTGCTCCACAATTATTATGCTCATGGCATTAAAGCCTATTTACGACCTGGCAAGGATTAAACGCATTATTGTTTCCACTTATCAAGCTGTTTCCGGCGCCGGCAAAGAAGGCATCGACGAACTGACAAACCAGGTGGGCGAATATCTTGACGGTAAAGAAATGACGGCCAATATACTGCCTTCCGCCAGTGCGGAAAAGCATTACCCTATTGCTTTTAATTTAATTCCGCAGATTGATGTTTTCTGTGATAACCTGTACACCAAAGAAGAAATGAAAATGGTGAACGAAACCAGAAAGATTTTAGACGATTACGATATGCGCATTACCGCAACCACCATCCGTGTGCCGGTATACCGCAGTCATTCCGAATCTGTTAATATCGAGCTGGAAAAAGATGTATCCCTGGAAGAAATTAAAAAGGCTCTGGCAGCGTTCCCCGGCGTTATCGTGCAGGACGACCCGGCAGCGCAGCTTTACCCGATGCCGCTTTATACTTCCGATACCGATGAAGTTTATGTAGGACGTCTGCGCCGCGATGAATCCGCTCCCAATTCCTTTAATTTATGGGTAGTGGGCGACCAGATCCGCAAAGGCGCTGCGCTTAATACACTGCAAATTGCCGAAACCATGATTAAAAACGGCTGGATTTAACGGAGAAGAGCGCTGATGAAAATACTTATTCAAAAATTCGGCGGCACTTCCGTCGTTGATGAAAAAGCACGCACCGCCGTTAAAGATAAGGTGCAGCAGGCTATCCGCAGCGGTTATGCGCCGGTTGTTGTTGTGTCGGCTATCGGCCGCAAGGGCGCGCCCTATGCCACCGATACTTTAATTGATTTTTTGAAAAGCGTAAACCTTTCCGTTAATGTGCGTGAGCAGGATATGCTGATGTGCTGCGGCGAGATTATTTCCGCCTGCATTATGGCGGCCACATTGCAGAAGTTTGGCTTTAACGCCATGGCGCTTACCGGCGGGCAGGCAGGCATTATTACCGATTCGCAGTTTGGTGCGGCACGCATTAAAAACATTAAAACCGATGATTTAAGGCATTTGCTGGAATCCGGCGTGATACCTGTCATTTGCGGTTTCCAGGGCATGACGGAAAACCACGGCAAATTTACCACGCTTGGACGCGGCGGCAGCGATGTTACGGCGGCTGCGCTTGGCGTTGCGCTGAATGCCGAAAAAATTGAAATTTATACCGATGTGGAAGGTGTTATGACCGCCGACCCCCGCATTGTTAAAGATGCAACCATTCTGCACAAAATTTCTTATGCGGAAGTGGCGCAGATGGCGCAGCAGGGGGCGAAGGTTATTCATCCGCGCGCGGTGGAAATTGCCATGCGCAGGAACATTCCGCTGGTTGTTAAATCTACCTTCAGCGATGCGCCGGGCACGCTTATTACCAGCGATATTTCCGGCTTGGAAGTTGAAAATTCCGTTACGGAACGCAGAATCAGCGGCGTAACGTATTTGAAGGATTTGGTACAGTTCCGCGTGCAGTTGGATACCAAAGACGCCAGCAGCGGCCGTATTTTGTTTGAAGATTTGGCGGCGGCAGGCATCAGCGTAAGCTGCCTTAATTTGTCGGAGAGCAGTTCCATGTTTGCGGTTTTCAGCGCCGATACGGAAAAAACCGTTGCAGTGCTTGACGAAGCCGGCTTTGCTTATACCGTAAATAAAAACTGTGCCAAAGTTTCCGTGGTGTTTGCCGCTGTGCGCGGCTTCCCGGGGCTGATGGCAAAATTTGTCAGCGCGCTTGCCGATAATAAAATCCATATTTTGCAGACGGTGGATTCGGATACCACTATTTCTGCCATTGTTAAAGAAGAACATATTAACGAAGCTGTTACCGCGCTTCATAAAGCGTTTAAATTATAAGAGGGGTGTTTTGAATGAAAAATCCGTATTTTGGCAGATTGCTTACTGCTATGGTTACTCCGTTTAATGCCGACGGCAGCGTAAATTATGAAAATGCCGCCGATTTGGCAGACTGGCTGATTGCCCACGGCAGCAACGGTTTGGTTGTGGCAGGTTCTACCGGCGAAGCGGCGACCATGACTGTTGATGAAAAACTGGAACTCTTCCGTGTGGTTGTAAACCGCGTTAATAAACGTGTGCCGGTTATTGCAGGTACCGGCTGCAACTGCACCGCCGAAACTGTAAAAATGACCAAGATGGCCGAAGTTATGGGTATTGACGGCGTGCTTATTGTAGGGCCTTATTACAACAAACCTACTCAGGAAGGTTTCTACCAGCATTTTGCGGCTGTTGCCGAATCTACCAAGCTGCCTATCATCGTTTACAATGTGCCCGGGCGCACGGCTTCCAATATTGCGCCGGCAACTGTGGCACGCCTGGCGGAAGATTTTGACAACATTGTTGCCATTAAAGAGGCAGCAGGCAATGTAGGGCAGGTTAACGAGCTGTTTACCGTACTGCCGGAGGACTTTACCATTTACAGCGGCGACGATATCGAAATTCTGCCGTTTATGTCCGTAGGCGCAACCGGTTTGATAAGCGTACTGAGCAACTGCGGCGGCGAAATGCTGCAGGAGCTTATGCAGGCTTATGAAGACGGACGCGTAAGAGAAGCAGCGCGCCTTAATACCAAAATGGTGCCGCTTGCCAAAGCCATGTTTATAGAAACTAACCCCATTCCCATTAAGGCTGCCACTACCATGGTAACCGGCATCGAATGCGGCGAACCGCGCCTGCCGCTGACTCCGCTGGAAGCGCAGCATAAAGAGCAGCTGGCGGCAATGCTTAAAGAATACGGGCTGATGAAATAATGGCAAAAACAGCGTTAATTATTCAGTGCGATATAGTTGCAAAAAAATGTGTCGGCTATGCCTGCATGAAAAGTTTTGAAACACGTACAGGCAAATTTGCAGGCCTGGAGGAAGGCGTAAACTATCTTTCAACAACCTGCGGAGGCTGCTGCGGAATGGGCGTTGCGGCAAAGCTGGAAGATTTAAACCGTAAGCTGAAACGCTGGGGCGACAGCAAGGATGATGTTACGGTATATCTGGCAAGCTGCATTGTGTCTGATAATTACCATAATCCGCCGTGCCCGCATAAAGAATATATTAAAGAGATAGTAGAACGTAAGGGCTATAAATTTATTTCCGGCACTTATATTTCCAAAACTGCACAGAAAAAACGTGAAGCCGGTATTTATAAACCGCTTGAATAATTTTAAAGACCGTTTTAAACGGTCTTTTTCTTTATTTGCAGGCAGGATTTTAACAGAAAAAATAGAAAATAATATGGGTAAAGGAGTGAGTAAAATGCGTTTAAAGGATTTTATTGGCTGTTTTATTTTTTGTGCGTGTTTGGTTTTGCCGTGCTTTGCGGTAAATGCTGCCGGTGTTACCAATTACAGCAGCTTTATAAGTGCGGATTACTGGGTGAAAAATAACCCGGCAGGAGAGCAGGTTATACTTGATGCCGCAGGAGTTGCCGCTTACAATAAAAAAATTGCAGATAAATCGCCTTCGGTTTATGATTTAAAGGCTTATCCGCAAACGCTTGCCGGAAGTACCGTAAAGGGTTATGTTTCCGGGTATGATGTTCTTAATGACCCGTTATTCCGCCTTGGCAAAGAAGTAAGCCAGAACTATAAAAATATTTTAATTAAAGAAACCAATACAGATAAAATACCGGCACAGGTTAATGTGCGTTACGGTGTTACGGTAAGGCGCAGCAATTTGCGTGTGCTGCCAACCAACGAAGGGCTTTTTTATTATCCTACCGATAATAATTTTGATGCTTTGCAGGAAACTGCTGTTGCTGTTTCCGAGCCGCTTATTATTCTGCATCAAAGTGCCAACGGCTTTTTTTACTATGTGCAGAGCTATAACTACCGCGGCTGGATTTCGCGTTTTGACGTAGCCGTTTGCGGGCGCGATGCCTGGATTAAATATGTGGAGCCGCAGAACTTCCTTGTTGTAACCGGACAGAGCTTTAATGTTAAAGTACCCGGCGAAAGCGTTTATTGTGACGAAGGAACGCGTTTGCAGCTTGTAACGGAAGGCAGCAGTATTTACACCGTTAAAATGCCAATCCGTGCGCAAAACGGAACTTTGCAGGAGGTTAACAGCAATGTTGTAAAAAATGCCGCTCTGCATAAAGGTTATTTGCCTTACACTGCCAATAATGTTTTAAGGGGTGCTTTTAAATATTACAATGCGCCTTACAGCTGGGGCGGAGCGCATAAAGGCATAGACGACGCCAGCTTTATTGCAAATGTTTACCGCACTATGGGCATATTTTTGCCGCGCAATGCCGATGAGCAGGAAAATACTGCCGGTTCTGCCGTTAAATTTGCCGGAATGACATCTGACCAGCGCCTGGAAGCGATAAAAAAATTAACGCCCGGTTCGTGCCTGTATATGGACGGTTATGCCGTAATGTATGTCGGTACTTCCAGTAATGTGCCGTATGCAATACATGCACTGGCAACGCATTATACCGGCGGCGTGCGCCATACGGAAATGCGTGTGGTTGTAAGCGATTTGGAACTGCAGCGTGCCAACGGCGGCAGATTTTTGGATGAGTTTAATACAGCAATGACTTTTAAATAAACGAGAGGTAAAAAGATGAAAGATTATCAAAAACTTTTTGCAGTAAGGGAAAACAACCTTACTGCTGAAGAAATTGCCGGTGCGGAAACCTTAGTGCTGTTTTTGTGCAAGGGCTGTATTCCGGCTTTGCCGAAAATGAACGCGCCTGAATATTTGGTAAAAGCAGTGGACGAACTGCTTAAAAAGAATGAAAAACTGGCTGATACCGGTGAAATTACGCATTTTGCCATGCTTGGCAAAAACGGATTGCAGCAGGTGGTTATTTGCGGCTTTGGCGGTGAAAATGCCTGCAAGCCTAATGATTTGCGCAAAGCAGCCGGTGAGGCGTCGCGCGTTTTAAAACAGCTTAAAACGGAAAATGCGCTTGTTATTGCGCCGATACTTTTAAACGCAGCACGCCCGCATTATCTTTCTGCTTTGGCAGAAGGGCTTATTTTGGGCGGTTATACTTTTAGTGAATGCAAAGGCAAACAGGAGCAGGAAAAAGATATTTGCTATACCATTGTTACCAATGTTGCCGGTGCGGCAGCAGTTGTTTCCGCAAGCTGCATTGTAAGCAGCAGCGTATGCTTTGCGCGTGATTTGGCCAATAAACCGGGCAACATGCTTACGCCTCTGGATATGGCAAAAGAGGCTCAGCTTACAGCAGAGAAATGCGGTATGGAATGTGAAATTCTTGACGCCGCGCAAATGCAGGCTAAAAATATGAATGCAGTTCTTGCGGTGGGGCAGGGTTCTGCAAATCCTCCGTATATGGCTGTGCTTAAATATAACGGCGGAGGAGATGCTCCGTACACCGCTTTTGTAGGCAAGGGCATTACTTTCGACAGCGGCGGCATTTCCATCAAGCCTGAAGCCAATATGGGCGAAATGAAGGACGATATGACGGGCGCTGCCGTAGTGCTTGGCGCCATGCAGGCTATTGCGCAGTTAAAACTGCCGTGTAATGTTATTGGTATTATGGCATGTGCCGAAAATATGCCTTCAGGAAGCGCCCAGCGTCCCGGTGACGTTGTAAAAGCTGCTTCTGGCAAAACTATTGAAGTTGTTTCGACCGATGCGGAAGGGCGTATGGTTCTGGCAGACGCCGTATGGTATGCCTGCCGTTTGGGGGCTGCCAAAGTTATAGATATTGCCACGCTGACAGGCGGCGTTATTGTGGCGCTTGGCAACGAAACGGCCGGTATTGTTGGCAATAATGAAGAACTGATTGAGAAGATTATGTCCTGCGGCAAAAAAGCCGGAGAGATGTACTGGCACCTGCCTTCGCTGCCGGAATGCAAAGAAGCAATTAAAAGCGATATTGCCGATTTGACTAACAGCGCCGGGCGTGCGGCAAGCACTATTACCGGCGGGCTGTTTATAGGCGAATTTATTGACGAAGGCACGCCATGGGCGCATCTTGATATCGGCGGTACTTCAACAGCTGACAAAACCGCAGGCTTTAAGCCCAAAGGATGTACGGCCTTTGGCGTAAGGACGTTTGTTAACATTGCAAAGGAATTGTAAAATGCTTGTAGATTTACATACTCACAGTACGTTTTCGGATGGGCGCTATACGCCGTCGCAGCTTGTAAAAATGGCGGCAGAAGCCTGTATAGGCATATTGGGCATTACAGACCATGATTCCGTTAACGGCATAGAAGAAGCTCTTAATGCTGCCGCTGACGCAGCGGGCGCGCCTGTAATTGCCAAAGGCGTGGAACTTGGCACACAGGTTGGCGAAAGCAGCGTACATATTTTGGGTTATAATATAGATATTCACAATAAAAATTTGCTTGATAAAATTGAAGAAATGCGCCATGCACGCGAAAAACGCCTGCACAGAATGCTTGATAAAATAGGGGCGCTCGGTTACCATATAACGGTAGAGCAGTGCGATCCGAAAAACCGCGCCGTCGGCAGACCGCATGTGGCTAAGGCACTGGTAAAAAAAGGTTATTTTTCTTCGGTGGAAGAAGCCTTTGATGTGCTTTTAAAACGCGGGAAACCGGGCTACGAGCCGCAGCCGAAACTTTCGCCGGAAGAATCGGTTGAGCTTCTGCACGGGGCAGGCGGGCTTGCCGTTTTGGCACATCCTGCTGAAATAGAAAATCTGCCTTTGGTGAATACCTTGTTAAGTACAATTCCGTTTGACGGTATTGAAGTATATCATCCGAGTGCCGATGAAAAAATGCAGCAATGCTTTTTGCAGATGGCGCAGAAATATAAACTGCTTGTTTCCGGCGGCAGCGATTTTCATGGTGTGGAAGGGCGCTTTCCGGAACAGCTTGGAGTTTTTAAAGTATACAGCGAAAAGGTAAATATTATTCAGACAATGTTAAAATAAAAATAATGCCGGAGGAATGTTTATGGAGGTTGTTGCATTTGTAGGGCCGAGCGGAACCGGTAAAAGCCACCGTGCAATAGGTGTGGCACATAATAATAACTGCGATGCAATTATTGATGACGGGCTTTTAATTAAAGGCACCAAAATTTTAGCCGGAACTTCCGCTAAAAATGAAACCAACAGAATACAGGCTGTAAAAAGGGCAATTTTTACGGAAGATAGTCATGCCGACGAAGTGCGCAATGCTCTGGCTTCCGGCGGCATCCACCGTTTATTGATACTGGCTACTTCTGACAATATGATTCAGAAAATTGTTTTGCGCCTCGGTCTGCCGAAGCCCGAAAAAACTGTTTATATTCAGCAGATTGCCACCAAGCAGGAAATGAAAAAGGCCAAGCAGATGCGCCTGAAGGACGGTAAACATATTGTTCCTGTGCCGACGGTAGAGCTAAAACCGCATTTTACCGGTTATTTCGCCGATTTGCCGTATAATCTCTTCTCCAAAGAGCGCAAGCATGCCGAACCTGACCGTTCCATTGTGCGCCCCGCTTTTAGCTATTACGGCAAAATTTTTATTTCGGATTACGCAATACAGGATATAATAAACATTGTTGCCCAGAAGATGCTTGGCATTGACAAGGTAAACAGCATCAGGGTAAGAAGGCGCAGCAGCAATACCAAAGGCATTGCCATTGCCGTGGAAGTAGTGCTGTTTTACGGTGTGCGCGTTTTTGAGGTTACAAAGGTTTTTCAAAATAAAATAAAAGAAAAAGTTGAGTACATGACAGCAATGCAGGTTAAATCTGTTGATGTTTCGGTACGCAGCCTGTCTGTACGCAAATAAGGAGGAAATTGCAGATGCTTGATGCTACGCAGCGCAGCAGTGTTATTTTTTCTGCCTATGCCAAATTGCCGGCGGGAATTACGGCATACGAAGTACATAAAGTGATTGGCGTAGTGGTGGAAATTGACATGCATACCGGCCGTATTTTGCAGGCGGAATGTACGCTTGCAACCAAACTTGCCAGCGATTTTATCGCTAAAATGCTTGTAGGCTACAATATGAACGATGGCCTTGATGAATTGAACGCCATGATTGAAAAGCATTATCAGGCAAGTGCCAAAAAAGCCGTATTAACGGCTGTGCGTATGCTTAACGACAAATTCATCAGCCACAAAAACGGAGAAGGCATTGATTATTACGATTGATTTATCAGGGCAACCCTTTCTGCTTAATGGCAGGAAGGGTTGTTTTTTATTTTGTTTTAACGCATACCGGTATTTTGCATACAAGTATACTTTTGTAAAAGTCTTGCAAAGTTATAAGTTGTTCTGTAAAATAAAGAATGTGTTTACATAATAGCGATAAAATTGCTCTTAGTTTTTGCAAGATGTTAATTTTTGAGCTGCTTATGATTTTGCTATGAAAGGGAGATACTATGCTGGAATTTTTAAATGAAGTTGATGCGTTTGTGTGGGGGCCACCGCTTTTGTGCTTGCTGGTGGGTACAGGTATTTGGCTGACAATCAGGTTAAACATGATTCAGGTTTTACGTTTGCCGCTTGCTTTAAAATTGATTTTTAAGGCTAAAAACGAGGGCCATGGCGATGTTGATAGTTTTAAAGCGCTGTGTACGGCACTTGCTGCAACAGTAGGCACAGGCAATATTGTTGGCGTGGCAACGGCAATTAAAGCCGGCGGCCCCGGCGCGCTGTTCTGGATGTGGATGGCTGCGTTTTTTGGTATGGCAACCAAGTATGCCGAAGGCGTTTTGGCTGTTAAATACCGTACTATTGACGCTAACGGCCATATCGGCGGCGGCCCGATGTACTATATTGAAAAGGGCCTCGGCAGGCAATACCGCCCGCTGGCAATTTTCTTTGCGGTAGCCGGTACAATTTGCGCCTGCTTTGGCAGCGGCACATTTACCCAGGTAAATGCAATTGTTGAAATTACCAACGCTGGTGCGCAGATTCCTGTACTTTACACATCTATCGCGCTTACCGTATTGGTTGCGGTTATTACCCTTGGTGGGTTAAAAAGCATAGCAGTGGTTGCTGATAAAATCGTTCCTTTTATGGCTGCGCTGTATGTTATTACAACCATGGCTATACTGTTTATGTTCCGTGATGCACTTCCGGGAGCTATTGCAATGGTTCTGCACGATGCTTTTACCGGTACGGCAGCGACCGGCGGCTTTTTGGGCGCAACGATGATGTTTGCAATGCGCAACGGTATTGCCCGCGGCTTGTTCTCCAATGAATCCGGCCTTGGCAGTGCGCCGATTGTAGCTGCGGCAGCGAAAACAAAATGGCCTGCCGAACAGGGGCTTATTTCCATGACCGGTACTTTTATTGATACCATCATTATTTGTACCATGACCGGCCTTACTATTATCGTTTCCGGTGTATGGAGCGGCGATTTAAACGGCGCTGCAATGACGCAGAGCGCATTTACGATGGTTTTCCCGGTATTAGGCAATATGCTTTTAATGATTGGCCTTGTACTGTTTGCGTTTACAACCATTCTTGGCTGGAACTATTACGGTGAACGCTGCATTGCATATCTTTTAGGCGTAAAAGCAATCATTCCTTACCGTCTTTTCTTTATTGCCATGGTTGCCTGCGGCGCATTTTTAAAACTGGAAATGATTTGGATTATTGCCGATATTGCCAACGGGCTGATGGCGCTGCCTAACCTTATTGCACTGCTGCTTTTAACCGGTGTAATAGTAAAAGAAACAAAGTTATATTTTAAACATCTTGATGAAAACAAAGATTATTTAAAATAAAAAAATCTAAAAACTGTAAACAAACTACTTGCAATTATTAGAGTTTGTGTTAAAATAATTAGAAATGAATATCGCAGTGGATGAAGCATATGGGAGAAGAATTTTTTCTACCGAAGGAGTAAACTCTCAGGTGCCGGGTTGCCGGTGAGAACCGTATGTGGACACATCTCTGGAGAATCCCACTAAAAGGGTGCCGAAGGTGCACGGGGAAGCAACGCCCCTTATCTCTCAGGCCAAAGGACAGAGCTTTAAGCGTAAATAATATATTTATATTATTATTTGCCTGCTTATTATTGCCGCCGGATTTGGGATTTGTCCGGCGGTTTTTATTTTACTAAACAGGGAAGAGGGAGTAAAAATTGTTTAACAACGAAGAAGTTATTGCACTATTGAACACGATTGATACTTTTGTATGGGGACCGCCGCTTTTGGTGCTGTTGGTGGGAACAGGCATCTGGCTTTCCATCCGTTTAAAGCTGCTTCAGGTTTTTAAACTTGGCGATGCTTTAAAACTTATCTTTTTTGCAAAAAATGACGGCCACGGCGATGTAAACAGTTTTAAAGCCCTTTGTACGGCACTTGCCGCAACTGTCGGCACAGGTAATATTGTAGGTGTGGCAACAGCTATTAAAGCAGGCGGGCCCGGCGCTTTGTTCTGGATGTGGATGGCAGCGTTTTTTGGTATGGCCACCAAGTATGCCGAATGCCTGCTTGCCGTTAAATACCGCACGGTAGACGCCAACGGCAATATTTCCGGCGGACCTATGTATTATATTGAAAAAGGCATGGGCAAAAAATACAGGCCGCTTGCAATTTTGTTCGCTGCGTTTGGCGTTTTGTGTGCTTACTTTGGCATTGGTACTTTTGCTCAGGTAAACTCCATTGTAGAAATTACGCAGATTACCGCAGGTATACCTGTAACTTACACAGGCATTGCCATTACCGTTCTGGTTGCAGTAATTACTATCGGCGGTTTGCAGAGCATTGCAAACGTAGCCTCTAAAATAGTGCCTTTTATGGCAATGCTGTATTTAATTACAACCGTTGGTATTTTAATTATCTTTGCCGACCAGCTTCCTTCCGCTTTTGCAAGCGTAATTGACGGTGCTTTTACCGGCACGGCAGCAACAGGCGGTTTTCTTGGCGCAACTGTTATGATGGCAATGCGCAACGGCGTAGCACGAGGCGTTTTCTCCAATGAATCCGGCCTTGGCAGTGCTCCGATTGTTGCAGCGGCAGCAAAAACAAAATGGCCGGCGGAACAGGGCCTCGTTTCTATGACCGGTACTTTTATTGATACCATTATTATTTGTACTCTTACCGGCCTTACTTTGGTAGTAACCGACGTCTGGAAAGGTGACCTTAACGGCGCTGCAATGACAGAACAGGCTTTCTCGATGGGCCTTCCTGCTTTCGGCAGCATGCTGCTTTTAGTAGGCCTTGTACTGTTTGCGTTTACAACCATTCTTGGCTGGAACTATTACGGCGAACGCTGCGTTGAATATTTAATTGGCGTTAAAGCAATTTTGCCTTACCGTATTATCTTTATTATTCTTGTTGCCTGCGGACCGTTTTTAAAACTGGAAGCAATTTGGATTTTGGCAGATATCGTTAACGGTTTAATGGCAATACCTAACCTTATTGCTCTGCTGGCTTTAAGCGGCGTTGTTGTTGCCGAAACAAAACTTTACCAGCAGCATTTGAAAGAAACAAAAGCAAAGGAAAATGCTTGACTTTTAACTTCTGAAACGGTATAATATACGTTGTGTTCGGGGCGTGGCTCAGCTTGGTAGAGCACCTGTCTTGGGAACAGGGGGTCGCAGGTTCGAATCCTGCCGCTCCGACCAGAAGAAAATTTTATATTGCGGGTGTAGTTTAGTGGTAAAACCTCAGCCTTCCAAGCTGATGTTGTGGGTTCGATTCCCATCGCCCGCTCCAAATGGTTCAGTAGCTCAGTTGGATAGAGCAACGGCCTTCTAAGCCGTGGGTCGGGGGTTCGAATCCCTCCTGGATCACCAGTATTCATGCGGGTTTTCAGTTTTGAAAGCCCGTTTTTTGTTTGTTTTACACTTTACTGACACCTTATTTTATTAATGCGAAAGCAGTTTGGCAGCAACAATTTATTTTTAAATTCTGAGCTGCAAAAATAAAATACAATTGCAGTATTTGTGTTATAATAAACAGTAAACATCTATTGGAGGTTAATCGTGAGGCTAAAAAAATGTTTTCAAACTCTGGCAATTAGTTGTATGGCATTTTTGCCTTTAAACGCTTTTGCTTCTGATGAACTTATTACAGGGTGCGGTTTGCCTGAAACTTATACAGAAGTAACTGCGCAGAAAACCACTTCCGGTTCAACACTTATTTTTTCTGACAGCCCGGAAATGGTTTACAGAAACGGCGTTTTATACCGTGATACCGTAAGCGGTGATGTAAGAATTTTCTTTCATCATGTAAATGCGATGGAAAACAATAAAAAACTCGCCGTTATACTCAGCAACGAACAAATGCGCCCGGTTAAATACAGCGTTGCCAACAACAGCATCGGCAATGCGGGCTGGCATTATTTAAAGGTTGGCAAGGAAACACAGCAAAAATATTTTTCCGGCGTTCATAATAAAACTGAAGGAAAGCTTGGCTTTGGCAATAATACAGAGCTTTTAACCGGCAGCGGTTATGTGCTTGAACCGGCGCAGCTTTTGGTGGGCACTATTGATTTACACACCGACAGGCCTGTGCAGGTAAGCGTTATTATGTGCGACGAAAAAACTGATTTGGATTTATACAATGAATACGCTCCGGTTCAGCCTATGGATGAGCATCCGTTAAGGGGCACCTTTGATGATGCTGACTGGAATTACACTGTTGCTGCACCGATGAATACCGATAACGGCAAAGTGTATATGCTGGAGCTGGCTTCCGAAGAACAGGGCTTTGCGCGCGGCAAGGACGGCACAACAGGGAAAGATGCAGTGAACTACGGCAATTACGGCATTGTATATTCTGTTAATTTTACAATCAGCGGCAATAAACCGGCGGCAATGTATTTAAATCCGCTGGGAGGTTTGTTTGCCGGTTACGGCGTGCTGAAAAAAGCCGGTGAAGAAAAAATTCTGCCTTTGCCGCAGGATAAAGTGGCAATAGGCGACAGATACGACGATTTACTTAAACTTGGAGTTTTGGAACCGGGAACATATAGCTTTATCTGGTCGCCGCCGGGTGCTTCCAACCTGCCTGTAAGGCTGTATTGGATGCAGGACGGCAGTTTATAATAAAAATCAGGGGCAGAAATGACTAAACAACAACCACCATTTAAATTAAACGACATTATTGAAGTAAATATAACAGGGCTTGGCAGCAGCGGCGAAGGCGTGGGCAAGGCTGATGGATTTACGGTTTTTGTACACGGCGCCCTGCCGGGAGAAAAAGTATCCGTAAAATTATTTCAGGTAAAAAAATCCTATGCTTCCGGCAGAATTTTAAACATTTTGGAAGAATCTCCGCAGCGTGTTAAACCGCAATGTGTTTTTTATGAAAAATGCGGAGGCTGCCAATTGCAGCATTTAAACTATGAAGGACAGTTAAATGTTAAAAGGCAGCAGGTTAAAGATGCCATTGAGCGTATTGGGCATATTACCGGCTGCGAAGTGCTGCCGGTGCTGGGCATGGAAAATCCTTGGCATTACCGCAATAAAATGCAGTTCCCGGCGGCTAAAACGGAAGGAAAAATTCAAATTGGCTGCTATGCGGCTTTAACTCATAACGTTATAAATATTGATGACTGCCTTATCCAAAAGCAGGCTAATAACAAAATTATGCAGGTTGTGCGCCAATGGATGCAGCAGTTTAATATTTCTGCTTATGACGAAACTACCGGCAAAGGCGTTGTACGCCATGTTATGGGGCGCGCAGGTGCTAAAACCGGCGAAGTTATGGCTGTAATTGTTACAGCCTGCTATGATATTCCGCATGCAGGCGAACTTGTAACAATGCTTAAAACTGAAGTGGACGGTTTAAAAAGCATTGTGCAGAACATTAACAAAAAACGTACCAACATAATTATGGGCGCTAAAAACCGTGTTCTGTATGGCAAAAGCACAATTAAAGACAGGCTCGGCAATTTAAAATTTAATATTTCGCCGCTGTCTTTCTTTCAGGTAAACAGCGCACAGACCGAAAAGCTTTACGCCACGGCGCTGGATTTTGCTGCGCTGAGCGGCAAAGAAACGGTTATTGACTGTTACTGCGGTACAGGTACTATTTCGCTGTATCTGGCGCAAAAGGCACGCAAAGTGTACGGCATAGAAATTGTTGAGCCTGCCATTAAAGACGCCAACGAAAATGCCAAAGCGAATAATATTGCAAATGCAGAGTTTATTTGCGGCGACGCTGCCGTGGAAATGCCGGCACTGTTAAAAAGCGGCGTAAAGCCGGATACCGTGCTGCTTGACCCTCCGCGCGCAGGGTGTGATAAAAAGGTTTTGGCGGCCATTGCCGGAGTAAAACCTGAGAAAATTGTTTATGTATCATGCAATCCGGCTTCTTTGGCGCGTGATATGGCATTTTTAACGGAAAACGGCTATAAAGCAGTAAAAGCACAGCCTGTGGATATGTTCCCAATGTGTGCCCATATTGAGACGGTGGCTTTGTTGATATTAGAAAAATAAAAGTTAAAACAGGCATTATACTTTTGTATAATGCCTGTTTTGCATAAAAAAGAGCGGCTTGCCGCTCTTTTTTAATAATATTTTTAGTTGTTGCCATCAAAAATACTGCCGCTTTCCAGCAATTTGCTATCGTAAATTGCCGGAGATTCGCCAGGGTTTGTTAAATGTGGCGTTAAAATCATAATAACTTCGGTTTTTGTTTTGCTGGTAGTACGGTTTTTAAACAGTTCACCTAAAAGCGGAATGTTTGATAAAAACGGTACTTTTTGCAGACGTTTTTGTTCTTCTTCATTGATTAAACCGCCTATTACAAGGGTTTCACCGTTGCGCATTCTTACGGTAGTGGTGGCACTTCGGCTGGTTATTTTGTAGTTTTTCAGTTCGGAAATAAGCGTGGGGGTACTGACTTCCGTATGCACAACCGAGGTTATCATACCGTCGCTGCTTACTATCGGCGTGTATTGCAGTTTAATACCGGCGTCAACGTAATCGGTGGTGTTGGTTGTAACTGAGTTTTCAATTTTTTCCGTTGTAACAGGAAGGTGGTCGCCTATAAATATACTTGCTTCACGCCCGGGTATGGTTATTATGCGCGGTGTTGCCAGAATTTTGGCTTTACCTTTGGCAAAAAGGGCGTTTAAAGCAGCGTTAAAACGGAATTCATAATTAGCGCCAAAATGTACTACGCCGCCAAAATTTTCGTTATCAGAATCATCGTTATCGTCATCATTGCCGTAGTAATTGCTGTTTTGCGGTATTTTATCCCAGTTCCAGCTGATGCCGAGGTTTTCGCTGTCTTCGCGGTTTACCGCAATTATTTTGGCTTCAAGCGTTACCTGCTGCGTGGCAGTATCAAGTGCGGCAACTGCACTGCGCAGGCGCATTTCGTCGGTGGGGGTGCCGGTAAAAATAATGCTGTTGGTAACAGTATCGGTGCTTATTTTGCTGTTGGTGCCAATAAGCGGTGCCAGTGCCGTTTTAAGTTCTTCGGCTTTGGCGTAGTTCAGTTTAATAATACTGGCCGTATCGTTAAATTTTTCCATGCCTGCGGCAGAGCCAACCAGTATAACATCGCCGGTAAGGCGGTAACTTAACCCTTTGGCAGCAGTAATTATACGCAGTGCGGTGCCGAAAGGCACGTCTTTAAGGTTAAGCGTAACCGTTCCCTGTACGGAACTGTCGGTAACAATGCTTTTGCCGGAAAGTGCTGCAACAGAAGCGAGCACATCGCGTACCTGGCCATCGCGCACGTTAAGCGTAATGCCGTTTGCATAAGCCAAAGGCGAAGCCGCAAGTAACAAAGCAGTTAAAAGAGCAGTAAAAACTTTAGTCATGGGCTGTTCCTCCGGCTTTTAACATAAGCGTTTGGGAATCTTTTGCGAGCAGTACGCTGTTTGGGGTGATACTGCGTACTGTAAAGCCGTTAATTTTGCTGCCAGGCTGATAGTAATTGCTTTGCCCTGCAAATTCCATAATTGCCATGGTGGTGCTGCCGTTTTGTATAGTTCCTTTTAAAACGGGGGTTAAGGCGGCAGTTTGGCGTTTAATATCCGGCGCGGCCGGAGCCAGAAATGGGTTGCGCTGCGGTTTGATGCTTTTAGCAGCCGATGGCAGTTGTATGGGGGTAAAAACTGCATGGCTGCTTACCGGCGCATGTTTTTGCGCAGTGTCTGCAAGCGTAAACTGCAAAGCGCTTAAAATCAGCATTGTGCCTGCCGTTAAGCATAAAAAAAGCGGCGGGCGTTGTAGTTTAATGTGTTCCAGAAGCTGTTCCTCCAATAAACCTCCGGTATCCGCAATTTCGGTTCAATATTATACCATAAAAATTTACTTGAAGATATTATTTTTGCTGGTTATAATAATAAAGCTGCAAATTTTTGTAATGGAGAGAAAAAGTTGATAATACAAACCGAACGGACATTGTTTAAAAAAGATGAAAACGCTGATGCCGTAAAGGCGGCTGACAGCCTTATTGCCAAAGCCGCTGCATCCGGCGCAAGCGATATACATATAGAACCGGGGGAAAACAATGCGTGTGTGCGTATGCGTATCGACGGCGTTCTTTACAAAGAAGCCGAAATGAATAAAAAGCTTATGCAGGCGGTTGTATCGCGCGTAAAGGTGCTTGCAGGCATGGATATTGCCGAAAAACGCCTGCCGCAGGATGGCAGCATTAAGCTGGAGCTTGACGGGCGCAATATTGATTTGCGCATCTCTTCGCTGCCGACTATTTTAGGAGAAAAAATTGTTATACGGATTTTAGACAGGGAAAAGTTTTCCCTGAATTTGGATGAACTTAATTTTACGCCGGAAAATTTAGCGCTTTACCGCAGGCTTTATAATTATGGCAGCGGCATTGTGCTGTTAACAGGGCCGACCGGCAGCGGCAAAACCACAACGCTTTATGCCACGCTGGCAGAGCTTAACAGCAGCGAACGCAATATTGTAACCATAGAAGACCCTGTGGAATACCGCATTAACGGCATAAGCCAGGTTGCGGTAAACGAAAAGGCCGGGCTGACCTTTGCAAGCGGGCTGCGCAGCATTTTGCGGCAGGACCCGGATATTATTATGCTTGGTGAAATACGCAGCCTTGATACGGCGGCAACTGCCATACGTGCGGCGCTTACCGGGCACTTGGTGTTCAGCACGCTGCATACCAATAATGCCGCGGGAGCGGCGGTGCGGCTTGTCGACATGGGTATAGAGCCGTTTTTGGTTGCATCTGCCCTGCGCGGAGTTGTTGCGCAAAGGTTAGTGCGGCGCATTTGCCCGCACTGCAAAACTGCTTATGCCGCAAATGCGGAAGAAAAGGCTTATTTAAACATTAAAAGCGTCGATGATTTAACGCTTTATAAGGGCAGCGGCTGTGAAAAATGCCGCGGAACGGGTTATTTAGGGCGCATGGCTTTGCAGGAAGTAATGCCTGTTGTGCCGGAACTGAAAAAATTTATTTTGGGCAAGGCGCAGGAAGAAACGCTTTTTGCGGAAGCAGAAAAATTCGGTGCGGTAAGTATGCGCAGCGACGGAGTGCAAAAAGTATTAAAAGGGCACACTTCTTTAGCGGAAGTTTTGCAGGCCGTGCATTAAGGAGTAAAAATGCTGGAACATATTTTAAAGGAAGCTGTGCGCCAAAACGCTTCGGACGTGCATATAAAAGCAGGCGGAGTGCCGGTATTCAGAATTAACGGCGTTTTAAACAGGCAGAATTTATCTGCTGTAAGTGAAAATGAAATTACATCTTTTATTGAGCAGTATGGTTCCTGTGCCGTTAACGAAAAAGAGGCGGATTTTTGCTGCCGTATTGCTCGTGCAGGAAGCTTTAGGGTGCACGGATATTTGCAGAATGGCTTTCCGGCACTTGCCGTTAGAATAATAAAAAGTGCAGTCCCAGCGTTATCAGACTTGAACGCTCCGCCAGTTTTAGAGAAGCTTGCCATGCAGCGCAGCGGGCTTATTCTGGTAACCGGCCCGGCCGGAAGCGGCAAAAGCACAACCTTGGCGGCTATGGTTGATTTTATTAACCGTAATAAAAGTGTGCATATTGTTACTTTGGAAGACCCGCCGGAATACAGGTTTACGGAAAATAAAAGCATTATCAGCCAGCGGCAGGTTGGCAGTGATACCGCTAGTTTTGCACTTGGCCTGCGTGCGGCACTGCGCCAGGACCCTGACGTTATTATGATTGGTGAGCTGCGTGATGCACAAACTGCTGCCGGTGCAGTTTCCGCTGCCGAAACAGGGCATTTGGTGCTTGCAACGCTGCATACACGCAGTGCTGTTTTGGCAGTATCGCGTATGCTGGATTTTTTTGCGCCGGAAAAACAGCAGCAAATGCGTGCGCAGCTTGCTGAAAATTTACAGGCTGTTATAGCGCAGCAGCTCGTTCCTGGCTGCCACGGCGGAAGAACGGCAGCTTTTGAAGTTTTAACCTTTACGCAGGCCGTGCGCAGCCTTTTGCGTGACGAAAAAGCATATCAGCTTGCAAGCTACATGCAAAACGGCAGGCAGCAGGGAATGCAGTGCATGGATTACGCACTGGCATATTTGGCAAAAACAGGAGCGATAACAAAACGTACAGCACAAGAATATGCTTTTGATATTGACTTGTTAAATAAATATTTATTGCAGTAAAAAACTGCACCGTTAAAGTTATTGAGCATATCATAGCTTTGGGTGCAGTTTTTTGTTTAATTTATTAATTTGTTTATTGCTTCTTCTTCCGGCGTTACATAATATGTTGTCTGGTTAGTGTAAATAACAAAGCCGGGTTTGGCACCGCTTGGCTTTTTTACAAATTTTCGCAGGGTACAGTCTACAGGTATTTTACTGCCGCCGCGGGCTTTGCTGAAATATCCTGCCAATGTTGCTGCAGTTTGAATATCTTTTTCATCTGCCTGCGGCAGAGTTGTTTTTAAAATAACGTGCGAACCGGGAATGTTTTTGGTATGGAACCATAAATCATTGCCGCTGCCGATTGAAAAAGTAACGTAATCGTTTTGTTTGTTGTTTTTGCCGATATATAAAGCTGTATCTTCCGAAAGTTTAATAATTGTTGGTGTTGATTTTGCCTGCGGCATTTTATTTTTAGTATTTTTTACGGTTATAAAACCCGCAGCAGCAAGCTCTGCCTTAATTTCAGCAACTTCGGCCCTTGTTTGTACAAGTTTAAGGGCAATGTCGATGCTGCCAAGGTATTCAATTGCTTCTTCCGTAAGTTTCAGCTGCTCTTTAATTTCTGCCTGCGCACGTTTTAATTTATTATAGCGTTTATAATATTTTTGTGCGTTTTCGTTAGCAGTTAAATCGGGCGCAAGTTTTATTGTCAGCGGCATGCCGTCATAAATATTTTCCAGCGTACATTCACTGCTGCCTTTGGCAATGCGGTACAAATTTGCCATTAAGGTATCGGCAATAATGCGTTGTTGTTCGGCATCTTCCGCCGCGGCAAGTTCCTCTTTTAAAAGCAGTATTTTCTTCTGCAGCTTTTCGGTTTCCGCATTTACTGTTTTGTTTAAAACTTCCTGTTCAGGCAAAAGAACAGGGGTAAGGCTTTGCGCAAAGGCAACGGCGCTGTTAAGCGAGGCAAACTCTTTTACGGTTTCGCCGCCTGTAAGCTGCAAAGGTTTAAACGGAAGGATTGTTTTAACGGTATTGGTGCGGGTAATAATGGCGTATACAGGCGCAGTACCGGCTTTGGCAGCGCTAATGTTTTGTTGCAAAGTGCCTATGGCATCTGCCAGCGCGGCAGTATTTTCGTTTGTAATACCGCCTTCGGCAGTTATGCCGGCAAATTTTAAAAGCTGGCCTGCCGTATACTGCCCAATGCCGGTTGTAGCGGCAATAAGCGCTTTTTGCGGCGGCAGGGGCAGGTTTTGTGCCGCTGCGGCAATATCCACCGGGGCGGATGTTAAAATATCAATTCCGTCCTGCGGCGGCGGGGCAATGTAGGCAAGCCCCGGCAGAATCTGGCGGTAACTGTTTAACGCTTTGCCGATATGTTTCAGGCTGTCTAAAATTACGCCTTCGCTTACAAAAATAATATTGGCGTTTTTGCCGGTTAGTTCAAAAATAAGCTGTTTGCTGATAATTTGCCTTGCGCTGCCTATGCTGCTTATTTCCATTGTAATAACGCGGTCCAGGCCGCTTTGAGTTATTTTGGTAATGCGCCCTTCTTCCAGATGCTTGCGCAGAAGCATGCAGAAAGCAGGCGGGGTTTCAGGGCGTTCCGGCGTTTTATCAGGCATATATAAGTAGGGCGAAGCACCGGAAAAATCGGCAGCTAAAGGTATAACGGCATTTTCGGTTTTAACAAGCAGCAGAAGGCTGCTTTTGTTAGGCATAAAAACTTTATATATTTTGCCGCCGAGCAGCTTTTCCTGCAGCCGGCTTGTGAGAATATTTATTGTAATACCTTCCAAATTCATGGAAATTCTCCTTTTTTCTTTAAAAATTTGCGTTTTTCGTTTGCTTATGAAGTCATAATAAGGTATAATATTATTTCAAGAATAAGTATACAACAATTTTACTAATTTAGAAATGCGGCGGGAGGTTTTATTTTGCTTAAAAGTATGACTGGTTTTGGCCGCGGCGAATATGAGGATGAAAAGTTTTCGGCAACGGTAGAAATGAAAACGGTTAATCACCGTTACAATGAAGTGGCTATCCGTTTGCCGCGCTTTTTAAATCCCCTGGAGGACAGGATACGCAAAACTATTTTGCGCAGTATTAACCGTGGGCGCATAGATGTATTTATCACAGCAGATTATGTAAATGACGGGCTCTGCACCGTTAAAGTAGACAGGCCTTTGGCAGCAGCGTACCATAATGCTTTGCAGGAAGTTGCCGAAGCTGCCGGTATCGGCGGCTGCAAGCTGGCCGAGCAGGCAGAGGTATTGTACCTCGCGCGTTGCCCGGACGTTATCAGCGTTAAAGAAGGCTTTTTTGACGTTGAAACCATCTGGCCGCAGCTTGAACAGGCTTTGCAGCAGGCTGTTAACAACCTTGTTGCCATGCGCGAAACGGAAGGCGGCAATATTTACGGCGATTTTATCAAGCGCGCCGCGCTGATTGAAGAAAAACTTTTGCAGATAGAAGCGCGTTCGCCGCAGGTTGTGGAAGAATACCAGGAACGTTTGAGCGAACGCATTAACGACCTGCTTGAAAAATATAACCAGACTGTAGAGCCGGAACGCTTATTGCAGGAAGTTGCCATTTTTGCCGACCGTACAAGCATTACGGAAGAAATTGTAAGGCTGAAAAGCCATATCAAACAATTCCGCGAAATTATTAACCTTAATCAGCCGGTGGGCAGAAAACTTGATTTTCTGGTGCAGGAATTTAACCGCGAAGCCAATACCATTGCTTCCAAGGCCAATGATTACACCATTGCCCAGCTGGTGGTAGACATTAAGGCAGAAATTGAAAAAATCAGGGAACAGATACAGAATATCGAATAAAAGGAGGCTGCTTTATGGATATTAAGCTTATTAACATAGGCTTTGGCAATATAGTTGCTGCCAACAGGATTATTTCTATTATCAGCCCGGAATCTGCGCCGATAAAAAGAATTATTCAGGAAGCGCGCGATAACGGCACGCTTATTGACGCAACTTACGGGCGCAGAACACGTGCGGTAATTGTTACTGACAGCGGCCATATTATTTTGTCGGCCGTACAGCCGGAAACCGTTGCCAACAGGCTTGTACAGAGCGATGATGAAGATGAAGAATAACGGCTGAGCAGGGGAGGGCTTATTTTGAAACCAAAAGGATTGCTGCTGGTTTTGTCGGGTCCGTCCGGCGCCGGTAAAGGTACAATCTGCCAGATGCTGCGTGAAAAGCTGCCGGATATTGGCTATTCGGTATCTGTAACAACCCGCGCTCCGCGCGAGGGCGAAGTTGACGGCGTAAGTTATTTTTTTAAAACTGTTGAAGAAGTTAAAGCCATGATTGCCGAGGGCGGCCTTCTGGAGTATGCCGAAGTATACGGCAACTATTACGGTACGCCGCGCGATTATGTTATGGATTTGCTTAATCAGGGCAAAGATGTAATTTTGGAAATTGATATTCAGGGCGCTTTGCAGATTAAAAAGCGTTTCCCGGACGGTGTGTTTGTGTTTATTGTTCCGCCTTCTCTTGATGAGCTTTCTTCGCGTATTTACAAACGCGGCACAGACAGCGAAGAGGTTATCAAAAAACGCCTTGCATCCGCCACGGGCGAGCTTGCTTACGCCAGTGAATATGATTATATTATAGTTAATGACATTGCCGAAAGGGCCACGCAGAAAGTTCTGACCGTTATGGAAGCAGAACGTTACCGCGCCGCCCGTACATATTTTATTATTGACGAAATTTGCCATTGCAGAAAAGAGGAGTGATTTTAATGTCTATGGTAGATCCTTCCATCGATTATTTAACAGAAAAAGTTGACAGCAAATATACTCTGGCTATGCTGGCTGCCAAACGCGCACGCGAACTGACTGTGCCCGGGCAGAACCTTCCGGAAAAGGAAGTAAGCATTGCCTTGAAGGAAATTGCAAACGATACCATTACTTATGAGCGCAATCAGGGTAAATAAGGGAGGCGCCGGCCTTGTTGAAGGGTAAGAAAATTGTTTTAGGTGTAACAGGCGGCATTGCCGTTTATAAAGCCGTTGACCTGGTGAGCAAACTGCGCAAACAGGGTGCAGAAGTGCGTGTCGTTATGACAGAGCATGCCCAGCAGTTTGTAACTCCGCTGACTTTTAAGGAAATCAGCGGCAATAAAGTTGCTGTTTCCATGTGGAATGCCAATCAGGAATTTAACGTTGAACATATTGCCCTTGCCGATTGGGCCGACCTGTTTATGGTTGTGCCGGCAACGGCCAACATCATTGCAAAAATGGCATATGGCATTGCCGATGATTTGCTTTCGACAACGCTGCTCGCGGCACATTCACCGGTTATTGTGTGCCCTGCCATGAATACGCATATGTATGAAAACCCTGCCACGCAGGAAAATATTGCTAAAATTAAAAGCCGCGGCATTGTGGTGATGCCTCCGGCAAGCGGCGTACTGGCCTGCGGTGCCGTTGGTGCAGGGCGTTTGCCTGAACCTGCAGATATAGTTAATTTTGTGAAGGACTTTTTTGCAAAAACGGAAGGCGATATGCGCGGCCTTAAAGTTTTGGTAACTGCCGCCGGTACGCGTGAACCTATTGACCCGGTACGTTATGTGGGTAACCGCAGCAGCGGTAAAATGGGGTACTCCATTGCACAGGCAGCGGCAGAACGCGGCGCAGAAGTAACCCTTGTTACAGGCCCCAGCGCGCTTACACCGCCGCCGAATATTAAAGTTGTAAATGTCGAAACAACGCAGCAGATGATGGATGCGTGCCTTGCCGTTTATGACGGATGCGACATTGTTATCAAGGCGGCGGCCGTTGCCGATTACCGCCCGCATGATGTGGCAGCGCAGAAAATTAAAAAGAAAACCGATGATGCTTTAACGGTTGTAATGGATAAGAACCCGGATATTTTAAAAACGCTGGGTGAACGCAAAAAAGGGCAGTTCCTTGTTGGTTTTGCAGCAGAAACCCAGAACCTTATTGATAATGCCAAAGAAAAAGTTACCAAGAAAAACCTTGATATGATTGTTGCCAACGATGTAACAATGCAGGGGGCAGGCTTTGGCAGTGAAACCAATATCGTAAAACTGATTTTCCCGGACGGCAGCATTAAAGAACTGCCGCAGATGAGTAAGTACGATGTTGCGGAAGAACTTTTAAACACCGTTTTGCGCTTAAGGAAATAATTGTTGCCTTTTTTACATAAATTGGATATAATATCATAGTAACTTAATATTACTCATCAAGAGCTGGTGGAGGGATTGGCCCAATGAAACCGCAGCAACCATTGCATTAATGCAAACGGTGCTAAGTCCTGCGAGTTAATCGAGAGATGAGAATGTCGGTACAATCAGCGGCGCTCTCACAGAGGGCGCTTTTTTATTTACATAAGGAGGAACAGAATGAGAAAATTATTTACTTCCGAATCTGTTACGGAAGGGCATCCTGATAAAATTGCCGATCAGATTTCTGATGCTGTGCTTGATGCTATTCTGGCAGAGGACCCGCATGGCCGTGTTGCCTGCGAAACCGTAGTTGCAACCGGGCAGATTCATGTTGTCGGCGAAATTTCTACGAGCTGTTATGTTGATATTCCTAAAATCGCGCGCGAAACCGTTATCAATATCGGTTATGACCGCGCTAAATATGGCTTTGACGGCAATACATGCGGTGTTTTGATTTCCATTGACGAACAGTCGCCGGATATTGCGCTTGGTGTTGATAAATCTCTGGAAGCCAAAGAAGGCAAAGCCGATGAAAACGAAGTAGGCGCCGGCGACCAGGGCATGATGTTCGGTTACGCAACCAACGAAACACCTGAATATATGCCGCTGCCTGTTTCTTTGGCACATAAACTTTCCCGCCGTCTTGCAGAAGTGCGCAAAACCGGCGTTCTGCCTTACCTGCGCCCGGACGGAAAAACCCAGGTAACCGTTGAATATGACGATGGCAAACCCGTACGCATTGATACGATTGTTATTTCCACGCAGCATGCTCCGGAAATTGCTCTGGAACAAATCCGCCGCGATATTATGGAATTTGTTGTAAAACCGGTTGTACCGGCAGAAATGCTTGATGACGAAACCAAATATTACATCAACCCGACCGGACGTTTCGTTATCGGTGGACCGCAGGGCGACAGCGGCCTTACCGGACGTAAAATTATAGTTGATACTTACGGCGGCATGGCCCGTCACGGCGGCGGTGCTTTCTCCGGCAAAGACCCCACGAAAGTAGACCGCAGTGCGGCTTATGCAGCACGTTATGTAGCTAAAAACGTTGTTGCCGCAGGCCTTGCCGACAAATGCGAAATTCAGCTTGCTTATGCCATTGGCGTTGCACAGCCTGTTTCCGTTTTGGTAGATACTTTCGGCACCGGCAAAATTGACGACGACAAAATTGCCGAACTTATTAAAAAGAACTTCTCTCTCAGCCCGTCCGGTATTATTAAAACGCTGGATTTGCTGCGCCCGATTTACAAGCAGACTGCAGCTTACGGGCATTTTGGCCGTACCGATGTAGACCTGCCGTGGGAGCATACCGATAAGGCAGAAACTTTAAGAAAACAGGCCGGACTGTAAAATTTAAAATTTTAAACTGCGCTGAACTGCACCCCAAAAGTTAGAATTTTGGAGGTGCAGTTTTTTTATTAAAGTATTTGTCAGGATATGGTAAAATAAATAGGTAAAGTTTTAGCTGGAGTTTTGTATGAGATACGTTAACGTAGCAATAAATTTACCTGTTAAAAATTTGTTTAAGCAGTTTACCTATGCTTTGCCGCCGCAGTTTGGCTATATAGGCGCAGGCTGGCGTGTAATTGTGCCTTTTTCGCGGCAGACAACGGAAGGCTTTGTTGTTGGCGAAGCAGGCAGCAATTTGCCCGAGCCTGAAAAATATAAAGAGGTTCAGGCTGTTATAGGCACTGAGCCGTGGTTTGACGGTGAAATGCTGGAAGCAGCCCGCTGGCTTGCAGAATATTATATGTGCCCGCTGGCAGAAGCAATGCGCCTTTTTATTCCCGGCAAAAGCAGCATAAAGCGCCATGCTGTTTATGATGAAAACGGCAGGCTTTTATATTACGAACTGGAAAACCGCCTGAAAGAAAAAATGCAGTATTGTTATGCCATAACGGAAAGCGGCAGGGTGGCGCTGGCTGAAGGCAGCAACCGCGCTAAGGCGCAGATGGCGGCGCTGCAAATTTTGGCGCAGGCAGAGCGTGAACTGAGCGCAAAGGAGCTGGAAGCAGCAGGTGTAAGTGCTGCTGTTTTGCGTACCCTGCTGCAAAAGGAGTGGTGCAGCCGCAGTGAGCAGCGGGTTTTGCGCAACAGCTATGCCGGTAATAACACTTTAAAACAAAGTTTTGATTTAACGGAAGAGCAGGCACAGGCTGTTAATGCCGTAAGTAAAGCAATTACAGAAAAAAAGCAGGAAACTTTTTTATTGCAGGGCGTAACCGGCAGCGGCAAAACGGAAGTTTACCTTAATTTAACGGCAAAAGCGCTTGCGGAATGGCGCCAGGTGCTGGTACTTGTGCCGGAAATTGCCCTTACGGCGCAGATAGTAAAGCGTTTTCAAAGCTGGTTTAAGGGCTGCATTGCTGTTGTGCACAGTAAACTATCGGCAAGCGAAAGGGCAGACGTTTTTTATAAAATACGCAATAATGAAGCGCAGATTTTAATAGGCGTGCGTTCGGCTGTTTTTGCGCCTTTTACAAATTTAGGTCTTGTTATTATTGACGAAGAACACGACCAGAGCTACAAACAGGAAGAAAGGCCATGCTATCATGCCCGTGAGGTAGCACTGCACAGGGCAAAATATTTTAATATACCGGTAGTTTTAGGCAGCGCAACGCCGTCTATAGAGAGTTATTATGATGCCATAATGAAGCGGTTTAAGCATCTGAGTTTAACTGGCCGCCCAAACGGCCAGGCGCTGCCAAAGGTACAAGTTGTTGATATGCGCAAAGAATTGCAGGAAAGAAATTTTTCGGTGCTGTCACGCGCTTTGCAGCAGGAGCTTGTGCGTACTGCTGCGGCAGGTGAGCAGGCAATTGTGCTTTTAAACCGCCGCGGTTATTCAACCTTCGTTATGTGCCGTGATTGCGGTGAAACTATTATGTGCCCGCACTGCGCTGTGGCTTTGGTTTACCATGAAGAAGGAAAAGCCATGCGCTGTCATTACTGCGGCAATACCCTGCCCGTGCCGGAAGAATGCCCCAAATGCCACAGCAGGCGCATTAAATTTTTCGGTACCGGCACGCAGAAAGCAGAAGCGCAGATTGCGGCGCTGCCGGAAGTAAAAGTTTTGCGTATGGACCAGGATTCCACGCTGCGCAAATTTGCACATGAAGAAATTTTAAACGCTTTTTCGAGCGGCAGGTATAATGTGCTGATTGGTACGCAGATGGTTGCCAAAGGGCACGACATACCCAATGTTACGCTTGTCGGTGTGCTTTCGGCAGATTCCATGCTGAACATGCCGGATTTCCGTGCTTACGAAAGAGCGTTTTCGCTGCTTACACAGGCCGCAGGGCGTGCGGGGCGCGGCGATAAGCCGGGGCATGTAATTTTGCAGGTGTACGATGCGGATAACCGGACCGTCCATCTTGCGGCGGCACAGGATTACGATACCTTTGCAAAAGAAGAACTGCTGCGGCGTAAGGAACTTAACTATCCTCCTTATGCGGCGTTTTTAAAAATAACCGTATGGGATAAAAACGAAGAACGCGCTAACGGAACGGCTAAGGAAATAGCTGATTTTCTGGAGCGGCAGGCAAAAAATACGGATGCGGAAGTATTCGGTCCGTTTGCCGGTATTATTGGCAAAGTGCGCGATTTATACCGAGTTAATGTGCTGGTAAAAAGCACACAGATAAATATATTTAAAACAGCGTTATGGCAGTCGCCGTACCGTGATATGAAAAATGTTTATTTTGACGTTGACCCGTTTAATGTGCTGTAAAATTGCCCGTATAACATTTTTTGTGATATAATAATTATTATGAGAGCGAATTTTAGGAGGATACTGTGAGTAAATTAAAAATACTTATTGCCGGAGACCCTGTGCTGCGCCAGAAAGCACAGGAAGTTGAACGCATGGATAAAAAAACTCTGCGTCTTTTGGACGATATGGCAGAAACCATGTATGCCGCTAACGGTGTCGGGCTTGCGGCGCCGCAGATTGGCGTTTTAAAACGCATTGTTGTTATTGACGTCGGTGAAGGGCTGATTGAGCTTATCAACCCTGTTATTACTTACCGTGAAGGTTCTGCCGTTGGGCCGGAAGGCTGCCTTTCCGTACCTGATTACGAAGGCGAAGTGGAACGTGCGGAAATTGTGCATTGCGAATATTATGACCGTAAAGGGCGTAAAATGCTTATTAAGGCAGACGGGCTTTTGGCAGTTTGCATTCAGCACGAACTTGACCATTTGGACGGAGTGCTGTTTATAGACAAGGCCAAAGTGCTGATGCCGAAGGATTTTGACGGGGAGCAGTAATGATGCGTATAGTATTTATGGGAACCCCTGATTTTGCCGTTGCCAGTTTAAAGGCACTGGCAGAGCAGGGCACAGACGAAATAGTTGGTGTATTTACACAGCCTGACAGGCCCAAAGGACGCGGGCAGAAGATGCTTATGACGCCGGTAAAAGAATATGCGCTTGAAAAAGGCTATGAAGTTTACCAGCCTCAGCGCGTAAAAACGCCGGAAGTTATTGAACTTTTACGCGGCCTTGCGCCTGACTTAATTGTGGTAGCTGCCTTTGGCCAGTTTTTGCCGAAAGAAATTCTGGAAATGCCGAAGTACGGCTGCATAAACGTGCATGCTTCGCTTTTGCCTAAATACCGCGGGGCTGCACCGATACATTATGTAATTTTAAACGGCGAAACCAAAAGCGGCGTAACAATTATGCAGATGGATATCGGTATGGATACCGGCGATATGCTTGAAAAAGCGGAAGTTGAGATTACGCCGGAAATGACCATGGGCGAACTGCATGACAGTTTAAAGGAAATTGGCGGCAAACTGCTGCTTGAAACAGTTGAAAAAATAAAATGCGGCGAAATTACGCCCGTTAAGCAAAATGATGCTGAAGCAACTTACGCACATTTGCTTACGCGTGATATGGAAGCCATTGACTGGAACCTGCCTGCTGCGGAGATTCATAATAAAATACGTGCCTTTAACCCTGCGCCGGGTGCGTTTACTAATTTGCCCGGCGGCAAAAAACTTAAAATATGGCGTGCGGAAGTTGCCTGCGGCAGCGGCAGCAAAGCAGGGGAAGTTACCGAAGTTTTAAAAAACGGGTTTAAAGTTGCCTGCGGCAGCGGCGTTCTTCTTGTTACCGAAGTACAGCCGGAATCTAAAAAACGTATGCCGGCAGCCGTGTTCTGCAATGGGCGCGGCATTAACAAAGGTGATATTTTAGGTTGAGGTAAGTAAAGCAATGGAAAGTGTTTTGAAACCGAAAAAACGCATATTTGTTTCGCTGACATTGGCCAGTGCTTTTTTGGGAGCGGTTTTTATTTATTTATGCTGGCGCGTGGCCTTGCCGGGGCTTGCACAAATCAGTTCCACACTGCCGGTGCTTTTTGGCAGCGTTGGCATTGTGGTTGTAATAGCACTTTTGGCAGCTGTCAGCGCCATTGTGCTTGCAATTTTGGGTTTTCCAATCATCAAAACATTTTATTTTTGGGCATGGAAGGCTGTTAATATGCTGTTTCCCTTTGCTGTTGGGCTGGGGCGCATTTTTAACATACCGCGCCAGAGAATAGAACAGTCTTTTATTGAAGTAAGCAATCATCTGGTACGCCAGCATAAAATAAAAGTGCCGGCATCAAGAATTATGATTTTAACGCCGCACTGCATTCAGCTTGATACCTGCGCCCATAAAATTACGCGCAATATCGAAAACTGCCGTCAGTGCGGACGCTGCTGTGTTGGCGGAATGCTTGGGCTGGCACATAAATACGGAATTCACATGGGCGTGGCAACAGGCGGCACTTTGGCAAGGCAGATGGTAAAAGAAATACGCCCGAAAGCAATAATTGCCGTTGCCTGCGAGCGTGATTTAACCAGCGGCATACAGGATGTTTTTCCGCTGCCGGTTATAGGCGTTTTAAATGAAAGGCCGTTTGGCCCATGTTTTAATACACGGGTTGATATTAAGAAAGTTGAAGCAGCTATTTTAGACTTTTTAGATACAGAGGAAGCAGATGACAGAAAAAAGACAGGCAAATAAAAAAATAAAAAAAGATACTGCAAGGCAGATTGCGCTTGAAGTAATTTGTGCCGTTATTGATGGCGGCGCTTATGCCAATATTGCCCTTAACAAAACCCTGCGCACTAAAAAAACGGATGACAGGGACCGCAGGTTCATTACGGAGCTGGTCTATGGTACCATAAAAGCAAAAGGTACTTTGGACTGGCTTTTGTCGCAGTTATCGGCAAGGCCTCTGACAAAAATTGACAAGGTAATTTTAAATATTTTGCGCATGGGGCTCTATCAGATTTTTTATCTTGATAAAGTACCGGCTTCGGCAGCATGCAATGAAAGTACGGAACTTGCCAAATCCGCAAGCCATGCCGGTGCGGCAAAATTTGTAAATGGCATTCTGCGTTCTGCCGTGCGCGGCAGGGAAGCGGGAACTTTGCTGTTTCCTGATAAATCTGCCGATGCAGCTTTAAACCTTGCCTTAACAAAACTGCATCCGCTGTGGCTTGTTAAGCACTGGTTAAAGCAGTTTGGCGAAGAAGAAACAGAAAAATTGCTGAATTACAATAATTTGCCGCCTGTTTTAAGCCTGCGTACCAATACGCTTAAAACAACACGCAGCAATCTTTTGGAAGTTTTGCAGGCAGCAGGCTTTGAAGCAGTTCCTTCAAAATGGTGCGAGGAAGGCATAATCTGCACCAAAACCGCAGGGCTTAATGCTTTAATGGAAAAAGCACCTGGTGCTTTTTATATGCAGGATGAAAGCTCCATGCTTGTTGCTCACGCAGTATGCCCGCAGCCGGGGATGACTGTGATTGATTTGTGCGCTGCGCCGGGTGGGAAAACAACTCACCTTGCTCAGCTTATGCAAAATAAGGGCAGAATTTATGCCTGCGACATTCATCCGCATAAAATGGAGTTAATTAAAGAAAATGCCGTAAGGCTTGGCATAGATATTATAGAACCTGTACTGATGGATGCTTCTGTATTTAAACCGGAATGGGCAGGCGCTGCGGATTGTGTCCTTGTGGATGCGCCTTGCAGCGGTTTTGGCGTATTAAGGCGCAGGGCAGAAGCACGCTGGCGTAAAAATAAAAAAGATTTGAAAGTATTCCCGCCGCTGCAAAAAAGCATTCTGCAAAATGCAGCACGTTATGTAAAACCGGGCGGAAGGCTTGTTTACAGTACCTGTACTTTGGAGCAGGCAGAAAATAACCTGCTTGTCAGTGAGTTTTTAAATGCCAATACGGAATTTGAATATGCCGGGTTCAGGCATCCGCTGACCGGTGAAACAATTAATGAGCTGCAGCTTCTGCCGCAGCGTGATAATGTTGACGGCTTTTATATCTGCGTAATGCGCCGCAAGGAGCTGTGATTATGAAAAAAGAAATTTTTGGCTTAACGCCGGAAGAATTGCAGCAGGAGTTTGTGGCAGCAGGTTTGAAAAAATTCCGTGCTTCGCAGGTTTACCAGTGGCTTTATAAAAAATGTGTTTTTAAATTTGAGGAGATGCACAATCTCTCCAAGGCAGATATAGCCGTTTTAAATGAAAAATTTATGGTTATGCCTGCCAATATAAATATTTTAACGCGCTGGAAGTCATCGGACGGGCTTACGGAAAAGCTGCTGCTTGAATTGCAGGACGGCAATTCCGTGGAAACTGTTTTAATGCACCACGATTACGGTTACAGCGTTTGCGTGTCTAGCCAGGTTGGCTGCGCTATGGCCTGTGCTTTCTGCGCCAGCGGTTTAAACGGCTGCGTGCGTAATTTAACGAGTGCGGAAATTATTATGCAGGTTTATTTGTTTAACGCTATGATAGCCCCGCAGCAGGTAAGCCGCGTTGTAGTTATGGGCAGCGGCGAGCCGATGCTTAACTATGATGAGGTTACGGGTGCTTTAAAATTCCTGCACCGTGAGGATGCGGCTTTTATGAGTTACCGTAATATGACTGTTTCTACCTGCGGAATTATACCAGGCATTGAACGGCTGGCAGAAGAAAATATACCAATTAATCTTGCTGTTTCGCTGCATGCCGTAAAAGATGATGTGCGGACTCAGTTGATGCCTGTTAATAAAGGCTTTCCGTTTCCTTCCGTTATTGCTGCCGCCGAAAAATATGCGCGCGCAAGCGGCAGGCAGGTAACTTATGAATATATTTTAATAAAAGATAAAAATGACAGTCCGGAGGATGCTCAGCTTTTAAGTAATTATTTAAAATTTAAGCACGCATCGGTAAATTTAATTCCGGCTAATCCGGTACCGGAAAAAGGTTTTGAACGACCAACGGCAAAACGTATTGAAGGATTTTTAAGAATTTTACAGAAAAATAAAATTAATGCCACCATCCGTAAGGAGATGGGCAAAGATATTAATGCAGCCTGCGGACAGCTGCGGGCGAAGTTTAACGATAACAAGTGATTTATTCAGGGGGCGCTGTATGATAGCGGTCAGTAAAACAAATACCGGCCTTGTGCGTACTGCTAATGAGGATGCCTTATTAACGGACGGACCGGAACTGTTTGCCATCGCTGATGGCATGGGCGGTTATGCCGGCGGTGAAATTGCCAGTGTGGAAACAATTAAAGTTTTAAAAGAAGAAAAAAAGAATTTTGCCGGGCTTACCGGGGAAGCCCTGTGTACGGCTTTAAAAGAAGCTGCTTCCAAAGCTAACAGCCATCTGCGCAGCCTGGTATGCAAAATGCCTGATTACGAAGGCATGGGCACAACGCTTGTTGCCGTGTATCTGGCAGAAGATAAAAAAGCTTATGCTTTAAATATTGGCGACAGCCGCCTGTATTTATGGCGCAATGGCCTGCTTAAGCAGATAACCCAGGATCATTCTTATGTGGCTGAACTTTTAAGCAAGGGCGATATAACAACTGATGAAGCACGCCGCCACCCGCAGCGCAATGTAATTTTAAGGGCAGTCGGTGCGGATGAAGGGCTTGATTCAGACGTTTTCAGCTTTGAAACAGAGCCGGGCGACAGGCTGCTTTTGTGCAGCGACGGGCTTTCGGACATGGCTGCCGATGATGAAATTGCCGCCGTTTTGAAGGAAGAAAATACGGAAAAAGCGGCGGATGCTTTAATTGAACTTGCGCTTAATAATGGCGGGCGCGATAATGTTTCGGTGATTTTGATAGACTTTTGTGCGGAGGAGATATAAATGAACAACGGAACAATTTTAAAACAACGTTATAAAATCCTGCGTCACATTGGTTCAGGCGGAATGGCCGAAGTTTATCTGGCTGAAGATTTGCTGCTTAACAGGCAGGTAGCCATAAAAATACTGCGCGACCAGTTCAATGACGACAAAACGCTTCTTAACCAGTTTAAGCATGAGGCTCAGTCGGCTGCACGGCTTTCCAGCCCTTCTATCATAAATATTTTTGATGTTTGCGAAGAAGAAGGCAAGTCTTTTATCGTTATGGAATATGTGGAAGGCAAAACCTTAAAAGACCTGCTTGAAGAAAAAGGAAGGCTTTCGCCTTATAAGGCTGTTTGCATTGCCGAAGATATTGCAGCGGGGTTAAGCCATGCGCACAGGCGCAATATTATTCACTGCGATATTAAGCCGCACAATATTTTAATAACAGAAAACATGCATCCCAAAATTGCTGATTTTGGCATTGCCAGAATGATAAGCAATATGACGATGGCGTATACCAATTCGGTAATTGGCTCGGTGCATTATTTATCTCCGGAGCAGGCAAGCGGAAAGCCTGTAACTGCCCAGAGCGATATTTATTCTTTGGGTATTGTGCTTTATGAAATGCTTACGGGGCATGTGCCGTTTGACGGCAATACGGCAGTTGCCGTAGCAATGATGCATGTTGAAAAAACGCCGCCGCCTCTCAGCACTTACGTTGACGGGCTGCCGGTATGTTTACAGCATGTAATAGATAAAGCGCTTGCCAAAGATTTAACCAAGCGTTACGCCAGCGCGGAAGAAATGCGCCAGGATTTAAATTCCATTAAAAATAAAATGGAGAAAAACGGCGAAGCTGAGGATTACACCGAAGCAGACAGCTTTGCTGACGAAGTTAAAGAAAAATCTGCATTGGTGACAGATGAAACGGAAGTTCCGGAAGAAACCATTGTAATGACGGTTCCTGCCGCTCCTGCAAAACCGAAAGCTAAAAAAAGCTGGCTGCAAAAAATGAAAGAAACCCAGCTTACACGGCATCAGCAAATTATGCTTGCGGCTGTGGTAGTGGTTTTATCGGCAGTATTTCTGCTTATAGGCAACGTGTTTAGCCGTGAAACTGTAAAAGTGCCGGATGTAACCGGCAAAACCGTTGTTGAAGCGCAGCAGATACTGGAAAATGCAGGGTTCAGCATAACACTGAAGGAAGCCTACGACGATAAAGTAACACCGGGGCTTGTGCTTGAGCAGGACCCTGCCGGGAATGAAATGCGCAAGGAAGGCAGCGCCGTTTATTTAACTGTAAGCAAAGGCATTGAAATGGTGGAAGTGCCAAACCTTGCAGGTAAAAATCTTGCCGACGCACGCAAGATGATAGAACGTAAAGAACTTACACTTGGCAAAGTAGAAACCGTTTTCCGCGAAGACGGCAGCGGGCTTGTTATTGAGCAGACCCCTAAAGCTAACGAAAAAATACGCCATGGCGAAAAGGTAAATCTTGTAATTTCCGAAAAACCGAAAGAAGTTACTATTCCTTCCGTAGTTGGCAAAGCATCAGGCGAAGCCATGACGGCACTTGAAAAACTCGGTTTTAAAAATATTACCGCACAAAGCGTGGGCAGCAAAAAAGTTGCCGGTACTGTTTTGAGCATTACGCCTAAAGAAGGCAGCAAAGTTTTGAACAGCACTGATGTTGTGCTGCGTGTTTCTGACGGCGTCGGTACTGCATCTCAGAATAAATATGCCGAATTTGTAGTGCCTGACGGAGCGAAAAAACAAAAAGTAAAAATTGTTGTGGTTGATGACGACGGCGAAAAAGTAGTTTATGAAGGCACCAAGCGTGAAGGCGTGCGCATACGCCAGAAAGTTGAAGTAAGCGGCAGTGCCGTGGCCAGATTCTACTGTGACAATAAACTTATAGAGGAGAAACAGCTTTGACAGCAGGCCGCATTATAAAAAATTTTAACGGGTATTATTATGTGGAAACGCCTGATAAAGAAATTGTTACCTGTAAAATAAAGGGTAAAATGAAACAGGTGCGTTTTTCCGCCGTTACGGGAGATATGGTTGAGTTTGAGAAAAATCCTGACGGCGAAAGCATGATTAAAACCATTTTGCCGCGCCGCAATTTTATGGAACGGCCGGCAATGGCTAACCTTGACTGCATTGTAATTGCTTTTGCCTGCGCAGACCCGGATTTCAGCTACCTGCTGGCAGATAAAATGCTGGCGTTTGCCGAACGTGCTGGTATTGAAGCTGTTTTATGCCTTAATAAAACAGACCTTGTAAGTGAAGCGCAGCTTGAAGAAATTGCCGGAGTTTACCGTAAGGCAGGCTATACTGTTTTTACTGTGTCAACTTTTAACGGAACAGGGCTTGAAGCACTGAAAGAATATTTAAACGGTAAAATCAGCGCATTTGCCGGGCCTTCCGGTGTCGGTAAATCATCCATGCTTAATGCCTTGCAGCCCGGCATAGCATTACAGACAGGCAAGGTAAGTGAAAAAATCGGGCGCGGGCGGCATACAACTCGTTATGCCCAGCTTCTGCCTTTTAACGGCGGCTACCTTGCCGATACGCCCGGTTTTGGCAATTTGCTGGCCGAAAATATCGACGCGCGCGAGCTTTATAAGTATTTCCGTGAATTTAAGTATTTTGAGCACGGCTGCAAATTTGTTCCGTGCACGCATACGCATGAACCGGTCTGCGGCGTGAAAAATGCGGTAGAAGAAGGTAAAATTGCCGCAAGCCGTTATGAATCTTATCTTGCAATTTTAGACGAAATAAAATTACTGAAAGAAAAGAGTGGTAAAAGATGATTAAAATAGCACCATCTATCTTATCTGCTGATTTTGCCTTTTTGGCGGACGAAATTAAAAAAATCGAAAAAGCCGGTGCAGATTGGGTTCATATCGACGTTATGGACGGCAACTTTGTGCCTAACCTTACTTTTGGCGCTCCTGTTGTAACCAAAATCCGTAAGGTAACGGATATGTTTTTTGATTGCCACTTAATGGTAGAACACCCGGAAACATATATTGATGATTTTGCCAAAGCAGGTGCGGATATGATTGTTGTTCATGCAGAAGCAACCAAGCATTTGCACCGCTGCCTGCAATATATTAAAAGCAAGGGCGTAAAGGCCGGTGTGGCACTTAACCCTGCAACGCCACTCTGCATGGTGCAGGAGGTTTTGGGCGATGCCGATATGGTGCTTTTAATGACGGTAAACCCCGGCTTTGGCGGACAGAAATTTATAGAAAGCGTTGTGCCGAAAATTGCGGCGCTGCGTAAAATGATTGACGAAAAAGGCCTGACATGCGATATACAGGTTGACGGCGGCATTAATGCCGAAACCAGCAAAATTGTACGCGAAGCCGGTGCCAATATTCTGGTTGCAGGCAGCTACGTGTACGGTGCGGAAGATACTGCCGCAGCAATTGCAAGCTTGAAAGCATAAAATGTTTTAAATTCGGATATATTCAGATTAGAGGAGGAATAAAGAATGCTCGAAGCAGGAATGAAAGCTCCTGATTTTACTTTGGAAGATAAAGACGGCAATTTGGTATCGCTGCATGACTTTGCAGGTAAAAAAGTAGTTGTATATTTTTACCCGAAAGATTCTACGCCGGGATGTACACGCCAGGCCTGCGCTTTCCGCAATAATTACGGCGAATATAAAAATCTTGGCGTGGAAGTTATCGGTATCAGCAAAGACAGCGTAAAATCTCACAGCAACTTTGCTGCCAAGCAGGAACTGCCTTTTATTTTGTTAAGTGACCCGGAACGCAAAGCAATAGAGGCTTTTGGCGTATGGCAGGAAAAGAAAATGTACGGCAAGGTAAGCATGGGCGTTGTACGCAGTACGTTTGTAATTGATGAAAACGGCGTTGTCGAAAAAGTTTACCCTAAAGCAAAGCCCGATACCAATGCGGAAGAAATTTTAGCATATTTAAAAGGCTGATTTGTTAATTTTAATGTTTAAAATGATACAAATAACTTGTCTTTAAAGGCATATAATGGTATAATATATTAAGAAAAATTATGACTTCTTTTGAGAGAGTGGGTATTTTACCCGCTCTTTCCTCTTATTAGGGTTAAGAAAAAGCGGAGGTGAATTATGCAGAGTGCAGAAATTGAAAAACTGGTAAGCGGCATGGCCGAAGAAATTTTGCAGGGAACAGATATTTCGCTGGTTGATGTTGAATATGTGCGTGAAAAAGATTGGTATCTGCGTATTTATATTGATAAACCGGGCGGCATCGAGATTGATGACTGCCAGATGGTAAGTGAAAAGCTGACGGAAATTTTGGACGCGCGTGACCCTATCAGGGATAAATATTATCTGGAAGTTTCTTCACCGGGTATTGACCGTCCGCTTAAAAAAGACAAGGATTTTGAAAGCTTCTACGGCAAAAAAGTGGATATTAAATTTTTTGCGCCATGGGAAAAGAACAAAGAAATAGTTGCAGTTCTGACAGCGCATGATGAAAATACCATCAGCGCCAAACCTGTTCTTAAAGGACGCGAAAGCAAGAATCCGGTTGTATTTGAAAGAAAAACGATTGCCATGATCAGGCCGCACATAGATTTTTAAGGTTTAGGGGGAGTAAGAAAAGTGAACGCAGATTTTATTATGGCCGTGCAGGAATTAGGCAAGGAAAAAGGTATTGAGCCTTCTATTTTGTTTGAAGCTGTTGAAGAAGCATTGGTAACTGCTTATAAAAAGAATTTTGGCAGCAATCAGAATGTACGTGTTGATTTAAACAGAACCAGCGGCGAGCTGCATGTATATGCACAAAAGCATGTTGTTGAAACCGCTGAAGACAGTGCTAATGAAATTACTCTGGAAGATGCACGTAAAATTGACCCGCGCTACGAACTTGACGATATTGTGGAAATCGAAGTAACGCCGAAAAACTTTGGCCGCATTGCCGCACAGAACGCAAAACAGGTTGTTGTTCAGCGTATCCGCGAAGCAGAGCGCGGCATGGTGTTTGAAAAATATTATAACCGCGAAAACGATATTGTTACAGGCGTTATTCAGCGTATGGAAAACAGAAATGTTTACATTGATTTGGGCAAAGCAGAGGCTGTTTTAACGGTTGGCGAGCAGATTCCCGGTGAAATTTACGAATACCATGACAGAATGAAAACATATATTTTAGAGGTACGCAAAACAAGCAAGGGCCCGCAGATTATGGTTTCCAGAACCCATCCCGGCCTTTTGAAACGTTTGTTTGAACTGGAAGTTCCGGAAATTCATGACGGTTTGGTGGAAATTAAATCTGTTGCACGCGAACCGGGCATGCGTTCCAAAATTGCAGTTTACACCAAAGATGAAAACATCGACCCGGTAGGTGCCTGCGTAGGACAGAAAGGCATGCGCGTACAGGCTATTGTAAACGAGCTGCGCGGCGAAAAGATTGATATTGTAAAATACAGCGATGACCCCGCTCAGTATGTTGCCAACGCATTATCTCCTGCCAAGGTTGTAAGCACCGAGATTTTGGAAAGTGAAAAAATCTGCCGTGTGGTTGTGCCCGATTACCAGCTTTCTCTTGCCATTGGCAAAGAAGGGCAGAATGCACGCCTGGCAGCAAAGCTTACCGGCTGGAAAATTGATATAAAGAGCGAAACCCAGAGCAAGGAAGAGCCTTTTGAAAGCGCCGGGGGTGAAGCTGATGAAGCAGCAGAAGATTAAAAAAGTGCCGCAGCGCAAATGTGTCGGCTGTGGTGAAATGAAAGATAAAAAATCACTGCTGCGTATTGTACGTTCTCCGGAAGGTGAAATATCGCTTGATTTAACAGGCAAAAAATCCGGGCGCGGAGCTTATGTCTGCCGCAGCCGGGAATGCATAAAAAAAGCCGTTAAGGAAAAACGCCTGGAACGTGCTTTGGAAAAAACCGTAACGGAAGAAGTTTATGCAAAACTGCTGGAGGATTTGCCCGATGGACAATAGACAGGTAGCTTTTGCATTGGGGCTGGCGCAAAAGGCAGGTAAAGTTGCAGCGGGGGATTTTGCGGTACGCAGCGCTTTAAACGGCGGCAAGGCAAAACTGATGCTGATTGCTTCTGATGCGGCGGAAACATCCCGCAGGGAACTGGAATACCTTGCAAAGTCGGCCGGTGTTAATATTATTACAGGGCCTTCGCGTGCGGAAATAGGTTCGGCTATAGGTAAATCCCCGCGTACGGCCGTTGTAATTACGGATAATAATTTTGCAGCAATGATACAGAAAAAGTGCCACGATTAAGTTTGGAGGTGGATGAATGGGTAAGCATAGAATATATGAAATAGCTAAAGAATTGGGAAAAAGCAACCAGGAAGTAATTGATGTACTGGCAAAAAATAACATTCAGGTTAAAAGTTTAAGTACGGTGGATGACGCTGCCAAAGAAATGGTAGTGCGCGCATTTGCCAAAAAGCCGGTTCAGCCGGAGAAAAAGCCTGCACCTCAGCAGCAAAAAGCTCAAAACAATGCTCCAAAGGCAGTGCCGGCAAAAAATGATGTTAATAAAGCCAGTGCCCAGAAACAGGTTAAAGTACAGGTGCAGAATCAGCCTAAACCGGTTGAAAAAAATAAACCCCAGCAGGATAACAAACCGAAGAACGCCGGTAATAAACCTGCTCCTGCGCATAACGAACAGCGCAATCAAAATCAGGTTAAAAACAATAATAACCAGAATAACCAAAACCATAAAAAGAACAATCAGCCGATGCAACAGCATGGCAAGGGTAATTTGCAGCAGGGCCAGCAGGGCAAAAACAATAAGCAGAACCGTCCTCAGCGCCCGCAGGGAGGTATTTTTATCGGACCGAAAGGACAGCAGTCCGGGCAGGGTTCCCAGCAGAACCGTAATGCCGCAGGACAGCAGCAAAGCCGTTTTGAAAACCAGAACCGCGGCAGCCAGCAGGGCGGCAAACAGCAGTTTAACAAAAAACGCAGTGAAAAACCGCAGATTAAAGGCCAGTATGCAAGCCGTGACAGCCGCAATATGCACAGCCGCGACCATATGATGAAAAAACGCCCGGGCAGCAGCAAACCGCAGCAGCCGGCAGTACAGGCACCGGTTGTAAGGCCGTCCCGCGTTGAAGTTGGCGAAAGCATTAACGTTAAAGACTTTGCAAATCTCATTAAACGCGAAGTTAATGAAGTTATCAAAGCCTTGTTTATGCTTGGCGTAATGGTTACCATTAATCAGGATATTGATTTTGAAACAGCAGAGCTTGTAGGCACGGAATTTGATGTGGAAGTAGTTCCGCTGCCGCCGGAAGAAGACCCGACAGAAATTCCGGAAGTTGAAGATGACCCGGCAAAACGTGTGCCGCGCCCGCCTGTAATTACGGTTATGGGCCATGTTGACCACGGTAAAACCTCATTGCTTGACGCTATCCGCAAATCCAATGTAACAAGCCGCGAAGCAGGCGGTATTACCCAGCACATTGGTGCTTATCAGGTTAACTATCAGGGCAAAAAGATTGTATTCCTTGATACCCCGGGCCACGAAGCATTTACGGCAATGCGTGCCCGCGGGGCGCAGGTAACCGACGTTGCAATTTTGGTTGTAGCTGCCGACGACGGTGTTATGCCGCAGACTATTGAAGCTATTAACCATGCCAAAGCAGCCAAGGTTCCTATTATTGTAGCCATTAATAAAATGGACCGCCCGGGAGCTAACCCCGACCATGTTAAACAGCAGCTTGCAGAACATGAACTCATTCCGGAAGACTGGGGCGGCGATACCATTATGGTTCCGGTTTCCGCACATCAGAAAACCGGTATTCCAGAACTTCTGGAAATGATTCTTCTCGTTGCGGAAATGCAGGAATTAAAAGCAAACCCGAACCTTCCTGCACACGGTACCATTATCGAAGCGCAGCTTGATAAAGGCCGCGGCCCTGTGGCAACCGTTTTGGTTCAGCGCGGTACTTTAAGCATCGGCGATACGATTATTGCAGGCACCGCTTACGGCAAAGTACGTGCCATGATTAACGACCGCGGCGAAAAAGTTAAAAAAGCGCTGCCTTCAACACCGGTTGAAGTGCTTGGCCTGAACGAAGTGCCGATGGCTGGCGATATTTTGGACAGCACTGACGAAAAAACCGCCAGAAGCGTTGCCGAAAAACGCCTTGCAAAACGCCGCAGCGAAGAAATGCAGCAAAACGCCAAAGTATCACTGGATGATATTTTCCAGCGTATTCAGGAAGGCGAGCTGAAGGAACTGAATATTGTTGTTAAAGCTGACGTTCAGGGTACGATTGAAGCGTTAAAATCGTCGCTTTCCAATATTAAAAATGATGAAGTAAAAGTAGTAGTAGTTCATTCCGGCGTTGGTTCCATTACCGAATCCGACGTAATGCTGGCATCTGCTGCCAATGCGCTTATCATTGGCTTTAATGTCCGCCCGGATGCGAATGCCCGCAAGGCTGCCGAAACCGAAAAGGTTGACGTACGCACTTACAGGGTAATTTATGATGCGATTAACGACGTTGAAGCGGCTATTAAAGGCATGCTCGCGCCGAAATTTAAAGAAGTTATTCAGGGACGCGTGGAAGTACGCCAGCTGATTACAATTTCCAAACTGCTTATTGCAGGATGCTATGTACTGGAAGGCAAAGTTACCAATTCTTCCAAAGTACGTGTAGTACGCGACGGTATTGTAGTTCATGAAGGCGAAATTGACTCCCTGCGCAGATTTAAAGATGATGTTAAAGAAGTTGTGGCAGGCTTTGAATGTGGCATAACACTTGATAAATTCCGCGATATTAAAGAAGGGGATATTTTTGAAGTTTATTCCATGGAAGAAGTTGCCGTTGACTAATAGGTACTTGTTATGGCAAGATTAAGAGTTGAAAAATTACAGGAAGCAATTAAGCAGGAACTCAGCAAAATTTTGCTGCAGGATATTAAAGACCCGCGCATTAAATTTGTTACCGTAACCGGCGTTGAATTGACCGACGATATAAGCCTGGCCAAAGTTTATGTAAGCCTGTACGGAACGGAAAAAGACCAGGAAGAAGCATGGCAGGGGCTTAATAAAGCCGTGGGCTATATGCGTACGGAAATTGCCAAAAGAATCAGGCTGCGTTTTGCACCGGCACTGATTTTTGCCAAGGATACTTCTATGGAATACAGCGCGCATATTGAAGAACTGCTGAGAAAAATTAAACAAGAGGAAACCCCGCATGAGTAAAAATTGTACGCTTGAAGAAATTGCCGGGCTGCTTTTAAAAAACGAAAGTTTTGTATTGTGCCCGCATGTGAGCCCAGACGGTGATGCTTTGGGCTCAACGCTGGCGCTGAAAATTGCACTGGAAAAAGCCGGCAAGCAAGTTACAGTTATGGTAGATGATGATGTGCCCAAGGCATTTGGCTTTTTGCCGCAGCTTGACAGTTTTGTAAAACCGGATGTAAATAATCCTGTTGTTACAGACCTTTTGGTTGTGCTTGACGCAAGTTCGCTGGACAGAATCGGCAAGGTTGCACAGGCTGTTAAGTATAATGCCATGGTTAATATTGACCACCATATTTCCAACACGCAGTATGCTGATTATTTATACCTTAATACGGAAGCCGCAGCTACCGGCGAAATTTTGTGCACACTGGTGGAAAAGCTTGATGTTACGCCGGATAAAGATTTGGCAACCTGCCTTTATACGGCTATTTATACGGACTGCGGTTCTTTCCGTTTTGCCAATACAACACCGGCAACCATGCGCGCGGCAGCAAAACTGCTGGAATATGGCGCACGCCCGAACGAAATTTCGGACGCGCTCGGAACGCATACCAGAGCCAACATAGAAATGCTTGGCAAGGTACTGCAAACCTTAAGCTTTTATAATGACGGTGCGGTAAGCACTATTGAAATTAACAGCGATTTATACGATAAAGAAGTTAACACCGACAATTTTATTTCGTTTGCACGTTATATTGAAGGCGTTGATGTAGCAGTATTGTTTAAAGCTGTGGAACCGTCTGTTACGCGTGTAAGCATGCGTTCACAAAAAACTGACGTGGCTGAAATAGCGCTTTCCTTTGGCGGCGGCGGCCATATCAGGGCTGCCGGATGCACGGTGGAACTGCCTTTGGCAGAAGCTAAGCAAAAAGTGCTTGAAGCTATCGGTAAAGCCTTATGACGGACGGAATTATTAATGTATTAAAGCCCTGCGGCATGACAAGCCATGATGTTATCGGCTTTTTGCGCAGGGTGCTGAACACTAAAAAAATCGGGCATTCCGGCACGCTTGACCCTGATGCTGCCGGGGTGCTGCCTGTTTTTGCAGGTTCGGCAACACGCCTTTTGGAATATGCTGCGGAGGACCGCAAAAGTTACCGCGCCGAAATTACCTTCGGTGTAAAAACCGATACCGGTGATGACAGCGGAACGGTTACAGAACGCAGCAGCCTGCCTGCATGCAGCAAAGAAGATTTTTCGGTGCTGCTGGCAGAATTTACCGGCAGGCAAAAACAGCTGCCGCCAATGTATTCGGCCTTAAAACTTAACGGGCAGCCTCTTTACAAGCTGGCACGCAAGGGCATAAGCGTTGAAAGGCAGGAGCGCGAAATTTTTATTTACCGTTTGCAGCTGCTTTCTTTTTCGCCGCAAAAAGCGTTGCTTGATGTTGAATGTTCCAAAGGTACATACATCAGAACGCTTTTGGAAGATATATGCGCAAAACTTGGCGTTTGCGGCACGATGAGTTTTTTGCTGCGTACTTCGGCAGGCGGATTTAAAATAGAAGATGCCGTTACTTTGCAGGAACTGGAAAACGGCGGTGAAAAATATTTGCTGCCCGAAGAAACAGCTGTTATGCATTTGCAGGAGCTTGTTTTAACGGACAGGCAGGCCTGGCGCATTACGCAGGGCGTAGCAACCAGCATGGCAGAAGCTGCTGACGGCCTTTACAGGCTGAAAGGGCGCAGCGGAGAGTTTTTCGGTATCGGCAAAGCCTCCGGCGGAATAGTGAAAGGCGTAAAAATACTGCATCACGCAGAAAAACCACAGGAACTTATTTGAGGTTGTTCATGGAAATAATTACATCTCTGGATGCTGAATTAAAAAATAAATATCCTGCAACGGTTATTGCACTCGGCACGTTCGACGGCTTGCATCTTGGGCATACTGATGTAATAAATACGGCCAAGGATTACGCAGAACGCAGCGGGCTTAAGCTGGCAGTTTTTACTTTCAGCAACCATCCGCTGGCATTAATCCGTCCCGATTTGGTTCCGGTAAGAATTATTTCTGCGGAAGAAAAAATAAAACTTCTTGAAAGTTTTGGCGTGGATTATTTAATTAATATACCGTTTACGGAAGATTTTGCCGCCTTGTCGCCGGATGAATTCTTGGATAGGCTGGCCTGCTTTAATTACCGTTGTTTGGTAGTTGGTGAGAATTTTACTTACGGATTTTTGGGCAGCGGCAAAACGGAAACGCTGGAACGCAGCGGCAGAAAAAACGGTTTTGATGTTATTGTAAGGCCGCTGGTAAAAATGAACGGAAACGTTGTGAGCAGCACCGGCATCCGCAATCTTATACAGGCAGGGCATATAGAATATGCCAACCGTATGCTGGGGCGTGCTTATGCCATTACCGGCAAAATTGTGCATGGCGAGCAGCGCGGACGCAAACTTGGTTTCCCGACTGCCAATATTGAACTTCTGCACGGCGAAATGGCTGTGCCTGCGCCGGGAGTATATGCTGTAACGGCTTCTATCGAAGGCAGCATTTACGAAGGCATGGGCAATATAGGCAACAATCCGACTTTTAACGATGTTGAACACGCAAGGCTGGAAGTTAATTTATTTAACTGCAGCGGAGATTTATACGGAAAAACAATGTCGGTGCAGTTTCATAAATATATCCGTGCCGAAAAGAAGTTCAGCGGAGTGGAAGAACTTTGCCGGCAGATTGAAGAAGACAAAAAAGCAATAAAAACTTACTTTCTAAATAAAAAACAGTTGCCTGATACATAAAACTGTGATATAATTTTAAAGTGTTATTTTGAACCATTGCTTGGAGATACGCTGCTCCGGCGGTTTCTATGCACTGGCGATTACAGAAAAATGGAGGAATTACAATGTTAACACCTGAAAGAAAACAAGAAATTATTCTTGCAAATGCAAGACACGAAGGCGATACCGGTTCTCCGGAAGTACAAATCGCAGTATTGACTGAACGCATTAAATATCTTACCGAACATCTGAAAGAACACAAAAAAGACCATCATTCCCGCCGTGGCCTGCTCAAAATGGTAGGTCAGCGCCGTGGTTTATTAAATTATCTTATGGCTAAGGATATCGAGCGTTATCGTGCAATCCTTGCAAAGCTCGGCCTGCGTAAATAATTGGCAAATAAAGGCCTGCTTCATTGCGAAGCAGGCTTTTTTACCAGATACAGAAGATTTTATTGTAACACAAGTTTTGTTATGATAAAATAAAAGGGTAATTTAGTTATAGGAGGAAGCCAAGTTGATTACAGCGTTAAGTGTATTGGACGTTATTGTCAGCATAGCATTAATTGGCTCTGTGCTTATGCAGTCCGGCAAGGGTTCCGGCCTGTCTGACGCTTTTGGCGGCGGTGGCGGTTATTTTGGTAAAGGCAATGATATGGATACAATGATGGCTAAAGCTACCATTGTTTTGGGCATTCTGTTTGCCGTTATTACACTTGTAATTGCCAAATTAAGCATGTAATTTTATTTTTATAAAATAATAAGCAAAGCTTTTGTAAAATCCTGCATCCTTTCAGATGTAGGATTTTTTTGTATATGCTATAATAGATATGTATATATCAGGAGGTTTAAACGTGGCTAAACTTGGCGCAAAACCGTTCTTTTTTAAAGGCGGAAGTGAAGGCGTACTTTTAATACATGGTTATACCGGCGCACCGGGAGAAATGCGCCTGCTGGGTGAATTTTTGCACAGTAGGGGTTATACTGTGCTTGGCGTTTTGCTGCCGGGGCATTGTGAACCGGCATCCGTTCTGGCAAAAAAGACTTTTGCCGACTGGTATGGCGAAGTTAAGCGCGGGTTTATGCGTTTAAAAACCATTTGCAGCAAAGTTTATATCGCCGGGCTTTCCATGGGCGGGCTGTTAACTTTAAAAGCCGCGGCAGAACTTGCTCCTGATAAAATTGTGGTTATGGCTGCACCCATATATGTTTTTGACAAAAGACAGATTCTGCTTCCGTTTTTGCATTTCTTAATCCGTTATATAAAAAAACATCAGCGTGAATTTGATGTTCCGGAAGAATATTGCGTACACAGCGAGGTAATGCCGACAAAGCCTCTTTTAAGCATGTTTAAATTTATAAAAAAATGTAAAACCGGCTTTTTAAAGAACGTTACCGTTCCGTGCCTTGTTATGCAGAGTAAAATTGAACATACTGTGCGCTGGCAGAGTGCGCAGTTTATTTATGATAATATCGCATCAGAAAAGAAAAAATTAATATGGTTTGAGCATTGCGGCCATATTTTAACTTTAGATAAAGAAAGGGAAGCAGTATTTAATGAAGTATTTGCTTTTTTTAAAGGAAAGATAAATGTTTGAAGACAAGGAATATCCAATGTGTTTTGCCTGCGGCAAAAAGAACCCTATCGGTTTGAAAATGACTTTTAAAATGGATGAAAAAGAATGTGTGTCTTATTTTACCCCGAAGGAAGAACATCAAAGTTATAACGGCATGATGCACGGGGGGTTAATAAGCGTTTTGCTTGATGAAATTATGGGGCACTATTTGTTTTGTATGGAAGGCAAACCTGCTTATACGGCAAAAATGGAGCTGCGTTACCGCCAGCCTTTAAAAATAGGCGAGGAGGTTAAGTGCGTGGGAACGCGCGTTAAGCAGAAAGGCCGTTTGGTTGAAATGCATGGCGAGATTATGACAAAAAAAGGTGTTGTGGCGGCAGAAGCTACTGCCAAGATGATGCTGGAGGATTAAAATGAAAAAAGGAAAAGAACAGATTTTGGAGTTTATGAGGCGCAGCAGTTATGCGCCGCTGACTGCCGAAGATTTGATTGAAGAAATACCCATAACAGGCAATTTAAACAATTTTTGGCAGGATTTAAAAGAATTGCAGGAAAACGGCGAAATTATAAAGACTCGTTTCGGAACATTCGGCTTACCGGAGCGTATGGGGCTTGTAGTTGGGCGTTTTCAGCTTACAAGCAAGGGCTTTGGCTTTGTTATTCCCGATAATAAAGGCGAGCGCCCTGATGTGTTTATTCCGCCGCGCCTGCTTAATGGCGCCATGAATAACGACCGCGTTATGGCGCGCGTAGAAAAGGGCGGAGGCAACAAAAATAAGCCCGAAGGCGAGATTATACGCATTATTACACATGCAAACAATAAGATTGTCGGTACTTTTAAAGCCAGCCGCGATTACGGCTTTGTAGTGCCGGATGATAAACGTATAGGGCAGGATGTATATGTTTTAAAACGCAATTTTGGCGAAGCCAAAAACAACCAGAAGGTTGTTGTGGAAATTACGGAGTGGGCTCAGGACAGCCGCCGCAATATCGAAGGCAAAATTGTGGAAGTGCTTGGCAATACCGGCGATGTCGGCATGGAACTTTTGTCGCTGATAAAGCAGTATGATTTGCCGCTGGAATTTCCGGAACAGGTTATTGCAGCCTCCAAACGCGTGCCGAAAACCATTAAAGCCGCAGAACTGGACGGCAGGCAGGATTTGCGTGACAGATTAATTGTTACCATTGACGGCGACGACGCCAAAGACCTTGACGATGCCGTATATGTAGAGCCGCAGGAAAACGGCGACTTTACGCTGGGCGTTTATATTGCGGACGTAAGCTATTACGTACACGAAAATACTATTTTGGACCGCGAAGCGCAGGAGCGCGGTACCAGTGTTTACCTTGTAGACAGAGTGCTGCCGATGCTGCCGGAACGCCTTTCCAACGGTATTTGCAGCCTTAACGCGGGGGAAGACAGGCTGGTAATGTGCTGCGAAATGCTGATAGATAAAAAAGGCCGTATTAAAAGCTACGATATTTTCCCCGGCGTTATCAATGTGCGTTACCGTTTAAGCTACCGCATTGTGCGTGAAATTTTGGTCAATAAAAATGCCGAATTAACGGAAAAATATAAAGACGCGCTGCCGATGCTGGAAGAAATGGAGAAACTGTGCGTTATTCTGCACAAAAAACGCGTAACACGCGGCGCAATAGATTTTGACCTGCCGGAACAAAAAGTAATTCTGGACGAACAGGGCAGGCCTTTGGAAATAGTACAGCGCGAGCATGGTCTTGCCGAATCAATCATTGAGGAGTTTATGCTGGCTGCCAACGAAACGGTTGCGCGCCATATGGCCATGCAAAAATGGCCTTTTGTTTACCGCGTGCATGATAAGCCCAATGAAGAAAAAATGCGCGATTTATCGCTGTTACTAAGCCGTTTTAATGTAAAAATGCCGGTAGCGGCAGACATTAAGCCGCTGGCGCTTCAAAAAGCGTTAATTGCCATGGAAGGCCGCCCGGAAGAACGCATGGTTTCCACGGTTGCCCTGCGCTCTTTAAAACAGGCCGTTTACCAAACGGATAATATCGGGCATTTTGGCCTTGCGGCAGAGTATTACACGCATTTTACATCGCCGATACGCCGCTATCCGGATTTGATTGTACACCGCTTGCTGCATAAATGGCTGGCTGACCCGTACATGAAAGAAAAAACAAAGGACGAATATATTAACAAGCTCGACCATATTGCCGAACATTCATCAATACGCGAGCGCACTGCTGCCGAAGCTGAACGTGCAACAGTTGATTTGAAAAAGGCCGAATACATGGCAGGCCATATCGGCGAAGAATATGACGGCATAATATCCGGTGTTACTGCCTTTGGCATGTTTGTTGAGCTGGAAAACGGTGTGGAAGGCCTCGTGCATATCTCCAGCCTGCTGGATGATTATTACGAATTTATTGAAGAAAATTATGCATTGATGGGTACGCATACGCGCAAATGCTACCGCTTGGGCGACCCTGTGCGCATTGAGGTTTTTCAGGTTAATATTGCCGAACGCAATATAGATTTTATACTTGCCGGTGAAGATGAAAGCGTACGCGAACGCATTAAAATGCAGCTTGCCGAACAGCGTAAATCTGTAAGTTACCGCAGCGATGTGCCTGATAAAAAAGGCAAGAAGAAAAAGGGCGGCAAGGATAAATTTGCCAAACGCGGCAAGGGCGGCATTGGCGGCAATAAATATTTAAAAGACAGTAAGAACAAGCACGGCAAAAGAAAGAAAAAACAGAGGAATAAATAGTGGAAAAGAAAATAAAAATTGTTGCAGAAAACAGAAAAGCGCGCCATGATTTTACCATTCACGAAACTTACGAGGCAGGCATTGCCTTGACGGGTACGGAAGTAAAATCGCTGCGCGCGGGCAAAGCCAACATGAAGGACAGCTATGCCCAGATAACCAAAAGTGCGGAAGTAATTGTCTGCAATTTGCATATCAGCCCCTATGACCAGGGCAACCGGTTTAACCACGAGCCGCTGCGCGACCGTAAACTTTTGCTGCATAAGGCAGAAATCCGCCGCCTTATCGGCAAAGTAAAAGAAAAAGGCTATACGCTGGTGCCTTTAAAAATGTATTTTTCGCATGGGCTGATTAAAATAGAAATTGCCCTTGCCACCGGTAAAAAACTTTATGACAAGCGCCAGGATATGGCAAAGCGTGACGCCAAACGCGAAGTGGAACGCGCCTTGAAAGAGCGGAACAGGTAGCAGTAAAATTTAAATAAAGGAGCTGGTCTACTATGAAAAAATTTTTAATGTTAGTGTTTGCCGCCGTACTTGCGGTATCTGCCGTATGCTTTGCAGAAGCGCCCAAGGCAGCTGAAGGCACTCAAACGGTGCAAACGCAAGCTGCCGCAGCTTATAAAACGCTTACGCCGCAACAGGCAAAGCAGCGCATGGAACAGAATGATAAAATTGTTGTTCTGGATGTGCGCACTCAGGAAGAATTTGCAGCAGGGCATATTCCGGGAGCAGTTTTGCTGCCGGTAGATTTAATTGAAGCTAAATCCGAAGAAGTTGCCAAAGTTCTTCCGGATAAAGACGCCGAAATTTTGGTTTACTGCCGCAGCGGCAAACGCGCACACCGTGCATCACAGGCATTGGCAGACATGGGTTATACAAATATTGAACATATCGGCGGCATTATGGATTGGCCGTATGAAATAGTAAAATAATATAAAAAAGGCTGGTTACAGTTTCTTCTGTAATCAGCCTTTTATGTATAAGATAAGCAGTTATTAAAAAGTTCGACTGCATAGCATTTGGTGGAGATGAGGGGAGTCGAACCCCTGTCCGAAAATATTGCAATATGACTTTCTCCGAGCGCAGGCGTCATTTTATTATTCGCTTCCGTGCCGCCTGACGGCGGGCTGCCCGGTTGCTATCCCAAAAGGTTTCCCTTAAAGGCTCAGGGAAAAGCCCCTAAAGTATCCTGCTGTTGGCGTCCAGAGCATTTCCGCAGGAAAGAAACGCAAGGACGTAGCATTAAGCTGCTAAAGCGTAATCGTTTTTAGCGTTTATTTTTAAACGTCCGCCGTTTAACGTGCTGACGGAAACACGGCTCGCTTATCATACCACACCTATCCCCGTCGAAACCAGTACATCCCCGTGATAAGTGTAATTTATTAAAATATTATAGCATATCTGTTACAAAATGTACAACTAAAATTATAAAATAATCTTTCGTTAAAACAATTTGCCCTTTGCCTTTCATTTTTATATGCAGAAGTGTATAATATAATTATATAACTACTATTAAAAAAGGAGAATGAACAATGAAGGAATACACTCTCCCGTATGGCAGCGGCTGCCAGAAGGTAATGCTGCCGGAAGAACATATATTGTACGACATTCATGGCAATAAGGCGTCCGTTGCCGGTGATATTAAAGAGGCTACGCTTAATGCGCTGCGCAGTCCGGTTGAAAGCGCTCCGCTGAAGGACGTTGTGCAAAAAGGCGATAAGGTTGCCGTTATTGTAAGCGATATTACGCGCCTTGTACGCACTGCCGATTTTCTGCCTGTTGTTATTGATGAAATCAATGCAGGCGGTGTTCCTGATGAAGATATTACCATTGTTGTTGCAACAGGCACGCACCGTGCCCATACACCGGAAGAAGATGTGCTGGTTTGCGGGCAGGAAATTGTAAACCGCATTAAAATTCATCAGCATGACTGCCGCAATAACGTAGAACTGGTTGACCTTGGCGTTACCAGCCGCGGCACACCAATTTTAATTGATAAAACCGTGGCAGAAGCCGATAAAATTATTATTACCGGCGCCGTGTCGCTGCACCCGATGGCAGGCTTTGGCGGCGGGCGCAAAGCTGTTATGCCGGGCGTAAGCGGCCACGCTACCATTATGCACAACCATGCTATGGCACTGGCAGATGAAGTTGGTGCAGGCTGCAATCCGCTGTGCGAAACCGGCGTTTTGGAAAATAACCCGCTGCATGAAGATATGACGGAAGTGTGCGCAAAAATTAACCCTGCGTTTTTGGTAAACGTGGTATTCAGCCCGGAAGGCGACCTGCATGAAGTTGTTGCCGGGCACTGGTATAAAGCTTGGGAAAAAGGCTGCCATGACCTTTTGGCAATGGCAGGCGTACATATTAAAGAGCAGGCAGATGTCGTTATCGCTTCGGCAGGCGGCAGCCCGAAAGATATAAACCTGTACCAGAGCTGCAAAGCCCATATGAACGCTGTTTTTGCGGTAAAACCCGGCGGATATTTAATTTTAACGCTGGATTGCCCCGATATTAAAGAACCTGCCATTTTTACAGACTGGTTCTCCAAATCAGATATTCTCAGCTTTGAAAAAGAAGTACGCGCCGATTTTTCCATTCCGGCGTTTGTGGCGTTTAAAACAAGATGCATTGTAAATTCGCTGCATACTTATCTTGTAACAAGGCCGGAAAACTTTGAATTTGTACGTGCTACCGGGCAGATTCCCGTGGCTTCGCTTGAAGAAGCGTGGAATATGGTGCAGGCTGACCTTGCTGAAAAAAATAAAAAAGACTATACAATTACCGTTATGGGGCATGCCTCGGCAACGCTCCCTATTTTGGACAAGTGAGGAAGCATGAAGGAATATAAGCTGAAATACGGCAAAGGCGAGCAAAGCGTAATGCTTGATGAAAGCAAAGTTTTGCAGGTTATCGACGCCGCGCCGGGTGAAAAAATAACTGATTTAAAAAAGGCTGTGCTGGATGCCGTCCGCAATCCTGTCGGTTCTGCGCCGCTGCGCGAAGTAGTAAAGCAGGGCGATAAGGTAGTAATTCTGGTAAGCGACATAACGCGCGCGTGGACGAGAACAAGCGAGTATTTGCCCATTGTGGTGGAAGAACTTAACAACAGCGGCATACCGGATGCGGATATTTCCGTTATTGTTGCGGCAGGAACGCACAGGGCCAATACAGACGAAGAAAAGAAAATTATTGTTGGCGAAGATTTGTATAACCGCTTGAAAATTTATGACCATGATGCTTACGATATGGATAAAAACGTGTATCTTGGCACAACAAGGCGCGGTACGCCGGTATACCTTGACAAGCGCGCCGTTGAAGCAGACAAGGTAATTTTAACAGGCGGAATTACACCGCATTTGTTTGCCGGTTTCGGCGGCGGGCGCAAAAGTGTGCTGCCTGGCATTGCAGCTGCCGAAACAATTAACCATAACCATGTTATGGCGTTAAGCGATACGATTGGCGGCGGCATAAACCCTGATACCTGCCTTGCCAAAACTTGGGATAACCGCGTAAGCGACGATATGTGCGATGCAACGGCGCTTTTAAATCCCTGTTTTCTTGTAAATGCCATTATGGATGCTGACGGCGATTTTTACGCTGTTGCCGCCGGCCACTGGCATGAAGCATGGCTGGAAGGCACACGCATTGTAACTAAACAGCAGGGCGTAAAAGCCAAAGCCAAGGCTGATATTGCAATCAGCAGCGGCGGCGGTTTCCCGCGTGACATGAACCTGTATCAGGGAATGAAGGCGTATGTGCCTGCGGCTATGGCATTAAAAGAAGGCGGCGTTATTATTGCAGTCCTGGAATGTGAGGATATTGCCGAACCGCCTGTATTTTTCAACTGCTTCCATTATGACGATTTAAAACAAATGGAGCAGGATGTGCGTGACGGTTTCAGCATTCCGTTTTATGTAGCCTTTTATACCTGCTGCCTTGCAGAACGTTTTACCATAATTTTGGTAACCAAACAGGAAAACTTTGAAAAAGCACGCAAAACGCGCGCCGTACCGGTAGCAACCTTGCAGGAAGCAATGGCAATGGCTGAAAAAATTGTCGGCAGGGAAGATTATACCGTTAATATTATTCCGCACGGCATGGCAACCATTCCGTTTTTTGATTAATGTTTGCAAATTTTTTAATATAAATGCTTTTTAGGGGAAAGGAAGATGATTATGGCATTAAAAAATTTTAAATTTGGTTTTGGTGACGGCTTTCAGGAAGTTGCACTGCCGGAAGAACACATTTTGCAGGTAATTGAAGGCAACCAGAGCGAAAAAATTACTGACGTAAAAGCGGCAGTTTTAAAAGCAATGCGCGAGCCTATTAACAGCAAACCTTTGCAGCAGTGCGTTAACAAGGGCGAAAAAGTAGCAATTGTTGTAAGTGATATTACCCGCCTTGTGCATACCGACCAAATCCTCATTCATATTGTTAATGAACTGAATCTTGCAGGCATTCCCGATGAAGATATCAGCATCGTGGTTGCGCAGGGCACGCACCGTCCGCAAACACATGAAGAAGACGTAATTGTCTGCGGGCAGGAAGTAGTAGACCGCATTAAAATTTATCAGCACAGCAGCAAAGAATCAGTCTGCGTGCATGTAGGCGATACTCCGCGCGGCGTGCCTGTATGGATTGACAAGCATGTAACCGACGCCGATAAAGTAATTTTAACCGGCGGTATTACCGTACATCTGCTTGCAGGTTACGGCGGCGGCCGCAAAAGCATTCTTCCGGGCGTTGCCAGTGAAGAAACCATTCAAAAACACCATTCTCTGGCACTTGCCGATGAATTTGGCGGCGGCGTGTATCCCGGCGTTTGCACTGCAAATATCGAAGGCAACCGCTTCCACGAAGAACTTTGCGCTGCCTGCGAATTTATCAATCCGTGCTTTTTGGTAAACAACGTGCTTGACAATGACGGCGATTTTGCCAAAATCGTTGGCGGCCACTGGTATGATGCATGGCTGGAAGGCACCAAAGAAGTATTAAAAATTCAGGGCGTTAAAGCCAAAGGAAAAGCAGATGTGGTAATTGCTTCTCCGGGCGGTTTCCCGAAAGACATTAACCTGTATCAGGGCAGCAAAACTTATGATACTTCCGCACTTGCACTTAAAAAAGGCGGCATTTTAATTGCTGCGCTTGAAGCACGTGAAATTAATGACCCGCCCGCATATATGGAAAGCTTCCGTTTTGATAATTTAACGGATATGGAAAAAGCCTTGCGTGAAGAATTTTCCATTCCTTTCTATGTAGCTTTTGTACTGGCAAGCCTGTGCCACGAAAATACCGTTTACCTTGTAACCAAACCAGAAAACTTTGAAGCTGCAAGAAAAACAGGGCAGATTCCGGTTGCAACCATTGAAGAAGCATGGCAGCTGGCGCAGGAAAAATTAAAAGCCGAAGGCAAAACCGATTACACCATTAATGTAATGCAGCATGCGGCCAACACCGTGCCTATGATTGAAGAATAAAACATATATCGGCTATAAAACATAGTTACAAAACCGTCGTACAAATATGTATGGCGGTTTTTGTTTTATAATTTTTAAAATAAAAAATTCCTAATGCAAGCCTTAAAACTTACATTAGGAATTGACAGTTATTAAAATCAGTTAAAGCCAAGCATTAAACCAATATGGTAAACCGTAAAGGCTGCCAGCCAGGCAACGCATATTTCGTAAGCCATAATGGCAATAGTGGCAATGCCGGAATTCATTTCACGTTTTATTGCTGCAAGCGCTGCCACGCAGGGTGGGTAGAGCAGGGCAAAGGTTAAAAAGCTGAGCGCCGTAAGCGGGGAGAAAAGGTTTTGCAATGCGCTTCCGGTAAGCTCATCGCCGCTGCCGGTAAGAACGGAAAGCGTGCTTATAACAACTTCTTTAGCCGTAATGCCGGTAATTAATGCTGTTGCCGCACGCCAGTCGCCAAAGCCAAGCGGAGCAAACACAGGCGCTATAAAAGAGCCGATTTGGGCGAGCATGCTGTTGGCAGGGTTTTCTACCATGTAGAAGCGCGTGTCAAAACTTTGCAGCAGCCAGATAACAATGCTTGCAAGGAAGATAATGGTAAAAGCCCTGTGCAGGAAGTCTTTGGCTTTGCTCCACATGTGCAGGCCGATGCTTCTTGCGGTAGGCAGGCGGTAAGCAGGCAGTTCCATTACAAACGGAACAGGCTGTCCGTTAAATACAAAGGCTTTTAAAAGCAGGCCTGATAAAATAGCAATTAAAATGCCTGTCAGGTACAGGTACATCATTACCTGCGCACGGTTTTCGGCAAAGAAGGCCGCGATAAAAACGCCGTAAACCGGAAGTTTGGCGCTGCACGACATGAAAGGCGTTAAAATAATTGTTATTTTGCGGTCACGCTCGCTGGCAAGAGTGCGTGTTGCCATAATTGCCGGTACGCTGCACCCGAAGCCGATAAGCATCGGTACAAAAGATGAACCGGAGAGCCCGATTTTACGCAGTAGCATATCCATTACAAAGGCAATGCGCGCCATATAACCTGTATCTTCCAAAAGAGAAAGGAAGAAGAAAAGCGTTACGATAGTTGGCAAAAACGAAAGCACGCTGCCAACGCCGGTAAATACGCCATCGATAATAAGCGAGTAATAGGCGCACTGACATTGGCTGCTGTTAAGCCTGCGTCAGCCGCATCTGTTACGGCGGCAATGCCAAGCTCCAGCAAATTGCTTAATTCTGCGCCTATAACGTCAAAAGTAAGCCAGAATACCGTAAACATTGTTAAAAGAAAAATAGGTATGGCCAGGTATTTATTTGTTAAATAGCGGTCCATTTTTACAGAACGCTTCTGGGCAACGCTTTCATCGGGCTTATGAACGGTCTGGCTGCACAGTTCTTCAATATATGTGTAGCGCATATCTGCCAAAGCGGCTTCTTTATCCGTATCGGCTGCCGATTCAAGCTCTGTAACAAAGTGGCCTATAATATCCTGTTCGTTTTCCGTTAATTCCAGTTCTTTGGTTAACAGGTCATCGCCTTCAATGAGCTTAGTTGCCGAAAAACGCAGCGGCAAGCCTTTTTTGCGTACTTTCGGTTCAATTAAATGGGCGATGGAATGAATTGCCACATGTGCCGGGCCGGAGCAAAAGTCAAGGCGCTCAGGCAGCTGATGAGTTTCAGCGGCGTTTTTGGCGCGGCGGATAAGTTCATCAACACCAGCACCTGAATTGGCCGTTATTGGAATTACCGGTATGGTGAGCTTTTTCTCAAGCGTTTTAATATCAATACTGCCGCCGCTTGCCTGCAATTCATCCATCATATTAAGGGCAATTACCATTGGCGTATTAAGCTCTATAAGCTGCAGTGATAAATACAGGCTGCGTTCAATGTTGGTAGCATCAAGAACGTTAACAATAACATCCGGCTTGTTGCGCAAAAGCAAATCACGCGTAACAATTTCCTCGGAGGTATAAGGCGAAAGAGAATAAATACCGGGAAGGTCAATAACGGTAATATCCTTATCCTTCAGCAAAATGCCTTCCTTTTTCTGCACCGTTACGCCGGGAAAATTGCCAACATGCTGGTTGCTGCCGGTAAGATAGTTAAAAAGCGTGCTTTTGCCGCAGTTCTGGTTTCCTACAAGTGCAAATGTAAGTTTCATGCTTCCTCCGGCTGCACGGTAATTTTTTTAGCGTCATCCAGCCTCAGGGTCAGCTCGTAGCCGCGCAGAAAAATTTCAATAGGGTCGCCTAAAGGCGCTCTTTTACGCACCATAACCCTTGTTTTTGGGGTAAGCCCCATATCTAAAAAGCGGCGTCGCAAAATGCCTTCACCGCCAACTGTAATAATCGTGGCTTTTTGCCCGATAGCTAGATTATTTAAAGTAATAGCTTCCATATTTAATTTTCTCCTTTGATTACTTATGACTAACTGCAAATTTATTATATCACTACCAAAACTCATTAGCAATCAAATAAAAGTTTTTAAAATTTTTAAATAACTAAAGTTGATAAACGAAAAACATTATTTATTAAAAACGCACGTGAATGATAAGCAGGCGCTTACTGAAAAATGCTGTAATTTTAAAGGAAAAAACGCTCATACGTGAAAAAATAGTAAACTTGCTTGACAAGATTTCTTTTGGGTATATAATTGTAATTGAGAATAAGTTTTGTTAGAAGGGAGAGGCAGAATGAAACGTAATACTATTCAAAGACAGCTTGTTATTGCTGCAGTACGCTTCCTGGCGGACCATCCCACGGCTGACGAGGTTTATGAACGCATAACCATGGAATATCCCGATATCAGTAAGGGAACGGTGTACCGCAACCTTAACTCGCTTGTGGAAAGCGGGCTTTTAAACAAGGTTTCCGTACCCAGCGGCGCAGACAGGTTTGACCATATGCTTACTAAGCATTACCACATTAAATGTTCCCATTGCGGAAAATTTATGAATGTAGAGAATATGGATTACATGGAAGACCTTGATGAAAAGGTTGCCGCAGTAACCGGCTTTAAAATGCAGAGCCATGATATTGTTTTTAATGGATTGTGCCCCGATTGCCAGAAGCTTGAGGCAAAAGAAGCACAATAAGTGCAGCAGCACAAATAAAATTTATTTTATGGAGGTATGAACAATGGAATTTAAAGGAAGCAGAACCGAAGCAAATTTGCAGGCAGCATTTGCCGGTGAATCTCAGGCAAGAAACAAATATACCTATTATGCAGGCATTGCAAAAAAAGAAGGCTATAACCAGATTGCCAATATTTTTGAAGAAACCGCAGGCAACGAAAAAGAACATGCTAAAATCTGGTTTAAACTTTTAACCAGCGGCGGCGTAGCACACAGCAGCCTGCCCGATACTTTAACTAACCTTAAAGACGCAGCAGCCGGCGAAAATTATGAATGGACCGAAATGTATGCTGAATTTGCCAAAGTAGCAAAAGAAGAAGGCTTTGATTATATTGCCATGCTGTTTGAAGAAGTTGGCAAAATTGAAAAAGAACATGAAGAACGCTACAATGCACTGGTTGCCAACATTGAAAATGACCGTGTATTTAAACGCGAAGAAAAACAGGTTTGGATTTGCGGCAACTGCGGCCATATCGTAATTGCTGAAAAAGCTCCGGAAGTTTGCCCTGTTTGCGACCATCCGAAAGCATATTTTGAACTGCGCAAAGTAAACTACTAATAGCTGAACGGTAAATAACCAATCCCCGGTGGGAAAATCCTGCCGGGGATTTTTGTATTCTTTTAAAAACTTAACTTGCAAAGTGTTTTTTATAATGCTATGATGAAAATGGTTTGTTTTATGATTATGACAATCATCTTTTTGAACTGCATACAGGTACGCTGTCAGAGCGTTTAAAAAGTTATGATGAATATAATAAACAGCACGGAAGGGTATAAAAATGATTTTAATTGCTTGCGTTGATGATAATTTAGGCATGCTTTTTAATAACCGCCGCCAGAGTATGGACAGGGTTTTGCGTGCGCGGCTGCTGAAGCTTTGCGGCACGCATAAACTGTTGATGAACGCATACAGCCGCGGACAGTTTGATAAGACTGCTGAAGGCATAACCGTTGACGAGGATTTTATGGCAAAAGCAGGCAGTGATGATTATTGCTTTGCCGAAAACATCAGCGTTAAGCCGTATGAAAAAGAAGTGCAGAAAATTATTTTGTACAGGTGGAACCGCGTTTACCCGGCGGATTTATATTTTGACATTGATTTAAAAAAATGGCATCTTAAAGAGAGCAATGATTTTGCCGGTTCATCTCACGATAAAATTACGGAGGAAGTTTACATAAAATGAGAAAAATATTTGCTGTAATTTGTTCTTTAATGCTGGCTGTAAGCCTTGTTTTAAGCGGTTGTGGGCAAAAAGGCAGCAATGCCGCCGCACCGGCAGGCAGTTCCGTTAACGCTGCCGGTATTGCTTCTGTACCTGCGTACAGCGGCAAGCCCTTTATTGCAATTAACGGCAATAAGCCAAATTTTACCGAGGCTGATTTAACCGAAAAATCATTTGAAAAATACAGCCCGCTGGATAGTTTAAATCGCTGCGGCACGGCGTTTGCCAATGTATCCAAAGAAACTATGCCTAAGGAAAAGCGCGGCAGCATTGGCCAGGTTAAGCCGAGCGGCTGGCAGACGGCAAAATACGATTTTGTTGACGGTAAATATCTTTATAACCGCTGCCATTTAATCGGCTATCAGCTTACGGCTGAAAATGCAAACGAGCGCAATTTAATAACCGGAACACGTTATATGAATGTGGATGGCATGCTGCCGTTTGAAAATATGGTGGCCGACTATATTAAAGAAACAGGCAACCACGTTTTATACCGTGTAACGCCGGTGTTTAACGGCAATAACCTTGTGGCATCGGGCGTACAGATGGAGGCAATGTCCGTAGAGGATAAAGGTGCAGGCATAAGCTTTAATGTTTTCTGTTATAATGTTCAGCCGGGCGTGGAAATTAACTATGCAGACGGCAAAAGCAAACTGGCAGAAGGGCAGCAAACGGCAAAAACTGCCGGCAATAAGCCAAAAGTATGCCCAACTGCCGATGATTACGCAATACAAAGCTATGTGTTAAATAACGGCAGCAAAAAATTCCATAAACCTGATTGCAGCGGCGCAGAAAAAATAAGCGCTAAAAATAGGGAAAACTTTAAAGGGCGGCGTGCCGAATTAATCAGCAAAGGCTACAGCCCGTGCGGAATTTGCAAGCCTTAACCGGAGGTTAATTAATGGGATTAGTAGATGATTATTTATCGGCCTATAAAGTAGGCAAAAAAGAGCAGATGGCGGCGCGCATGGCGTTTTTTATCAGCGGGTTTGCGGTTGCCACCTGGGCGCCAATGATACCGGCAGTTAAAGATAAACTGCAAATTGGTGCGGATATATTAGGCATGCTGTTATTAAGCATCGGCATCAGTGCTTTTATTTTTATGCCGCTGGCAGGTATGTTAAGCCGCAGTTATGGCTGCAAAAAAGTTTTGCGTACCGCTATTGCTGTTATGGCAGCGGATTTGATAATTTTATCGCTGCTTGGCAATATTTGGGGCTTTTTGGTATTTCTTGCGGTTTTTGGCGCGGCAATTGGCTGCATAGATGTTAATATGAACCTTAATGCCGTTATCGTAGAAAATGCTTCTAAAAAGCGTATGATGAGCGGTATGCACGCTTTATGGAGCGTCGGCTGCTTTGCCGGTGCAGGTTTATTCAGCCTTTTGGCCAAAGCTAGGCTTGGCATAACAGTTATTGCTGCCATACACAGCCTTATAGTAATGGTGTTTACGGTAATTTACAGCCGCCACTTTTTAAACTTTAAAGGCGCTGGCAACGAAAAACCAATCGCTGTTCCCAAAGGCATAGTAGTGTTTTTCGGCGTGCTGGCGTGCATAACATTTTTGGGCGAAGGTGCAGTTATGGACTGGAGCGGCGTTTTGCTTACAGAAGTAAAAAATACCGAGCTTTCGCTCGCAGGCGTAGGCTATGCCGTTTTTTCGGTAGCAATGCTGTGTATGCGCATTTTGGGCGATAAAATAGTAGCCGTGCTTGGCGAAGAAAAAACATTGGTTTTTGGCAGTATTATCGGCGCTATTGGCTTTTTAAGCGTTATCTTTTTGGAAAACTTTTATGCCATTCAGCTTGGGTTTGTGCTGATGGGATTAGGACTTGCCAACATAGTGCCTACAATTTATTCGCTGACAAAATACCAGAAAGTTATGCCCATTAACGCAGCTGTAACGGCAATAACCAGCATGGGTTACACCGGCGTAATTTTAGGGCCGGCAGTTTTAGGCTTTGTTGCACACGGTTTCGGCATAACGCAGGTATTTTATCTGCTGGCAGTTTTGCTTGCCGCTCAGGCCGTGGCCGTTAAATATTACTTTGCCAAAATGGGTTAGAACATTGTTTAAAACTTTAAAGTTTAGTATAATTAAATAAAGTATAACAAGGAGCGGCAAAGATTATGGGCTGTGTAATCAACAGGCAGGCAATCAGGCAGGCGAAGCGGCGTTATAACTTAAGGCCGGCACTTTGTTATGCACTTAAATTAACAATAAAATTAACGGGCGCTTTGCTGTTTACGCTTAACGCAGACAGCAGTGCGTCCTTTTGTATTTTGGCGCAGGCTGCTTGAAAGGGGAAGGCCTTATGAACGATTTACTTAAAAAGATTGTGGAGTGGAATGAAGCAAATGAATATCAAAAATGTGTTGATGCCATTGAAGCCATACCGGAAGAAGAACGCGGCTATGAACTGACCGTGCTTTTGGGCAGGGCTTACAGCAATTTGGGCGTGCTTGGCGATAATAATTCCAAGGCAAACGAGGATGGCGTAGATATATTTTTGCTGGAAAAAGCCGTAAATATTTTTGAAAGTGTGCGCCTGCAAGGGCTGGATGACTGGTATTGGAACTGCCGTATGGCTTACGCTCTGTGGATGACGGCAGGGCGCGAGCTGGAAGCGCTGGCCTATGCACGCAAATGGCAGCAGTTAAAGCCTGATGACGAAGATACAGCAAATTTAATTAAAACCATCGAAGAATATATTGAAGAAAATTACCGTGAACCGGAACTTTACAGCTTTGAAGAAATGCAGAGCGTTGGAAACCATATTGAAAAATATTTCGGCAAGTACGGCAGCGTAATGCACGAATTGGCATCGCCTGATATTCACGTGGATATTTATGTTATTCCGCCAAGGGCAGAACACGAATATTATACGCTGGTAACCTGCGGCATGGGTGCGCATAAAATGGAAGTGCCTGATGAGCTGAAAAACGAACAGCTGGAACGTGCCGAGCTTTTAATTAACCTGCCGGCCGGTTGGCAGCTTGACGAAGAATCGCTGAAGGACGAAAAGTGGTACTGGCCTATACGATTTTTGAAATTTATGGCGCGCAGCCCTGTTAATAACGGAATGTATTATGATTGGGGCTCAACGCTTGAATTTGACGATATTACCAGCTTTGATGACAGTACAAAGCTGTGTTCGGCTGTTATTTTAAGCCCCGGTGTTTTTGGAGACGCAAGCTATGCCTGCACGCTGCCAAACGGTGATGCAGTAAATTTTTATCAGGCAATACCGCTTTATAAAGAAGAACTTGATTATAAAGTGGAAAACGGGATGGATAAATTATTGCAAAAATGCCCTGATGAAATTTTGGAAGTCATCAATCCCAGCCGTTTAAACGCTGTTACCGATGCAGAAATATTAAATTATGATGACCGCGAAATGGACTGTGCCGCAGATCATTTAAAACTGATACAGGAACATAATCTTTCGGTTGATGAACTGGCAGTATATAACCATATGGCGGCATACCTGCGCTGGTGCATAAACCATAATTTAATGGGCGACGTTTTTTTACAGCAGCACGGTGACGTGGCTATAAATGTAAAAAGCGGCAGCCTTAATGATTTGCGTGCTTTTGTGCGTGATGAACTTGGCGGCAGGCTTATGATAATTGATTACAACTATAAAGGGGTATGCTTTGCCAACTGGTACAACACCGGCAACCGCAGCATGCCATACGCCTTTATTAAAGATTTAAAAACATACGCAAGAGAATATTTTAAAGGGCAAATGCCTTGCGCAGAAGAAGCGGCATACCTGCTTTTGCCATGGGGCGATGAATATTGCCGGGCTGTTGAAAAAATTATTGAAGGACGTTTTGCCGAATGGCAAAAACTGTGCGGAGAAGAAAATGCTGTGCAGCCGTTTATTGATGAAAGCAATTTTAAAGAACTGCTGCCAGACTGGCAGGGAGCACGGCATTGCCGCATAAGTAAACGGATTATAAAAGACGGCTGTCCGGTAGGCTTTTGCTGCCGGGAGGAGCCTGACAGCGACGATACAGGTTGGGACAGCGGCTGGTATTTTGAAGCAGGCGACGAAGATGAAGTTTATGCCGGTGAAGATGCAGAGTATGGCATTTACGATTTAAATACTATCTGCAATTTGTATCCGGAGCTTTTACCTTTGTTAAACAGCCCTTATGGTACTGCTTTTGAGCGCAATAAAAAGGGCAGGCTGGTACAGATAAAGGACGAAGAGAAATAAAATGGATAAGGCTTTGACGGATTTTATAACTGAATACCGTGATTACATAACACTTTTTACGGGCATTGTACTTGCTGTTGGAGCGGTGAAAAACTGGAACTGGCTGTGTAACCCGGTCGGCAAGCCGGATGCACAGCTTTTAAGCCGCGGCATGTACAGGCTTCTCTTTGGCGCGCTTGGTTTAATACTTATATTTTGCGGTGCAATGATGATATTTGGATGAATGGATAGGTATTTTTTATAAAACAGCTTGCAGAAAAATGCTACTATATAGTATAATCCTATACAGGAGGAATATAAATGGAAATTAAAGGCGGCAATTATGTTTCGCAGATTAAAAGGCTTAGCGACAGAATTTTAGAGCAGATTTTAGCGGAGAAAAACATTGATGCCTTTAACGGCGCACAAGGGCGTATCTTATATGTTTTGTGGAGCAGGGACGGTATTTCTCTGCGCGAATTGGCAGATAAAACAGGCCTTGCGCCAACGACGCTTACAAGCATGGTTGACCGTATGGAGAAGGCAGGGCTTGTATGTCGTATGCCCGATAAAAACGACCGCCGCAAAACCTTGCTGGCGCTTACCGCCAAGGCTGAAAATCTGGAGCAGGATTATAAAGCGGTATCCGATAAAATGTCCGAAATTTTTTACAAAGGCTTTTCAGATGAAGAAATCCGCACTTGCGAGGCAATGCTTGCCAGAATTTTAGACAATATGAAAAAATTAGGTTAAACCTCCTATTGTTTACTGGAAAGGATGATTTATTATGACTAATGAATTAAGAACTTACCTTACTGAACAGGTAAACGCTTTAAAAAACGCACCTTCCTGCTGTGCAGAAGCCAAAGCAGTTTGCGCTGAATGGCTGGAAGCAGCCGGTACTGATAAAGAAGCAGAAATGACCAAAAAGCTTATTGCCGAAGTTGAAGCGGACATTATGCCTGTTGACGGTTTAATTGCTTTTGCAGGCAGCGAAACAGGCGTTAAAGTTTTTGGCGAAGAAATGGCTAAAAACGTACTTGCCCATGCCGAAGAAATTAAAAAGAACGGCGCAAAATTCTGCGATTGCCCGGCCTGCACTGCCTGTGCTGCCATTATCGCCAAAAAAGCTGAACTGTAATTTAACAGCGTAAATAGTAAAACAGCACTCCGAAAGTAAAATTACTTTTGAAGTGCTGTTTGCTTTTACGTTGGTTTATTTTTATTTTACGCTTTCGGCTCTTTCCAAAAAGCCGCGGATAATATCGCAGGATTTGGCGAATTTTTCTTTTTCGCTTTCGTCAAGTTCTACTTCTAAAATTTGTTCAAGGCCGTTTTTGCCGATAACGCAGGGCACGCCTGCGGCAACGTCTTTTTGCCCGTATTCACCGTTAAGCGCTGTGGAGCAGGGCCAGATAAGTTTCTGGTCATGGAAAATTGCTTTTATAAGCATTACGGCAACATTGGCAATGCCAAATTCGGTGCAGCCCTTGCCGTCAACTTCAATATCACCGGCGCGTTTAACCTGTTCCTGCAAATCATCAAGGTTAAGTGCGGCAAGCCTTGGGGTATTTTCGCGCATCTGCAAAAACGGAGTGCCGTTAATAAATATGCGCGACCACACAATAAAGCTGCTGTTGCCGTGTTCGCCCATGCACATTGCCTGAATGGAGCGGCGGCTGTAACCGGTAGCGGCAGAAAGCACGCGCAGCAGGCGGTAGGTTTCCAGGCTGGTGCCTGTGCAGAAGCAGCGGTTTGTCTGCCAGTTCATCTGGCGGCGGATGTATTCACAAATAATATCGGCAGGGTTGGAAATACTAATCATAATGCCTTTAAAATCAACATGCTTTAAATGGCCGATTACTTCGTTTGCCATGCGGATGGTGTCATCGAACATGTCAAGGCGTGTTTCGCCGGGTTTGCGGCTGCGCCCAAACGCAACAACCATAATATCGGCATCGTTAAGTTCCTCGTATTCACCGGCGCGTATAGCGGCGTCATGTCCGCATAAAGCTCCGCTTACGCAGTCGTCAAGGTCTAATGTCTGTGCGGCTGCTTTGTCTTTTAAAATATCAATTAAAACAATGTCATCGGCTTCGCCGGATTGAATAAGGCCCAGTGCTACATGAGAGCCTACATGTCCGGCACCGATAATGACAACCTTTCTTGTTTTCATATACTATACCTTCTTTTTACGTATTACAGCGTCAGCTGCATTTACATAATACTATAAATTTTTAAAAAGTGAAAGTTAATTATTATTTTGCCATATTCAAACCATGTACGCGGCGCTTTATGTTTCAGATATTACAAATAATGCCAAAAACAAGCGCAGAATGAAAATTTAATTGTAAATTGTTTGTAAGCATTGTTGCCTGTTATTGTTTTGTTTTTGTATAATTATTATAGAGGGTATATTGTTTAATTTTAAGGAGTGAGGGATGATGAAAAAGGTATTGTGTACATTATTGATGGCAGCATTTATCAGCCCGTTATGGGCAGCGGAAACGGAAGCTGCACCTGAACAGAAATTAATGCCTGCTATTACCGCAGATACGGGCGGCAATGAGCTTGGCGTTGTAAACGATATTCTGCGCGCGGCAAGCGGCAAGGACAGCCCTTTTGACCATGATAATGGCAGAGGCAATGACGATAAATGGCGTCACGATAATGGACGCCGCGGCAATTACAAAAAAGACCGTGACAGATGGGAACGTGAAGAACGCCGTGACAGGCATGACGATGACCGTTGGGATGACGACGATGATGACAGATGGGACGACGACCGCTGGGAAGACGACGATGATGACAGGTGGGACGATGACCGCTGGGAACACGACGATGATGACAGATGGGACGACGACCGTTATGAAGACGACGATGACGACAGATGGGACGACGATCGCTGGGAAGATGACGATGACGACAGATGGGATGATGACCGCTACGAAGATTAATTAAAATATGAAAAGAAAAACTCCTGCCCGGCAGTTAAGTTTGCCAAGCAGGAGTTTTGTTTTAGCGCATATGCTTCATAAAATACATAATATTGTCGATTGTCAGCCGCAAATCATCTTTCGCCCTTAATTTAATCTGTTCATAGGGGAGGGCAACGCGGTTAATGCTGAAAATTCCGGTTACGCCTTCCTCGTATGCTTTTTGAATATCGCTGCCGATATCGCCGACAACGGCAATAAGCGGTACAGATGATTTTTTAGCACGGCGTGCAACGCCAATAACTACTTTGCCGCGCAGGGACTGGGTATCAATTTTGCCTTCGCCTGAAATAATAAGGTCTGCTCCTTCAAGCAGGTTATTAAAATGAACGGTATCAAGTACCGTTTCTATGCCCGGCTGTAAGGTGCTGTTAAAAAATGCCGCCATACCGCCGCCCATGCCGCCTGCTGCGCCGGAGCCCGGCAGGTTCAGCACATCTTTATCCAAATCACGTTTAATGATTTCGGACATGTGATAAAGACCGGCATCAAGCATTTTTATACAACCTTCGTCAGCGCCCTTTTGCGGACCGAAAACAGCTGAAGCCCCATGCGGCCCGCAGAGCGGGTTATCAATATCACACATGGTAACAATAGGAACTTCGCGCAGAAGCGGATTAATGCCGCTTGCGTCGATAGCAGCAATATCCTTTAAGGTTTCACCGACAGGGACAAAACTTTCATTTTTACTGTTGATAAAGCGTACGCCCAGAGCTGCTGCCGCACCGCAGCCGCCTTCGTTGGTTGCGCTGCCGCCAAGGCCTACAATAAGTTTTTTGCATTTATTGCGCAAAGCATCTTCAATAAGCTGCCCTACGCCGTAAGTGGTGGTTTTTTCTGCACGGCGGTTTTCACCGACCAGCGGAAGCCCTGCCGCAGCTGCCATTTCAATTACAGCAGTGCCGTCCGGTAAAATTCCGTAAAAAGAATTTATTTCGCGGCCGTAAGGGTCCTGTGCTTTAACGCTTACTTTTTCGCCGCCCAGTGCTTCCAAAAAGGCGTCAACGCTTCCTTCGCCGCCGTCGGCAACCGGAATGCTTACAACTTCTGCTTCCGGATAGTGATGGTGTATGCTTTCTTCCATAATGGAGCAGATTTCCATGGAAGACATCGTGCCTTTAAAAGAATCGGGTATTAAAAGGATTTTTTTCATAAATTACTCCTTAAATCAGCAGAACAGGGACAAGAGCCAGATGCCAAGCATGGAAGATACGCCAAGCACCAAAGTGCAGACGGTCTGGGTTTTGTAGCCCTGGTCAGGAGTCATTTCGCCGAAGTTGGTAACAACCCAGAAGTAAGAGTCATTAGCGTGCGATACTACCATAGCGCCTGCGCCGATTGCCATAACGGTAAGGGTGGTAAGCATCGGGGTATCAAGGCCGAGTACGCCCAGGAGCGGTGCAACAATGCCTGCGGTTGTTGTAAGGGCAACGGTGGAAGAACCCTGAGCCGTTTTAAGAATTGCAGAAAGAAGGAACGGGAAGAAAATACCGATAGTTTCCAAAATGCCTGCGTTGGCGGTAATGTACTGTACCATACCGGAAACAGCAATAACTTTGCCGAGTACGCCGCCGGCAGCGGTTACAAACAAAATAGGGCCGGAAACTTTTAAGGTTTCATTAGTAAGTTCGTAAAATTCACCGGTTTTGCCGGAGCTGATAAGCTGAGCAACAGCAAAGATAACGCCTACCGCCAGTGCAATTACAGGTGTGCCGAGGAAAACGCATACATCGGCGAAGAAGCCGGTCCATTTAGCCATGTTGGAAATGGAACCCAAAGCCATTAACAAAATAGGAATGATAATAGGAGCGAGGGACATGAACGCGCCCGGAATATTTTTGTGGGAAGCCATAATTTCTTCATAAGTTTTTACAACTTCGCCGTCGTTAATGTCTTCCGGAGTTTTAACTTTCGGGCCGATATATTTAACGAAAGCGTAACCAGCAATAAGCGGGAAGATGGAAACTACCATGCCCATGCCGATAACCAGCAGCAGGTTATTGCCAATGCCCAAAGTATTTGCCGCAGCAATAGGGCCCGGTGTAGGGGGAATAAATACATGGGAGATGTAAAGGCCGGCGCTTAAAGCTACCGACATGCCAACGCTTGGCGCAAGAGTACGTTTAACCAGCGCTTTGCGGATAGGGTTTAAAATTACAAAGCCGGAATCGCAGAATACAGGAATGGAAACAACCCAGCCCATAAGTTCAATGGCGAGTTCCGGGTTCTTTTTGCCAACCAGTTTAATAATAAGGTCTGCCAGCTTAAAGGCTGCACCGGTAATTTCCAAAATGCCGCCGATAAGGGCGCCTAAAATAATAACGATACCGATACTGGTAAATGTGCCGGAGAAACCGGAGCCGATAACAGTGGCAATGCCCTGAACCGTTTTGCCGTCAACTTTGGTGTCCACCAGAGGAATACCGGCAACGAGGCCAAGAACAAGAGATACGGTCATAATAGACAAAAACGGATGAATCTTGTACTTGGAGATAGCGACAATCATGACGATGATAGCGATAACAAACGCTATCATTAAACCTAAACCTGACATAATAAAAATTCCCCCTTAATTTAATAGGTATTTTAAAATTCTTATATAGAATACTACATTTTTAAGAAAATGTAAATTATTCTTGATAAAATTTAACATAAAGTTAACGACAAAACTTTAAATAGCATACACTATTATAAGTTTTTGGATAAGGCAGTTTTTGTGGTAAAATATAAGAAAAACTATCGGAGAAATATTTATGAATAAACTTTACTATGTCCCCCTGGGGTGCAGTGCCAGAGGATATTTTATTAATGAAATAGCAGAAAAAGGCTGGGAAAGTTCGCTTTTGGTTATGCCCAGCGGCGTCCTGCAAAGCCGTGCTTTTAAAGAGGGTGCAGTACGCGTAAAAAATTTTGACGATGTTGCAACCGGTCTGCTTAATGCTAACGGCTATGCAGGTTTGCAGCGTATTTCACGCCGCACGCAAGAGCTTATTGTCGAAGAAATTCTGCAAAAATATGCCCACGATAATAAACTTGATTATTTTAACATTCTGGTTGAAAAGAAAGGCTTTGTTAAAGCGGTAACATCGCTTATTGGGCAGTTATCGCGCAGCGGCGCCAAAATGGAGGAAATTTATGAAGCACTTAACGGCTGGGACAGGCCGGGAAAACTTGGGCTTAAAGACCGCGAAATTGCCGCCGTTTATACGGCTTACCGCCAAAAATTAAAAAAAGAAGACTGGTTTGACGTTGAAGGCTTGTACCGCCTTGCTGTTTATGTGCTGCAAAAAGATAACCCTGTTGTTCCGTGGGAAAATTTATATTTCAGCGAGTTTTACCGTTTTGACGGATTGCAGATAGAACTGCTGCGCGAACTGAAAAAACATTGCAATATAAACGTTGGGTTGATGTATGACCCCAAGCGCCCGGAAATTTTTGCGGCAACGGAACATGCCTTTGCCGATTTAAGCCGTTTTTTGGATATGGAAAAATTGCAGCCGGAACTTCCTGAACGTAAAAACAGCTTAAAAATACTGACGGAGTATCTTGGTGAAGAAAGCAGTGCCGTATATTCCGGCAGCGGCATAAAGCTGCTGAAGGCCGCAAGCCGTGAGCAGGAAATACGCACTGTGCTGCGCAGTGTTAAAAAGCTTTTGCAGAAGGGTATAAAAAGCAGTGAAATTATTATTTTGCTGAGGGATTTTTCGTTTTATGCCGGCCTGCGCAATTTAAGTGATGAATACGGTATTCCCGTTTCTTTGCCGCTGACGGCAAAACTGAATAATGAGCCTTTAACGGAGTTTATGTATCTGCTTGTTAAAACCGCCGCTTATTCTGCACCGGCAGCCGCAGCCGGTAATTTATGCACGCTAATGGGCTGTCAGGCAGTAAAAATGCTGTTTGAATTTGACACGGAGCTGCTTTTGCGTTTGAAAACGGAAAAACTCTATCAATCGGCGGACAGTTTTGTTGCTGACGGCATGGAAGTGTTAAAAGATGAAGAACAGCAGGAATTAAACCGTTTGCTGGATTTAATAAAAACCGTTCCCGAAAATGCCTGCATCAGCGAATATTGCACGGCGGCAGAAAATATTCTGGAAAAGCTGGACATTGCTTCCAAACTTGGCAGCGCCTATAAAAACGGCAGTGCCGGTTATGACGCAATAAAAAACTATATTCTTGCTGCAGGTAAATTAAAAGATATTTTATCGCTGCTGCAAAGTGATTACGCCGCCGGAGGCATGCTTAATAAAAAAATAACGGCGCAGGATTTTGCTGATATTTTATATGAAGCAGTACAAGGTGTTGAGCTTGTTCTGCAAAAAGGCGATATGAACGGCGTGCTTATTACAGAGGCTGCTAATATACAGGGTGTTTATTATCCTTATGTTTTTCTGCTTGGCGTACGCGAAGGTGAATTCCCGTCAGTAAAAACGGAAAACTGGATTTATAACGATTATGAGCGTGCGGCAATGGAAGCGCTTGGCATAGATTTGCCCGGTACTATTGCCGGTTTAAACGAGGATAAATACTTTTTTGCCGCCGCGGCAGCAGCAGCCCTGCAAAGCCTTACCGTAAGCTGGTACAGTGACGATTCCGGCGGCGCATCGGCATATGTTGAAATGCTGCAAAATACTTTTGCGGATAATTCTCTTGAAGCAGAAAAATGCACGCCGGTTAATATTGACGCTTCCTTATCGGGCAATGAACTGTTTGAAAATCTTGCTTTTGCAAACAGAAATAATAAAATGATTGCAGAAGCTGTTGAGAACTGGGCTGAACGCAGCAGCATTGAATATATAAGAGAAAGCTGTTTTAACCGTTACAGCGGCATACTGCAAAATAGTGAGCTGCTGTCTGAACTTCCGCGGAAAATTGGCAGCAGCTTCAGTGCTTCAAGGCTTGAAACTTATGCGGATTGCCCGTTTAAATTTATGGTAAGTTATTTGTGGCGGCAGGAAGAATATGCCGAAATGGATGAAGGTATAAATGCTGCGGACGAAGGAAGCCTTATGCACGCCGCAGCAGCACAGTTTATAGGCTTGTATTTAAATAAAAGCCTTGCAGAGTATTCGCTGGAAACTTTATGTGAAGAAATGCAGCGTATTTTTGAGGCTTTAAGTAGAGAATATGAGCAAAGCGGCAAATTGAAAGACACTGTATTTCTAACTTATCAGAAAGAAAATATTTTAAAACGCCTGCTTAAATTTGTTAAAGCGGAATACAATTATGCAAAAGCATGGTACGGATATAAGCCTTTAAATGTGGAAATGTCTTTTGGACCGGGTACATCGCTGCCGCTTAGCTTAAGTGATGAAGACGGAGCGGTTTATAATTTTAAAGGGCGTATTGACCGCATTGACGCTGACGGCGAAAGAATATTTGTTACCGATTACAAGCGCAGCAAAATACCGGACCCTAAAGATATGAAGGAAGGTTTGGATTTGCAGATGCCGCTTTATTTACTGGCAGCTGAACAGCTGACAAAAGATAAAACGGTTTTGGGCGGCGATTATTTTTCTTTTAAAAGTTCCGAACGTGATAAAGGAATAGTTTTTGATGCTAAAAATAAACCGCCGTTCTTTAAAGCAAAATTCGTAGGTGAATGGGACAGTTTTGTTGAAGAAACAAAGCAGTTTATTACCGGTTACATAAAAGCCATGCGCAGCGGCAATTTTAAGCCGTCTGCAAAAAGAAAGTGTTTGGAATATTGCCCTGCGCGTGAAATTTGCAGGCGTTTCAACGAAAAAAACAACGGAGGTGCAGATGGAGATGTTTAATTTTACAGAAAATCAGGCAGCAGCCATTAATACTCTTAACTGCAATGTCTCCGTATCTGCCGGTGCGGGCAGCGGCAAAACAAGAGTGCTTGTTGAACGTTTCATCAATATTCTTGCCCAGGGCATAAAAAATCCGCAGCAGGTTGTGCAGCCAAAAGAAATACTGGCAATAACTTTTACGCGCAAAGCTGCGGCAGAAATGAAGGAACGCATACGCAAACGCTTGTATGAACTTGAAAAAGAGGATGCCGTAAATAAAGAGTTCTGGCATAACCACAGGCAGCGTTTGGACCAGGCCCGCATCAGCACAATTCATGGTTTCTGCAACGGCATACTAAAAGAAAACCCTGTAGAAACAGGGCTGGACCCTTCTTTTAATGTTGCGGAAGAAAATGACATGCAGGAATTTTTGGAAACCAATATTACGGCTTTTATTAAAAAAGCGATTGTAGAAAATGATTCCGGTATGGAAGAACTTATCCGTAATTACGGAATTGACGGCGTTAAAGAACAGCTGCTCAGCATTTATGGCATTGCGGATGAGGTTTTGAAACTTGAAAATCCGGCAGAGCCGTATAAAAAAAGTGCGGATTGTGCGCCTGAATTGCAGTCAGAGCTTACTGCGCTTGTTGACGAGCTTATTGCAGGTATGGGCACTGTTGTTGACAAAACAACCAAGCAGTATCCTAAATTGCAGAATTTAAAGGAAAACCGCCATTTGGTTATTGAGGCAATTAAGAAATATGAAACTGAAGAAAGCCGCATGGTGCTTGATCAATATATTGGCGTGTTTACCCTACAAGCTAAAGATAAAGCAGTTGTTGCCGAAGCTAAAGAAGCACTGAAAAAACTATACCAGGCTGCCATTGATGCCCGTGCAGCAGAACTGGTTACCGTATGGCATAATGTTTTGCGCAGCTGCCGTGAATTTGTGCTGGCAAAGCAGGAAGAACTTAATTTAATCGGTTTTGATGATTTGGAAAGCCTTGCCTTGAAACTTTTGCTTGATTCACAGGAAATACGGCATAAATACCAGCAGAATTTTAAATACATAATGGTTGATGAATTTCAGGATACCAATGAGCGTCAGCGCGAGATTATATACCTTTTATGCGGCGACGATAAGGACAGTTTGAACGGTAATAAGCTGTTCGTTGTTGGCGATCCCAAGCAATCAATTTACCGTTTCCGCGGTGCCGATGTTAATGTTTTTGCACGTGTGCGCAGAGATATTGCTGCTAAAAAAGGTAAAAACATTGTTTTGGATGACAATTTCCGCACGGTGGATAAAATTCTTGATTTCTGTAATGCAGCCTTCCCGGATTTGTTGGGGCTTGACGAAACGCAGGATGTGTTTTTTGAAGCGCTGCGGGCCAACCGTTCAGGCACGCTTTTGCCGGAACTTATTGTAATAAACCATGATGAGCAGACAGCGCAGATGGATGCACGCGAAGCGGAAGCCGCCTTTATTGCGCAGAAAATAAAAACCCTGCATGATGAAGAAGGCGTTTTATACAGCGATATTGTTATTTTGCTGCGTGCCATGACAAAGGTTGATTATTACGAAAATGCACTGAACTGCAGTGGAATACCTTGCAATGTTGTTGACGGCAAAGGTTTTTATGGAAGACAGGAAATTATTGATTTTATCAATTTGCTGACGGTTTGCGCCGACAGCAGGCGTAATTTGGAACTGGCAGGTGTTTTGCGTTCGCCATATTTTGCCGTTGATGACGAAACGCTTACTGCATTGTTCTTTGAATTACAGGATAATGCAGATAAATATGAAAGCTTATGGCAGGTTCTGCAAAGCGGAACACATCCGGAATATTTGGCCGAAACGGAAAAAAGCAAATTAAACCGTTGCAGCGGCGTTTTAAAACAAATTTATGATGCTTCCATGTCATTGCCGCTTACGGATTTATTCAGCTTTATCGAACAGATTCTTAATCTCAATGCTGTTACTGCCGCACAGCCGGGTGGAGAAGAAAAAAACGCCAATTTAAAGAAATTATTTGCTCTTGCCGCTGAATTTTGCCTGCACAGGCAGGGCGGATTGCGTGAATACCTTGATAACATAAAACGCCTGCGTGCGCTTAATGCGCGTGAAGCGGCAGCTGTTGCCGGTAATGCACAGGAAGCCGTAAAAATTATGACTATCCATAAATCAAAAGGGCTTGAGTTTCCAACCGTTATTTTGCCGGCACTTGATACAGGTGTTGGCGGCGGCAGCACGCAAATAAATTTTAATAAAAACACAGGGCTTGGCATTAAAGTTGATGTTAACGGAAACTTGCAGGAAAGCAGCGTTTTTAAAGAAATAAAAGCCTTAAACAGTGAACTTGACAAGGCAGAAAAGGAACGCCAGTTTTATGTTGCAGCAACGCGTGCAAAAGACAGGCTGATTTTGTCCGGCGTTACAAAAACCAAAGGTGATAAAGGCACATGGTTTAAAAATCTGAAAAATATATTAAGCGGCTATGAAGGCATGATTTTTACCGATGTTGACGCGGCGGAAATATTACCGCAGGAAATGCAGGCGGAAGAAGATACCGAAAGTTTTATCGGCGAAGATGTAATTGCCAATACTCTGCCGCTGCCGGAATACGGAAAAGCCTGGCAGCAGAGTTTTTCGGCTTCATCTTTACAGCAGTATAATATCTGCCAGCGCAGTTTTTATTACCATTATATTTTGCAAATGCCGCCTGTTGAACCGCAGCTGAACGGTGAGAACGCAATTGATGCCAGAACCTTTGGCACTTTGGTGCATGAAGCACTGGAAAAATATGCCGGTAATGTAAAAAAAGCCTTAATGCAGGCTGCTTATGATAATAATTTACAGGATTATGACCTTGGCGAAGCAGAAAAAATGCTGGAAGAATATCTGCGAAGCAATTTATATCCGGGATTGGAGTGCAGACAACTGCACGAAACCGGCTTTACGCTGCCTGTACTTGCAAAATACGGCATAAATGCGCAGTGCTACGGTTTTATAGATAACATTATTTATAATTCTGACGGCAGTTTAAGCATTATTGATTATAAAACAGGGCATGTGCCTGATGCGCTTCCCAAAGGATATAAATATCAGCTGGCCTTATATAAACTGGCGGCAGAAGAAATGTTTAACCTGCCTGTTAAAAGTGCAGAACTGCACTTTCTGCGCGACTGTGTAAGTTTTGAACTTCCGTCAGGCTTTAACTCGGAAGAAATTGCAGCTGAACTGCAAAGCATTTTTGCCAAAATAGATGAGCGGGAATTTGCATGCAGCACAGCTTATTGCCACAGCTGCCCGTATGCGTATTTCTGCAAAAAAATTTAAGGCGGGCGCGCATATAGTAAAATTTGCTTTAGTATAGTATAATGTATACAAAAAAGAATAAGAGGTGTTTACATAATGAAAACAAAAATTACCGAACTTTTAGGCATTAAATATCCTGTTATCCAGGGCGGTATGGCGTGGACTTCCGATGCTAACCTTGCTGCAGCTGTTTCTAACGCAGGCGGCGCAGGCATTATTGCAACCGGCGGCCGTACCACCGAATGGACCAAAGCAGAAATTCAAAAATGCAAAACCTTAACCGATAAACCTTTTGGCGTAAACTTAATGCTGATGGCACCGAATGTTAACGAAATTATCGAAGTTGTATGCGAAGAAAGAGTTGCTTTTGTAACTCTCGGCGCAGGCAACCCGGTTCCGCATATTGAAAAACTGCACAGTGCAGGCATTAAGGTTATTCCGGTTGTGCCGAACGTAAAACTTGCAAAACGTGTGGAAGCAGCTGGCGTAGACGCAATGGTTATTGAAGGCATGGAAGGCGGCGGGCATATCGGCCAGCAGACCACCATGGCGCTGATGACCAACGTACTGCCTCTTGTTAAAAACGTACCTGTACTGGTTGCAGGCGGTATTGCCGACGGCCGCGGCATTGCAGCAGCACTTCTGATGGGTGCAGACGGTGTACAGATGGGCTCCCGTTTTATTCTTACCACCGAATGCCCGACTCATCCGCGTGCTAAACAGGCAATTATTGATGCTACCGACACCGACTCCGCTGTTACCGGCTTCAGCCGCAACAACGCAGTACGCTGCCTGAAAAATGAATTTACCAAAGAATATCTTGCCAAAGAATGTGCAGGCGCGCCGCAGCAGGAACTTAACGACTTTGCAACCGGTACCAACCGCATGGGTGCAGTAGACGGCGACATTGAACATGGCGCAGTGCTTGTAGGGCAGAGCCTGAACGCTCTTAACGAAATTCTGCCCTGTAAGGAAGTTATGGAAAAACTTATTGCCGAAGCAAGAGAAACCCTTGCCAACGCTAAAAATATTGAACTGTAATTGTAATTAAGTAAACAGCGTTTCCTAAATACGGTAGCGCTGTTTTTTATTTTATGTTAAAACATGTTATACTAATAGTAAGTGAGAATATATTGAGGTGATAGCATGTTTGCGATTAATAAATCTGATAACAGTATCTCTGAAATAAAAAAATGTTCTTTTCATGAGCTTGGTTTTAAAGAACGTGAAAATTTACAGGAATGGATTGCAAAGTCGCCTAATTGTTTTGGCGAAGATTTGCTTATTATACAAAAAGAATTTAACGGTTTTAATGATACAAATGAACGTCTAGATTTATTGGCATTAGATCAGGATGGCTCTTTAGTGATTATTGAGAACAAACTTGATGATACTGGCAGGGATGTAGTATGGCAATGTTTAAAATATGTTTCATATTGTTCAACATTAACTAAGGCTCAAATCATAGAGATTTATCAGGATTATCTTGATAAAAATTCCATAAAAGAAAGTGCTAAAAATAATATTTCCGAATTTTTTGATGGGAAACCTTTGGAAGAAATAACTCTGAATGAAAATGACCAACGAATGATTTTAGTAGCCGCTAATTTTAGGAAAGAAGTTACTTCTACTGTAATGTGGATGTTAAACCATAGTATAAATGTAAAATGTTTTAAAGCTACACCTTATCAATATAATAACAATCTCTTTCTTACAATGGAGCAGATTATACCTGTCAAAGAAACTGCCGACTATATAATTCAAATGGCTGATAAAGCAAAAGAAGTTCAAAATGATAAAGATATAACAAAAGATATTGAAAATATTAGGATGCAATATTGGACAAAATTGCTTGAAAAATTTAATAATATTTCTCCGCAATATAGAAATATTAAACCTACGATAAATCATTGGTTATCAAGTGGAGCTGGTGTATCTGGAATTACTTTCGCTTTTGATGCTACAACATGGTATTGCGGCGTTGAGTTGATTATTAATTATGGCAGCAGGGAAGAAAACGAAAAAATTTTTAATAACTTATTGAAAAATAAGAAAATAATTGAGGAAATTTTTGGTGGAGAATTAGTTTGGAATATTTTGGGTGGTAAAAAATCATGCAGAATTTCTACTTGGATAGAGGGTGTCAATATTCGTAATACAACCGATTGGGATAAAATGGTTGATTATCAATGTGAGGTAATGGTTAGGTTCGAGAAAGCATTAAGAGATAAAGTGAAAGAAGCTGCAAAAAATTTATAATATTTTAATACTTAATTACCTTAAAAATTTGACTTCCAATGCCTGTAAGTGTTACAATAATAACAACATAAAACTTACCTTTAAATCGGTCCTGTGAGACTGTAAGGTAGACTTTTAGGTAACTTGTACTACAAGCCTTCCTATCCTCATGGGGACTGGAAGGCTTTTATTTTTGTAAGTAAGCGGCTTTAGCCGCAAGTTATGCTTAAATTAACAAACAGGAGGTTTCTGCAATGGCAAAAGCAACAGTTTCTCTCGGCGGACGGGATATACTGGATTTAGATTCGCTTTCCGTTGAGGAATACGAACTCATTCTTAAAACCGCAGCCGAGATGAAAAGAATTATGAAGCGTGATATTAAAAAGGTTCCTTCGCTGCGTGGCAAATCTATCATCAACTTGTTCTATGAACCAAGTACGAGAACCCGCACTTCTTTTGAACTGGCAGGAAAATATCTTGGCGCTGATGTTGTAAACATTACTACTTCAAGTTCCAGTGTTGTAAAGGGTGAATGCCTGCGCGACACAATTCTTACCGTACAGTCCATGGCTTGTGATGCCATTGTAATGCGCCATCCTATCGAAGGTGCCGCAGCCTATGCTGCTGATGTTTCCAAAGCTGTCATCATCAACGCCGGTGATGGTGCCCATGCACATCCGTCTCAGGGACTGCTTGATATGTTTACCATACGCGAGCAGGGCAAAGATTTTAAAGGCCTTAAAATGGCAATTGTCGGCGATATTTTATACAGCCGTGTTGCACGCACCAACATTGCTGCATGGACAAAACTGGGAGCGGAAGTACATGTTGCAGGCCCGATGACTTTAATTCCGCACGATATCGAAGCACTTGGTGTAAAAGTGCATAAACGTGTTGAAGATGCTATTGAAGGCGCGGATGTTATCGACATTCTGCGTATTCAGCTTGAACGCCAGCAGAAAGGCTTGTTCCCGTCTGCACGCGAATATGCAAGAATTTTTGGCATTAACGAAAAACGCCTGGCACTGGCCAAACCTGATGTAACCGTGCTGCATCCGGGCCCGATGAACCGCGGCCTTGAAATTTCCTGGGATGTTGGTTACTGCGACAACGCCAAAATCAGGGACGAAGTACAAAACGGTGTTGCCGTGCGTATGGCATTGCTGTTCTTAACGCTGACAGGAGGGAAACAAATTGAAAACATTAATTAAAAACGGACGTGTGGTTGACCCTTCGCAAAATCTTGATGCAGTAATGGACGTGCTTATTGAAGACGGCGTTGTTGCTGCAATTGATAAAAATATCGAAGCAGCTGCCGATGAAGTTTATGATGCTTCCGGCCTTGTGGTTGCTCCTGGGCTTGTTGATGTACATACGCATCTGCGTGAGCCGGGCCTTGAAGCAAAAGAAGATATTGTTACCGGCACCATGGCAGCAGCAGCAGGCGGCGTAACAACCATTGCCTGCATGCCTAACACCAAACCGGTTGTAGATAACAGCATTATCGTCAGCGGCATTAAAGAACGCGCTGCCCGCGAAGGTTATGTAAATGTAGAAGTTATCGGCGCCATCAGCAAGGGTGAACAGGGCAAAGAACTGGCAGAACTTGGCGATATGGCTGAAAAAGGCGCTATGGCTTTCAGCGACGACGGCCATTATGTAGAAAGCAGCCGCCTGTTTTTACTGGCTGCAAGATATGTAAGCGCTTTTGATAAAGTTTTGATTTCCCATTCTATCGAAGAAGAACTTAACCACGAAGGTTATATGCATGAAGGTGCTGTTTCCGCACGCATCGGCGTGCCCGGCATTCCGTATATCTCCGAAGATATCGCTGTTGCGCGTGACTGCATAATTTCCGAATATACCGGTGCGCATGTACATATTGCGCATGTTGCTTCCAAAGGCGCGCTTGATATTATCCGCCGCGCCAAGGCAAGGGGAGTAAACGTAACCTGCGAGGTTACCGTTCACCACCTGACTTTAACGGATGAAGCATGCAGTACATACAGCACGGCTACAAGAGTTTCGCCGCCGCTGCGCAGCATGGACCACGTGGAAGCATGCCGCCAGGCATTGAAAGACGGTACTGCGGACGCTATCGTTACGGACCACGCTCCGCACGCACCGGAAGAAAAAGATGTTGAGTTCCGTTATGCACCGAACGGTTTTACCGGCCTTGAAACTTCTCTGGGTGTAATTTTAACCGAACTTTATCATACAGGGCTCTTCACAATTAATGAAATTATTGATAAAATGAGTACAGCGCCTGCGCATATTTTTGCATTAAATGCTGGAAGTTTAAAAGTTGGCTCTCCGGCGGATGTAACTGTTATCGACCTTAACAAGGAATGGACAGTTGATAATACGAAATTTTATACACGCGGCAACGTAACACCTTTCAATGGCAAACATTGCAAAGGCAAAGCGGTTGCCACTATAGTAGCAGGTAAATTTGTTATGAGAGATGGTGTAGTATGCGGCAAATAGGCAGAAAGGGTAAACTTGTTTTAAAAGATGGCAGCGTTTACAGAGGTACTTTGTACGGCAAACGCAATGCTGTCGGCGAAGTTGTTTTTACAACGGGCATGAGCGGTTATCAGGAAACTTTGACTGACCCCTCGTTTTGCGACCAGATAGTTGTAATGACTTATCCTTTGGTAGGCAATTACGGTATCAATAAAGATTTTAACCAGGGCAGAAGGTGCTTCTTTCAGGGCTATGTTATCAGCGAGCTGTGCGATCACCCGAGCAACTGGAAAAACGAAAAATCTCTGGAAGATTTTCTTGACGAACAGGATGTTCCTGTACTGGTTGGCGTAGATACGCGTGCCATTACCAGAAAGCTGAGAAACTACGGCGTTTTGCAGGGCGTTATCGTTCCGGACGAAATGCCGCAGGAAGAAGTTGACAAATTGCTGGCGCTGCCGGAAGTTCATGACCAGGTAGCCAAAGTTACAACTCCGGGAATTTATACGATGGGCGAAGGCAAATACCATGTAGCTGTTATGGATTACGGCATTAAGCAGAACATCCTTAACTATCTGGCAAGCTTTGGCTGCCGCCTTACCGTGTTCCCGGCGTTTACAAGCGCGCAGAAAGTTCTTGCTTCCCAGCCGGACGGCATTTTCCTTTCCAACGGTCCTGGGGACCCGAAGGATTTGACTTCCGTTATCGAAGAAGTTAAAAAATTCATCGGCAAACGCCCGATTTTCGGTATCTGCCTCGGCCATCAGCTGATGGCGCTGGCAAACGGAGCCGATACATACAAAATGAAATTCGGCCATCGCGGCATTAATCATCCGGTTAAGGATTTGCTTGAACATAAAGTTATGATTACTTCCCAGAATCACGGTTATGCCGTTGATGAAAAATCTCTGGAAGGCAAAAATATTGAAATTACAAATATTTCGCTGAATGACCATACGATTGAAGGCGTGCGTTATCTTGACCATCCGACCTTTACCGTGCAGTACCATCCGGAAGCAAGCCCTGGGCCTGGCGGTCATGAATATTTGTTTGAACGTTTTATTAAAATGATGGGAGGCCGCTAATATGCCGAAACTGCAAAATGTAAAAAAAGTACTGGTTATCGGTTCCGGCCCGATTATTATCGGGCAGGCGGCAGAATTTGACTATTCCGGTACACAGGCCTGCCGCGCATTAAAAGAAGAAGGGCTTGAGGTTGTACTGGTAAACAGCAACCCGGCTACTATTATGACGGACGTGCATATTGCCGACCGTGTTTATGTTGAACCTGTTAATGTGGAATTTTTGGAAAGCGTTATTAAACGCGAACGCCCGGATGCTTTGCTGGCAACCCTTGGCGGGCAGGTTGGTTTGAATCTTGCCATTGACCTTGATAAACAGGGTATTTTGCGCGAATATAATGTTAAACTTCTGGGCACCCAGATTGAAAGCATTAAACGTGCGGAAGACCGCGAGCTGTTTAAGGAAACGATGGAAAAAATCAACCAGCCGATTCCGGAAAGCACGATTGTTGAAACCGTTTACGCAGCTAAGGAATTCGCGCGTGAAGTTGGTTATCCGCTTATCGTACGCCCGGCATATACTTTGGGCGGTACCGGCGGCGGCATTGCCAACAACGATGAAGAACTTGACGATATTGTAAGTAAGGGCCTTTTGTACAGCCTTATCGGCCAGGCCTTGATTGAACGCAGTGTTGCCGGCTGGAAAGAAATTGAATATGAAGTTCTGCGCGATGCTGACGATAACTGCATTACCGTTTGCTCCATGGAAAACCTTGACCCGGTTGGCGTGCATACAGGCGACTCCGTTGTTGCCGCACCGGCACAAACCTTGAGCGACCATGAAGTACAGATGCTGCGCCAGGCTTCTATCGACATTGTACGCGAACTCGGCGTACGCGGCGCCTGCAACGTACAGCTTGCGCTCGACCCGAATTCCTACCGTTATTATGTAATCGAAGTTAACCCGCGTGTAAGCCGTTCTTCGGCGCTTGCTTCCAAGGCAACCGGTTATCCCATTGCCAAAGTGGCAACCAAAATTGCCGTTGGCTACACACTGGATGAAATCCAGAACGCCGTTACCCAAAAAACCACGGCATGCTTTGAGCCTTCGCTGGACTATGTTGTTTTGAAATTCCCGCGCTGGCCGTTTGATAAATTCGTTACCGCAGACCGTACCCTCGGTACTCAGATGAAAGCTACCGGCGAAGTAATGGCTATTGAAAGAAATCTGGAAGCAGCACTTTTAAAAGCTGTACGTTCTTTGGAAATCGGCCTTATCCACCTTGAAATGCCGGAACTGAAAGCACTGAGCGATGAAGAAGTACGCGAGCGTATTCATCTGATTGATGACCAGCGTCTGTTTGTTATTGCCGAAGCATTCCGCCGCGGCGTAACGATTGACGAAGTACACGATATTACCAAAATCGACAAATGGTTCCTACAAAAAGTAATGAACATTGTTGAGATGGAAAACCGCATTAAAACCGAACCCATGACGGCAGAACTGATGCTTGCCGCCAAGAAAAAAGGCTTTGCGGATGTTACCATTGCAGGCTATATCGGCAAAACCTGGCAGGAAGTGCGTGAAATGCGCAAAGGCTGGGGTATTATTCCGACCTATAAGATGGTTGATACCTGCGCCGCAGAATTTGAAGCTGCAACTCCGTACTATTATTCCACTTATGCGGAAGAAGACGAAGTTGAAGTAAGCGATAAAAAGAAAGTTGCCGTACTTGGCAGCGGCCCGATCCGTATCGGCCAGGGCGTAGAATTTGACTACTGCTCCGTTCATTCTGTATGGGCGCTGAAAGAACTTGGCTATGAAACCATTATTATCAACAACAACCCTGAAACCGTAAGTACGGACTTTGACACCAGCGACCGCCTGTATTTTGAGCCGCTGACGATTGAGGATGTACTGAACATTCTCGATAAAGAAAAACCGGAAGGCGTTATTGTGCAGTTCGGCGGCCAGACTGCTATTAACCTTGCCGGTCCGCTGGAAAAAGCAGGCATTAAAATTTTGGGCAGCAGCGTGGAAAGCATTGACCGCGCCGAAGACCGCGAACGTTTTGATGAACTTTTAACTTCCTGCAATATTCCGCGCCCGAAAGGACATACTGTATTCGATACCGAAGGCGCTTTGAAGGCAGCTGCCGATGTTGGTTACCCGGTAATGGTGCGCCCGTCCTATGTACTCGGCGGCCGTGCCATGGAAATTGTTTATAACGACGAAGAACTGAAATACTACATGACAAACGCCGTTAAGGCTTCACACGAACATCCGGTACTTGTTGACCACTATCTGCAGGGCACGGAAGTTGAAGTTGATGCTATCTGCGACGGCAAGGACGTACTGATTCCCGGTATTATGGAACATATCGAACGCGCAGGCGTACACTCCGGCGACTCCATTGCCGTATATCCTCCGCGCACGCTTGCAGAATCGGTTATTAAAACTATTATCGATTACACCAACAGAATTTCCATCGGTCTTGAAGTACACGGCATGATTAACATTCAGTACATTGTACGCAATAACGAAGTATTCGTTATCGAAGTTAACCCTCGTTCTTCCCGTACCGTGCCGTTCCTCAGCAAAGTTACCACCATTCAGATGGTTGACGTTGCAACCAAATGCGCAATGGGGCAGAGCATCCGCGAACAGGGTTACCGTCCTGGCCTGCAGCTCTTCCCGGATTACTATGCAGTTAAAGCACCGGTATTCTCCTTCAACAAGATGAGCAATGTTGATATTACCCTTGGGCCTGAAATGAAATCTACCGGTGAAGTAATGGCCATTGACTACCAGTATTCGCGCGCACTGTACAAAGCATGCATTGCTGCCGGCATCAATGTGCCGCACGAAGGCGCTATTCTTATTACCGTAGCCGATATGGATAAAGAAGAAGCCTGCGAAATTGCAGCCGGTTTTGCAGACCTTGGTTATGAAATTGTAGCAACCGGCGGCACCGCGGAATATCTGAACAACCACGGTGTAAAAGTAAGGGTTGCAACCAAAGTAAGTGAAGGCAGCCCGAATATTCTTGATGAAATTAAAGAAGGCCATATCAGTATGGTTATCAATACAACCAACCATGGCCGTGATGCTGAACGCGACGGCTTTAAAATCCGCCGCTCGACGGTTGAGCATGCCATTGCCTGCCTGACATCCCTTGATACGGCACGTGAACTGCAGCATGTAATGAGCGCTATGCGCCGCCGCCGTGTAGTAAGTATTGTTGCTTTGCAGGACCTTTCCTGGGAGGGCTGATAAATGCCTAAGAAAATAGTTGAAGCTAAAGTTATTGGGCAGCATGTTTTAAACAATTCAACAAAATTAATAGAAGTTTACGCACCGGAACTGGCAGAACTTGCCGTTCCGGGGCAGTTTGTAAACGTGCAGGTATTTAACTGCACTGCGCCGCTTCTGCGCCGTCCTTTTGGTGTTGCTGCCGTTAATAAAAAAGAAGGCACCATTACCATGATTTACCGCATTATCGGCGAAGCTACCAAACTGCTGGCAGAATATTGCAGCGGCGATAAATTAAGTATTGTGGGTCCGCTTGGGCGTGGTTTCGATATGAATGCGCAGCATCCGCTCATTGTCGGCGGCGGCCTTGGCCTTGCACCGCTTTTCTTCCTTGCTTCTGCTTTTGGCAAAGGCAAAGCGGAAATTGTTATGGGCGGGCGTTGTGCCGATGAATTGTTCTGGACAAAACTCTATGAAGAATACTGCCCGGTAATGCACCTGACGACAGATGACGGAAGCTGCGGCACCAAAGGTACGGTTATGGCCGTACTGCCGGAACTTCTTGCCAGCGGCAGGTATGATGCGCTGTATGTATGCGGCCCTGTGCCGATGATGAAAGCAGTTGCGGAAGCAGCTGAAAAATACGGTGTTAAATGCCAGGTTTCACTTGAAAAATACATGGCCTGCGGCCTTGGTGCATGCCTGTCCTGTTCTTGCAGCGGCATTGGCAAACGCCTTAAGGTTTGTACTGACGGCCCTGTATTCTGGGCTGAGGAGGTGGGAGAATGGTAAGCGCAAAATTGTATGATGGACGGCTGGCAGTTGACATTGCCGGTTTGAAAATGCAGACTCCGGTTACCACCGCTTCCGGTACTTTCGGCTTTGGCCTTGAATTTACCGATTTTCTGGATTTGGAAAAAGTTGGGGCAGTATGTGTAAAAGGTACAACGCTTCTGCCGCGCGAAGGCAATAAAGGCCAGCGTGCTGTTGAAACACCTTCCGGCATGCTTAACTGCGTAGGTTTGGAAAACCCCGGCAGCGATTACTTTTTGAATGAAACACTGCCTAAACTGCGCAAATATGATGTGCCCGTAATTGTAAATATTGCGGCTTCTTCTCCCGAAGAATACGGCGAACTTGCTCATAAACTTGATGTTGACGGCGTAGACGCGGTAGAAATTAATATTTCCTGCCCGAACGTTAAACAGGGCGGCATTGCTTTCGGCACATGCCCTGACAGTGCTGCTGCCGTTGTAGAACAGGTAAAAAAACATTTTACCAAAACTGTTATTACCAAACTTTCTCCTAATGTAACCAGCATTACGGAAATGGCACTGGCGGTTGAAAATGCAGGTACTGATGCAATTTCATTAATCAATACGCTTATCGGCATGAAGATAGACATTGAGCGCCAGCGCCCGGTGCTTGGCAATATTACCGGCGGCTTAAGCGGCCCTGCAGTACGCCCGGTTGCAGTACGCATGTGTTATGAAGTAGCGCAGAAGGTGCATGTTCCTATTATCGGCATGGGCGGTATCGAAACAGCCGAAGACGCCGTGGAATTTTTTCTCTGCGGTGCAAGTGCCATTGCAGTTGGTACGGCTAATTTCCGCAATCCCTGCATTGCCGAAACCATCAGCCACGGCATTTTGGACTATATGAACCGCCACGGCTACAATAAACTTACCGATATGATTGGCGCGGCTCTGCCGGAAGGCAGCTTTGCCCTGCGCTGCGGCAGGAAGGAGTAAGCTATGCAAAGTGATGAAAGATTAATAGTTGCGCTTGATTTCCCGACTGCTGATTTAGCAAAAGCCTGCGTAGAAAAACTTGGCGATTCCGTATGCCATTATAAAGTCGGCATGGAACTTTACTATGCCGCAGGCAGTGAAATCATCCGCTTTTTAAAAGAACATAACAAAAAAGTATTTTTGGATTTAAAACTGCATGATATTCCCAACACTGTTGCCAGTGCACTGGCTGTGCTTACGGAACTTGGCGCAGATATGATGAATGTACATGCCATAGGCGGCAGAAAAATGATGCAGGAAGCTGTGAAAGCCGTGCATGCCAAAGCTGCTGAACTTGGCAGGCCTGCTCCTAAACTGATTGCAGTAACAATTCTTACCAGCATTAACGAGGAACAGTATGCTGACCTTAATTACAAAACAGGCATTGCCGAACAGGTAATCGCTTTGGCAAAACTTGCCAAAGAAGCCGGTATGGACGGCGTTGTTGCTTCTCCGCAGGAAGCAGCGGCTATCCGCGAAGCGTGCGGCGAAGGCTTTTTAATTGTTACACCGGGAATCCGCCCGGCAGGCAGTGATGTTAACGACCAAAGCAGAATTGCCACGCCGTCCGGCGCGCTTAAAAACGGTTCCACCCATATTGTAGTTGGCAGGCCAATTACGAAAGCTGAAGATAAAAAAGCTGCGGCACAAAGCATTGCAGCAGAAATAAGAGGTGTATAAACTTATGATGCAGGAAAAAGAAGTAATGCAATTATTGGAAGAAACCCAGGCAGTGCTGCATGGACATTTTTTGCTGACCAGCGGTTTGCACAGCCCAATGTACGTTGAAAAATTCAATGTGCTGCAGCATCCTAAATATACGGAAATGCTTTGCCAGGAACTGGCAGAACGCTATGCAGCCGATAATGTAGAACTTGTTATCGGCCCTATGACCGGCGGCATTCTGCTTGCGCATGAAGTAGGTAAGGCGCTTGGCACCCGCGCTATTTTTACCGAACGTGAAAACGGCAAAATGACTTTGAAACGCGGCTTCCAGATTCCGGAAGGCACCCGCGTATTGATTGTTGAAGATATTGTTACTACCGGCGGCAGCGTAAAAGAAGTTTTGGACGTTGTAAAAGAACACGGCGGCGTACCTGTTGGTATCGGCCTTTTGGTTGACCGCAGCGGCGGCAAAGTTGATTTTGGCATGCGCACTGAAGCATTGCTGCATCTGGACGTTCCCACTTACGACCCGAACGACTGCCCGCTCTGCAAAGAAGGCAAACCGTTTACAAAACGCGGACGTACCGGTAAATAAAAAATTTAAAATTTAAAAGCTGCATAACAGCGGATGTTTCTTGCATCTGCTGTTATTTTTTTGCTATAATATCAGGGTTGCGCTTTCTTTAAAGCAAAAAAATTAAACTTATGGTGATTGAAAAAATATGTTTTACTGGCTGCTTTTTTATTTTTTTACAGGCAGTGCGCTTGGCAGTTTTTTAAACTTATGTGCCTGCCGTCTGCCGCGTGGGCAATCCGTTGTTGTTGGCAGGTCGGTCTGTGATTTCTGCGGGAAGAAGCTGACGGTAACCGACCTTGTTCCCGTTTTAAGTTATTTATTTTTGAAAGGCCGCTGCCGCTATTGCGGAGTTAATTATGGCATCAGCCATTTATTTACGGAAGTTTTAACTGGTTTGGCTTTTGTTTTATGTGGAATGCAAGCAGAATTCGGGTTTAAATTGCTGCTGCTTTTTATATTTTGCTGCGCAGTTATTTTAATAAGTTTAATTGATTACGAATTGCAAATTATACCTGACAGCTTAGTGCTTATACTTGCAGCAGGCGGGTTTCTTTACAGCAGTTTGTATTTGCCGGGAGGTTTGCTTAACGGACTTTACGGTTCTGTTTTTGCCTTTGCCGTTATGCTGGCAATTTTTTTAATCAACCGCGGCGGCATGGGCGGAGGAGATGTTAAACTGAGTGCCGCTGCAGGCTTATGGCTTGGTTTTGAAAATACCGTTATATTTTTATTGCTTTCTTTTATTAGCGGAGGAATTATAAGTATATTATTAATGATAACCGGTGTTAAAAACAAGCAGGACGCCATACCGTTCGGGCCTTTTTTATGTGCCGGCGCCTTTGCTGCGCTATTATATGCCGGTTATTTGGCAAATTTTTATTGGAATTTATTTAATTTTTAGGAAAGTTGAGAATGAATTATAAAAATTTAAAAGATAAACTGTTAACTAATAAATTTAAACATATTATTGCTGCCGATATTGCTTCCGATGTTATACGGATTGCGGTTGTAAATTGCAGCAAACGCATTAATACAGTTGAAAAACTGATATCAAAACAGCTGCCGCAGGAGTTGGCAGCAGACGCTTATGTTTTTAATAAAGAAAAACTTGCTGCATTTATCAACGAAATTTTTAAAGAAGAAAATATCAGTAATGGCGTGCTTGTTTTTACTGCTGGTGCAGATAAAACAGCGTTGCTTAACTTACAGCTGCCTTATTTAAAAGAACAGGAATTGCGGGAAGCTGCCAAATGGGAAATTATACATGAACTTGGCAGCAGCGCAGAAGAATTTTGTTATGCGGCCGTTTATAACACGCATTTAAAAGAAGAACTGAACAGAGTAACGGCCGTAGTTATGCCTGAAAATATTTATCAGGTTATGAAAGAAACGTCTGTTAAAACAGAACTGCCGCTTGGCGGAATCTTTCTGCGTTCTTTGGGCATTGAACAAACATTTGCCAAAAACTATACAGATTTTTTGTTATGTGATTATCTTACGGATTATGAATGTGTATTAACCGCTTTTGCTGGTGGCATGCCGGTATTGCAAAAAACGGTTAATGTGTTTAACGGGGAAAGTTTGGCCGATGAAATAAAAACCATAATATCTGCGCTGCCTGATATTGAATTTAAACAGATTATTATAAATTGTGACGACAATTTAAAAAGCGATATTCTGTCATTTGAAATTCCATTGCCTGTAATTAAAAATGATATTTCACACAGCGTTGGCTTTAACGAATGTTTACAGGCTGGAAGTTTACAGCATTTAAATTCTTTTGCGGCTGTAATAGGTGCAGCATTGTGCTTGGCAAACAACAGCAAATTTAATTTGGCCGGGCAAAATAAAAGCAGTTCCAGCCTGCCAAGGTGGAAAGTGTACCGTGGTGCGGCTGTTTTTGCCGTTGTTTTTACGTTTGCTTTTTGGGGCTGGCAGTTAGCAGAACTTTTTATAGTGCAGCAGCAGTTAAAAGAAATTGACGGAAAAATTGCTGCCTGTGCTGTCTGGCAGCAGCGTTATGAAGAAAACGCCGCTTTAAATATGCAGATTAACAGGCGTTTAAAATTTGCTGAAAATATAAAAAAACAAAGTATAACATGGAATGAACTGTTAAATGATATCAGCAGCGCCGTACCGCAGGGATGCTGGCTTGAAAGAATTGAGCAGCAGGAAAATAAAAAGAAGCTTAATGTTACCGGTTACGCCGCAAATATTGATAAAGCCGTAGAATTTACCGAAATGCTCAGCGGCAAAAAAGCCAATATTAAAACCGAAATAACGGAACTTAAAACAGAAGAACTAAACGGTAAACAATATACTGCTTTTAATGTACTTATAGAAAGAAGGTAAAAAATGCAGGATTTATATCTGCAATTGCAAAATTTAAAACGTACTGATAAATATTGCCTTATTTTTATTGTGTCTTTATTTTTATGCCTGGCAATAAAAATTTTAGCCACAGACCCGCTTCAAAATTCCATTAATACAAGCAGAGAACTGCTTGAAGAAAAGCAGCAGAATCTTAATAATTATCTTGCTTTTGCAGAACAATATAAGGATTACAGCGCGCTGCAAAAACAGCAGAATGAAGCAGCTTTACTGGCAAATGAATTACTGCCGCCGCAGATAACAACGGCAGAATTAATTAAAGAATATACAGCGCTTGCCGGTAAATATAATCTGCGTATTCAGAGCATTAAACCTGTTCCGCATGAAAAGCTGAAAAAAGAAGCGTATACATCTGTAACGGTAAATATTGTGCTTACCGGCAGCTTTTATAAAGCAGTTGCCTTTTTAGATGATTTGCAGCAGCAAAAACGCCTTACTGTACCAGCAAATGTTGTAATTGAACGAAGCAAAAACGGTTTTGCTGGCGATGTTGTTTTAACTGCCAGCCTTACTGCTTATGCTTTAAAATAAAGCAAAGTAATTGAACTGCTTGCTATAAGCCTGCTCCAAGTTGTATAATTAAATAGTTGGAAGAACTTATTTTTAAGAGTTAAAAGGATTGAAAACTATGGGATATAAAGAGCAGACTTATGAATTGCTTAAAGATTTTAAGCAGGGTTTAATTGATGACGAAACATTTTTAAAAAAACTGCGCAGCAGCGAATATACCGATTTGGGCTTTGCCATGATAGACCATGAACGCAGTTTGCGCCAGGGATTTGCCGAAGTTGTTTACTGTGAAGGAAAAACGGCAGAGCAGACTGCAGCAATTATGAGCAGGCTGGCTGAGGTTCACAGCAATATAATCGGGACAAGAGCAAATGAAGAAAAATTTGCCGCTGTAAAAAAAGCAGTTCCTGATGCGGAATATTATAAAGACGCAGGATTCATAAAAATTGAACGCAATCCTCTGCCAAAAGACGAAAAACGTTATATTGCCGTTGTAACTGCCGGTACCAGCGATTTGCCGGTATCTGAGGAAGCCGCACTGACAGCGGAAATTATGGGCAATACGGTTAAACGCGTGTATGATGTCGGTGTGGCAGGGATTCACCGTTTGTTTTCTAAAATTGATATTATACGCGATGCCAACGCGGTAATTGTTGTAGCCGGTATGGAAGGCGCACTGGCAAGCGTTGTGGGCGGGCTTGTAGACAAGCCTGTTATTGCGGTTCCTACAAGTGTCGGTTATGGAGCAAACTTTAAAGGTTTATCCGCTCTTTTGGGCATGCTGAACAGCTGTTCGGCAGGCGTTGCCGTTGTAAATATCGACAACGGATTTGGCGCAGGGCGTTTGGCAAGCATTATTAATCATATGAGGTGAGAACATGAAAAAAGCACTTTACATAGAAGCATTTTCCGGTATCAGCGGCAACATGCTGCTTGGCGCGCTGATTGACCTTGGCGCTGACGCTGCTTATATAGAAGCAGAGCTAAAAAAGATGAATCTTGGCGAATATGAACTGATTAATACTCGCGCAGATAAATGCGGCATAAATGCAGCTTATTTTAATGTTAAAATTCCGGGCGTAACGGAAGCAGCCGAAGCAGAAGAAGCACATCTTCATGAACATCATGACGGGCATCACTGCCATCATCATGCCCATGGCTGTGAAGGTGAAGAACATCATCATCACCATCATGAGGAGCATTATTGCTGCCACCAGCACGGTCATACTGCCGAAGAAGCGAATGAACATCACTGCTGCCATGCGCATGAAGCAGGTGCGCATCACCATCATGAACACAGAAATTTTAACGACATCAAAACTATCATTGAAAATTCAGATTTAAGCACTAATATAAAAGATAAAGCGGTAAATGTTTTCCGCATGCTTGGCCTCGCCGAAGCAAAAGTTCACGGCAAAAGCCTTGAAGAAGTGCATTTTCATGAAGTAGGGGCAGTTGACACGATTATTGATATTGTCGGCAGCTGCCTGGCTTTGGAAAACCTCGGCATAGAAAAAATTTATGTGTCGGAAATTAAAACCGGCTTCGGTTTTGTGCAGTGTGCGCATGGACTGATGCCCGTACCTGCACCGGCAACAGCCGAGCTTTTGGCGCATGGGCTGCTTTATGCCAAAGGAAACATTGAACGCGAACTGGCAACACCTACCGGAGCCGCATTAATGGCTGCACTTGCTGAACCTTCTGCTGATATGCCTAAAGGCTTCAGCGCAGAAAAAGTTGGTTATGGCGCAGGCACGAGAAACCTTGAAATTCCTAACGTGCTGCGTGCCACGCTTGGCACTGTTGAAGATGTTAAAAGCCACGCTTTAACGGTTGCGGAATGCAATATTGACGACATGAGCGGCGAAGTATGGCCCTATGTGCAGGAAAAATTGATGGCCGCCGGTGCCCTTGATGCCTGGATTACGCCTATAATTATGAAAAAAGGGCGCCCGGCGCAGATGCTTTCTGTTTTAATGCATCCGCAGGACTTGCCGGTGCTTGAAAAAATTATTTTAACCGAAACCACTACATTAGGCATGCGCTACTATGATGTTGCGCGCCATTGCAGCGAAAGAAGCTTTATAGAGGTTACGTTGCCGCAGGGAAGCGTAAAAGTTAAATTTTCGCAGGCCGGAGGGCAAATTTTAAACATAGCACCGGAATTTGAAGACTGCCGCAAACTTGCCGAAGCAAGCAAAATGCCGCTGAAAAAAATAATGCAGATGGCTGCGGCCGCTGCGGAGGCTCAGCTTGAACACTGATTTTGGCTCATATATTAAAGAATTAGTAAAAAAATTCAGGGAAAACGGTATAAGTGCTGAAGAAAAAAGCCTGCAATACGGCTGCCAGTTAGTGCTTGCCAAAGGTGCGGATAAAGCTGTTTTATCCGTTTATAACGGCAAAAAAGGCATAAAATTTGTTTGGAACGGCAAAAATGCAGCATTTATACAAGCCTGCAAAGATATACTGACAGACGGCAGCAGCACAGGCACAAACTATTGCCTGCTGAAAGATTTGCCGGGATTTAATGGTATCTGGGCAGGAAGTGACGAATCCGGCAAAGGCGATTTTTTCGGGCCGCTTGTGGTTGCGGCAGTTGCCTGTGATGAGAAAAGCGCTTCAAGGCTTTTCAGCTTGGGCGTTAAAGACTGCAAAATCGTAAGTGATAAAGATGTGCTGAAAATGAAAGACGAAATCTGTTCTGCGGCACTGGCTGTATCTGTTTTAGCGCTGATGCCTAAAATGTATAACTACCGTTACAATCAGCTTAAAGCGGCAGGGCAGAATTTAAACCATTTATTAAGCAGCGGGCATGCTGCAGCACTTACGGGGGTAATAGGCAAATGCCCAGGCTGTGGTTATGCCCTTGTAGACCGTTTTGCCGTGCATAATGATATAACGCAGCGCATTCATGCCAAGTATCCTGCCGTTAAAGTTGTGCAGATGCCAAAAGCAGAAGCAGATATTGCCGTAGCAGCCGCCTCGGTATTGGCTCGCGCCGAATTTCTTCGCATTATGGCAGAACTGGAAGCACAGGCAGGCATGCCGCTTCCCAAAGGCGGAAGTGACGCTGCAACTAATTGTGCACGCATGATTGCGGAAAAATTTGGCAAAGAAAGCCTTGCAAATTTTGTTAAATTGCATTTTGCCAATTATAAACGTATATAACCGGAGAATTTATGAAAAAACTGATAATTAATGCCGATGATTTCGGCCTGCATCCATTGATTAATAAAGGAATTATAGAAGGGCACCAAAAGGGAATGATTACAAGCACGTCGATTATGCCTGGCGCTCCTTATTTTAAGGAAGCGGCAAATCTTGCTGCCCAAAATCCTGAGCTTGGAATCGGAATTCATTTAACTCTTGTTGGCGGAGTTGCGCCTGTTTTAAAAAAAGGCGTAAATTCTTTGCTTACTTCGCAGGGAGTTTTTGCAGAAGATTATACAGTTTTTGCAAAAAAATGGTATACTGGTAGTATAAAGAGGAGTGAACTCGAACAGGAACTGCGCGCACAGATAGAAAAAGTGCTGGAGTCCGGAATTAAACCCACACATATCGACAGCCATCAGCATATGCATGTGCTTCCGGGCATTGCCGGTATGGTTATACGTTTATGCAGAGAATACGGAATACGCAAAATAAGAATGCCGGAAGAAAATATTTTCTGGACCGGCGGGTTTAGCGCCGGAGCTGGCAGAAAAATAGGCAGGGACGGTTTGAGCTTTTGCAGCGCGCTGGCAAAAAGCAAGGCCAAAAAAGCAGGGCTTATTTACCCGCAGCACTTTTTTGGCATGCTGGCAGGCGGCAACTTAAATGAACTTCTGGTTAAAAACATTTTGCTTACTTTGCCTGATGGAACGAGTGAAATAATGACTCATCCCGGGGCAGATAATGTTTTGCTTGCACAAAACTTCAAATGGGGTTATCATTGGCATGATGAGTTAAATGCTTTTTTGTCTGAAAGCAATAAAAACATTGCCCGTGAACAGGGAATAGAACTAATTAATTTTGGCAGGCTTTAATTATGAACAAAAAATTGATAGGCAGGCTGCTGCTGGTTTTTGTAATTATTGTCCTGATACCGGCAGCGGTTATCTACTTTACATTTGATATAAGGGCGCTTGAATATTTAACCATGTTCAAGCCGTGGAGCATTGCGGCAGCCTTCGGTATTTTGGCCGTTGGGCTTATTTTTGACGGGCTCAGGCTGATGACTCTGGCGCGTGTAACGGATGAACGCCTGAGCATTAAAGAAGTTATCAATGTAGTTTTAAGCAATTATTTTCTGGCAGTGCTTACTCCCGGTGCCAGCGGTGGCGCAATAGCCCAGATTATGTTTATGAAAAGGGCGAATGTGCCTGTTGCCAAAGCAACGGTAATTGTTTTTGTGCGCACAATTATGTCGATAACTTTTTTAATTTTACTGGTGCCGTTTGTTTTGTATAATGACGCTTTTTTAAGCGAATGGATGCCGCCGGCAGTTATCGCAGCAGTATCCGTAATTTTTATTTCCATACCTGTGGCAGTGGTGCTGCTTATGCGCACCCGCTATCCGGAGTTCTGGCTGGTTGCGCTGACAGGCAAGCTGTCGCACGATTACAGGCGCAAATGCTTTAACAGCTATTACGAATTTAAAAAAGCATCGTTTATTATGGGCAGGCATCCTTTAATGATTCTGCGTGCTTTTATTGAATCGGGCATCAGCCTTTTGGGCATTTACGCTACTGTGCCGATGTTCTTTTTAGGCATGAATATTCAATTTGACTGGCTGCAGGTTATGGGCAGGATGGTGCTTTTAAACCTGGTTTTATATTTTTCACCGACTCCGGGCGGCAGCGGCATTGCCGAAGCAGGTTTTATCGTGCTGTTCGCGTCGCTTCTGCCTGAAGGCATGGTAGGCATTATGGCAGTGCTCTGGCGTTTTACGGCCGAGTATTTCCCGTTTTTGCTGGGTGCTTTTATTTCCATCCGCGCTTTTGGCTCAAACATTATTGCTGCCAATAATTTGAAAGAGAGAGAGAACTGATGAAATTACTTGTTACAGGTGGAGCCGGTTTTATCGGCTCTCATCTTTTGGAATACCTTAATTTACAGAATGAGCATGAAACGGTTGTTTTCGACAATCTTTCCAGCGGTTCTTCCAAAAATGTACCGGCAAATATGAAGCTGTGCGTAGGCGATGTTTGTGACGAAGCCGCCGTTGATGCTCTGTTTGCAGCAGAACATTTTGACGCCGTTATTCATTTTGCCGCGCAGACAATGGTTCCGTATTCTTTGCAGCACCCGCAGGAGGACTGCAATATTAATTTGCTGGGGCTGATTAATATTCTGGAATGCTGCCGCAAATACAATGTTAAATCTGTGGTATTTTCATCAAGCGCGGCCGTTTACGGAGATAACCCCAACATTCCGCTTAGCGAAGATTTACCGCTTTTGCCGACATCCTGCTATGGCATTACTAAAATGACATCCGAACATTATATGCGCGTTTACCACGATTTGTACGGCATTAACTGCACGGTGCTGCGCTTTGCCAACGTTTATGGCGAGCGTCAGGGTGAAGGTGGTGAAGGCGGCGTTATCAGTATCTTCTGCAAACTCCTTGTTCAGAATAAGCCTTTGACGGTTTTCGGCAACGGCGAACAAACACGTGATTTTGTATATGCCGGCGATATTGCGCAGGCTGCGGCTAAAGCAGTTGCGCTTATCGGCTATAATGTTATTAATATTTCAACGGGAAAAGAAACCTCGCTTAACAGCCTGCTTGATGCTTTTAAATCTGCCTGCGGGCATGAACTTACGGTAAACTATGCGCCAGCGCGCAGCGGTGATATTTTCCGTTCAGTTTTAAGCAACAAAAAACTGGAAGCTCTGCTTGGCTTTGTACCGCAAATGGATATAGAGCATGGCATTCCGAAAACATATAACGACTACTTGGCACGCCGGAAGGAAGGTCTTTAATGAAAAATTTGAATCTCCAAAGCCTGATTATTATTGCAGTTTTAGCTTTAGTAACCATTTTGTGGGGAATAGGTTCCGTACCGCTTTTTGACCCGGACGAACCGGTTTATGCGGAAACCGCACGTGAAATGATTAAGTACAACGATTACTTATCACCGCGCATTTTTGACAATTTCTGGTATGACAAGCCGCCAATGTACTATTGGCTGGTAGCTGCTTCAATAGGCCTTTTTGGCGACGGGGAAGCGGCAGCGCGTTTCCCTGCGGCGTTAATGGCCGTTGCAACTTCGGTAATGCTTTATTTTTCGGTAAGCAATATTTTTTCGGAACGTGCCGGATTCTGGGCATCCATTGTTTTAACTACCTGCGTAGAGTTTTTCTATCTTGGCAAGGCCGCAGTTACCGATACAACTTTATTGTTTTTTATGACAGCCGCGCTTTTATGTTACCAGCACAAATGGTACTGGGTAATGTATATTGCCATGGCTCTGGCCACTGTAACCAAAGGCCCCATCGGCATAGTTTTTCCCGGTGCGATTATTTTCCTGCACCTGCTTTTTACTGGGAATTTACGTGAAATTTTAAAGATGCACGTTATCCGAGGGCTTGTTGTTTACTTTGCCATTGCAGCACCGTGGTATTATTTGATGTATCAGGCGCATGGCATGGAATTTATCAATACTTTTCTTGGTTTTCATAATCTGACGCGCTTTACTACGCCGGAACACCCCGACCGAGTTCTGTGGTGGTATTATCTGCCGGTAATAATTTTGGGCATGTTTCCGTGGACGGGTTTGCTTTTGCAGTCAATCCGTGCTTCCATATCCGAAGCAAGCAGTGAAGAACTTGTTAAAATGTCATTTTTCAATATCTGGTGGGTGTTTGTACTGCTGTTTTTCAGCATTTCCCAAACCAAACTTGTTTCTTATATTCTGCCTATGTTTCCGGCACTTGCAATTATTATCGGCTGGAATCTTGCACGGCTTGAAAAGCAGCGCGGAGAATCACTGCTTTCGTGGGTTATTGGCACAGTAATTATGTTCGGGCTTTTGGGTGCCGGCTGGCTTATCGGCGGCAATCAGCTACCGGAAGCGTTTCTGGAAGCGTCTGTGCTCAGCGGCACAACCTTTGTGGTAGGTTTGGTAATCATCTGGTTTTTATGGCGCGAGCGCGATGTTATTTTTGCCGCTTATCTGCATGCGGCAATGGGCTTTTTAACAATGTTGATTGCGTTTTCGTTTATCTTACCGCCGGTTGCAGACCGTTTCAGCGTAAAAACAATGGCTGCCGAATTTGTGGCGGGCTGTGATACATCCAAGCCTCTTTATGTAGATAAGTTTTTGCGTCCCGGCTTTATGTATTACACCGGTATTGCAGGTGAGGAAATGCTGCCGAAAACTGATGCACTGCAAAAAGCCGTCAACGATAATACACCTAAATATGTTGTTGTACGCAGGCTGGAATTTAAACGTCTGCAAAATCCCGAAGCAATTCAGAACCTGCGCATTGTTAAAGAAAAAGACGGAATTATGATTTTGGAAAAATATTGAGTATAACAAACCTCTCAAAATTTTTTGAGAGGTTTAATTTTTACGCAGCGTTATAAATCTTTATTTTAAAGCTTAAATATGGTATGATTAGATGATAAATGCTGACTAAAATTAAGGAGTTTTTTGTGAGAATAAAGGGAGTTTTATTTGACCTTGACGGCACATTGATTAATACAACGCCTCTGATTTTGGAATCGTTCCGCCATACTTTTGTGGAGTTTGGGCTGCCGGTTCCGTCGAAAGAAGCGCTTGTTGCAGGTTTCGGGCTGCCACTGCGCACCGCAGCAAAAGCCTATATGCCCGAAAGCATGATAGAAGATTTTTGCACTGCTTACAGTGATTACCACCGCAGCCAGCACGATAAGCTTATTCAGCCGTTTGACGGCGTTAACGAAGCACTGGCACAGCTTGCCGGGCGCGGCATAAAAATGGCAGTTGTAACATCTAAAAAGCGCCCGATGGCTCTGCGCGGGCTTGCCTGTTACGGGCTTGATAAATATATTGAAACGGTTGTTACCTGCCAGGACTGTGAAGAACATAAACCGCTTCCGGCACCGAGCCTGATGGCTTTAAAAAACTTAAAGCTGAATGGCAGTGACTGTATCGGCGTAGGCGACAGCCCTTATGATTTGCAAAGTGCAAAAGGCGCAGGCTGTTTAACGGCAGCAGTACGTTATACCAGTTTTGACTGGGATTTTATTTTGAATGAAGGCAAACCGGATTACGTTTTAAACAAAATGGATGATTTGGTTAAACTGATAGACAGACTCAATAATTAGGAGGTTATTATGCGCAAAATAGCTATTATCGGCGGTACCGGGGTTTACAGCCCCGACGCACTTGGAGGATTTGAAGAAAAGGTTATTAAAACGCCTTACGGCGATGCGCTTTGCAAAATGGGCTCACTGTACGGCAATCAGGTTGTATTTATTACCCGCCACGGTGCAGGGCACAGCGTTCCGCCGCATAAAGTAAATTACCGTGCCAATATCTGGGCTTTAAAAAGCCTTGGTACAGAAGAAATTTTTGCAACTACGGCAGTAGGCTCTTTAAATAAAGAGATGAAAGCCGGGCATTTTGTTGTTTGCGACCAGGCGATTGATTTTACCAAAAGCCGCGTAAACACATTTTATGATACTCCGGAGCGCGGATTGGCTCATGTTGATTTTACCAATCCGTACTGCCCGCGCCTGCGTGCAAAGGTTATTAAATGCCTTGAAAGAACGGACATTCCGTTCCATAAAACAGGCTGCTATGTCTGCACCGAAGGCCCGCGTTTTGAAACCGCAGCGGAAATTAAAATGTTCGCCATGCTGGGCGGCGACCTTGTAGGCATGACCAACATTCCGGAATCCGTACTGGCACGCGAAGCGGAAATGTGCTATACAAACTGCAGTATTGTAACCAATATGGCAGCAGGCATTTCGCCGACGCCGCTTTCTCACAGCGAAGTTGTGGAAGCAATGGCGCAAAGCGGCAAAAACATGGCCCGCCTGATTGAAGCCTTTATTGCCGATAACGGCGCTGAAGAAACAGAATGCGGCTGTGCGCACTGCATGGCAGAATTTGGCGGTTTTAAACTGTAAGAGGCTGTTATGGTTAAAACAATGGAATGGCAGCTTAACGCGCTGGAAATTTTAGACCAGACGAAACTGCCTGTAGAAATCAGTTTTATAAAATGCGGTACTTACCGCCGCGTGGGCGAGGCAATAAAAAAGCTGGAAGTCCGCGGTGCACCGGCAATCGGCGCAGCAGCCGGTTTTGCCATGGTTTTGGGCTGGCAGCAGCTTATGGCGGAAAACCGATGTAATTTGCCTGCCTACGAAGAAATAAAAAATGAACTTATTGCAGCACGCCCTACGGCAGTAAACCTTGCCTGGGCTGCCAACAAGCTTTATGCTGAGGCAGAACGCCTGACAGGGCAAAGCAAAACGCAGAGCGAAATTGCCTGCGCTTTGGAAAAACTGGCACAGCAAATTTATGCTGATGACATTGAATGCAATAAAAAAATGGGCAGGTACGGCGCTGAACTTTTGCCGCCGCATACCCGTATTTTAACGCACTGCAACGCAGGCGCACTGGCAACCTGCGGGTGGGGCACGGCTCTCGGCGTTATCCGCGAAGCCTTTGCCCAGGGTAAAATAGACATGGTTTACGCCGACGAAACGCGTCCGCTTCTGCAAGGCGCCCGCCTTACGGTATGGGAGCTTGTGGAAGATAAAATTCCCGTTACCGTTATTACCGATAACATGGCAGCATGGGCCATGCAGCAAAAAGGCATTAACGCCGTTGTTACCGGGGCGGACCGTATTGCCTTAAACGGCGATACCGCCAATAAAATAGGCACCTTTGGCGTGGCTTTGGCCGCAAAATACCACGGTATACCGTTTTATATTGCCGCACCTGTAAGCACGTTTGATTTTTCCATTGCAGATGGCAGCGGGATTCCGATAGAAGAACGTAGCGCACAGGAAGTAAAAACATTGCAGGGGGTTGTTACCGCGCCGCCTGAAGCCTTAGCCTACAACCCTGCTTTTGATGTTACACCGGCCGCTCTTATCAGCGGCATTATTACCGAATACGGCGTTATTAAACCGCCTTATCGGGAGAATATAAAAAAATTGCAGCTTAAAATCAAGGAGGAAATTTTTAATGAATAGCATGATTAAAGACATTGCCCTTGCACCTACCGGGCATCAGAAAATTGCCTGGGTTAAAGAGCATATGCCGCTGCTTAACATTTTGAACGAGCGTTATGCAGAAAAGAAAATTTTTGACGGTTTAAATATGGTTGTAACCATTCATCTGGAAGCCAAAACCGCATATCTTGCACAAACTCTTAAAAACTGCGGTGCAAATGTGGTAGTTACCGGCAGCAATCCGCTTTCCACGCAGGATGACGTTGCTGCAGCTCTGGCTGACAGCGGAATTACCGTTTTTGCCACCCATGCCTGCTCGCAGGAAGAATACGACTTATATTTAAGCAAAGCGCTTGATACAAAACCTTCGCTTATTATCGACGACGGCGGCGACCTTGTTAATATGCTGCACAGCACACGCCGCGAGCTGATTCCGAACCTTATCGGCGGCAGCGAAGAAACCACTACCGGCGTACACCGCTTAAAAGCACTTAACGAAGCCGGCAAACTGGCTTTCCCGATGATTGCCGTTAACGACGCTTACTGCAAATATCTGTTCGATAACAGATACGGCACCGGCCAATCTTCCTGGGACGGCATTATGCGTACCACCAACCTTGCCGTTGCAGGCAAAACCGTTGTTGTTGCAGGCTACGGCTGGTGCGGCAAAGGCGTTGCCATGCGTGCCAAAGGTTTGGGCGCAAACGTTATCGTTACCGAAATTGACCCGATTAAAGGCATTGAAGCAGTATTTGACGGTTTCCGCGTAATGCCGATGCGCGAAGCAGCAAAATACGGCGATTTCTTTGTAACCGTAACCGGCTGCAAAGATGTAATTACCAAAGAACACTTCCCGCTGATGAAAGACGGTGCAGTTCTTGCCAACGCAGGCCATTTTGATGTTGAAATTAACGTTAAAGACCTGGAAGCAATGACCGTTGAACCTGCTTACGAAGTACGCAAAAACATTACAACCTACACCATGCCTAATGGCAAAAAAATCAACCTGTTGGGCGAAGGCCGCCTTGTAAACCTTGCCTGCGGCGACGGACATCCGGTAGAAGTTATGGACCTTTCTTTCGCCATGCAGTTCCTTGCCATGAAATATCTGCTGGAGCATAAAGGTGAACTGCAAAATAACCTTTATGTATTGCCGGAAGAACTGAATACGGAAATTGCCGCGCTGAAGCTTGAAGCAATGGGCGCAGGCATTGATACTTTAACTCCGGAACAATACGCTTACTTGCACGCCGAATAATTATGGAAAACGAAGCTGTTGAAAAAGCAAGGGCACAAATTGTTAAAGCTGCGCAAAAAATGGCAGGGCAGAACATGCTGCCGGGTTCATGGGGCAACATAAGCATTAAGATAAACAAAAATGCTTATGCAATAACTCCTTCCGGCCGCGGTTATGACAATTTAACGCCCGATGATATAACCATAGTTGACGCAGCTGGACAAACGCTTGACGGAGCATTAATACCAAGCAGCGAACTGCCTTTGCACCTGGCAATATATAAAGCACTGCCGGAAGCAAATGCCGTTGTACACACGCACAGCATTTATGCCAGTGCCTGTGCCGCAGCACGCAGGGATATTCCGCCGCTTATTGAAGACATGGTGCAGATAATGGGCGGCGCGGTGCATTGCGCCGAATATGCCCTGCCGGGTACGGAAACGCTTGCCCAAAACGTAATAAAAGCCATGAACGGCAAACGTGCTGCGCTTTTGGCAAACCACGGCGTTGCTGCCTGGGGCGTAACGCTTGACGAAGCCATGATGGTAGCTGGAATAGTTGAAAAAGCCGCTCAGCTTTATTGCATTACGCAGAGCCTTGGCGGAGCAGTGCTGCTGCCACAGAGCGATATCGATGCCATGCACGGTTTTTACGAAGCCCATTACCGCAAACGTCAGTTAGGAGAAGAATAATGGCGAAAATACTTATTAAAAACGCTGAAATAATTACCGCAAAAGATACGGATAAATATTATATCGGTATTTTGGACGACACCATTCAGGTAATATCCAAAGAATTGCCGCAAGGATATGAAAACGCGCAGGTTATTGATGCCGAAGGTAAAATTGCCGTGCCGGGCATGGTAAACACCCATACCCACGCAGCAATGACGCTTTTGCGCAGCTATGCCGATGATATGGTACTGATGGACTGGCTGCAAAATAAAATCTGGCCTGCCGAAGACGGGCTTACGGATGACGATATTTACTGGGGCACAATGCTTTCCATTGCCGAAATGCTTAAAACCGGCACAACCTGTTTTGCCGATATGTATTTTGCAATGAACCGCGTTGCCGATGCCGTTGAAGAAACTGGCATCAGGGCTGCATTAAGCCGCGGCTTAACCGGATTCAGCGACGAAAACTATGCAAAACTTGAAGAGAATGCAGCGCTCTTTAAAGAACGCCATTACAGTGCAGGCGGGCGCATTCATGTAATGCTCGGGCCGCATGCCCCGTATACCTGTTCTGTTGAATACCTGAAAAATGTTATTGCCAAAGCACAGCAGCTTGGCAGTGAAATTCATATTCACCTTTGCGAAACCAAAGGCGAAGTTGACAACTGTATTAAAGAACACGGCATGAGCCCGATAAAACTTATGGATAGCCTTGGCATGTTTGAATGCGGCACGCTGGCAGCACACAGCGTACATGTAGATGAAGAAGACATGGCAATTATGGCAGCCAAACATGTTCGTGTTGCCCATAACCCGCAAAGCAACCTTAAACTTGCCAGCGGCATTGCACCGGTACCGGCAATGTTAAAGCACGGCATAACTGTTGGGCTTGGCACTGACGGCACCAGCAGCAACAACAACCTTGATATGCTGGAAGAATGCCGCCTCGCCGCAATGCTGCATAAAAATATGACAGGCGACCCGGAAATTATACCGGCAGCGCAGGCACTTGCCATGGCAACAAGCGAAGGTGCAAAGGCGCTTGGCTTTGCTGATGTTGGCAGAATAGAAGCAGGGCAGAAAGCCGATATTGTCCTTTATAATATGGATAAACCTTACTGGCATCCGCGCAACGACAGAACTTCGCTGTTTGTATATGCGGCAAACGCCAATGACGCAGATACCGTACTTGTTAACGGCAAAGTTCTTATGCAAAACGGCGAACTGCTTTACATAGACCTGGAGAAAGTTTATGCCGAAGCAGACGCGCGCGCACGCCGCTTAACCAATAAATAACAAAAATTTTGGGAGGGAAACACAAGTGGCTAAAATTTTATTTAAAAGTAATTTAGCACCTTCTGTTTACGAATTTTTAGTAAACGTACCCCTGATTGCACATAAATGCCAACCGGGGCAGTTTGTAATGATACGCACCGATGAAGACAGCGAACGCATTCCGCTTACCATTGCCGATTTTGACCGCGAAAAAGGCACTATTACCTTAATTGTTCAGGCAGTAGGCAATACCACAAAACATCTTTGCGAAACTTTTGAAGAAGGCGACGATATTCTTGATGTTGTCGGCCCGCTCGGCCATCCGTCAGAAATGGGCAGGTTTGGCACGGTTGTCTGCGTAGGCGGCGGTATCGGCGTTGCGCCGGTATACCCGATTGCCCGCGCTTACCACGAACTTGGCAACAAAGTAATTTCCATTGTCGGCGCACGCAGCAAAGATTTAATTATCTGGCGCGATAAAATGCAGGCAATCAGCGACGAACTTATTATAACCACGGATGACGGCAGCGAAGGGCATAAAGGTTTTGTAACCGACCCGCTGCGCGAAATGCTGGAAAAAGGCGAAAAGATTGACCTGGTACTTGCCATTGGCCCGGTAATTATGATGAAAAACGTTGCCGCAACAACCAAACCCTTCGGCACCAAAACAACCGTAAGCCTTAACACCATTATGGTAGACGGCACCGGCATGTGCGGCGGCTGCCGTGTAATGGTGGGCAACGAAAATAAATTTGCCTGCGTTGACGGTCCGGAATTTGACGGGCATCTGGTTGACTTTGCCAACTTAATGCAGCGCCAGATGATGTACAAAGACCAGGAATCTATTGAATACAGCTGCGGAGGTCATTGCAAATGCGTGGAGGAATGAGAAACCCTATGCCGGAACAGCCGGCTGATGTAAGAAATAAAAACTTTAAAGAAGTTGCTCTCGGCTATGATATGAAAACCGCTGTTGATGAAGCAGAGCGCTGCCTGCATTGCCCTAAACCGCTGTGCGTAAGCGGCTGCCCTGTTAATGTTGAAATTCCGGCTTTTATTCATGCTGTAAAAGAAGGCAACATGCAGGAGGCCATTAAAATTTTAAAACGCAAAAACAGCCTGCCGGCAGTTTGCGGACGCGTGTGCCCGCAGGAAAACCAGTGCGAATCCAAATGCGTGCTCGGCATTAAGGGTCAGTCCGTTGCTATCGGCCGTCTGGAACGCTTTGTAGCAGATTACGCGCGTGAACACGGCTTAGATAACGTAGATAATGAAAAAGCAGCTCCTAATGGCAAAAAAGTTGCTATTGTAGGCAGCGGTCCTTCCGGCCTTACCGCAGCAGGCGACCTTGCAAAAATGGGCTATGATGTAACTATTTTTGAAGCACTGCACGCACCGGGCGGCGTTTTAATGTACGGCATTCCTGAATTCCGCCTGCCGAAAGAAATCGTGCAGCACGAAATTGACGCACTGAAAAAGCTGGGCGTTAAAATTATGGTAGACGCCGTTATCGGCCGTTTGTTTACCATTCAGGAACTTTTTGAAGAAGAAGGCTTCGATGCCATTTATGTAGGCACAGGCGCAGGTCTGCCGCACTTTATGAATATTGAAGGCGAAAACCTTAACGGCGTATATTCTGCCAACGAATTTTTAACGCGCGTTAACTTAATGCGTGCTTATCAGTTCCCGAAAGTTGCAACACCGGTTTACATCGGTAAAAAAGTTGCCGTTGTCGGCGCAGGCAATGTTGCTATGGACGCAGCACGTACCGCAAAACGCCTCGGAGCAGAACAGGTTTATATCGTTTACCGCCGCAGCGAAGAAGAAATGCCTGCCCGCAAGGAAGAAATCGGCCATGCAAGAGAAGAAGGCATTGAACTCCGTCTTTTAAACAACCCTGTACGTATTTTAGGCAACGAAAAAGGCTGGGTTAACGGCATGGAATGTATTAAAATGGAGCTTGGCGAACCTGATGCAAGCGGACGCCGCAGCCCGGTAGCCATTAAAGGCAGCGAATACGTGCTTGACGTTGACATGGTTGTAATGGCAATAGGGCAGGGGCCTAACCCGCTGTTAAAGCAAACTACGCACGATTTGGAAACCAATAAACGCGGCAACATCGTTGCAGATGAAAACGGCGCAACCTCTATTCCCGGCGTATTTGCAGGCGGTGACATTGTAACCGGCGCAGCAACCGTAATTTCTGCTATGGGCGCAGGCAAAAAAGCCGCTCAGGCCATTGATGAGTATTTGAAGAATAAATAAAAATAAAAGCTTACTTTAGAGTATTTTCTAAAGTAAGCTTTTATAATATAAAGCTAAATATTATTTTCTAAATCTTTTAATTTTATACCGTCTTTTGTTTTCCATACATCTAAACCATTACTGTTATAACCTAATACAAATACTGCGGCATAAGAAGGACTGGAAAAAAGAATATCTTCTTGTAATATATTATTTTCATCAATTTTTGCAAATTTACGTCTTTTCTTCATACTTTCATTAAGATATTCTGCATCATTTCTTTCAATGTGACTTCCTCGTAATACAACAAAGCCTTCATTTGTTTGTTTACAATATGCTTCTATTAGTTGGCCAGTTTTTTTATTTTTTCTAGTCAAAAAGAGTGGTATATCTTTAGAAGAATTATCTAAGTTATTATTGTCAGTAATCGTTAAAGGAATTAGTAGTTTATGACCTAAAACAACCATAACTGTTTTAGCATATTCTATAAATTCTTCCATATCAGATTCCGTTTCTTCGGTTTGATTTCCAAAAGAAGGGGTATTTCCATTTTTTATTATATAACGATTTGCATTAATCGCTAATTCACAGAATCTATTTTCTAAATAATTTAATTCAGTTGAACCTAACGAATTATTAGATGTAGTAAAAACTATTGCTTCGTTCCAATAGTCTTTTTCTGGATTGCGTTTATGTTCTTCCAAACGGTTTAAAATACCTCTGCCATTTTGGCGCATATTAGCTTGACCTATGTAGGCAATATATTTATCTAAATCGTCAGATATACCAAACAAGAAATAAATTCCGCTTTTATTTAAATCATCGCGGTCTTTTAAATTTTCTATTTCTTTTCTAGGAATTTTATAGGCAATACCAGTCCAGTTTTTTAAAGTACATTTTATACAGCCATTTACATCTCCGTTAATTAAAAACATATTTATGCTTTTTCCGCGTTTTATCATAAATTAACTCACCTTTTAAATATATATTTTTATGCTAATAATTATATAATAAATTATCTGTTTATTCAATTAAATTATAGAGTGAGAAGTATACAACCAAAACAAAATGACATCTGCCTGTATTTGGTGTATAATAAATAATGATATGGTTTACAATAATTAAAATTTTACGAGGTGAATTATATGCGTTTTAAATTAAGAATGGGCGTTTCAGGACGTCATTGCCATTTAAAAAGAGAAGATATGGATATTTTGTTCGGTAAAGGCAGCGAGCTGCACCCGATAAAACCGATTGTGCAGCCCGGTCAGTTTACCTGCGAAGAAAAAATTATTCTGGTAACGGATAAAGGAGAAATGCCGCTGCGCGTTATCGGGCCGCTGCGTCCTTATACGCAGATTGAACTTGCAAAAACGGACGCCCGTCAGCTTGGGCTGAACCCGCCGATTTGCTTCTCCGGTTATCTTGACGGCTCGCTCGGCGGCAAAATCGTTGGCCCTGAAGGCGAAGTTATTTTAAAAGAGGGCATTATGCTTGTACAGCGCCATATTCATTTGTGCCCGGAAACTGCCGCTAAATATCATTTAAAGAACCATGATATTGTTGCCATGGAAACCACAGGCTCACGTGCACTGCGTTTTGAGCACGTTTATGTAAGAACCGGCCCGGAGCATGCGGACGAAATTCATATTGATACCGACGAGGGTAATGCATGCGGACTTGAAAACGGCGCTTTGGTTGATATTGTAACCAGGCTTTAATTGTTATTGAGGAAGAACAATGCGCAAAATATTGTTTTTTATGCTGTTGTTAGTGCAGCTTACTGCGGCAACGGCGTTTGCGTATACCAATAAAGAGGACGGGTTTAAAACACAAAGTCCGTCCTCTGCTAATTACGTAGAGGCTGTTGGCAAACATTTTTACGGTTTTATTGACGATAACGGTGCTGCGGCAGGGTATACCGAATGTTTAAGCAGTGAACAGGCTTCAAAATTTTTAGGAACCCCGTTCAGCACGGCAGCATTTGATAAAACTTACAGCGATATTTTACTTTTACAGCGTAACGGTATCAGCAACGAACGTATTAATCAGATTATAGCTGAACCTGTTGTTTCACCGCTTTTTGCTTTTGCAGAAAATGAAGAACCTGATTACCTGGTTTCTGCGCAAAAGTTTGGCTCAAACAAGTATATTGCCGTTACTTTTAACGTAAATCCGGAAACTGAACCGATAACAATATATTATACTTCCGCTAATGATAAGCTTTATATGCTTATGGCAGAGCAGCAAACGGCTATTTCCAACGCTGTTGAAAACCAGCCGGAAAATACCATTGGCGTTATTGGCGGTGCCGATGGCCCTACAGACATTTACGTTAAAGATAATGTTTTGGCTAAAGAAACCGACAAAACTTTTCTGAAAAAGTTTAAAACCGTTAAGCCGGTTGATAAAAACACCGCGTTTACCTTTGGCGAAAAAACTGCCAACGTAAAAGTAACCCTTCCGGATGACTGGTTTTACGTGCAGTTAGCAGACAGCAGATATAATGAAGAAGCTGTTGATGTAACAGTTGCCATGCCGCAGGAAACAATGGGGTTGATTCTTAAAGAAGCGCTTGATATTGGCGTTACCGATATAGAATCGGCAGTTATTGCATCGCATGCTGCGGCAGCTGATAAAACCATAAGCGCTGAATTAACAGATAAAAAAGATGATATAATGGATATTTTCCGTCATGGCATCATAATATTATCTGTTAAAGCCGGCGATAAAACTTTTTCGGATTTTGTATTTGATAACCCCAATAAGATGGCTTACGGCGTAAATGAAGCGTTGGAAGATATAAAAGCCGCCCTTATTGAGCAGGGAACGGAGTTTAAAACCTTTGCTTATAATACGGATTTTAAAGACGGGCAGGGGAGCTTTAGCCTGCAAACTGAATTGAAGCCTGCTGAAACTGATTTTTATTACACTTTAGTTGCCGAAGGCAAAGTTATTGGCAAAGCTGCTTATCTGGCTTTTGTATTTGACCGTAACGGTGATGATGAAAATACGGCACTTAAATTTTGGAACGGCAAAACACTTTTAAAAGATTAATGTCCACATTCGTACTTAAAGTAAAAAGAGGGTACTGATGATGAAAAAATTATATGCTGATATTTTAATGACAGGTTTGATGTGCAGCGCTGCTCTTACGGCTAATGCCTTTGAATATGTAAGCAGTGGAGCAGGTTTTTCCGTTAACATTCCGGATCAGAACATTATGCTGATAGGCGAAAATATGTTTGCTGCCGAAAACCGTGTTTTTGACCTTGACAAAAAACTTGTAAAAACCAACGGCATGCATTTTGTTACCGGGCTTAACCAGGAACAGCTTAAACAAAATTTTAATACCGTTTTTACAACGCAAAAATTTACTGCTGACCTCAAAAATATTAAACAAGCTTTAAAAAGCGGCACTGCGGCTGATGTTTTGCAAAGCAGCAGCTATAAATACCTTACCGAAGCCGCGGCTGGCGCCTATGTAAATTACAGCGGAGAAAGCGAAGACCTTGCCGGTTTATTGGAATTAAACAAACAATTTGCCGGTATGGCGAACATAAAAAAGGCATCCGTTGAAAATATTAAAGGCAACGGCGCTTTAATGATAGAATTGGATATTAAAAATATAACTTTTGAGTTAAAGCTGCCATTAAAAAAATCAGAATTATTGCCGCAAGAATCAGTTGATGAAGAAAACCTGAAAGACCAGGGGTTTAAATTTGAATTTGCTGATGATGGCTATTTAGTTACTAAAATAGCAAATTTATATAATATTACAGAAAAAACTTATTTATTATCGGCCAATGACAACCTGTATACAGTAACGAGCCTGTTTGCTTCAACTAACGAATTGCCTGACGATGTCGACAGCCTTTATAAACTTGATAATAAAGGCTTTAATAAATTAAGCAAACAGCTGGTTAACAGTTTAAAATTTACAGAACCTCAGAAAAACGGCAATAAACCGCTTACAATCAATGATAATATCAGCGGACGCAAACTGCAATTGCCGGAAAAATGGCTGTACACAAGAATTGATTTCAGCAGCATTTACGGTATTAATAAAGGCGGCTTTGGGCTTACTGCTTACAGCGCTTTGCCGGAAACTTCACTTGATGCTGCAAATAACGCCATTCAAACCTTTGGTATAAGTTTTGATAACAGCACAAATACCTTGAAAATGGATTTGTCGCAGTTTACAATGCTTGATTTACTGAATTTGTTTGATGAAGGTATTGTTATGGCCAGCGGTAATTTTAATAATGTTGCGCAAATTGAGCCTGATTTCAGCAAGTATGTAAACGAATATAAAACAATTTTCGATAATCCGGAACTAACTAAATTTATCTTCCACAATAGTATGAACCAGCTTTTTAACAGCCTGCGCCCGGAAGATATTGCAGCCGTAGAAAAATACCTGAAAGCAGAAAACTTTAACTATACTTTTGACATCAATAATTACAATGCACGCTTTAATTGTGATGCTGACTTAAAGGCTCACATACCGGACATATTTAAAGTGCTGCAGGAAGCAAATGTTATTGCCGGAAATGCCGCTGACGCAGATGAAGTGCGCAGCAGCCTGAGTAAAGATAAAGTTTTTGCCATGCTGGATACCAATCTTGTGCCGTTTAACTGCTATTTTAAAAACCAGCTTTATTTTGACAGAAGCCAGCGCTTTAATAACCTGTTATATTTTACAAAAGGCGATAAGGCTGCTGCCAACCAGCAAATTATGAAGCAGTTTAATACAACCGATTTATATATTTACTGATTTGTGTTATAATAATAAAGTATCAAGAGGCTTATGCAGAAAATGCCTGAGCCTCTTATATTTTTGTAATTATCTGGTTTTGCATGAGGCTCCCTGTTGCAAATTTTACATAATATATATTATCGGACGTTATTTTTATATATTTATCTTTCATTTAAACTTCTGTTTTATCTCATCTTCCAATATTAAAATCAAAATTAAACAATACAGCGAACAGCAAACAAATGTTTTGACTCCTTCTTAATTAGCTGTTATAATAGAATTATATAAAATCTATTTCGGGAGGCTTTTGTTAATGGCCAGACATAAACGCTTTTCTAATTTTGAAGGACAAATTACCGAAGAAATGCTTACTGACCGTCAGCGTCAGATTTTAGAATATATTCGCAAATGTGTTAAAGATAAAGGTTATCCTCCGGCTGTGCGCGAAATCGGTAAAGCTGTAGGATTATCTTCAAGCGCCAGTGTTCATAATCATCTTCATAAATTAGAAGAATACGGCTTTTTGCAGCGTGACCCTTCCAAGCCGCGCGCACTTGAATTGACCCAGGACGCTGAATGGCGTCAGAAAACTGTTGTGCCCGTTCCGCTTGTTGGCCGTGTAACGGCAGGCGTTCCTATTCTGGCTGTTGAAAACATTGAAGAAACATACCCTATTCCGCTTGATTTATTAGGCTGCTCTGATGATCTTTTTATGCTTTCTGTAAGCGGCGACAGCATGATTAAAGCCGGTATTTTAGACCATGACTATATTGTTGTGCGCAAGCAAAATTTTGCCAACAACGGCGATATAGTTGTTGCTTTAATCGATGGCGAAGAAACCACGGTAAAACGTTATTTCCGTGAACTCCGCTGTGTACGCTTACAGCCTGAAAACGATGCTTATCAGCCTATTGTAGGCGGCGATAATATTCAGGTTATCGGCAAAGTAATTGCCGTTTTTAGAATGCTGTAATATTCTAAAATTATCATTAATTGCATTATAATAAAATCGTTTTAGTCTTAAATAAGCGTTTATAAAGCATCGTATGAATATCTAAATGACATCATAAAGACTCTAAATACCGAAACTATATACAAATACTTAATAAAAATTAAAGGACTTGTGCTGATACAGAACAAGTCCTTTTTATATGCAATTTTGCGCCGTTGCAGTTAATTTAAAACAATGCTGTAAATAGTATTTGACAGAACAACGGCTATTACAAGCACTATTGCAAATATTATAAAAAACCTTAAAATTCTAAAAAACTTCTTCATAATAAATAACTCTTCCCATAAAGATTTACCATTTTTCAGGTATAGTTTCAAACTTCCCTATGACATACATTGTGCCAAGCATTTCCGTGAGTAGCGTGCCTTCATTATTAAAGGTTTCTACTTTTATAATAATTATTTTGTGCCCGCGCTGAATTACCGTGCCAACAGCAGTAGCCACATCTCCGGCATGGAGGTTTTTTATAAAGTTTATCGTGTAGTTAATAGTTACTACTCTGGCCCCTACACTTGCGCTTGCCATCCCCAGCGCAGTATCTGCAAGTGCTGCCAGTGAACCGCCGTGAGCAACTTCATATAAATTGGTGTGCTTGGCTGCGTCAATAGGCATTGCAAGTGTTACTTTGCCGCATTCAACGTCAACAAGCTCCATGCCGCACAGTTTAACAAAACTATTAATACTATATACATCTTTGATAATTTGCGTATATTCTTCTTTTGCGCTCATTAACTTTACCTCCCTGCCGGTATAATTTATTCTTTGGGGCCTACCATACGAGCCGCGCTCATAATGGCAATACGGCCATGTTCAAAAGTCAGCCCGCCCTGGAAATACACATTATATGGCTCACGGCATGGGCCGTCAGCACTTAATTCGATAGAAGCGCCCTGTACGAAGGTTCCTGCTGCCATAATAATTTCATCCTGATAACCAGGAATCATGGCTGGAACAGGTTCTACATGTGCGTCAACCGGCGAATTTGTCTGGATTGCAACACAGAAATTGCATAATTTCTCACGTGTTTCCAAACGTATAGCCTGAATAATATCGCTGCGCACTTCTTCCGGCAGCGGTTTTACCGAATAACCAAGGTTTTTAAAAACAGCCGAAGCAAAAATTGCAGTTTTTACGGCTTGCGTTACAACATGAGGCGCAATAAACAAGCCCTGATAAAATTCACGTGCCGTATCACCCAATGTTGCCCCCATCTCGCCGCCTAATCCCGGAGCGGTAAGACGGTATGAAGCAAGTTCCACCAAATCGGCGCGCCCGGCAATATAGCCGCCGGTAGGAGCAAAACCGCCGCCCATATTTTTAATAAGAGAACCTGCAATCAAATCTGCGCCGACTTCGGTAGGTTCCTGTTTTTCAATAAATTCGCCGTAGCAGTTATCTACAAAGCAGATAACATCCGGCTTAACCTTTTTTACGGCTACGCATATCTCGCCTATCTGCGCTACATTAAGCGTTTTGCGCACACTGCTGTAACCGCAGGAACGCTGAATATGTATTAAGCGCGTTTTATCTGTAATAGCGCTGCAAATCGCTTCTAAATCCGGCTTGTCGTCCTGCATGGGAATTTCTTTATAAATAACGCCTAAATCTACAAGCGAACCCGGTGTTTTTACGGGGCTGCCGATAATGGTCTGCATAGTATCATACGGAGTTCCGGTTGCAGCTATCATCTCGTCCCCTGCGCGCAGTACACCCAAAAGAGCCACTGCCAGCGCATGCGTGCCGCTTACAAACTGCGAACGTACCAGCGCTGCTTCTGTATGGAAAATTTCTGCGTAAATTGCATCAAGGTTCTCTCGCCCAACATCGGAATAAGCATAACCGGTTGTAGGTTTTAAGTAATAATCTGAAACCATGTGGTTACGGAAAGCCTTCATTACTTTTTCCGTGTTAAATAAGGCGGCTTCTTCATATATTTTAGAATATTTTTCTACATCATTAAGTGCTGTTTTTTCAATTTCTGCAAAGTCTACCATTTAAATTATTCACTCGCTTTTTAAAATATATTCATTGTATGCTTCCAAATCTTCTACCGGCAGAATAACCTTCATTACTGCCCCATTTTCTGTATATTCCTGCTCTAAAACGTTGGCTGTTTCATGAAGCTGGGCAGCTTTAGCTGTTTCCGCATAAGGAATACACAAAGTAACTTCCACGGCTTTGCTTTTAAGATGTGATTCTATCATCTGCTGCAAAGTTTCAAGATTTAACTTTTTGGCTGCCGATATACAAACGGTATCTTCTTCCAGCGCCAATCTGTCAGTCAGTTTGCTGTCCGGAGGCAGTTTATCTATTTTATTATAAACCGTAATAATAGGCTTGGTTTCTGCGCCGATTTCCTTTAAAACTTCGTGTACTGCCGCGGCCTGTTCTTTATAAAGCTCGTGGCTTACGTCGATAACATGCACCAGTAAATCAGCTTCCGTTACAACTTCAAGCGTGGAACGGAAAGCGGCAATCAGCTGATGCGGCAGGCGCTGAATAAAACCAACCGTATCAGTTATGATTATTTCCTGCTTGTTGGAAAGCGTCAGCTGGCGTGTAGTTGGGTCTAACGTTGCAAAAAGCTGGTCTTTGGCATAAATATCTGAATTTGTAAGTGTATTAAGAAGCGTTGATTTTCCGGCATTGGTATAACCTACAAGGCTCACTTCAAATACATTGTTCTTTTTGCGCTTGCTGCGGTGCAGGGAACGTACGGCTTTAACCTTTTCAATCTGGTCCTTAATAAAAGCAATGCGGTCGCGGATTCTGCGGCGGTCAACTTCAAGTTTCGTTTCACCTGGGCCGCGCGTACCAATACCGCCGCCGAGCCTTGAAAGCATAAGGCCTTTGCCCATAATACGCGGCAGAGTATATTGCAGCTGTGCCAGTTCAACCTGTAATTTGCCTTCGTTGGTACGTGCGCGCTGAGCAAAAATATCAAGAATCAGAGCTGTACGGTCTAAAATTCTGATGCCCATAACACTTTCGATATTGCGCTGCTGTGCCGGGGAAAGTTCATCGTCAAAAATACATAAGTCGATATTTTCCTGCTGAGCATATAAAGCAAGCTCCTGCACTTTGCCTCTGCCTATAAAAAATGCAGGATCAGGTTTGGGGCGTTTTTGTATAAACTTCTTTATTACAGTTGCGCCTGCCGTATCAGCAAGCTGTTTTAATTCCTCAAGTGAATCGTCAACGGTCCACAGCGAATCGTTTCTGCCCCACTCCATGCCAATTAAAATGGCTCTTTCAGACATAACCTGCAAAGATGCAGTTCTGGTCTGCTTGTCGAGTATGCGCTCTATTGTGCTTACGGTATTAACAAAGTTAATGTTTTCAGCATCTTCTATACTATACGGGCCGTAACATTCAGCGGTGTAATTTTCATTGCTGTCTATGCCGGTTATCAGCCCGAAAGTCAGTTCAGATTTGGTAAAATCCGGAGAAACAACGCCTATTGCAACCATGGCATCGTATTTATTGTTTTTTAAAGCGGAAATATCAACACCGCTTAAATATGGATTGCCTCCCGGATGGGTATGTATACAGCGTATACCGCTAAGGCGTCCGGCACCGCGCCTGCCACTGAAAGAAGGCAACTCCACAGTAGCATTGTCGCCTACTGCAATTTCTATAATCTGGCCGCTGCGTGTAATATAAACGGAAATTTCCCTGTTTATATACTCTGTAATATCCGCAAGCTTAACAGCAAGCTCCTGCGAAACAAGCTGTGGCGACTGCATATCGTACATTTTCTGCAGTTCTGCTATAACGCTGTCGCGTATGCCTTTTATATTACCTTTAATTTCACGCATAATTATACCTCAAAGAGCAGACAGTATTTCTGCCTGCTCTATTTCATAAACAAAATTTTACTGACGGCTGCGTGCCGGCTCAACATTAACTTTATAGCCTTTAATGGTGTTGCGGTGCATTACGCCAAGCACTTTTTCGGCAACATCTTCCGGCACTTCAACAAACGTAAATTTATCGTAAATATTAATTTTGCCAATATCTTTGGCCGGTATATCGGCTTCAATAGCAATGGTACGCACAATATCCTGCACGCTTATTTTCTGGCTGCGGCCGATATTCATAAAGAAACGCACCATGCCTGGGCGTCCGCCGGTATTGGTTAAATCTTTGGACAAGCCTTCTTCTTTCGGCGCTTCAAGCGCTTTATTGCCTTCCTGCATTAATTTTAAGGCAGCAGCAATAATGTCTTCCGAAGCATAATCCTGCAACAGTGTTTCCGCAATAGGCATATAATCATGGTAATGGTTAAGCTCCAAAACCGCCTGCATGCGGGAAATAATAATTTCGCGCTGGCGTTCAACAACGTTGGCCGTTGTAGGCAGCTGACGGCGCATAATTTTGGTGTTTGCAGCGCGTTCGATAAGTTTAAGCTGCCTGAATTCACGCGGGGTAATAAAGGTCATTGCAGTACCGGTGTTGCCTGCCCTGCCTGTACGCCCAATACGGTGTACATAACTTTCTGGATCCTGCGGAATATCAAAATTGATAACATGGGTAATATTATCAATATCAATGCCTCGCGCAGCAACGTCGGTTGCAATCAAAATATCTGCAGTGCCTTCGCGGAATTTCTTCATAACACGGTCGCGTTGGGTCTGGCTTAAATCGCCGTGCAGGCCTTCTGCCATATAACCGCGGCTGGCAAGTGCGATTGCCAAATCATCAACGCCTTTTTTGGTACGGCAGAAAATAATAATCTTGCCGTCAATTTCAGCATCGAGCAAACGGCACAGGCCTTCTACCTTGTCTTTGGTTTCAAAATAATACTGCTCAATTAAAGGTACGGTCAGTTCTTCCTTGCTGACGGTAACATTTTTAGGAGCTTTCATGTATTTTTTGGTAAGGCTTAAAATCGGGCGCGGCATGGTTGCGGAAAACAGCAGCGTCTGCCTTTCTGCAGGCAGGTTGCGCATAATTTCTTCCATATCGTCAACAAAGCCCATATCAAGCATTTCATCTGCTTCGTCCAATACCAAAAACTTAATATGGTCAAGTTTGATGGTATTGCGGTTAATATGGTCAATTAAACGTCCCGGAGTTCCTATTACAATCTGTACGCCGCTTTTTAAGGCACGAATCTGTCTTTCAATAGGCTGGCCGCCGTAAACAGGCAGAGCCTTAATACGCGAAGTACGGCCGATTTTACCTACTTCTTCAGCAACCTGAATGGCAAGTTCGCGGGTCGGCGTCATAATAAGCGCCTGAATATGCTTATGGTCGGTAATACTCTGAACCAGCGGAATGCCGAAAGCAGCAGTTTTACCGGTACCGGTCTGCGCCTGTCCGATAACGTCGTAGCCATCCAGCACCAGCGGAATGGTTTGCTCCTGTATCGGTGAGGGTTCTTCAAAGCCCATGTCTGTTAAAGCTGTAACTATTTTTTTATCCAGCAGCAGGCTGCCGAACATCTCTTTTTGATTTGTTGTCATTTGTCTTTATTCTCCGTTTCTTTTTCCTTTATTCTGTCAATAACCATCGAAATCGCGGTTAATGCACTGCGCATTTTATTATCGGTACGTGTACCGCCAAAAACATGTTTGGCCCATTTTACGCCGTCAGCATCGGCAACGGCCATATATACCAGCCCGACAGGTTTATCTTCTGTTGCTCCGCCAGGGCCTGCTATGCCTGTTATACCAACGCCATAAGTTGTGCCGAACAGTTCACGCACGCCCTGAGCCATTTCGCAGGCAACCTGCCAGCTGACTGCGCCATAGGCTTCAAGGCTTTCTTCCGATACATTTATCAGTTTATGTTTAGCCATGTTGCTGTAAGTAACGGCACTGCCCAAAAGGTATTCGCTGCTGCCCGGAACATCCGTTACAAGGCTGCTGGCAAGGCCGCCTGTGCAGGATTCGGCAAAAGCTATTGTACTTTCTGTTCTTAACAGTTCCTTACCAAGATAAGAAGCAAGTGTTTCGTCATCCGTACCGTAGATATACTGCTTTAATCTGGTATTTACCAGAGCTTCCATTGCAGCAATTAAGGTTTTGGCCTCGTTAACTTCCATACATTTTGCGGTAATGCGGATAATTATTTCTCCCCTGCGGGCATAAATAGCAATGGTAGGATTGGTTTGTGAAGTTATAATATCGTCAAGCTTTTCGGCAACGGCGCTTTCGCCAATGCCGCGCAGCCTGATAATATGCGAATAAATAATTCCCTGTTTGGTAAAATGGTTTATCAAAAAAGGTTCCAGCTGCTTTTCATATACATGCTGCATTTCAGAAGGCGGGCCGGGCAAAAGCACAATCAGTTTGCCTTCATGCCTGATGGCAAGCCCGGGAGCAGTGCCAACTTCGTTAGTTAAAATTTCGGCTCCCACGGGTATCATGGCCTGCTTTTCGTTATTGCCGGACATGCACAGCCCTCTTTTGCAAAAATAATTATTAATGCGGTTCCATGTGTCCAGGTCAAGATAAGTGCCTAAATTAAGCGTTTCGCATAAAACTTCTTTGGTAATATCGCCGCGGGTAGGGCCAAGGCCGCCGGTGGTAATAATAATGTCAGCACGCTCCAGAGCATTTTTAAACACATCTTTTAAGCGCCCGGCATTATCGCCGACAGTAGTCTGATAAAGTACATCAAAACCAAGTTTATTCAGCTGTCTGGATAAATACTGAAAATTAGTATTTAAAATTTCACCCAGCAAAAGCTCTGTACCAGTATTGATAACTTCAACTTTCATGGTCCTTCCCCCTTGAGTTTATATTCTTTCGCCTACAGATTCGTAAGTGAAGCCTTGCAGAATATTAACCTTTACAAAACAGCCGGGTTTAATATCTCCCGGATTTTCAATAAATACCAGCCCGTCGATATCGGGAGCTTCACGGTAGGAACGCCCGTAATGCAAGCCCGAACCGTCTTCTTCAATGCCTTCAACCAGAACTTCAAGAGTCTGTCCTTCGGTATCCTTATGAATTTCTTCGGAAATCTGTGCCTGCAAAGCCATTAATTCATGGTAGCGTTCCTGTTTTATTTCATCGGGAATCTGATTGGGCATAGCTCCGGCAACAGTGCCTTCCTCTTGAGAATAGGCAAAAACGCCGGCATTTTCAAAGCGCTGCTGTTCAACAAATTCTTTTAATTCTTCAAAATCGGCATCCGTTTCACCGGGAAAACCGACTATAAACGTAGTTCTTATAACAATTCCGGGAATACGTTTGCGCAGCTTTGCAAGAAGCATTTCCACTTCTTCTCTGGTATCATATCTGTTCATTGAAGCCAGCAGCCTGTTGCTTGCATGCTGCAGCGGCAGGTCAACATATTTGCATACCTTATCCAAAGATGCAAAGGTTTCTATAAGCTCATCCGTAAAATTATTGGGGTAACAATACATTACCCTAATCCATTTTAAGCTTTCAATTTTATTTAATTCTTTTAATAAATCAGCTAAAAGCAGTTTGCCTCCCGGTAAATCTTCGCCATAGCGGGTTGTGTCCTGCGCTACTACAATCAGCTCTTTTACTCCGTTATCGGCCAGTGCTTTTGCTTCTTTAAGCACCTGTTCCATTGGCTTGCTGCGGTATGGCCCACGGATTTTCGGTATTGCGCAATAAGAGCAGCAATTATCGCAGCCCTCGGCAATTTTTAAGTAAGCCGTATATGAAGGTGTTGTTAAAATACGCGGCAGAAAGGTTTCTTTGCTGGTATATATAACATCGGGTTTGCTGCGTTCAAGCATTATAAAGCGTTCGCCGTTCATAACACGTTTTATAATGCTGCCTATTTCGTCATACACTTCCACACCGGCAATGGCATCTGCCTCGGGCAGTTCGTTAAAAAGTTCTTCGGCATAACGCTGGCTTAAGCAGCCGGTTACAATAATATATTTGCAGCTGCCGGATTTTTTATATTCTGCCATCTGCAAAATGGCATTAATAGATTCTTCTTTGGCAGATTCGATAAATCCGCAGGTATTTACTATAATTATTTCCGCTTCTGACGGGTCATTGGTAATTTCATAATTTTCTTCGTGAATCAACCCTAACATGGTTTCAGAATCGACCAGATTTTTAGGGCAGCCCAAACTTACTACACCTATTTTCACTGTATATCCTCCGCTTTAATTTTCAAACCGTACGGTTTCAAGCCATTTGTTTATAAGTTTATCAGCTTTTTCCTGCTGTAAATATGCTGTGTTTAGCCACAGTTTTTGCGTATCTGTCTTATCGTGCATCAAGGTTTCAAGCCCTGTATTCTGCTGCAGTAAAATACGCTTAATTTCTTTTTCCGTTAAAAGCCAGCGGCAAAAGTCCTGTGCTGCCATATTCTCCCCGCTTTCAGCGGCAATAGCGACACCATAAAGATTTACCGGCGTACCTTCTACCGGTTTTGCAACATAAGCAGGAAAAGAATTTTCAAGATATTGGAAAATAAAACTGCTGCGGGTTATAGCAATATCAGCATCACCGGTTGCTGCCATTCTTATTGAGGTAAACGGAAATTTTGCATACTGGGGAATATTTTTATGAAGCTCACGCAAATATCCCAAAGCGTTATCTTCGCCCCAATGGCTGGCAAAGGCATATAAAAAGCTGCGCGTGCTTTCCGTATCGCTTAAATTTTCAAGTGCAATACGGATACCGCGGATTTTCAACAAATCTTCCCATGTACGAATATTTTCCTGACCGGCACGGCGCGCAAAATTCTGGTTTACCAAAAGAACTGCCGGGTCATAAAAAACACCATACCAACAGCCGTTTTGGCTTTTAAATGCTTCCGGCAATATTGCAGTTTCGGGTATTTCAAATTTGAGCAGTTTATTCTGCTGCTCCAAATTTACCAGTTTGCTGAATTCCAGCAAATAAATATCAGGCTGCTTCTGGCCTTTTCCGACGTTTTCTTCTGCAAGCCAGACTTTATATTTGCTTTGGGAAGCATTATATTCTTCTGCCAGCGCCTGAAGCAGCATTCTGTTCTGGTCTGATGCAAGAATTGCTTCGTTATCATTTTTTAAATGTACAACATCATCAAAAAAAGAACAGCCTGCAATACAAATTACTGAAATAAAAGCTAAACAGGCCGTTACAAGCCTTTTTAAAGCCATAAAATTCCTCATCTTTTTTTAGTTTTGCTTCTGCTGTTTTTACCGGCAGGCTTAGCTTTATAGCCGGTATTTATTTTCAGCAGGCATTCATCTCCGCTGCCGATAAGGTCATTGCGGCCCGCTTTAATCAAAGCCTCTTTAACAAGCATACGGTTACGCGGATTTTTATACTGCATTAATGCCCTTTGCATTGCTTTTTCATGCGGGTTGCGTGCTACAAATATTTCGCGCCCTGTTTCCGGGTTGCAGCCGGAATAGTACATAGCCGTTGAAAGGCTGCCCGGTGTCGGAATGAAATCCTGCACCTGTTCCGGCTGATGGCCTATATCACGCAAAAATTCCGCAAGCTCTATTGCGTCATCAAGCGTGCAGCCCGGATGGCTGGAAATGAAATACGGTACCAAAAATTGTTTTAAACCGATTTCTTTGTTCTTTTTAGAAAAGGCACGCATGAATTTCAGATAAACTTCTTTACCCGGCTTGCCCATATTTTTCAGGGCGCGCGGCGCTACATGCTCCGGAGCTATTTTTAACTGGCCGCTTACATGGTAACGGCAAAGTTCGTCCAAAAATTCCCCCGTTTTTTCTTCCAGCAAATAATCATAACGGATACCGGAACGGATGAAAACTTTTTTTATGCCGGGAATAGCCCTTATTTTACGCAAAAGCTCTATATAATCACTGTGGCTGCTGTCCAAATTGGGACACGGTTTCGGGAAAAGGCACTGCCTGTCGCGGCAGGCTCCAACTTTAATCTGTTTGGCGCATGCCGGATGCCTGAAATTAGCGGTAGGCCCGCCAACATCATGAATGTAGCCCTTAAAATCAGGCATGACCGCAATAATTTTTGCTTCTTTTAAAATTGATTCATGGCTTCTTGACTGGATAATACGCCCCTGATGGCTGTGAATGGCGCAGAATGAACAACTGCCGAAACAGCCGCGGCAGCTGATAATGCTGAAACGCACTTCTTCAATAGCCGGAACTCCGCCCAAAGCTTCATAACTCGGATGATAGGTACGCTGGTAATCAAGGTCATAAATAGCATCCATTTCCTGCTGTGTAAGCGGATACGGCGCAGGATTTTGGACAAGGAATTTACTGCCGTTTTTCTGCACCACTGTTTTGCCGTAAAACGGGTCCTGCTCTTTGCTTTGCAGGTAATGCGCCTTGGCAAACAGCTTTTTGTTTTTAAGGCACGCTTCATAAGAAGGTATTTCCACATAGTCATCAATACCTTCCAGCGAATCAGCAAGATACGCCGTACCGCGGATATAGTGCATATCCTGCATGGAAGCACCGCCGCTTAAATAGTCGGCAGCTTCCGTAATCTGCTTTTCGCCCATGCCGTAAATTAAAAGGTCGGCATGGCTGTCAGCCAGAATGGACGGCAGAAGTTTGCCTTCCCAATAATCATAATGCGCAAAGCGCCTCAGGCTTGCTTCAATGCCGCCTATAATAACCGGCATATCAGGCCAGAGTTTTTTTATTTGCTGTGAATATACAACCGTTGCGTGGTCAGGGCGTTTACCCATTTCGCCGCCCGGCGTATAATTATCTTTTTTGCGTTCTTTTTTTGCCGCCGTATAATGGCAGAGCATGGAATCAAGATTGCCGCCTGAAATAAGCACCGCAAGGCGCGGTTTGCCTAAAACGGCAAAGTTTTCCGGTTTGCGCCAGTCGGGCTGGCACAAAAGAGCAACCTTGTACCCCTGCGCTTCAAGTACACGGCAAATAACGGCAGGGCCAAATGATGGATGGTCCACATAAGCATCGCCGCTTACAAACAAAAAATCCAACTGTTCCCAACCGCGTTCTTTAATTTCTTCTATTGAAATTGGCAGAAAATCTTTCATTGTTTATGAAAGCCCTCCAAAATTATTTTTTATATGTTCTTACAACCGAACCGACTTCCGGGTCTTTAGGCAGAGTTTCTCCGTTAACGGTTATTTCCATGGCACCGATGTTGCCGTAATGCACACTGATATTTTCTTTGGCCTTAAAAGACTGCTGCTGTCCTGCTTCCATTATGCCGCTGAAAACAATCTCGCCATCGGCAGTAACTTCCATCCAGCAGCGGTCAGTTACGCATTTTAAAGCAAGGTTAACGCCATCATACACAGGTTTGGGCGCTGCTTTTTCTTCGGCAGGCATACTGTTTTCTACTGCGGCGGGTTCCGATACCAGATTCTGCGAAGAATCGGTATTCATAAACCAGGCTATGCCGCCTGCAACAACAATAACCAAAGCCAATACCACAATATAACTCAGCCAATTGCCGGAGGATACCCTTTCCGGCTTTATCTGGGGAGAAATACTGATTTTTTCAACCATTCTGATAGGCTTGGGAGCTACCGCTTCCTTGGTAAGGCCGCTGTTCTGTGCTTTATAAATGTTGACGAGGTCCGGCCCGTTAAGCCCCAAAAAATTACCGTACGTGCGGATAATGCCTTTGGTAAAAACATCACCGGGAATTTTGTCAAATTCGCCTTCTTCTACCGCATCCAGGTAAAGTTTACGGATACTGGTAGCCGCTTCTGCCTCTTCCAGCGACAACCCTTTGGCCAGACGTGCTTCTTTAAGCATTTTACTGACATTATCCATATCCATAACCGTTTCCTCCATTTAATTATTACTTGTAAAAAATTTATCTTCTATTACGGCTTTAGGCATAATAAGTTCGCGCGGTTTACTGCCGGCAGCGTGGCTGATAATGCCCAAATCTTCCATGCAGTCCACAAGCCTTGCCGCCCTTGTATAACCAATACGGAATTTACGCTGCAGCATGGACGAAGATGCCTGCCCTGTATCCATAACAAGCCTTACTGCATCTTCAAATAATTCGTCGCGCTCGTTGTCAAATCCTGCCGTCTGTCCGGCAGCGTTCTTATCACTTTCCAATGCCTGTTCCGTTACTTCACTGCTGTATTCAACAGGAATAGCCTGCTCTTTTATAAAATCAACAACACGGTTGAGCTCATCATCACTTACAAAAGCTCCCTGTACCCTTACCGGCTTGTTAATGCCAATAGGATAAAAGAGCATATCGCCCTTGCCAAGCAGTTTTTCGGCACCGCCCATATCCAAAATAGTACGCGAATCGGTCTGCGAAGAAACGGCAAACGCAATACGCGACGGAATATTGGCTTTTACTATGCCGGTAATAACGTCTACTGAAGGACGCTGTGTTGCCAGTATAAGATGTATTCCGGCAGCCCTTGCCTTTTGCGCAAGGCGGAGAATTGCATCTTCCACGTCAACCTTGGCAACCATCATCAAATCTGCAAGTTCGTCGATAATGATAATAATAAACGGCATTTTTTCTTCTGCATGCTCATTAAAGCTGCTGATGTCGCGTACATGGCTTTCGGCAAACGCCTTATACCTGCGCTCCATTTCGGCAACTGCCCAGTGCAGAGCAGAAGCAGCCTTTTTGCTGTCGGTAACAACCGGAGTTAAAAGATGCGGTATGCCGTTATAATTAGAAAGCTCAACAACTTTCGGGTCAACAAGAATAAGTTTTACATAATCTGGAGAATACTTGTACAACAAGCCTGCTATGATTGTATTGATACATACCGACTTGCCGGAACCGGTTGAGCCTGCAACCAGCAAATGCGGCATTTTGCTCAAATCAGCAGTAATAATGTTGCCGCTGATATCCTTGCCCAAACCAATAGCCAGCTTGCCGGAAGAATTTTTAACGGCTTCGCAGTCAACAACTTCTTTAAAAAATACCGTATCGTTCTTCAGGTTAGGCACTTCAATGCCTATTGCGGCCTTGCCCGGTATTGGCGCTTCAATGCGCACGCCTGGTGCGGCAAGTTTTAACGCAATATCATCTGCAAGATTAACTACCGAGCTTACTTTTACGCCGGGGGCAGGTTCAAGTTCAAACCTTGTTACAGAAGGCCCGCGAGTAACGGCAACAACCGAAGCCCTTACCTTAAAATCAGACAAAGTCTGTTCCAGAATGCCGCACTGATGGCGTATTCCTTCTTCAAGGTTATGGTCTTTAGTAACAGTTGGCGTATTAAGTAAAGATAACGGCGGGAATTTATACCCGGGAGCGCTATCTTTTTCGGAAGGTCCATCCCATTCTTCCGTTTTAACAGCTGCCTGCTCCTCTGATTTTTCTTTAACCAGATCAGCACTGTCAGCAATATTAAGCGGTTTATTTAAAGTAAAATCATCTTTGGTTTCAGGTTTTGCAAATATCTTTTCGGAAGGTATTTCTTCATCCGAAAAATCAATTGCTTTCTGTCTGTACGGATTTAAAAAGCTGCCGGCAGGCGCCATATCCTTTTCAGGTTTAGCAAATTTTTCCAAAACAGGTTTGCTTTCCTGTTTAACGGCAGGTTTTTCAGCCGCAAATTCTTCCGGAGCGGCAAAAAACGCCTGCGTTACTTGCGTGGTATTTTCCTGTTTCTGCTCATCATCCTGCAAATAAGCATCGTAAGCATCGTCTTCATAGGCTTCGCTGCGGTAATTTACAAGATGTTCGCTTATTGAAGGCTTTTTGGTTTTTCCAAAAATTCTTTTAAAAGTGCCTGGTTTTTCAAGCCCTTCCGTAAATTCGGAAAATTCTCCGTCACGGTAAGGATTAAAAGTATTTTCTTTAGAAACAGTAATATTTTTTTGCTTTACAGGCTGAGAATATTCAGTTCTGCGTACATCTTTTTTATTTTCTCTTTTACTGATGCCGGAAAAGGAATTTTTGATTTTTACAAACAAAAGCTGTAAGGAAATCCTGCTCAACAAAAGAACGCTTGCCAAGCCAAGCACAACCAAAATAATCAGCGCTCCGGCTGTACCGGCAATTTTACGCAAAGTCCATAAAATTATACCGCCGATAAAACCTCCGCCTTCCGGAAATGAATACAAATCCAGTTCCTGCCCGGCAGGAGTAAAAAGATGATGTGCAAGGCCTAAAAAGCATATAAGCAGCAAAACAAACGCAGCCACGCGGCGCGAAATACTGAAACGCCCGGAAAAAGCCAGCAGGTAAATGCCGCAGATAATAAGGGCAAGCGGAACCAGAAACGCTCCCAGCCCCAGTAAATATGCAGACATTTCCGACCAGAAGCTGCTTGTAACGCCGATATCCGACGCTGCAACAAGCAGCCCTGCCAAAAGCATAAAAATGCCTGCAATTTTTCTTTTGCGGCCTTTATTCTTTTGTTCATCTGCAACTTTTTTATATCTTGGCAACTGCTGGCACCTCTTTATTCAATCAAACTTCCATAATAATCGGCAAAATCATCGGGCGGCGGCGTGTTCTTTCATACAAAAAGCGTCCGAGGCTGTCACGGATAGCGCCTTTAAGAACGCTCCACTCCGTTACATTATTTTCGGCACATTTATCAAGTGCCAGTTCTACTTTTTCTTTGGCTGTTTCCATAAGGTCTTCGGCTTCGCGCACATATACAAAACCGCGGGAAACAATATCGGGACCGGAAACAATATTGCAGGTATTTTTTTCGATTGTCACAACAACAATCATAATGCCATCCTGCGAAAGCTGGCGGCGGTCACGCAGCACAATATTGCCTACATCGCCTACGCCGAGGCCGTCAACCAGAATTTTACCGGCAGGCACACGGCCGGAAATACCTATGCTGTTGCGCGTAAGTTCAATTACAGCGCCGTTTTCGCCGATAACAATATTTTCGCGCGGCATACCCAGCGACTGGGCAAGCTGTGCATGTTTAACCAGATGGCGGTATTCGCCGTGCACCGGCATAAAGAATTTCGGGCGCACCAGATTGTGCATCATTTTAATTTCTTCCTGGCTGGCATGGCCGGAAACATGAACGCCGTTGCTTTTTTCGTAAATAACGTCGGCGCCGAGTTTATAAAGGTTATCAATTGTGCGCGATACGAGTTTTTCGTTGCCGGGAATAGGCGTTGCCGAAATAATAACGGTATCGCCCGGAAGAATTTCAACCTTTTTATGGTCATTATTAGCCATACGGGTTAAGGCAGACATAGGTTCGCCCTGGCTGCCGGTAGTAATAATTACAATCTGGCTGGGCTGATAATTAGATGTTTCATCAACATCAATCAGTACGCCTTCCGGCACTTTCAAATAACCAAGTTCAATAGAAATATTAACAACATTTACCATGCTGCGGCCGATAACGGCAACTTTGCGTTTATATCTTACAGCGCTGTCAACAATCTGCTGAATGCGGTGAACATTGGACGAGAAAGTTGCCACGATAATACGGTTTTTAGCATAGCGGAACTCATCGTCGAAAGTCTGGCCTACCATTTTTTCACTTGGGGTATAGCCCGGGCGTTCGGCATTGGTGCTGTCCGCCATAAGCAAAAGCACGCCTTCATCGCCATATTCCGCAAAGCGGTTAAATTCCGTAACCTGCCCGTCAACCGGGGTCTGGTCAAATTTAAAGTCGCCGGTGTGAATAATAAGCCCGACAGGCGTACGGATAGCCAGTGCTATTGCATCAGGAATACTGTGGTTGACACGCATGAAGCCAAGTTTAAAAGCACCGGCTGATATTTTATCTCCGGGCTTGATTACATGGCAGTTATCGGCACTTACGCCGTTTTCTTTCAAGCGTCCCTGCAAAATGCCCAAAGTAAGGGCGGTGCCGTAAACAGGCACATTAATCTGCTTCATAACATACGGCAAAGCGCCGATATGGTCTTCATGGCCGTGAGTTAAAAAAATCGCCCTAACCTTATCTTTGTTTTCCAAAAGATAAGTTATATCAGGAATAACCAAATCTATTCCAAGCATATCCTCCTCAGGGAACATTAAACCGGCATCGACAAGTATAATATCATCGCCATAACGGAAAGCCGTCATGTTCTTGCCGATTTCGCCGAGTCCTCCAAGTGGAATAATATTTACTTTATGTTGTGTTTTACTCAAAAAAAATACACCTCCAAATTATTTATTTTCCGATCAAGTATCACACAGATTAACGCAAGTATTAACCGTACACTTACTCTACCGTATATTATACATTAAAGTGAGTTTAAAAACAAATGTTTCCCCTTTGAAAAACTTTATTTTTGTAAATATTTCGTGAAAGAATGTTTATATAAAACAAAAACGCCCCTTAACGGAGCGTTTTTTATATTCAAAATTATTTTGCGTAGTCAACTGCGCGCGTTTCGCGGATGATAACTACTTTTATCTGTCCGGGATATTCCATCTCGGCTTCAATCTTTTTGGCAACATCACGCGCCAAAAGTATTGCCGAAGCATCATCAACCTGTTCGGGTTTAACCATGATGCGGATTTCCCTGCCGGCCTGTACGGCATAACATTTTTCAACGCCATCGAACGATTCAGAAATTTCTTCCAATCGGGTCAATCGTTTCAAATAGCTTTCCAAAGTTTCCCTGCGTGCACCCGGGCGTGCTGCCGATACGGCATCACATGCCGAAATGAGCACTGCCTCAACGCTTTTCGGCTCGGTATCGCCATGATGGGCTGCAATAGCATTGATAACAAGGTCGGATTCACGGTATTTCTTGGCAATTTCAACGCCAAGTTCAACATGGGAACCTTCAACTTCATGGTCAACAGCTTTGCCGATATCATGCAAAAGGCCTGCGCGTTTGGCAAGGTTAACGTCCACACCAAGTTCAGAAGCCATAATTGTTGCCAGATGGGCAACTTCAACAGAATGGTTAAGAACGTTCTGCCCGTAACTTGTACGGTATTTCAAACGGCCCAAAAGTTTAACCATTTCCGGATGCAAACCGTGCACCCCAACCGAGAACATAGCCTGTTCACCGGCTTCTTTAATTCTCTGTTCAACTTCTTTTTGTGCTTTCTCTACCATTTCTTCAATGCGGGACGGATGAATACGCCCGTCATTGATGAGTTTTTCAAGAGCTATACGTGCAACTTCACGCCTTACAGGGTCAAACCCCGAAATAATAACCGCTTCCGGAGTATCGTCTATAATAAGATCTATGCCTGTCAGTGTTTCCAATGTTCTGATATTTCTGCCCTCGCGGCCGATAATGCGGCCTTTCATTTCATCATTCGGCAGTGCCACAACAGAAACAGTGGTTTCGGCAACATGGTCTGCGGCACAGCGCTGAATAGCAAGAGAAATGATTTCACGGGCTTTTCTGTCCGCTTCATCTTTAGCCTGCTGTTCAAGCTCTTTAATCATCATTGCAGATTCATGCTTAACTTCTTCTTCCACAGACAACAGCAATTCTTTTTTTGCATCTTCGGTTGACAAACCGGATAATCTTTCCAGTTCACCCAATTGTTTTTGGTATAACTCGTCCACCTTGGCCTGGCTTTCGTTAAGTTTGGTTTCTTTTAAAGCCAGATGCTCCTCTTTTTTCTCAAAGGAATCAATTTTTCTGTCAAGGTTTTCTTCTTTTTGCAGGAGTCTGCGCTCCTGACGCTGCAAATCACTGCGGCGTTCTTTATTTTCACGTTCCATTTCGCTGCGCATGCGATGGATTTCTTCTTTAGCTTCCATCAGCGCTTCTTTGCGTTTGGTTTCACCGGCCTGCTCGGCATCCTGAATAATGCGGATTGCAGTTTCTTCGGCAGTGGCTATTTTGCTTTCGGCAACATTTTTGCGGACAAAATAACCGACAATGCCGCCTGCCGCACCAGCACCGGCTATTGTAATGAACAACTCTAAAATGGTACTCACCTCCTTAGTAAAATTCTAAAAAAAATGAGGCAACCTGCTAGTCGCCTCGTGGTTAACATTGAATCTCTTAACACGATTGGATAATATAATTTTAAATGGATTTTAACTAAAAGTCAAGTTTGTATCACTAATCATAATTATCCACACCGGAATAACTTATTTTTTCTGCAATAGTTTTCTTTATCAAATCAACAGAAAAACCTCTGGCAAATAAAAACCTTCCTAATCCGGCTTTAACTTTCATCGCGTCTTCAAAACTGCTTATTTTTTTCTTTTTTATGTAGCTGTCGGCAGCTGCGCAGCAACGCTCAATTTCAGCATCTGCTTCAACAAGTCCGGCAACTTCGTTAATTATTTCGTCATCAACACTGCGTTTCTGCAAGGTATTTTTTAAATAACCCTTGCCGTAATACTTTTTTGCAAGCCAGCTGTCATAAACGCGCAGCGCATAGCGTTTTTCATCCAAAAAACCATATCCGCACAGCTTATCTGTTACAGCTTTAATGTCAGCATCCGATACGGAACACTTTTTTAATTTTTCCTGCATTTCCGTTATGCTGTAATCACGGTAATTTAAAAGCGTCAGCGCGTAATTATAAGCATCCTTTTCGTTATCAAAGGTTTTATTATTCTTCCTGCGCAGCACTTTCGGTTTCACCTTCGGGGGCAGCCTGTTTAATGGTCATGGCACGGATTTTATTTTCTATCTCCTGCAAAAGTTCAGGGTTATCTTTCAGATATTCTTTGGCTTTTTCTTTGCCCTGCCCTAAACGTACATCACCGTATGAATACCATGCGCCGCTCTTGGTAATTAATTCAAGCTCAACTCCAAGGTCAACAATGCAGCCTTCATGAGAAATGCCTTCTCCGTACATAATGTCGAATTCAGCCTGTTTAAACGGAGGCGCCACTTTGTTTTTAACAATTTTAACACGGGTACGGCTGCCAATCATATCGTTGCCGTTTTTCAAGGTTTCAACGCGGCGCACATCCATGCGCACGGTTGCATAAAACTTCAAGGCGCGGCCGCCGGTAGTAGTTTCCGGGTTACCGAACATAACGCCGACTTTTTCACGGATTTGGTTAATAAATACGGTTGCGCATTTGGATTTTGCAATTAAACCGGTCAGTTTGCGCAGTGCCTGGCTCATCAGGCGCGCCTGTAAGCCAACGTGTGAATCGCCCATCTCGCCTTCAATTTCCGCGCGGGGAACAAGTGCCGCAACAGAGTCTATAACAATAATGTCGATAGCGCCGCTGCGTACCAGAGCATCGGCAATTTCCAGTGCCTGTTCGCCGTTATCGGGCTGGGAAATCAAAAGATTGTCAACATCTACGCCAAGGCGGCGTGCATATTCGGGGTCAAGTGCATGTTCGGCATCAATAAAAGCCGCATAACCGCCGAGTTTCTGTGCTTCGGCAATCATATGCAGGGCAACAGTCGTTTTACCGGAAGATTCAGGACCGTAAATTTCTATAACCCTTCCTCTCGGTATGCCGCCAACGCCCAAAGCAATATCAAGCGACAAAGCACCGGTCGGGATAACTTCTATATTCATTTTGCTGCTTGCTTCGCCAAGTTTCATAATGGAACCTTTGCCGAAATCTTTTTCAATCTGGCGCATGGCAAGGTCAAGCGCTTTCATTTTATCTATGTTTTCAGATGCCATAAATTTTACCTCCACCGTTGTATCTGCTCTTCTAAAAACATTATACAAACAGTTGTTTGCTTTGTCAAGCAGTTTTAATTTGTTTTAAGCTGCCTCAGTTCTTCACTGCTGAAATGATATACCTTGTTGCAATACTGGCAATGCACTTCCGTATCAGGCTGCTCTGTCAGATAGTCAATATCATCCTGGCTTAAAGCCGCAAGCATGTTCAGTATTTTATCTTTAGAACAGCCGCAGGAAAACTTAACGGGCATGCTTTCTTTTATATCAAATTCCAGCCCTCTGGCAAGCACTTCAATAATTTTTTCAGGCGTATAGCCAAGTTCCAGCAGCTGCGTTACATAGGGCGTAACGGCTACATTATTGCCCAGTTTTTCCAGCACTTCTTCATCACAGCCGGGCATAGCCTGAATAAAATAACCGCCTGCGGCAAGCACTTTGCCGTCCTTGTCAACCAGTACGCCAAGTGCAACCGATGAAGGAGTCTGCTCGGACATATAAAGATAATTGGTAATATCGGTTGCAATTTCACCATCGGCAAGTTCTGCATGCCCTGTAAACGATTCGCCATTCTTCAGATAACGCGTAAGGGTAATTGTCCCCTTGCCAAGCGCGCCGCCGATATCAAGCTTGCCGTTTTTTAAAGGCATAAACACATCCGGTTCGCCAACATATCCGCGCACGGAAGTTCCCTGCGCCTCGGCAACAACTTCTCCCATCGGGCCGTCACCTTTAAGTTTTAAAAGAATACGCTCGCCGTCTTTCATTGTTGCGGCAAGCATTAAAGCACCGCTCATGGCTCTGCCGAGCGCGGCCGTTGCCAAATGGCTTGTATGATGGCGGTCAGCAGCTTCCTGCACCAGATTTTTGGTTGTAATGGCGTAAATACGCACGCCTTCCGCCGTAGCAATAGTTAAAGTATCTTCCATAAAAACCTCTTACATTTCACGCATTAAATTTACCATTTCAATGGCGCACATTGCCGCATCAACGCCTTTGTTGCCTGCTTTTGTGCCGGCGCGTTCAACAGCCTGTTCAATGTTGTCGGTTGTTAAAACGCCAAACGCAACCGGTACGCCGGTTTCAAGGCTTACATGGGCAATGCCTTTGGAGGCTTCTGCGCATACATAATCAAAATGCGGCGTTGCTCCGCGGATTACGGCACCAACGCACACAACGGCGTCATATTTGCCGCTTTTGGCAAGCTTTTGTGCAGCCAGCGGAATTTCAAACGCGCCGGGAACCCATACAAGCGTTAAATTATCGCTCTCTGCCCCGTGGCGAAGCAGGCAGTCTTCCGCGCCGCCGATAAGTTTGCTGGTAATAAATTCGTTAAAACGGGATGCTACAATAGCAACTTTCATGCCTTTTGCTGTTAATTTGCCTTCTAAAACTTTCATTTTCATTCCTCCAGTTATTTTTCGTGTAATTTGTGTCCCATTTTTTCTTCTTTAACATCAAGATAATGTTCGTTATAGCAGTTTGCCTCCATAATGATGGGCACCCTGCCGGTAACGGTAATTCCGTAGCCTGTAAGCCCTGCGCGTTTAGCCGGGTTATTGGTAATCAGGCGGATTGTTGAAAGCCCCAAATCGGCAAGAATCTGTGCGCCGATGCCGTAATCGCGCAAATCGGGTGCAAAGCCGAGTTTTATGTTTGCTTCAACGGTATCAAGCCCCTGGTCCTGCAAAGCATAAGCACGTATCTTATTGGCAAGGCCTATTCCGCGGCCTTCCTGGCGCATATAAACGACAACACCGCAGCCTTCTTTTTCAATCATTTTTAATGCTGTTGCCAACTGGTCGCCGCAGTCGCAGCGCAGCGAACCGAGAGCGTCACCGGTAAGGCATTCTGAATGTACGCGCACCATAACATCTTTTTTACCGGCAATATCGCCTTTTACAATGGCAACATGGCACTGGCTGTCAAGGTCATTTTCATAAGCGATAATGCGGAAATTACCGTATTTGCTCGGCAGTGCCGCTTCCGCTACGCGGTGAACCATTTTTTCGTGCTTTTTGCGGTAAGCAACAAGCGCGGCAACGGTTATAAATACCAGATTATGCTTTTTGGCAAATTCAATAAGCTCCGGCGTACGTGCCATATTGCCGTCGTCGCTCATAATTTCGCAGCAAATGCCAACCGGTGTCAGCCCTGCCAGACGGCATAAATCAGTAGTCGCTTCGGTGTGCCCGGTACGCCTTAAAACGCCGCCGTTTCTGCTGCGGAGCGGGAATACATGCCCCGGGCGGCGGAAATCCTGCGGCTGAGAAGCAGGGTCGGCGCATTTGCGCATTGTATAGGCGCGTTCGTAGGCAGAAATGCCGGTAGTGGTGTCAACATGGTCAATAGAAACCGAAAAAGCCGTTTCATGGTTATCGGTATTGTTGGCAACCATTGCGCCGAACTGCAGTTTATCCATAATCTGCGGATCGGCAGGCATGCAAATCAGTCCGCGGGCGTATTTTGCCATAAAGTTTACGTCATCGCCGGTGCAGAACTGCGCTGCCATAATAAGGTCGCCTTCATTTTCACGGTCTTCGTCGTCCGTAACCAAAACCATTTTGCCGTTTTTTATGGCTTCAATGGCTTCTTCAACAGTATTAAACTTAAAATTATCCATAATTGCCTCCTTTTATATAAAACCATTTTCAAAAAGAAGTGATTTTGTTAAAGTATTTTTATTTTCCGCACCGGCGGATGTTTTAAAATTAAGCAGATGTTCGACATATTTGCCGATAATATCTGTTTCCAGGTTTACTTCGTCGCCGGGCTTTTTAAAGCCGAGCGTTGTTTCTTTGGCGGTATGCGGAATAAGCGATACGCTGAAACCGCTGCCTGTAACTTCCGTTACGGTAAGGCTGATGCCGTCAATGGCAATGCTGCCTTTTTTTATTATATATTTTAAAAGCTGCGGCGGTGTTTTTACGGTTACAATTTCGGCAATGCCCTGTGCCTTCTTGGACGTAATAACGCCGATGCCTTCAACATGGCCGCTTACGATATGCCCGTCAAGCCCGTCGCTCAATTTTAAAGTGCGTTCAAGATTTACCTTATCGCCGCTTTTTAAATTACGCAGATTAGTAAGTTTAACCGTTTCCGGCATAATATCAGCAGTAAAGGCGCTGCCGCTGATTTTTACTACCGTAAGGCAGGCACCGTTAACGGCAATGCTGTCACCGATTTTAAGGTTCTCCAGAACTTTCTGTGCTTTTACAGTAATATTATAACTTTGTTTAAGCGGTTTTAACTCCGTTACAGTGCCAAGTTCCGCTACAAGTCCGGTAAACATGTCAGTCACGCTCCGTTCTGCCGGTAATTAAAAGGTCGCATCCAAGCTCTTTATATTCAATATCCGAAAGGCGCAGCGCTTTGCCCATATCCTTGCAGCCATTGCCGCCCACCGGGGCGAGAGCATTCCTGCCGCCGATAATTTTAGGTGCAATAAACGCATATACCCTTTCGGCAAATCCGGCGTCAAAAAACGCACCGTGTACTTCGCTGCCGCCTTCCACAAGCAGGCTGGTAATTTCCTGCTCTGCAAGGTACTTCATTAAAGCATTAAGGTCAAGCTTGCCGTCATGCTCCGGCAATTTTATAATTTCCACATTTTTTAAAAGTTTCAGCGCATTAAGATTGGTAAGTAAAGGCTCTTCACCTACTGCGACAATCGTTCGCGCTTCATCATTTAAAATTTTGGAATTTACCGGCAGACTGCATTTGCTGTCCAGCACAATTCTTACAGGATTTTTGCCTTCTACCATACGGGTAGTAAGCTCGCAGTCGTCCTGCAGTACCGTATTTTTGCCAACAATTACAGCATCATGCGTTTTACGCAGGTAATGCGCATAAGTTCTGGCTTCCACACCGGTAATCCATTTGGAATCGCCGCCGTCGGCAGCAATTTTGCCGTCCAGAGTCATGGCATATTTAAGAGATACAAACGGCCGTTTATTGGTAATCCAAAAGAAAAACTTTTCATTCAATTTTCTTGCTTCGTCCTCGCAAATGCCGTTTACAACTTCAATACCAGCTTCACGCAAACGGTTTAAGCCGCGCCCTGCTACAAGCGGGTTGGGGTCTGTAACGGCACTGACAACTTTTTTTACGCCTGCTTTAATAAGCGCTTCGCAGCACGGGCCTGTTCTTCCGTAATGCGAACATGGTTCAAGCGTAACGTAAACGGTTGCGCCCTTTGCCTTATCGCCGGCCGCTGCCAGAGCATTTATTTCGGCATGTGGCTGGCCCGCTTTATGATGATAGCCTTCGCCGACAATTTTGCCGGAACTGTCTGTAATGACGGCGCCAACCATGGGATTTGGGCTTGTATCGCCTTCCGCCATCTTGGCCAGTTCCAAAGCACGGCGCATATATTTAATATCGTCCATTAACTCACCTTCTTTATAAACAAAAACAGCCAAAACCTCCGGGGTTTCAGCTGTAAAAATTCTTTTGCCTTTTCTCATCCAGACTTTACTGTCGGTACCGGAATTGCACCGGTTCATGCTTAACGCTCGCGGACTTTACCGCCGGTTGGGAAATTAACCCTACCCCAAAGGCTAAACACCAAAAAGTCAGCAATACTGCATATTTGCGGACTTTAAGGTATTTATCAATTTAATATATTTAGTTTCTGATATAGTATTACAGTAATAAGTATCTACCATTGGTAGGGTTTTGTCAATAACTTTAAAAGTGAATTTTACAAAAAATTTTCGTTTGCCCTTATATATATCTTTGAAATAATATTGTTTCCCCATTGCCCCGTTTGGTTTCTAATTCTCTGTTAAAACTTTGCTACTTTTTGTTTTTTATTTTGAAATTTTTATATGTGATACAAAAGTTGACACACGGGATTGTATTATTTATACTGTAAATAACAAATGTAATAGTCAGGCTTTCCTTTTTATTTTATTATAGAAAACTGCCATAAAATGAGGTTAAAACAAGATAAACATAATCCTTATTATCGGACGTTGTTGTTTTTATTTTGTGTTTTTATTCATTAATAACTGCATAAAATTCCCTTTAGTACACTTGTTGAAAACTTGTGTACTATTTTTATTGTACTTTTTAAGATTACACACATACTTCAACATCTACGCATAGCTAAAATACAAACAAAGGTTTATGTTTATATTTTTATACACAATCAATTTTATTATTTTTATTTACTTTCAGCCGCCTTGCCGTTGACTATTGGTTTACTTATTGGTGCTATTAGTTACAGCAAAGGCGGTTGTTTTATATTTAATGTTAAACTGCTTTACTGGTATTGCTACGCTGATTACTCATTTAATCAATATAATTAAAATAAACATTAATAATTTACATAAAACTCGCAATGCTATAACATTCTCCCTTCGCCGCCACATACATCACCGCCATATTTCGCCTGTAAGCGTTTTTAAATCTTATGTGCATAACTTTGTATGCTTTCATTTATAAACACGCTTAAAACGAATTTAAACGCACAACAACGTTATCTGTCACTCATAAGTAGACGAATGTTTACTGTCACACATAAGGGAGAAGAAGGCGAAAACCTTCCCTAAATTTATGTGAAAAAGGACGGATAAAAAATGACAACACAAAACAAAATCACATTCAGAGTTATTGACGCTCCAACAGGCGCAGGAAAGACAACAGCTTTAATTAAAATGATAAATGCTGCACAACCTGCTGCCGATAACTTCAACCGCTTTTTGGTACTCACTCCACTACTTTCAGAAGTACAGCGGATATGCGCCAATACAAACTGTAGGCAGCCTTTAGGCGACCAAAAGGGAACTTCAAAACTGCATGAGTTAAAACAACTTATCATTGCAGGCGAAAACATCTGCTGTACACATGCCCTGTGTACTCTTTTTGACAGCGAAGTTAAAGCCTTGCTGTCTAATGGTGATTACGAATATACACTAATTATTGATGAGGAGCCTACTGTAATATTGGATTGTATTGACCAAAACACTCCCAAAAATGTTACCAACAGGGAACTACAGGAATTAAATAAACTTAATCCGCAGGATTATGCCATGCTGAGGGCGCAGGGTTATTTGTTAATGAATGAAACTACAGGGCAGCTTTATTGGAATGATGATAAAGAATACACTGGACGGTACAGACGTGGTCTGTTTGAAGGTTTCCGTAAATGTTTTGACAACCTCGACCTGTACAGTATCAATAACGATAAACAGGTTATTGCTGTGGTAAAACCTTCTATTTGGTATTGCTTTGATAATGTGTACATCAGCACATACCGCCTGCATGACAGTTATTTTGATTATTATTGTAGGCTGTATGGTTTTAATATTGAGTATTACCACATCAACAGCGGCGGCGATATTGCAGCAGGTTTTATTGAGGCATACCCAAAAGGTTTAGACAGGATTGTTATTTGTGATGATGATAAATACAATCTTATTGATGATGATTACAGACTATCTAAAAAATGGTTTAGATTGAATTGTAGTAATAAAAACAGTACTGCTGCCCGTAAGCTGCACAACGCCCTGCGTGGCTTTCTGCGTTATGGTGTACCCAAAGGGCAAACTACAGGTTACTTTTGGACTACCTTTAAGGGTTTTAAAAACTGCCTTACTGGTAGAGGTGTCAGCCCTAAACGCTGGATAGCACACACAACAAGAGCCACAAACGAATTTATAAACTGTAATACCGTTGCTTTTGTATGCGATAAATTTCCTAATCCTAATATCGTTACATTCTTTTCTAAAAGAGGCATAACGGTTAATAAAAAAGAATACGCTTTATCTGCTTTTATACAGTTTTTGTGGCGTTCAAGTATCCGCAACACGGCATGTGCAAATAAAGTGTACGTATACATACCTGCACACCGCCTGCGTATGCAATTTAAGTCTTGGCTACATACAGCAAAGGAACACAAAAAAGGGTAAGATTTCAGCCCCGCTTTTCCCTTTTTAGAAATACACCTGCTCTGTGCCTGCTTCTACAGGCTCTCTTATATAAATAATACATATATAAGAAACACAAAGTTACTTTAATTTTATAACTAAGGATTGATAAATGATAATTATTAATGATTATACTTTAACCTTCCTTAAATTCACATAAAGGTAACAAAAAGAAAACCACGGTTTACTTGTTATTATTAAATCAACAGGTATACCGTGGTTACTTTTGTTGACATTAAACTGCCTTTATTAAATTTTTATCTGTTTTATAAAACACTATCAATAAAACACACCTTTGCTGTAACTTGTGTAAACTCATAGTTACTACTTAGCTACTATTAACTCAATACTAAAACAGCATTAAGTACTATTGTGTTATTGATTTTTTGTATTACCTATAAAACACAAAACTTTACTGCACTTTGTACCTGCTTTTTGTGTACCCATTTGCTTTTTTGTGTTTATTTTAAAATTGGTACTTAACATCAGTGCAATGGTACAAATAGTTAACAAAAGGTTCAACACAAAAGTTATGTATAAATCTAAAACCTCAGCCATTCCAATATAGCTATAATATTATCTATAACCTCGTACACAAACTTTTTAAAACGCTGCATTATATTCACCTTGCCTTTGTGTATTAAAGCCGCCTTTACTGTGCACATCAAGGGGGGCACAACTTAACTGTGTACCTCATGCCGCAAATACTGTGCTGCTGTTGGTGCTACCTTTATCGTAGTATTTGGGTTATCTTCGCCTACATAGCCCCATAAAGCCCCCTGTATGTATTCTTCAAGGCAATTTAAAGGTACTTCCTGCGCCAACTCACCGAATGTATTAAATTTTCTCAGTTCCTCAAACTTATACTGTAACTCATCAAACACACTTGCTGTAATATCAATGTTTTGGCGGCTGTATTCTCTAATTTCATAATCTGCACGGAACACACAACAGTCATAATCTTTACCGTCATCAAGGTAATAAAGTATATTTTTATCACTGCTTAAACAGTATACATCATTAATTCCGCTTATTGTACCTTTGCATAACAGCGCAGCTAATTCAGCGTTATGTATCTGAGCCGCCCTGTATACAGCAAAGTCATGGCACATATCCCCGCTGCCGCCTGAAGTTGCCCTAAATGCTGCCATACATTCACCTAAAAGTCTGTACTGTTCATTAACAGATAACCCCTGCTCCTGTATTTGCTTTAAAAAACATTCACGAACGGTAAAATAATATTCATTCTCAACGGCATTTATAAGGTTACAAAAGGTATATTCACCGTTTTGTAAACTTTGCTCTACCTTCGGCATATCTATCATATTGTAGCTATACCGTGGTATGTTTACACCGTTAACCGTCATCAATACAGGGCGTTCATTAAGCGGAAATTTATTAACCTCTTTTTCAATATCAATATTCAAATATAACATTTAAAATTCCTTCTTTCGTCATTTTAATAATACTGCCATTTTGTGTTATCTAATGGATTGTATTTATCATTTTGCAGGCGTATTTCCTCTTTTGTCAGTTCAATATAAATACGGGTACTCTCTATATCCTCGTGCCCCAATATCTTTTGTAATGAGAATATATCGCCGCCGTTTAACAAAAAGAATTTTGCAAAAGTGTGCCGCCATGTATGCGCTGATACACGGTGTGCCCACTGTTTTTTAGATTGCTTTAGTTTAGCAAATACAGTACCTAAACCGCCTTTAGTTAACCTGCCGCCTCTACAGCTTACTATAAATACATCTCTATCAGGCAATTTGCACTCTTTTAAATAATCTTTACGCCTTTTTAGATATGTAACAATTACACGGTGCAATACAGGGCTAATGGGTACATAGCGTTCTTTATTGCCCTTTCCGTTTACTTTCATGGTGTCAATATCTAAATACACATCAGAAACATTCATTTGCAGCAACTCGCTTTTTCTTAAACCTGTGCTGAATAAAATGCTCATGACTGTGTAGTTTCTAAACCCTGTAAAAGTATTTTTATCAAAGGCGTTTAGTATTGCCTGTACTTCCTCCCTGTTAAAAGATTGTATTATCTTTTTGGGAACTCGTGGTTTCGGTATGTCATCCAAAGGGTTTATAGGTATTATGTGACGGGCTACAAGGCATTTGAAACACGCTCTGATAGCTATGAAGTTATGTTTTATTGTAGTTTCCGAACAGGTTTTACGCTTAAAAGCAAAGTAGTCTAATACATCATCCCTTGTAACATCCTCAATATTGCTTTTATTTACCCTTTGCAGGTAATTTCCAAAGCCAGTTATATAATCGGAATAGTTTTCTATAGTACGCTCTGACAACATACGCCCTATACAATCTCTATAAAAAATTTGTACGGCTTCATAATACAGCATGTTTTACACCTCCTTCCAGTTTAATATAATTTGTAATACTTATATTTTGTATAAACGGTTGGGTATTGCCTATTAAAAATCAATAAACTAACCTACTTGGTAGGGTGCCATAAAATACAAAAAGTAGTATCAAACTTTTTATAGTTCAATACTACTTCAGTTACAAAAATATTAAATTAAAAAGCCTGCAAAGCCGCTTGTATACTGGATTTACAGTGTTACCTTTTGGAAACAAGACGGCAACAGTCTGTTAATTAATAGTGCTGGTCTTGTTTAACATTTTCAGACAGGCAACCGCCGGTTGGGAAATTAACCCTACCCCAAAGGCCTGTATTAAATTACAAAAACAATATAGCACAAAACCATGCGCCCGTCAAATGAAGTTTTTGTTAACTAACTGCATCATGCATAAGGCGCTTAAAGTCTTGGCATCAAAAATTTCTTCATCAAGCAGCATCCGGCGCACTTCTTCCGGTTTTATAGCTTCAATGTCTATAAACTCGTCTTCGTCGGTATGCTGGTCAAACTTCTTCAGGCCTCTGGCCAGATATAAATGTATTACTTCATCCGTAAAACCCGGAGTGGTTACAATGCTTGTAAGTTTCTGCCATTCGGCGGCTTCATAGCCAGTTTCTTCCGAAAGTTCGCGCTTGGCGCAATCCAGAGGGTCTTCATTGGGATGGTCGAGCTTGCCGGCCGGCAGTTCATACAAAACGCTGCCCACTGCATAACGGTATTGTTTTACAAAAATAATGCTGCCATCGTCAAGCACCGGCACAACACATACTGCCCCCGGGTGGGCAATTATTTCGCGCGTGGTTTGCCTGCCGTTTGGCAAAGTAACGGTATCAACCATAACTTTTAAAAGGCGACCGTCAAACCCCTGCCTGCGGCTGACGAATTTTTCGTCCAGATTATCCTGATGAATTTTCTTCATAATATCACCCTGCATTTTTAAATTCTGCTGCTTTATTTAAAAGTTCTTCGGCATTGCGGCGCGCAGCCTCGCTTATATTGTCGCCCGCCGTCATGCGCATCAATTCTTCAATGCGTCCGTTATTATCAAGCACATTTAAAACGGTTTGCGTGCGCCCGTCCGCACTTACTTTGTTAATCTTAATATGCCTGTCGGCAAAGCTTGCTATCTGCGGCAAATGCGTTATGCAGATAACCTGCCCCGTACGCGAAATAACGGCAATTTTTTCCGCCATTTTCTGCGCAGTAACGCCGCCTATGCCGGTATCTATTTCATCAAAAATCATTGTGGGTACGCCAAGTTCATTAAACAAAACAGTTTTTACCGCCAGCGCAATACGCGACAATTCACCGCCGGAAGCAACTTTTGTAAGTTCCATCAGCGGTTCTCCGGCATTGGCCGAAAACATAAATACCATATCGTCGCAGCCGGTTTTGCCGAAATCTTCTTTAACGGCAAACTGAATGGTGAACTTGCCCTGCGGCATGGCTAAATCGGCAATATGTTTTGTAATTTCACCGGCAAGCATTCCCGCATATTTTTTACGCAGCTCTGTTAATTTGCCAGCAAGTTCTTTCAGTTCAGCCTGATTTTTTAAAAGTTCCTTATTTTTAACGGCTATGCTGCGGTCAATTTCCTGTAACTGTCCGGCTTCCTGCTTAATTTTTTCAAGATATTCGTTAATGGCTTCATAATCAGCGCCGTATTTTTTCTGCAGCTTATACCATAAATCCAAACGCTGTTCAACATAAGCGGAACGCTCCGTGTCAAACTCGCTGTTTTCCAAATAATCAAGCAGATTTTTATGGCATTCCTCCACCGTCAGCCAGCATGTTTCCAGCATTTCGGCATTTTCCGAAAGCCCGGCATCATATCTTGATGCAGCTTCAATTCTGCTTTTAGCCTCAGCCAAAGCGTCCAAAACGCTGAACTTGCCGTCCAAAATTTCACCGGCATCACTTACAGCCTGCATTATTTTGCCGCTGTTCTGAATACGTTTCCATTCTTCCTGCAAGTCTTCGAGTTCGCCTTTTTGCAGCCCGGCGTTGGTTATTTCTTCAATTTCCCATTCCAGACGGTCTAAAATACGTTCACGGTCCTGCCCTATGCTTTGCAGATGCTCAAGTTCGCTTTTGATTTTATTGTAGTTATCAAAAGCTCGGCTATATTCATTAAGCACCGGCATAATAAGGCTTTGTCCGTACAAATCTGTAAGCTGCTGCGGAAAACCGGCTTTTAAAAGCGCCTGGTTCTCATGCTGGCCATGAATATCCACAAGCACAGCCGCAAAAGAGCGTAAAACAGCCAGCGGCACCTGTACTCCGTTTACCGTAGCCTGGCTTTTGCCGGAAGCCGTTATGCGGCGGCGCAAAAACAGGCCGTCCTCATAATCAATTCCCTGTTCTTCCAGAAGTTGTCTGGCAGCCGGACAATTATCAATATCAAAAATTGCCTGTACTGTTAAAGCATCCGTGCCGCTGCGCACATAATCTGCTGAAGCCCTTGCCCCCAAAGCGATGCTGAACGCATCTATAAGAATGGATTTGCCTGCGCCGGTTTCACCGGTAAAAACATTAAAGCCGCCGGTAAATTCAACTTTAGCATCTTCTATTAAAGCAAAATTATGTACATGTAAAGCCTGAAGCATTCTGCCAACCTCTATTTTTTACCAAATCTGCCAATAAATACATCCGTATTTTCGGGTTTATCAACAGCTACAAAAATCGTATCGTCACCGGCAACAGTTCCTAAAACCTCCGGCCACTTCATATAATCGAGAGCAAGCGCTACTGAAGACGCAGCACCCGGCAGGCTGTGTATTACCACCAAATTGCCGCCTGCCCTCAGGTTTAAAACCGAATCCTGCAAAATACGTTCCATTCTGCCGGAGTTTAAAAGAGCATTCTGGTCTTTCGGAAAAGCGTAATAATAACGCCCGGCAGCATCGGGAACTTTAATCAGCATTAATTCTTTAATATCGCGCGAAACTGTTGCCTGCGTAACTTCTATGCCGCTGGCGCGCAAAGCTGCCGCAAGTTCGTCCTGAGTTTCAATTTTCTGCGATTCAATTATGCTTTTAATTTTAGCATGGCGGTTTGTTTTTAATTGTTTAACGGATACTTCTTCGTTCATTTTGCTTCCTCATTTCTGCAGGTACGCATCAATTTTTGCTGCCAGGTTTCATAATAGCTTCTTCCGTTTAAACGGATTAACCTGACTGGTTCGGGATTCTTTTCTATGCGGATAATATCATCTTCGGCAACTGCCGCCGTAATTTCACCGTCTGCCGAAAGCAGCAGTTCTTCATAAGGCGGCACTGCCGTGATTTCTATTAAATTGTTTCCTGGTATAATCAGCGGGCGAGTATATAAGGCATGTGCGCAAATCGGAGTGATTATGGACACATCAAGGCTTGGGTGTACCATCGGCCCCCCTGCCGACAGTGAATACGCCGTTGAACCGGTTGCGGTTGCCACAATCAGCCCGTCGGCGGCATAAATACCGGAATGTTTTCCGTTAATTTTCAGTTCCAGATGCGCAAGTTTGGAAATATGCCCTTTGGCTACAACCATGTCATTAAGCGCATGCGCCTGCACTGTTACCCTGCCGTTTTTTACAACGCTTGCTTTCAGCTGGCTGCGTTCTTCCAGTTCAAAGTCATGCCCGGCAAGTTTTTGCAGCGCTTTTTCAAAATCGCTCATTTCGGTTTCTGCCAAAAAGCCAAGTTTGCCAAAGTTTACGCCGAACACGGGTATTTTTAAAGGTGAAAGATGCCGCGCCATTTGCAGAAAAGTACCGTCGCCGCCAAGCGAAATACCGGCATCCATCTGCGCCAGCGATTCTGCTTTTTTGCTGTAATAACCGGCTGCTTTAAAGTCTTTCATATCTTCCGGAAGCAGCGTTTTTAAACCGTATTTCTGCAAAAGTGCCAAAATATCCGGCAGGCAGTCACGCACTTTGTCTTTCTGCATATTGGGAAACAGCCCTATTGTTGATACGGACATTTTTACACCTTCTTATTTTACGCTTGTATCAAGTGTTAAATGCGATTTTTTTACTGTTTCATCAGGGTCTACGGCAATTTCTTCCGCATCTGCGGCATTTTTTAAATACAAAAGGTATTCAATATTGCCTTCCGGCCCTTTAACCGGCGAATAATCAAGCCCGGCAATTTTAAAGCCAAGTTCTCTGGCTGTTGCAATAACGTTGTTTATTACCGTTAAATGCACCTGCGGGTCACGCACAACGCCTTTTTTGCCTACATTTTCCTTACCGGCTTCAAACTGCGGTTTTATAAGCGCAATAACAATGCCGTCATCTGCAATTATTTTCTTTACCGCAGGCAAAACCTTGTCAAGAGAAATAAAGGCAACGTCAATCGTTACAACATCCACCTTTTCCGGTAGGCTGTCAGCTTCCAGATAGCGTACGTTGGTGCGCTCCATATTAACGACACGTTCGTCGCTGCGCAGTTTCCATGCCAGCTGCCCGTAGCCAACATCTATGGCATATACACGCGCAGCACCATTTTGCAGGGCGCAATCAGTAAAACCGCCGGTTGAAGCGCCGATATCGGCAGCAATTTTGCCTGTCAAATCAAGGCTAAAACAGCTTACTGCCTTTTCAAGCTTCAGCCCGCCGCGGCTTACATATTTAAGGTCGCCGCCCAAAAGGCGTATCACGGCATCAGGCGCTACCTGCGTGCCTGTTTTATCAATCTTCTGTTCGTTTACAAGAACCTGCCCGGCCATAATAGCCGCCTGCGCGCGTGAACGCGATTCAAAAAATCCGCGCTGCACAAGCAGGGTATCCAAACGTTCTTTTTTCACATTAATCTCCGTTATTTACAAATTCTTTAATACGTTTTACAACGCTTTCATGGTCAAGGCCGATATCACGCATCAGCAAAGGCTTTGCCCCATGGGGAATATATTTATCGGGTATGCCTAAATTAAGCACTTTTACGCTTTGAAGCATACCGTTTTCATTAAGCACTTCCAGTACGGCGCTGCCTGCGCCGCCTTTTAAAGAGCCTTCTTCCATAGTTACTATATTTTTATATTGCTGCGCAGTTTTTACCAGCAGCTCACTGTCAAGCGGTTTAACAAAGCGCATGTTTACAACCCCGGCGCTGATGCCGTCTTCTTCAAGAGCAGCTGCAGCTTTCATTGCTTCGTCAACCATGCTGCCAACGGCCCAGATGCATACATCGCTGCCCTGTTTTAATTCTTCGGCTTTGCCGATTGGCAAGGTATGCAGCGGTTCTGAAATATCAACGCCTAAGCCGCTGCCGCGCGGATAGCGCAAAGCAACAGGCCCGTTAAATTTTACCGCGGTAGCCAGCATATACCGGAGCTCGTTTTCGTCTTTTGGAGCCATAATGGTAATTTGCGGTATCAAACGCAAGTACGAAAAATCAAAAACGCCGTGGTGCGTATAGCCGTCATCACCAACAATCCCGGCCCTGTCGAGGCCAAGCACTACCGGCAAATTCTGCATGGCAATATCGTGCAGCACCGAGTCATATGCTCTCTGCAAAAAGGTAGAATAAACCGCAACAACAGGGTGCAGCCCTGCCGCTGCCATACCTGCTGCCGAAGTTACTGCGTGCTGTTCGGCAATGCCTACATCAAAAAATCTGTCAGGATAAGCGTCGGCAAAATAATTCAAGCCTGTACCGTCCGGCATGGCAGCCGTAATGGCAACAATTTTTTTATCTTCTTTGGCAAGCTGCACCAGCGTTTTGCCAAAAACTTCGGTATAGCTCACCGGCGCATCAGGGTTGGTAATTTTTTTGCCGGTTTTTATTTCAAAAGGCCCGGTACCGTGAAATTTATTCGGGCTTTTTTCCGCAGGCTCATATCCCTTTCCCTTTTTGGTAATAACATGAATGATAACAGGGCCGGGAGTTTGCTTTGCGGTTTCAAAAACTTCCACAAGATGTTCCAGATTATGCCCGTCAACAGGGCCATAGTATTTAAAGCCCAGATGTTCAAAAACAGAACCCGGCACAAGCAGATATTTAACGCTTCCTTTAACGCGGCGGACAATATTTATAATATTTTCGCCGTAGTTTTTATGTTTAAGCCAGCCTTCCAAATCCTTTTTTATGCGGGTATATGTTTTTGCCGTGCGCAGCTGGTACAGATAATCGCTCATAGCGCCGACGTTTTTGGCGATAGACATCTCATTGTCATTAAGCACAACTATCAGCTTTTTCTGCAAATCACCGGCGTTGTTCAGCGCTTCATAAGCCATGCCGCCCGTCATGGAGCCGTCGCCGATAACGGCAACCACTTCATTATCTTCGCCTTTCAGGTCGCGCGCAACGGCCATGCCCAAAGCTGCCGATATCGAAGTGCTGGAATGACCTGTTCCAAATGCGTCGTACTTACTTTCCTGAATTTTAGGAAAGCCGGAAATACCGTTATACTGGCGCAGCGTTTTAAAGGCTTCGCGCCGCCCGGTAATTATTTTGTGAATGTATGACTGATGCCCTACGTCCCAGATAATTTTATCCTTCGGGCAGTTAAAAACCTTATGCAGGGCCAGCGTCAGCTCCACAACGCCCAAATTAGGGGCAAGATGCCCGCCGTTTTTGGAGATGACTTCAATCATATACTCGCGTATTTCGGCAGCCAGTTCGTTTAACGCTTCATAATTAAGTTTTTTTATATCTTCAGGTGAATCAATCTTTTTTAATAATCCGGCTGTCATTAAGGCATCTATCCTTCCTGTAATTATTAAACCGGCAAATAATTATTAAGATTTACGTCCGCACATCATTTTTGTAATCCGGCGCAGCGGCTCGGCTTTTTCGCCAAAGCTGTCCAAGCACTCCAGTGCTTCGGCAACGGTTTTTTCCGCCAATGCCTTGGCGCCGGCAAGCGTATATAAACTTACATAGGTAGATTTATGTTTTTTTTCATCACTGCCTGCGCTCTTGCCCATTTCGGCAGGGTCGCCTTCAACGTCAAGAATATCGTCGGTAATCTGGAAAGCAAGACCCAAAAGGTCCGCAAAATGCGTCAGCGCCAGCAGCTGGTCGCTTGTTGCACCGGCAAGATGCGCGCCGCCGCGTACTGCCGCAATAAACATAGCTCCTGTTTTTCCGGAATGCAGTTTGCGCAGTTCGGCTTCGCTGATTTGTTTGCCTTCTGCATCAAGGTCAAGCGCCTGGCCGCCAACCATGCCAAAATTACCGGCACACATGGCAACTTCGCGCACAACTTCAACCAAAACTTCCGGCGGCACATTTTTTTGCTCCAGCATAACTTCAAAAGCCAGTGTTAAAAGACCGTCGCCTGCCAAAAGCGCCATTGCCTCACCGAAAACCTTATGGTTGGTATATTTGCCGCGGCGGTAATCATCATCATCCATGCACGGCAAATCATCATGAATCAAAGAATATGTATGAATCATTTCCAGCCCGGCGGCAACTGGCAAAAAATTATAGCCATTTGCACCAACGGCATCGGCAGTAGCCATTAAAAGAATCGGGCGTATGCGCTTGCCGCCTGCAAAAAGGCTGTATGCCATGGCTTCATCCACGCGGGAAATGCCTTTTTTCTGCATTCTTTTTTCCAAAAAATTGTTAATCAGTTTTTGCCTGTCAGAATAATATTTTTCAAAATCCATCTATTCATCAATCTCCTCAAAAGGTTTTGTTGTATAACCGCTGCTTGTTTCCATAATCTGTTCAACTGTCTGCCTTGCGGTATCAAGCCTGCCTGCGCAGATTTTGCTTAGTTCTATGCCTTCTTTAAAAACTTCCAGCGATTCTTCAAGCGGCAAATTGCCTTCTTCAAGAAGCTTTACCTTTTCTTCAAGCATTGCCAGTGCTTCATCAAATTTTAAATTTTTAAGTGATTTTTTTACTGCCATATTTTACCGACCTTCCGTATGCTGAACCACCGAAATAACGTTGCCGTCGCCGACCTGCGTTACTATTTCATCACCCCAGCGTACATCAGCTATAGTTCTGATAATTTTTCCATCCGTATTTTCCGTAACACTGTACCCGCGCGCAAGCACGGTAAGCGGGCTGAGCGCGTCGAGCTTAGCCGCCAGCACGCCGCAGCTGTGCTGTTTCTGCGTAAGGGCAGCATTAAAAACCTGCTCAAGCCGTACCGAAGCAAAATCAAATCTTTGCATTCTGCTTTCAAGCATGCGCTGTGGATTTGATAACGCCCATGAATTTTGCAGGCGTTCCAGCGTAGTTTCCGATAAGGCAAGACGTCTTAAGACCGTGTTTTTTAAACGTTTTTCCAGTTCCGCGACGCTGTTTAAATAAGCATTGGCGTCGGCAACAACAATTTCCGCAGCCTGCGAAGGAGTTGCCGCGCGTTTATCCGCCGCAAAATCCGTTAAAGTAAAATCTGTTTCGTGCCCAACTGCCGAAACAACAGGTATCTCCGACGCAGCAACTGCACGGACGGTCTGTTCTTCATTAAAGGCCCATAATTCTTCAATAGAACCGCCTCCGCGGCCTACAATCAAAACATCAGCCATTTTGTTTCTGTTCATAAACTCAATGGCATGGGCAATTTCAGCCGGGGCTTCCTTGCCTTGCACACGTACCGGGTAAAGCAGTAGCTTAATGCCCTTGTTGCGCCTGCGCGATACGGTAATTAAATCGCGCACTGCCGCGCCGGAAGGCGATGTAATGATGCCAACTGTTTTGGGGTTTACCGGCAGCTGTTTTTTTCTGCTTTCATCAAACAGGCCTTCGTTTAACAGTTTTTGTTTAAGCTGCTCAAACGCCAGCATTAAATCGCCGATGCCTTCGGGTATCATTAAATCGGTATAAAGCTGGTAAATGCCGTCACGCTCATAAACGCTTATGCGCCCAACAGCAATAACTGTATCACCGTTTTGAGGTTCAAAACGCAAAGTGCGCGCTGCTGTTTTAAACATTACGGCTTTTAAAACACCGCCAGCATCTTTTAACGTAAAATAGCAATGGCCGCTGCTGTAACGCTTAAAATTGGAAATTTCACCGCGCACCTGAATATTGGCAAAACGCCGTTCACCTTCAACTAGCGCTTTTATAAGTTTATTTACCTGGCTGACGGAATAAACATCATCATACACTTTTTTCACCCTTTAAAACTGCAAAAGCGGCACAGCCGGAGGCATTATCGCAACTAAAGCGTGCCTGAGGGTGCCAAAGTGATATTTTTCTGCCTGTAAGTTTATTATGTAAATATTCTCTTATGTAAGCATTGCTGGCAACGCCGCCGGCAATCAATACGCTTTTGGTATTATATTCCCTGCATGCGTTGTAAATAAGCCTGTAAAAGGTTTCCGCAAGCACTTTTTGCACGCCCAGCGCTATACCGGCCGGTTCTGCCCCTGCCGCCAGTTTGCGCTCTGCCGCAGTTGCAGGTCCTGAAAGGCTTGCTTTGCAGCCTTTAACGGAAACAGGCAGTTCAACAGGCCCGGCAGCTGTCCCGGCAAACTTTTCAAGTGCCGGTCCTGCCGGAAATTGCAGCCCAAGGCTTACGCCAATACGGTCAATAAACTGCCCGGCATGCAAATCAATGCTGCCGCCGATTTCCGTTAATTTATAACTGCCATTGCCGTCTTTTTCGGCTGTAAGTAAATCCGTTGTGCCGCCGGAAGCATGCAGAAACAAAAAGCGTTCATCATCCGGCCCGCCTGCCGACCATTTTCCGGCCAGCAGATGGTTTTCCTGATGGCTGATAAGCCACAGCGGAATATTATTAAGCACCGAAACAGAACGCGCCAGACCCGCACCAACCAAAAAAGCCGGCATATAAGAATCCGGCAGGGGACGCGGATAACCGGAAGCGCAAACGCCAATAATTTTTGCGCCCCGGGGCATTGCGTTTGTTATCATTTCCGGCAAGTTGCGTGTATGCTGAAAAACCATTTCGGATTGCTGCAGGCCGCATTTGCCTTCGTGTACTTTTAAAATCTGCCTGCTTTCCCCAACAAGGTTAGCCCGCCTGTCCATAAAAGCAACCGAAGTTGTGTAGCAGCTTGTATCAATGCCAAGGTAAACTTCAAGTTCACTCATTGTTTCTGACCATTTTGCCAAGCAGCCCGTTAATAAAGCGCGGGCTGTCTTCCGAACCGTAAATTTTTGCAATTTCCACGGCTTCGTTAATTGCTATGCCGGCAGGAATTTTTTCTTCCGCAAAATAAATTTCATAAACTGCCAGACGTAAAATATTACGGTCTACGGCAGGCATGCGGCTTACTTCCCAGTCAATGGAAAATTCCGTAATTTTCGCATCAATTTCTGCCAGCGAATTTAAAATGCCGTTTAAAGCAATCTGTGCATAGTTCTGCGCTTTCAGCGCATTTTTGCTGTTTTGTTCTTCAACTGCCGCATTTAAAGCTTCTTCTGCGCTGCAGCCGGAAAAATCTATTTGGAATAAACTTTGTACTACAAGTTCTCTTGATATTCTGCGAATCATGTTTAACCTCGTTCTTTTAGTTATTTATGGTAGCCGGGCGGCAGCAGCCTGTCCAGCCATTCAAGCAGGTCTTCCTTTTTATCGATTTTGTTGCCGATAAAAAAGCCTGCCGAAATACAAATCAGTAAAAATATAGTTTGCAAAAAACCCAAAATTAAAAACATGGCCCCGATAAACAGGCCGAACACAGAGCCTAAAAGACGGCCGCGATATACTCTCCATAAATCATTGAGAATTTCATTCCACATCGCCTGTGCCCCCTTCCTAATTCTTGGCCTTAATCTGTTTAAAGAACAATTCTATTTCTTTAATTTCCATGCCTAATACTTTTTTTATGGTATCACGCACATTGTATTTTATTTCTTCGGTTGTTTCCGGAATATTTATGCCCGGCTCTATCGAAGCGTTAATGCGCACGCTGATGCTTTCATCATCAAGCTTGGTATCGCATTTTACGTTGTAAACACCGTAAACTTCCTGTGCAATTTCACAAATATAATCTTCAATGGCGTTTTTGCCTACAAAAATTTTACCGGCATCGCTGCTTTTTAAAATTAAGGAGCTCACACCGGTTGCGCCTATACCGGCAATTAAAAGGCGCAGGCTTACCAGAAGTATTATAATGCCGCCAACGGCATACTCCCAGTTGCCGGGAATGGTTGCCAGAAACTGATTGATTGCAGCCTGCGAAATAATGCTGAGGCTGCATAAAACTACAAGTACGGCAACAACTGCCATTAAAAATGTATATAATGTCAAAATTATTCTGTCAGGAATTCCCATTGATTTTCCCTCCCAATGAGTTTAATTATTATCAGACGCTTCCAGGCTCTGTTCAAGTTCCGTTTTATGGCGGCGCTGCACGCCCTGCACATGTACGTCAACAATTTTAACTTCGTATCCTGTCATGTCTTCAATGGCTTCGCGCACTTTTTCCTGAATTTCCAAAGCTATTTCCGGTATGCAGCCGCCGTATTCAATGTTTACATAAACTTCAACACTTACAACATGCCCTTCTACCGTAACGCGCACACCTTTTGAGACATTTTTATTGCCTAAAAATTCGCTCAAATCTCCGGCGAAACCGCCGTTCATGCCTGCCACGCCTTCAACTTCCTGGGCAGCAAGGCTTGCCACAATGCTCAGCACTTCATCAGCAATCTGCACGTCGCCTATTTCTTCCGGTGCTGCTCCGCCTGCGGCTTCTTCGTTAGCCTTTTCGTTGGCCTGCAAAATTTCCTTATCAGCCATGCCACATCCTCCAATGCTGCAAGACTTACTGTCTTTGCTTACAGTTTACTATCTTTTATATTATAACATACCTGTACGTTAAATACCACGCCGCAGGTTTTAAAACCTGCATAAAAATAAAATGGCACGGCCGCAAAGGGCAATGCCATAATAAAACTAAATGCTGTTTTTAACTGCTTCCGCCATGTTTTCCGGCTCAATAACTTCTTTATGAAGAACCGGCATATTTTCAAGCTGAAGCATTTTTTCCGGCACAGGCACGCCGGTAAGCTCGTGCAGTTTATGCAAAGCGTCAAAAGAATGTAATTCTTCGCCGCCGTTTTTAACCGCTTCGTAAACGCTGCCGCTGAATTTATACGGGCTTGCGGTTGAAACAACAACTGCATATCTGTCATCGCTTGTTACAAGACGGTATTTTTCGCATGCTCTCCAGGCAACGGCTGTATGCGGGTCAAGCAGATATTTGCTGTCGTTGTAAACACGTCTGATGGTTTCGGCAGTTTCCTGTTCGTCCACCCACGCACCAAAGAAAGCAGAAGTAATTTTTTTGTGTATTTTTTCGCCTACGTTGTATACGCCTTCGGTGTTAAGCTGCTGCATCCATTCCGTTACTTTTTCGGAATCTTCATCGGTTACGCTGTAAAGCAGGCGTTCCAGATTGCTGGAAACCAGTATATCCATAGACGGAGAAATGGTCTTTTTAAATTCACGGCGTTTGTCATAAATGCCGGTGTTGATGAAATCGGTAAGTACATTATTGCTGTTGGATGCGCAAATAAATTTGTGTACCGGCAACCCCATCATTTTGGCATAATAGCCTGCCAGAATATCGCCGAAATTGCCTGTCGGCACGGCAAAGTTAATTTCGTCACCGGCTTTAATGCGCCCTGCTGCCACTGCGTCGCTGTATGCGCTGAAATAATAAACAATCTGCGGTACAAGGCGGCCCCAGTTAATGGAGTTGGCAGAGCTTAAAGCGCAGCCCTGCGCGGCAATTTCTTCGTTTAAACCGGCATTGGCAAAAATTTGTTTTACGCCTGTCTGGGCGTCGTCAAAATTGCCTTTAACGGCAAATACATGCACATTTTTGCCGGCCTGCGTTACCATCTGCTGTTTCTGAATATCGCTTACGCCGCTTTCGGGGTAAAATACAATTATTTCCGTGCCGTCAACATCGGCAAAGCCTTCCAGTGCAGCCTTGCCGGTATCACCGGAAGTTGCGGTTAAAATAACAATTTTATGCTGCTCACCCGTTTTGGCAATTGCCTTGGTTAAAAGCAGCGGCAAAATCTGAAGCGCCATATCCTTAAAAGCAGAAGTAGGCCCATGCCACAATTCAAGCGCGTCTGTGTTGTCGTTAACCTGCACAACAGGTGCCGGGCAGCTGCCGAATTTAGCTGCGTCATAAGCTCTGGCAGCGGCATCTGCAAGTTCTTCTTCGGAATAATCCGTTAAGAACAGCGAAATAATTTTTACCGCACGCTCCTGATAGCTTAAATTATGCAAAGCAATAATATCTTCAAGCGGAACCGCTACAAATTTCTGAGGCACAAAAAGCCCGCCGTCATCTGCCATGCCGCGCGTTATGGCGTGGGCACTGCAAACAAGGTCGGTTTTGCCGCGTGTACTTAAAAATAACATAAAAGCCATCCTTTCATCTTTCCATGGAGTCATAATAGCATATTTATGTACTTTGGGCAAGTATTTACATGTTCAGGAATGAATAATGTTTACTACAACTGCACCTGTTGCCTTCACCAAATCGTCAGGGTTTAAAAAAATCTGCATACCGCGCAGCCCTGCGCTGATGGCAATTTTATCCCACAAAATGCAGGTTTCGTCAAGGTAAACCGGGTAATTCTTTTTAGCGCCAAGCGGAGAGCATCCGCCGCGGATATATCCTGTCAGCGGCAGCACCTCTTTTAAATGAACCATCTCTGCCCTTTTGTTGCCGCTTGCTTTGGCAAGAGCCTTTAAATCAAGTTCGCCGTTGCCGGGAATAACCGCAAAAACCGGGCCTGTCTTATCGCCGCGCACAACAAGGGTTTTAAAAACCTGTTCCGGCGGCAGCCCAACTTCCCGGGCAACGTGAACGGCATCAAGATGTTCTTCATCCACCGCGTATTCAATCAGAGTGTATTCTATTTTCTTTTCGTCCAAAATGCGTGCAGCATTGGTTTTTTTCTGCTTCGGCATTGCTTATCGCCTCCATTTGTATGGTATTACATGCCTTTATTTGTTATAATAACATCATAAACATATAAACGCAAACCGGAGAGATGCAAAGTGCTGATAAAATTTGCCTGCGCCCAGCCGGAAATTACCGCAGGGCGGCCAGACCTTAATACACAAAAAATTATAAATTTAATTAAAGAAGCTGCTTTAAACAAAGCAGATATTTTATTATTGCCGGAACTTGCCGTACCCGGCTATTTAATCGGCGATTTATGGGAACAGAAATCTTTTCTGGAGGACTGCGAAGCCTTTGGCGAAGAAATTATAAACGCTACTGCCAATTATGATATCTGCGTTATTTTCGGCAATATTGCCATTGACAGAAACAAAGTTAACGAGGACGGGCGCGTGCGCAAATACAACGCCGCTTTTGCTGCTTACCGCGGCAAAGCTCTTGGCAACGGCAAACTGCCTTATAACTGCATCATTAAGCACTCGCTGCCCAATTACCGCGAATTTGATGACAGCCGCTATTTTTACAGTCTTGCACAGCTGGCGGCAGAACTTGAAACCACGCCGCAGCAGCTTGCATATCCCGTTGAAGTAGAAATAAAAGGGCAAAAACTCAAGCTCGGCATCATGCTTTGTGAGGACGGCTGGACGGAAAACTATCATTTCAGCACACCTTCGGCACTTGCCGAAAACGGTTCGGATATTTTGTGCAACCTCTCCTGCTCTCCGTTTACCTTAAATAAAAACGCCAAACGTCACCGCTTGTTTTCCGCGCAGGCGCAAAAACTTGCGCTGCCTCTGGCTTACTGCAACAACACTGGTATTCAAAACAACGGCAAAAACATTTTTACTTATGACGGATGCAGCTGCGTTTACAATAACAACGGCAATTTAATTGCAGAAGCGGATGCGTTTAAAGAAAGCCTGCTGTACTTTTATTTTGATACTGCAGATAAAACAGTTAAGGCAGATTCGCAGCCCGTTGCTGCTGCCAAAGACGATACTGCTGATATTTATAAAGCCGTACGCTACGGTACGCAAAAATTTTTGCAGCAGCTTGGCATAACAAAAATGGTGGTTGGCCTTTCAGGCGGCATAGATTCTGCCGTTACGGCAGCGCTTTACACCGATATTTTAGGCCCGCAAAATGTGCTTTTGGTTAACATGCCCGGGCGTTACAATTCCGGCCTTACCAAAGATATGGCGCTTAAAACCGCACAGGCACTTAAAACAAACTATATGGTAGTGCCCATTACCGAAAGCGTTGACCATACATACAGCCAGCTTACGCAAATAAGCGCAGAAGCGTATTACAACAACAGCACCTTTAATTTAAGCGTTACCCCTTACGTTATGGAAAACATACAGGCCCGCGACCGCGGCGCACGTATTCTTGCAGGCGCGGCAGCAGCTTTTGGCGGCGCGTTTTCGTGCAACTCCAACAAAACGGAAATCACCATCGGCTACGCCACCTTTTACGGAGATATCTGCGGCGCAGTAGCCCCTATCGGCGATTTGTGGAAACATGATGTTTACGCCATAGGGCGTTACCTTAACGAACACGTATTTAAAAAATCCGTAATACCGGAAGAAATTTTTACCATGCGCCCCAGTGCGGAGCTTTCACCGGAGCAAACAGTCGGCAACGGCGGCGACCCGCTGGTTTACCCCTACCACGACAAACTGTTTGCCATGTTTGTTGAAAGCTGGCAAAAAACTTCACCAGCCGATATTTTACGCTGGTATGCCGAAGGAACATTGGCTGAACATTTAAACTGCCCGCCGGAAATTATAACTGCTACCTTTAAAACCACCGGTGAATTTATTGCCGACCTTGAACGCTGGTGGAAATTATTCTGCGGGCTTGCAGTTGCCAAACGCATTCAGGCGCCGCCTGTCATCAGCATTACGCGCCGCGCCTATGGCTACGACCACCGCGAAGCACAGCTTCCGGCATATTTTTCGCGCGAATACTACAAATTGAAAAAAGAACTTCTAAAAAAATAAGAGGGCTTCTGCCCTCTTTTTTATGCGCAAAAGGCTGCCTGCATTAACAGACAGCCTTAATTTTTTTATAACATTTTTCTTAATCAGTCCGGATATCTTTCCGGGAAAAATACACGCAGCACTTCTTCATCCTGCGTTTTGCCGATACATGTGCCAATCAGGAACAAAATCAGCGAAACGCCAATACCGATAACAATCTGGTGCAAATCAAAAACTTTAATCTGCATTGCCATACATACGCAGTAGCTTACCACGCCGCCCAGCATTGCCAGTATTGCGCCCATACGGTTGGCCTTAGGCCAGAACAGCCCAAACAGCAGCACCCAGAAAAACGCCGTTTCCAAACCGCCGAAGGCAAACATATTTATCTGCCAGATTACGCTTGGCGGGGCAATGGCCACAACATACACAATTAATCCAAGCACAACGGTTGCCAGCATACTGAGCCTTTTTATTTTATCGTTGCTTACTTCAACATTGCGTTTTTCCATTTCGCGCATGTACACATCTTTAATAATTGATGAAGAAGAAGACAGCAAAAGCGAAGAAACAGTCGATACCGTTGCCGCAATAGGTCCTATAATGGTAATGCCTGCCCAGAGCGGCCCCATGGTTTTTACAATCGTCAGCGGTGTAATGTTATCAACGCTGTTTCCGTATGCCGCCAAAGTATCTGTTAAAATACCTTTGGAAAGCACGCCAATCCAGGTTGCTACAAGCGTCATGGCGCCAATAGTAATAGTGCCTATCAGCATGGCGTTATGCAGCGCTTTTGTATTTTTATAGCTGATGCCGCGCACAACGGACTGCGGCAAAGCCAGCGTACAAATGCCAACCAGCAGCCACTGGCTGATATACAGCGACATCGGCATTTTGCCCTGCGAAAGCGGCTCCAGCATATCATGGTGATTGGTATTAATGTAATTCATAATATTATCGTAGCCGCCGCCTGCGCTGAGCATGGAACTGAACAAAATTCCCAGCCCTACAAGCATGGCAACAGCGCAAATGGCATCGGTAATGGCAACGCCCTTAAAACCGCCAACTGTTGTGTAAAAAACCACAATCAGCCCAAAAAGGCTGAGCCCGGTAAGATACGAAAACCCGGTAACGGCTTCAAACAATTTTGCCGCGCCTACAAACTGCGCAACCATTGTGCCGCAGAAAAACATTACAATAAACAGCGCCGACATGTTGGCAAGAAAATCAGACTGATAACGCCTGCGGATAACATCTATAACCGTAATGGCATTAATTTTACGCGAAATAAGCGCAATTTTTTTGCCGAAAACACCCAAAACCAAAAATACAACAACAACCTGCACAATGGCCATATAAAGCCAGCCGTAACCAACCAGCCACGCCATGCCCGGCCCGCCAACAAACGTGCTTACGGAGCTGTATGTTGCCACAGTTGTCATGGCAAGCACAAAACCGCCCAGGCTGTAGCCGCCGATAAAATAATCGCGCGCAAAATTTGTGCTGCGCTCTTTGCGCGAAGCATACTGAATGTAAAAACTTACGCCCAGCATGAACATTAAAAAGCAGAAAACAGGAAGAAGATTAACCCAGTTGCCCATATTATTTTTCCTCCCCGTCTTCCAAGTCAAAATCCTTAAAGACAAACCGAACCAGCACCCAGCAAACAAAAACCGCAAAAAGCCAGGTACCTATGCAGCCGCCGATAACCCAGATGGGTGTATGGAAAAATTCAACCGTTGAATTTTCCAGCCCGAAGCCTGCCGCATACCAAAACAAAATTACAAGTGCGAGTGCTATCCATGTAGCCTTGGCTTCACGGTTAGCCTGAACAAATTTTTCACTGCGTTTCATAATACGCTCCTTCTGGCGTCGCCACAGATGTTGCCGCGCCGTTTATTAGGCCTAAGCCTCTCCATATTGTACCATATTTTCAGAATAAACCAACACCTTAAAAATGAAAAGTTTTATGTTTTTATTATTTTTAAGTGTTATAATATAAAAGATGTTATATCACACGGAGGTAAAATATGATTAACGAAGAACGTCTTTTAAATGAATTTATTGAACTTGTCAGCGTTCCCTGCCCCAGCCTTGATGAAAAAGCGGAAGCTGATTTAATTGTAAAAAAACTGGCGGAACTCGGCATTAAAGCCGAAATTGACGACGCAGGCAAAAAAGCAGGCGCCACTACCGGCAACGTATGGGCATTTATTCCTTCAAACCTGGATTACAAAGTTCCCGGCCTGATGTTTGAAGCACATATGGATTCCGTTGCCCCTACCACCGGCACCAAAGTTGTGCGCAAAGACGGCGTGCTGTATTCCGACGGCACAACCACACTCGGCGGCGATGATAAAGTAGGCATTGCCGCAAGCCTCGAAGCAGTAAAAGTAATCCTCGAAAACAAACTGCCCCACGGCGATATTCAGCTGTGCTTCACTATCGGCGAAGAAATCGGCAGCATCGGCGTAAGATATATGGATCCTTCATGGATTAAGGCCGATATCGGTTACTGCCTTGATGAAGGTTTTGAACCCGGCCTTGTAAACAACGCCGCACCGCGCGCCGTAAAACTGTTTGTAAAAGTTATCGGCAAAGCTGCCCATGCAGGCGTAGAACCCGAAAAAGGCATTAACGCCATTATGCTGGCCGCAAAAGCCTTAACCGCCCTGCCCGCTTACGGACGTTTGGACGAAGAAACCACGCTCAGCGTTGGTAAAATTGAAGGCGGCCTTGCCAGCAACATTGTTGCGCCGAGCGCCGAATTTGTTATTGATATGCGCTGCCTGAACCCGGAAAAACTTGACGTTTTAATTAACGATACCAAAAAAACTCTTACCGAAGCTGTTGAAGCAGGCGGCGGACAAATTGAAATTAATGTTGAAGAAGGTTCTCCCGCAATGCGCATCAGCGAAGATGACCTCGGCGTTGTATTTGTAAAGGAAGCAACCAAAAAACTCGGCCTGCCGTTTAAACTGTTCAGCAGCGGCGGCTGCACCGACGGCAACTACCTGTGCGGCATGGGCCTGCCCTGTGTTGCGCTTTCCACCGGTATGGATAAAATCCACTCTACCGAAGAATGCTTAAAAGAAAAAGACCTTTACAACCTTGCGCGCCTCGTTTTGGAAATCATCAGCGCAGCAGCTAAAAAACAATAATTAATTTCTAAAAACTCAAACAAAAAATGGCAGCATACTCAAAAAGTATGTTGCCATTTTAATTTTTAAATTGTAATTTTTCCCATATCTAACAGCCATAGAAGTCTGTTAGAAGGTCCGGAAGGTTTATTGCGCCCGGCTTCCCACGCTTCTACTGTTTTTGTAGAAACACCGATATATTTGGCGAACAGTTTCTGCGTTAAACCGATTTTTTCTCTAATATTTTTTACCTGAGCAGATGTATAAACACCGGCAGGTTCTATTTCTATACTTCTGACATTTCTTGGTAATTTTTTTGTTTTGGTATCATTTATAGCTTCATCTAAAGCTCCGCTTAAAATTGCAAATGCTTCACTCATTATAATTCACCCCTTATAAATTATCCTCCAATATATCAATTTGATGTTTTAATTTTAGCCGTTCTTCCATTGATAAATTTTCTATTTCATTTTTAGCAAATACAGCCAATAAAAATATGGTTTCTTTAATTTCAAAATCTACGTAACATACTCTGGTACTGCCGCTTTTGCCCCTGCCTTCAAAAGCAAAACGCATTTTTCGCAATCGCCCTGTTCCTCTGATAACATTTCCTACTTTTGGATTTTGTAAAAGTTCGTTTTCAAGCCTTCTTAAATCACTGTCATTAAAGCCTAATTCTTTCCATGATTTTGTAAATGCACTTGTCTGAATAAAAGTTCGTTTAATTATCAAAAATTTTCACCTTCCAGTTTTATTATACCCTATTCAATAGTAGTTAATCAAGAAATTTAGCATAAAAACAGCCTTTTACCTATTTTTATAAGTAAAAGGCTGTTTTGTCATTTTATTTATTTTTTAAAAGCTGTTTTATTTAACTGCTTCGGCGCAGCGTGCGCACAGGGTCGGGTGTTCTGCGTCCTGGCCAACGGTGTCGCTGTAAATCCAGCAGCGTTCGCATTTATGGCCTTCGGCAGCTTTAACGGCAACTTTCAAATCTTCGCGTGTTGTTGCCTCGCCTGCTTCACTAACGCCTTCATGCAGTTCTGCCTGAGATACGATTAAGAGTGCAGGCAAATCTTTTTCTACGGATTTGAGCACTGCAAGCGCTTCGCCTTCGGCATAAAGTTCAACTTTGGCATCAAGGGAATGGCCAATGGTTTTGGCTTTGCGTGCAACTTCCAGAACTCTGGTAATTTCACTGCGGATGCCGATGAAGTCTTCCCATTTCTTTTCCAGAGCCGGGTCGATGTATTCTTCTTTAACTTCCGGCCAGGGCATCATCAATACGGATTCCGGCATATCGGAGGTTTTCTTCATGAACTGCCATACTTCTTCCATGGTAAAGCTCAGTACCGGAGCCAACATTACAACCAAATCAACCATAATTTCATACATGGCAGTCTGGGCGCTGCGGCGTTCAATGCTGTCTGCTTTGTAAGCGTACAGTCTGTCTTTCAAAATATCCAGATAGTAGCTGCTCATTTCTACGGTGCAGAAGTTATGAATTGCATGGTACAGCACATGGAAATCGTAATCTTCGTAAGCCTGCTGCACTTCTTTTTTCAGCAGCTGCATGTGCATAAGTGCCCAGCGGTCAAGCTCCTGCATCTGTTCAAACGGCACTTTGTCTTTTTCGTAGTCAAAGTCGTTGGTGTTGCCCAAAATGTAACGGATGGTGTTGCGGATTTTGCGGTATACTTCGGAAAGCTGTTTCAAAATATCTTTGGAGATACGGATATCAGCTTTATAATCGCTGGAAGCAGCCCACAGGCGGATAATATCTGCACCGTATTGTTTGATAACGTCCTGCGGAGCAACGGTGTTGCCTACGGATTTGGACATTTTGCGTCCTTCGCCGTCAACAACATAGCCGTGGGTTAAAACGGATTTATAAGGAGCGTGGCCGGTGGTGGCAACGCTTGTTAAAAGCGAGGACTGGAACCAGCCGCGATGCTGGTCGCTGCCTTCAAGGTACATATCAACAGGCCATGCCAGTTCCGGGCGTACTTTGGCAACAGCTGCATGAGAAGAACCGCTGTCGAACCAAACGTCCATAATGTCGCTTTCTTTGGTAAAGTGTTTGCCGCCGCAGTGCGGGCAGGTTGTGCCTTCCGGCAGAATTTCTTCTGCTTCGTGTTTCCACCATGCGTCGGAGCCTTCTTTTTGGAACAAATCGGCAACGGCGTTAATGGTTTCGTCGGTAATCATCGGTTTGCCGCATTCTTCGCAGTAGAACGCCGGAATAGGTACGCCCCATACGCGCTGACGCGAAATGCACCAGTCGTTGCGGTCGGCAACCATGTTATGGATACGGCTTTCGCCCCAGGACGGAATCCATTTAACTTCGTTGGCAATGGCAGCAAGTGCGTCATCGCGGAAACCATCGATAGATGCGAACCACTGCTCGGTTGCGCGGTAAATAATCGGGTTTTTGCAGCGCCAGCAGTGTGCGTACTGATGGCGGATGTTTTCTTTGCCGAACAGCATGCCGAGTTCAGCAAGGTATTTTAAGATAGGAATGTTGGCATCAAATACAAACATGCCTTCAAACTGTTTTGCTTCTTTGGTAAATTTACCGGATTTATCTACCGGGCAGATAATCGGCAGATGATATTTAATACCGGTTTCAAAGTCGACATCGCCGTGGCCGGGAGCGGTATGTACGCAGCCGGTACCGGCATCAAGCGTTACATAGTCGGCAAGTACAACGATGGATTTGCGTTCAATGGTGTCGAACGGATGGCGGCATTCGGCAAATTCCATATCTTTGCCTTTGCAGGTGCCAAGCACGTTGCTCAAATCTTTCTTGCATACTTTGCCAACCTGTTCCAAAAGTTCTTTGGCAAGGAACAGAACTTCGCCTTCACATTCAACCCAGGCATATTCAATATCAGGATGCAGGGCAACGGCAACGTTGGCAGGCATGGTCCACGGAGTGGTTGTCCAGATTACCATATAGGCCGGTTTGCCTTTTGCTGCTTCAGGCATCATGCCGTTATCTTTTACAATCGGCATTTTTACGTAAATAGCAGGAGTTTTCTGTTCAGCGTATTCAATTTCTGCTTCTGCCAGAGCGGTTTCGCAGTGCGGGCACCAGTAAACGGATTTCTGGCCTTTATAGATATAGCCTTTTTTAGCCATTTCGCCGAATACATGAATCTGTACGGCTTCGTAATCAGGAACAAGGGTTACATAGGGATGATCCCAGTCGCCCAAAACGCCAAGGCGTTTAAAATCGTTGCGCTGAATGTCAATCCACTGCAAAGCGTAGTTTTTGCATTCGTTGCGCAGCACCAGCGGGTCAAGCTCGTTGCGGTTCAGGCCAAGGTTTTTAATGGCAGCATGTTCAATCGGCATGCCGTGGGTATCCCAGCCGGGAACGTACGGAGTATCATAACCCTGGGTATATTTATATTTCATGATGATGTCTTTTAAAATTTTATTAAGAGCAGTGCCCATGTGAATTTGTCCGTTGGCATACGGAGGGCCGTCATGCAGAACAAATTTTTTATGGCCTGCGTGCAGTTTTTGTTTCTTTTCGTAAATGTTGTTGTCATACCAGTATTTTAAAATTTCCGGTTCACGTTCCGGCAGTCCGGCACGCATAGGAAACTCTGTTTCCGGTAAGTTAAGCGTTTTGCTGTAATCCAATTTTTTACACCTCCAAAAAAATAAAGCCTCATCCCAAAGGGACGAGACTGTATAACCCGTGGTACCACCCTAATGACGCAGAATTTACGCGCCACTCTCAACGCTGTTAACGTGCGTTACTCCGTCCGTACTTACTGCTGTTTCTGTACGGAAGCTCCAAAGTGATTTTCACCGGCCTTCTGTCCTGTTCCGGCTTGCACTGTCCCGGAATCGCTGCGCTGCTTCGTGCCGGCTACTGTCTTTATCATAGCCTGTAAGAATATTTAAAAACACAATCATTATACAACACCGGCGAAAAACCGTCAATGTTTTTTGTAATACTTATACGAAAAAATTCCGTATCCTTCACCTTTATGTAAATGCGATGTATCATTTAACAAAAAGATGCTGTGTTCCAGCCATTTGTTAATGCCAAGTACTGTTACGCTGCCCGGCAGGATATCGACGGAAAAGTTATATTTGTTTACTTCTTCGATATCAAAGCCAAGCCAGTAAAAAATAATGTTTTGAATAGTGCCCTTGTGCGCAACGATAATCAGGTTTTCTTTTTCCATATCAGCACAGGCTTTAATGCCTTCAACGCAGCGGTCATAAAATTCCTTGCGCGTTTCTCCGCCCGGATAGTTGCGGTGGTGCAGCTCTTTAAGCGTCGCTGCCGGACGGTAAATTGCCTTGGCTTCGCTTTCTGTCATTCCGGCGGCAAGGCCGTTGTTTTTTTCGCGCAGAAACGCGTGCTTTTCAACTTTACCTTCCATATGCAGGCGTGCGGCAATAATGGCAGCGCTTTCGGCAGCGCGTTTTAAATCGCTCGCCAAAATGCGGAATTTTTCACTGCGCCCTTTAAAATCCAGTGCCAGTTTTTCTGCAAGTGCTTCCAGCTGCCTGCGCCCGGCTTCGGTAAGGTCAGAATCAGTCCAGCCGCCTGTTAAATGCTGAGTATGATGTGTTGCTTCTCCGTGCCTCACAAGGATTATCATAATCGTTCCGCCTATTCTTCAGTATTTTTATCGAAGCTCTTTAAAAGTTCAAGCTGCGATTCCAGCAAATTTATCATGTGCTGGCGGTGTACATTGGCTTTTTTTACCTGGTCATCAAAACTGTTTTTGGCAAGCGCTGCTTTGTTTTCAGCATCAAACATCAGCTTGCGTGCCCTTGCGTCAGCGTCGCTTACTGTTTTTTCTGCCTGCATGCGTGCTTTGCCAAGGGTTTCAACGGCGTCTTCCCTTGCTTTATCAATAATATTTTTGCAGGATTCTTCCGATTTTACCTTTAATTTTGCCACTTCAACTTCGGCGGCAATGCGCATTTTGTTAACAAACTGCTGCGTGTCTGCTTTCAGCTTATTCATTTCGGCTTCGGTATTGTTGCGCAGTTTATCCGCTTCGGCATTGGCTTCGTTGCGTACTTTTTCGGCATAGCTGTCAGCTTCGGCCTTAGCCTGCGCTGCGGCAGTACCGGCTTCATTAAGCAGGCGGTCAGCCTCGTTTTTGGCATCTGTTTTCATGCCTTCGCATTTGGCGGTGGTTTCGTCAAGCAAAACCTGTGCTTTCTTTTCGCTAGTTTTTTTAACTTCGTCCGCCGTTTCCTGCGCCACAACCAAAGTGTTCTGCATGGTTGCTTCCATTTGCTGGTAATATTCCAGCTTGGCGCTGACGCGTTCAACGGTTTCTTTCAGTTCGATATTATCCTGATACAGACGCTCAAAATCTTTTACAACCTGCGCAAAAAACTTGTCTACTTCTTCGGTTTCATAACCGCGGAAGCCTTTGGTAAAGGTTTTATTTTTTAAATCGAGAGGTGTAAACATCTGCCTCTTTCCTCCAACATTAAATATAGCGTTTTAAAGTAATGCTCATGCGTCCCTTTTTGGTAGTGCCGCGTATTTCGGCAACTTCTACACGCCCGCGGCTGCGGAAGGATATTACATCGCCTTCGTTTACGCTTTGCGATGGCTTTTTGGCTTCCTTCCAGTTTACACGTACATTAAGGCTTTTTATTTCATCGGCCATGCGCGAGCGGGAAACACCATAACCTGCGGCGGCAACGGCGTCAAGCCTTAAATCAGCCACTGTGGCACTGATGATTTTTACTTTTTCTTCACGCTGGGCAAGGTTTTCGCGCGGTATTTCGGTTATGGTAACCGGCGCGCTGCCAATCTGCGTAAGGTTGCTTTCGATGTAATTGGCAAAACTTTTATCGGCAACAAAATGCGCCCCTTCCGGCGTAATAACAATGTCGCCCAAAATTTCACGCTTGCAGCCCATGCCCATAAACGCACCCAGAACATCACGGTGCCCGATGGTGTAAAAACGTTTGTCCCATTTAACTTCAAAGAAGCTGATGCCGTAATCGGGTGCACCCATAAAGTTTTCGTCTATAAATGCCGCTTTTACTCTTTCGGCATTGTTAAAACCGCCGTCAGCTTCAATTTTTATGTTTTCATAGTTAGCGGCAACAATTTCCGCTACATTATAGCTGTGCGGGTCTAAAAAATCCGTTATGCGGAACTTTTTGCTTTTTCTTGCCCCTTCGGCAAGGTCAAGCAGTTTTGCCGCCAGTTCTTCATCGCCGCCAGCTTTAAAATAACGCAGTATTTTTTCTCTGTCTGCCATTATTTGCCCTGCAGTTCCCTGCTGCGCTGCATTGCTGCCAGTACAGCGTCGTAAATAGCTGCTCTTACGCCACGGTTTTCAAGCGCATGAATACCGGCAATGGTTGTGCCGCCGGGAGATGTTACCTGGTCACGCAAAACAGCCGGGTGCAGCCCGGTATCCAATACCATTTTGCCGCTGCCGGCAAAAGTCTGCGCCGCCAGTTTTATCGCCATGGCGCGCGGCAGGCCTGCGTTTACACCTGCGTCAGCCAGAGCGTCAATCATCATAAATACATATCCCGGCCCGCAGCCGCTTACTGCCGCAATAGCTTCTATGGCGCTTTCGGCAATAATTTCAATTTCGCCGCAGCTGCCAAAAACAGCTTTGGCAACGTCAAGCATTTCTTCGCTTACGTTTTCGTCAGGAGCAATGGCCGTCATGCCGCAGCCAACAGCCAAAGGGGTGTTTGGCATAACGCGGATAACAGCATGCCCTGGAACAAGTTTATGCAGCTTGTCAAGGTTAACGCTGCCCATAATGGAAAGCACCGTTGTATTTTGCGGAATTGCATCAGCAACTTCTTTAGTTATGGCCGCATCAGCCACCTGCGGTTTTACGGCAAGAATTACAAAGCCTGCTGATTTAACCGCTTCCGCGTTGCAGCCGGTGGTATTAACTTTATAAGTTTTTTCAAGGTATTCGCGGCGCCCTGCCGAAGGGTCGCTGATTATTATCATTTCAGGCTCCGCAATTTCCTTATGCAGCATGCCTTTTAAAATGACTTCTGCCATCATGCCGCCGCCAATAAAAGCTATACGCCCTGTTTTATCAGTTATTTTTTCCAAGGCTGTCCCCCTCTTTCGTCATAAATATTATCATCTGCATTAATATCAACGTTTTTAGGCGCGCATACCAAAATATTATGGCCAATTTTTTTCATGCTGCCGCCCAAAGCATAAACAACGCCGCTGATAAAGTCGGTCATTCTTTTCATAACAACTTTATCGGTAGCTTCAAAATTAACAACTACCGGCTGGCTGCCGTTAAGGTAATCGGCAATTTTCTGCGAATCGTCAAACGATACCGGCTCCAGCACAATTACTTTAACCTGCTTTTGCGCCATTGGTATGGAAATGGTTTTTGACGCGGGCATAGCAGTTGTTTTGCTTTTGAAAAACGATTTGCGCTCAGGTTCCGGTTCTGCCGGAGCAGCCGGTACTTCTCTTACCGGCGCTGCGCTTTTGCGTGAAAACAGGCTTTTTTTAGCCGGTTTTTCTTCCGGTTGTTCACTTGGGGTTTCTTCAATTATTTCATCGTCTTCTTCATACAATCCGAGAGCTTCCGAAATACGGTCCAATAATTTCATAAAATTATCACCTCAGGTTAAAATTTTAAACTGTAATCACGCTGCCCAAAAAGCGCCGTGCCTATGCGCACCATATTTGCGCCTTCTTCAATAGCAGTTTCGTAATCATGCGTCATGCCCATGGAAAGAATATCTATATCCGGGCGCTGCTGTTTCAGTTTGCAGTAAAGCTTGTAGCCTTCCGCAAACACCCAGCGTATATCTTCGGAATTTTCCGCAGCAGGCGCTATAACCATCAGCCCGCGCACATGCAGGTTTTTAAAATTGTCAAGTTCGGGCACAACCGCTTCATAATCTTCCGGGCTGAACCCTGTTTTTTGTTCTTCGCGCGCAATGTTAACCTGCAAAAGTATTTCCTGAACTTTGCCCGCTTTGGCGGCTTCTTTATCGACAGCCTGCATTAAATGTACGCTGTCCGCCGATTCAATCATATCAAAAATGGCAACTGCCTGTTTGGCCTTATTGGTTTGCAGATGCCCTATTAAATGCCACCTGCCGCTGCCTTTGCCGACAATTTCACGTTTGGCTTTAGCTTCCTGCACACGGTTTTCACCGATTACCGGAACGCCAAGGTTAAAAGCGTCGGTAATTACCTCAGCCGGGTGATTTTTGGTTACTGCAACCAGAGTAACTTTATTGCCTGTAATTTTTTCTTCTGTGCGCCTTGCAAGCGCAGCATCTATTTTGGCTTGTACATTAATTAAATTTTCCTGTAACAATATAAAGACCCCCTAAAGGTTTTATATTCGCCGTTAATATAATTTATCCTTTTACTTTTTCCAAATAGTTACGCCCATACGCCCTGTTTTGCCGTTTTCTGCGCGGTACGAAAAAAACAGCTCTTTATTGCACTGCGTGCAGACACCGGCATTATAAATATTTTGCGGCAGTAAACCGGCATCTAAAAGTGCAAGGCGATTCCATGACTGTAAATCTGCCATGTATCTGCCGTTTTCTTTTGCCGTAAAACATCCGGTATATTTTTTCCCGGCTTCATAAACTTTATCGTCAACTTCATAGCAGCATTGCCCAATGCCGGGGCCAATGCCTGCCAGAATATTTTCCGGTTTTGCTCCGAATGCTTCCTGCATTTTTGTTACGGTGCTTGCGGCAATACCGGCAACGGTTCCGCGCCAGCCTGCGTGTGCCAGCCCTATGCTGCCGCTGACAGGGTCAGCAAAAATAACCGGAACGCAGTCTGCAAAAAACAGCATCAGCGGCAGCTGCGGAAGGTTTGTTACCAGCGCGTCGGTATTTTTTACGGCATCACTGTATGCTTCAGCGCCTTTACCTGCCAAGGCTTCATCAACAACGGCAACATTGCTGCCGTGCACCTGTTCGCAGCAGGTAAATTTACCGGCATCAAGGCCGAGCGCCGCGGCATAGGCACGCCTGTTTTTTAAAATAAGCCCGGCTTCATCGCCAACATGAAGGGCAAGGTTTAACCCGCCAGATATTAGTGCGCTTTCGCCGTGCAGGCGGCAGCTGAACGCATTGCCGAAGCCCAGTGCGTCAAATGCAGCAAAGCTGCCATACCAGATATTTTTATTATTTTGCAAAACGAATCCGTTCATTTTACTCCTCACAAACTCCGCAGCGTTTGCAGCCGTCAAAGCACATTGGCGTAAAGCGCTGCGCTTTGGCATTTTCCCATTCTTTTATCAAATAGGCTTCTTTAAAGCCCATATCCAAATGCTTCCACGGCAGCGGGCAGCCGGGTTCATATTCTGCTTCGGCAAGCTTTTCAATATCAAGCCCGCTGTTTTTAAGCGCCTGTTTTAAGGGTATGCCTTCCGTAAAGGCCTGCAGTAAAAACTGCCCTGTTTTTCTGTTTCCGCGCGCCAGTGCAGCCTGCAAAACAGTTTCTTTTAAAGATTCCGTTAAAAGTTTTATATGCTTTTCTTTTTTAAAAGCTGTTTCCAGCATTTTAAAACGCTTTTTCAAAATTTTGGTATTGCACAGCGGAGACCATTGGAACGGCGTAAACGGCTTGGGCACAAATGCGTTTACGGAAATAATTAAATCGCCTTTGTTGCCTGCTTCATCCATTTTTTTACGGATACGGCGCACCATTTCCGTCATTTCGTCAATATCGGCATCTTCTTCCTGCGGCAGCCCAATCATGTAATACAGCTTTACGTTTTTCATGCCGCTGGCTGCGGCAAGCGTAACTGCCTTGTAAATGTCTTCTTCGGTAATGCCCTTATTAATAATATTGCGCATTTTTTCGCTGCCTGCTTCCGGCGCAACGGTCATGGTCTGCTGGCCGCTCTGCGCAAGGGCGTCTGCAAGCAGGCTGTCCAAAGTATCTGCACGCAGCGAGGCCACCGTAAACGGCACCTTATTTTGAATAAGCGCCGAAGTTAATTCGTGTATCTGCGGATAATCGGAAACCGCAGCTCCCATTAAACCAACCTTTTCCGATACGGCAGGCCTGTTTAAAATTTTATCTAAAAGCAAGTCATAATTTCTTGCGCGTGGCTTGCGGAAACAGTACCCTGCCATGCAGAAACGGCAATGACGCCCGCAGCCTCTGGCAACTTCGGCAATAAACATATTCTGAAATTCCGTTTCGGAAGTTAAAATTGCTGAAGTATTGGGATATTTGTCCAAGTCGCGCACCCAGCGTCGTTTAACAATTGCAGGCACACGGCTGTCATGCTCCATGCCGGTAAAATTGCCGTCAACGTCATATTGCGGCGTATAAAAGCGCGGCACATACAAGCCTTCAACCTGCGCCAGATTAAGCAGCAGTTCTTCTTTGCCAAAGCCCTGTCCCCTGCCTTTATAAACAGCATCAAGCAAATCGTTAATTACTTCTTCGCCTTCACCTATAACAAAAACATCGGCAACTTCTGCCAAAGGTTCAGGATTAAAGGTTGCACACGGCCCGCCGATAACAATCAGCGGTTCTTTTTCGTTACGTTCAGCCGCACGCAATTTTATGTTGCTCATTTGCAGCATGGCAAGCAAATTTGCATAGTCCATTTCAAAAGACATCATTACGCCGATAATTTCAAAATCAGCAAGCTGCCGCTGAGTTTCCATACTCATTAACGGCGTTTTGGTTCTTTTGTATTCGGCCAGCGTTTTGCCGTCCGGCAGAAAAAAGCGTTCACAGGCCGTATCGCCGCGGCCGTTGATGATCTGATACAAAATGTGCATGCCTAAATTAGACATACCTACCTTATAACTGTTAGGGTACAAAAAAGCAAAGGCGCGCCTTGCCCCCGGTGCAAAGCACTGCGCGCCTGTTTCTTTTGCCAGTATTTCCTGAATTTTATTTTTTAATTCCCAAGTCAAAAGCAAAACCTCTTATTTTATAGCTTTTTCAATAGCATTAATTACTGTTTTTAAAACTTTAATTCTTGCATAATATTTGGAGTTGGCTTCAACTACCGTCCACGGTGCGTAATCCGTACTGGTGCGTATCAGCATTTCGTTAACAGCCGCTTCATAAGCAGGCCACTTTTCACGGTTGCGCCAGTCTTCTTCGGTAATTTTCCACTCTTTGTCAGGGTCGTTTTCGCGCTCTTTAAAGCGTTTATACTGTTCGTCCTGGTCAATATGCAGCCAGAATTTACACAAAATAATACCGTGTTCAGCCCATTGCGCTTCGGTTTCGTTAATTTCGCCATAAGCACGCTGCCATTCAGCATCCGTTGCAAAATGCTCAATGCGTTCAACCATTACACGCCCATACCAGGTTCTGTCAAAAATGGCAATTTCACCGGCGCGCGGCATTTTAATCCAAAAACGCCACATGTAGTGGAATTGTTTTTCAACCTGGTTCGGCGCCGCAACCGGGTTTACAGCATAACCAAGCGGGTCAAGCGCTCTTGCAAGGCGCTTGATGGCGCCGCCTTTGCCGCCTGCATCCCAGCCTTCAAACGCTACAATCAGCGAGCGCTGCGATTCGTATAAATCAAGCTGCAATGATTTTAATTTTTCCCTGCATTTATCAAGCTGAACTTTATATTCTTCTTTGGTAAGAGATTTTGAAAGGTCTACCTTATCAAGAACATTATATAAAGCTACATGGCGCGGCGGCAGCACAATGCTGCGGCTTTGGGATTTTATTTCTGCCGCTGCCAGTGCGCTTTGCAGTGATTTTACCATGCTTTCTATAATTTGAATGGTTGCAAAGCGTTCGTCATCACCAGCAATTAAATGCCACGGAGCATTTTCAGTATCAGTTTCGGCAAACATCTGCTCATAAGCATTAATAAAGTTATCGTAGTCTTCATCGTTATGCTCCTGAACATCAAGTTTTTTCCAGTTTTTGCCGTACACTTTATTCAGCTTTTCCATGTTTTCCTTTTGCTGCTTTTTGGAAACATGCACAAAGTATTTCAAAAGCACATAGCCGTCATCGGTAAGCTGCTTTTCAAACGCACGGATGTGTGAATAGGAAGTATTGAGCAAATGCCCTACCTGGCTTTTATCCGAAACATTATGTTCATTTTTTAAAAAGTACCAGCTGCGGTGGTATACTGCAATATTGCCGTAGCTCGGAAGCTGCTTCCAAAAAGATGTAAAAAACGGCTGCCTGCGCTGTTCGTCAGTCATTTTAGACGCGGAAAATACCCTGAAACCGCGGGAGTCCATTTTCTGCATCATTTCATTGATAATATCTGTGCGCATGGCTCCGCGCCAGCCTTCAACCAGCACTATTACAGGCACTTTTGCCGCGCGGCATTCCCTTTGCAGTTTACCGAGCAAATCGCCGTAATAATCCATTTTTTTATCATACTCTTTTTTATCCAGCTTTTGTTTTAAATCGAGTTTCTCAAGCATATTTACGCCTCTGTTCACTTTGATATTTTAATACGGCTCTTTATAAGGCCTTAATGCGCGCGGCTTGTCGAGTATTTCTGCCATTATAATACCTTCACGCAGCAGCCTCCGGCGGTTCATTTTGCCGTTAAAGAGCGCAGCTTTTTTCTGCGTGCGCGGCATGGCAAACACGGGTGCAGCAGGCCGTTTTTTTAATGACGGCGGCGTTATAAATGCCGGTTCATTATACACTTTATAAGTTGGCTGCACCTTCGGCTGTTCAAAAACTTTTCCGCGCTGTTTTGCTTCCCGGTCTTCCGGAAACTCTACATACCAGGGCTTTTTACTTTCCCTGCCGGATGCGGGAGCTTCTTCTTTATATACAGTTTTATCCGTACTTTCTTTTTGGCTTTGCTGCGTGCCTGTAACGTCATAAGTTTCGCGTTTTTCCCGGCTGCTGTCCATATCCGGCAGCGGCGGGAAATGCCCCGTTCTGTTACGGCGTTTTTTGCGGTTCGATTTATCAATTACAACGGTAATCACAAAAATCAGCAGCGGCAAAAAGCCCATAAAGTTTTCAAAGTCCATAGTAATCCCTCATTTATTTTTGAACGGGATTTTTATCTACTTCAACATCCTGTTCATTGCCGGCAATCATTTTGCGCATATCGGTATCTGCAATAATGTTGTTCATACGGTAATAATCCATAACGCCAAGGCGTCCTTTTTCCAGTGCTTCCGCAAGGGCGGCAGGTACTTTGGCTTCCGCTTCAACAACCTTGGCCTGCATTTCCTGCGTATAGGCTTTCATTTCCTGTTCTTTGGCCACAGCCATGGCACGGCGTTCTTCCGCGCGGGCCTGGGCAATGCGTTTATCAGCTTCCGCCTGGTCGGTCTGCAATGCCGCACCAATGTTGCGCCCTACGTCAACGTCGGCAATATCAATCGAAAGAATTTCAAAAGCAGTACCGGCATCAAGGCCTTTGGCAAGAACGGTACGCGAAATATAATCCGGGTTTTCCAAAACATCAGTATGGCTTGCGGCAGAACCTACATTGGTCACAATGCCTTCGCCTACACGGGCAATAATTGTTGCTTCACCGGCACCGCCTACCAGCCTGTCGATATTGGCACGCACGGTAACGCGGGCTTTAACTTTCAGTTCAATGCCGTTTTTGGCTACGGCAGAAACAACCGGGGTTTCAATTACTTCCGGGTTAACGCTCATCTGAACCGCTTCAAGCACATTGCGCCCTGCAAGGTCGATTGCGCAGGAACGTTCAAAAGTAAGAGGAATCTGCGCACGGTGCGCTGCAATTAAAGCATCAATAACGCGGTCTACGTTGCCGCCTGCTAAATAATGCGCTTCAAGCTGATTTACGTTAACATTCATGCCCGCTTTATTGGCCTTAATTAACGGCAGAACAATCTGCGAAGCCGGTACGCGGCGCAGGCGCATGCCTATCAAATTAAAAATTCCTACGTTAACTCCGGCGGCAATGGCCGAAATCCATAATCCCAGCGGCACAAAATTAAAGAATAAAGCTATAACGGCGATAATTATAATTACGGATATTAAACCGCCGCTGAATAAAAAACTTAACAAAAAATCTGCCATTTACAACACTCCCCTACTCATATTTTTTAACAAGCAGCTTGCTGCCTTCAATCTTTACAACTTCAATTTCCGAATCTTTGTCTATGTAATCGCCGAAGCTGACAACGTCCACGCGTTCACCGTCAATTAAAGCGGTTCCCGCAGGGCGCAGCGGCGCAATTACTTTACCTTTTTTGCCTAAATAACCGGAATAATCTGCCGCGCCGGTATAACCTTCGCTGTTTTTCTGCTTCTCGCGCAGCACAAAAGGATTCCAGCTTGACGATGACGGTATAAACCAGAACAGCAGCGCACAAATCGCCGCAAGCACGGCAACAGTGCCGCCAACAATGCAAAACGCATCCCATCCGCCGCCAAGGAAGAAAAAGAACCCTGCTGTCAGCGATAATAAGCCGATTGCGCCAAGTATGCCTCCGGGCACAATAATCTCCAACCCGATTAAAACTACCCCGGCCACAAGCAGAACCGTATCAAGCGACATCCAATCACCTCCGCAAAGTATATATTATTATTATAACATACAACAAAAGCATACAGCAAAATTAAGCGTTTAAAAGTACAAAATTTATAAATTAAAATTTATTCTTTCTGAAATTACAATTCAGGAAAAGCGTTATTTAATATGGCGCTGCACACCTTTTCCTCCCACAAATACATGCCGCTGTAAGCACCGGCGTTTGCACTTTCCGGCCCTGCCATGCCGTTCATAATATAAATAAACCCGTTTTTATGTTCCCGTTCTATAAACATGCCTGCCAGTAAACCGTAGGCTTCGGCAAAATGCCCGGACATTTCTATATCCCTGTCTGGCAGAAAACGGTCTTTATCAATGTTTTTTATATTCTGAATACCAAGCCCGAAACAGTTCATTAACCCGCCGTAAGTATCGCCGTTGGTTTTAGCTTCGTTTAAAGTCCAGTAAGGCTTAAACATTTCATCAATGCTTTTTTCAGTTAAAATGCGTTTTCCGTTATATTTGCCGTTATCAATAAGCATCTGCATCCACTTTTCCAGCCCGGCAAGGCTTATCCGCAAGCCGCCGTGCGGAAAAAATATTGTGGCATTGGTTCCTGTTATGTATTCATCGTAATTATATATGTTGTACAGATTATTGCCGTATATTTTTAACGTGGAATAATCGTCAACCTGCGCAATCCACGGGCCGTCAGTATTCCAGACGCCGTATTCCTGCTTCTGATAAATCAGCCCAAAATCATTCAGCGCAGCTTCGTTAAAATCGGTTATGTTAAAGCTGGCATCAATTCCCATAGGGTCAAAAATTGCCTGCTTCATATATTTATCAAACCGCGTCTGGGTAACTTTTTCTATAATGGTTCCTAAAATTCCGTAATTTAAATTTGTATAGCAGAAAAATTCGCCCGGTGCTTCACCATAGGGCGCATAATGCGCCCCGCCTTCATAAAATATCCCGTCCGGGCGGAATAACTCCTGCAAGCTGTATTTTGAAGGTATTGTATAAACTTCACCGTCGCGCAGCGAAGAAGTATGGCTTAACAGCATTTTAGAAGTTATCGGCGTATCAGGATAGTTTGGGTTACGCAGCGTAAAGCCAAGGTAACGGCTTATATCTGCGTCCAAATCAATTTTACCCTGCTCAGCAAGCTGCATATATGCCGCCGCAACAAAAACTTTGGAAAGAGAAGCAATGCGCAGTTTGGTATCCCGCGTAAGCGGCAGGTTATTTTGAGGATTTTCATTATCAATGTACCTGCTGCCCAAAGTCTTTTCATAAACCAGCCGGCCATTTTTAATAACCGCCGCACCAACACCGGGCACGCTGTTTTTGTTGTCGTCAATTAATAATTGCAAATCATTGTTCAGTTTGGCAAAGTTTTCATTTTCTGCCGCCGCAGCAGATGCCTTTAACTGGCATGGCAAACAAATAATGCCGCAAATAATAAAAGCAGTTAAAAATATTATGTTTTTAAAATTTTTCATTCTTATTCCCCTGTCTTAAAACAAAAAGTTAAAAACAATTATAACATTAAACCGCCTGCTTATAATACCTGTTTTTTAGCGCAAATATGGTATTTTTTGTGAATTTTAAAGAAAACAGCAGCAAGTGGCGGAAGCAGAAAAATCTTAATGTAGCTTATTTCCTGCGCAATTAAACTATTGACAGCGGTTTGAGAAAATATTATAATATCTTTCGTCAACAAAATTCCCCGATAGTTCAGCCGGTAGAACACCTGACTGTTAATCAGGGCGTCGTAGGTTCGAGTCCTACTCGGGGAGCCAGAAAATCAATGTCCCGGACGTTTTCCGTTCGGGATTTTTTTATTTTTATGTATGCTTTCCTGCTCTTTTTACAAAAAGCACAAAATAAAATACGGAAGCAGTTTTCAGGGTATATAAACACACCTTAAAATACTGATTCCGTATGTAAAGTTTTAAATATTTATCTTTTTACTGCCGGCTTATCTTGTCAGTTTATAAATAAGCGCGTTGCAGATTGCAGCCGCAACGTTGCTGCCGCCCTTGCGCCCTACTGCTACGATATAAGGGATGCCAGTCTGCATAATAATTTCTTTTGATTCCACTACATTAACAAAACCTACCGGCACGCCGATTACCAGTGCCGGTTTTATTTTGCCTTCTTTTACAAGCTCATCAAGGCGTACCAGCGCGGTAGGAGCATTGCCAACAGCAATAATTACCGGTCCTTCAACGGTACAGGCTTTTTCCATGCAGGCTGCCGCACGTGTGGAGCCTGCTTCTTTGGCTCTTGCTGCAACGTCGGCATCTGCCATAAAGCAAACGGCTTTGGCGCCGAGCTTGGCAAGACCTGCTTTATTAATGCCGGTGCAGGCCATATTGGTATCGGTAATAATGGTTGCGCCGTTTTTTAAAGCCTCCAGTGCTTTTTCAACTACACCTTCAGAAAAACGCATATTGCGTGCATAGTCAAAATCAGCAGATGTATGAATAACACGTTTAACAATGCTTATTTTTTCGGGGTCAATTTTTAATTCGCCCAGTTCTTCACCGATAATTTCCATACTGCGTTTTTCTATATCCGCAGGCAGTACATTTTGTAATTTCATATAAACCTCCTGTTATTTTTCAATACCTTCGCGCGCCATAATTCCCTTATCCATCGGATGTTTTACCTTACGCATTTCCGATACATAATCGGCAATTTCAACAAGTTCCGGCGCGGGGTTACGCCCTGTTAACACAACTTCCAGATTTTCCGGCTTATGCCGCAAAAATTCAATGAGTTTCGGCATTTCAAAAACTTTTGCGTTCAGTGCGCCTATTACTTCGTCCAAAATTAAAAGCGAATAGCCGCCGTTTTTTATTTTTGCCAAAACCTGTTCAAACATTTTATTATGCTCGATAAGCAAAGCATGCTTTTCTTCTACATTCATTTGAAAAGTAAACTTTTTGCTTTCTTTGCCGCGCATTACTTCAATATCCGGCAGTTTGGCAAGCGAATAAAGCTCCCCGCTGTCGCGGCTTTTTAAAAACTGCACCAGCAAAACTTTATTGCCGCGCCCTGCACAGCGTACTGCCAGGCCAACGGCTGCGGTGGTTTTTCCCTTGCCGTCGCCGCAGTAAATATGTATTAACCCAAACATTTAAATACCAGCCTCTAAAATTTCGTAAACTTTCTTCATGTCGATGTTCTTTCTGATATTGTCGGCAAGAATATCGTACTGCTGTTTTTTATATTCACCAAAATTGATAACTTTAATGTCGTCGCTGCTCATGCCTTTTTTGGCAAGCAGTGCTTCAACAACGGCAGCTGCCACGCCTTCGCTGTCGAAAATGCCGTGTACATAAGTGCCGTAAACATTAAGCTGCCCTTCAATATGCTGGGAACCTTCCGGCATAACTCCGCCTTCTTCGTAAATAGGCTGCATCTGGGTCAGCGCATTATTTTTATCAAATTCGGTTACGCCGGAATGAATTTCGTAGCCGTAAAAATCTTTGCCGCTGAGGTTTGCAAAAACGCCCTGCACACTGCCGAAACGGCCTTCCACGCGGATAGTGCGTTTCTTTTCGGCAAAAATGGTTTCAACATTCAAAAGACCTATACCGGCAGTATCGCCGCCTTCTTCAACGCCATACGGGTCGCTCAGGTTTTTGCCGAGCATCTGGTAACCGCCGCAAACGCCGAAAATAACAGTACCTTTATGCGCGTGCTTTAAAATTTCTGCTTCAAAACCGCTCTGACGCAGCCATTTCAGATCGCCAATAGTATTTTTAGTGCCGGGAATGATAATCATATCGGGATTTTTCAAATCCTGCACTTTATCTACATAACGCAGGGAAACGCCGGGAATAAGTTCAAACACGTTAAAATCGGTGTAGTTTGACATACGCGGAATACGCACAACGGCAATATCAACCGCTTTAACTTCGGTATGTTCGGTTAAGCGTTCGGAAAGGCTGTCCTCGTCTTCTATATCGACATGCAGCATCGGCACTACGCCTACAACTGGCACGCCTGTTTTTTCTTCTATCATTTTCAGGCCCGGGCGCAGAATTTCCACATCGCCGCGGAATTTATTAATGATAACGCCTTTTACCATTGCGCGTTCATCCGGCTCAAGCAGCATTAACGTTCCGTAAATGGAGGCAAATACGCCGCCGCGGTCGATATCCGCAACCAAAAGTACAGGAGCTTTAGCCATTTTGGCCATGCCCATGTTTACAATATCGTCGGTTTTAATGTTAATTTCCGCCGGGCTGCCGGCGCCTTCGATAACGATAATATCATTTTTATCTGCAAGTCCGTTAAAGGCTTTCATAATTTCCGGCTTCAGCGTATGTTTCATTTTAAAATATTCAGCCGCTGTCATCGTACCGATAGGCTCACCGTTTACAATAACCTGCGAACCGCAGTCACTGGTAGGTTTTAACAAAATCGGGTTCATGGCAACATCAGGTTCTATACCGGCAGCTTCCGCCTGCACAACCTGCGCCCTGCCCATTTCCGCGCCGGTGCGCGTTATAAAAGAATTAAGGGCCATATTCTGCGATTTAAAAGGCGCCACCTTATAGCCGTCCTGATTGAAAACACGGCACAAGCCCGCAGTCACAAGGCTTTTGCCTGCATTTGACATTGTTCCCTGAACCATTATTGTTTTGGCCACGTTAATCACTCGCTCCCATTAAAAATTTATGTATATCATGGTAACCGCCAATAATAGGCGCATTATTATCACAGTTAACTGCGGCGGCAATTACCGGCACATTACCGGCGCTGTGTTTGCCTGTTACGCAGCTTGTTACATGGTCGCCGCAAATAAGTATTTTAAGCGGCTCTTTAACGCTTTTTAAAACAGGGCCGATAAAGTCTTCATCAATGCGTGTTATAAAATTCGCTTTGCCGGTGTAATCATATCTGTGCGCCGCTTCGTCGCTGCCGTTAAAATGCGTAACCACAAAATCATAATCCTTTAAAAATTTTATGGTTTGCCATGCCTTTGCACAAACGTCGGTATCAATATCCGCCGTTGCCGTTGGCAAATCAGGCACCGGCATTTTCAGCGCGCGTGCAATGCCGCGTACAATTTCGGCCCTGCTTACGGCTGCGCCTTTAATGCCATGCAAATCATAAAATGCAGGCAGCAGCTTTCTTTCCGAAGGGCCCCACGGATAAATCCTGTAACTGATGCCGTTTCTGGCAAAAGGTTTAAGTTTTTCGGTTGTTTCATCTATAAATGTTTTTAAAAGCAATGACCTTGCTTTCAAATCACTCAAAAGCATGTCGATATTAAGCCCCATGCTCTCGTGCGGAGGCGCAATATGGCAGTCATGCAGAATCTGCCTGTCGTTATCCAGAATCAATAAATTGCGGTACTCGGAAAGATGCAAAAACTCAATTCCCTGCCACAGCTTATTGCATACGGCGGCAGCTTCTGCCATTTCTTTTGCTGTAAGCCCCATTGCGTTAAAGGAAACAAGCCTTCCGGCTCCGTCAACGGATGCCAGATTGCAGCGCAGCACCATTTCGTATTCGCTGATGTCGCGCCCGTTTGCCAAAAGTTCCAGATAGGCACGGTTAAGCGGAAAGTCCTTCTGCTCAACGCCCAGCAGCCGTAAAATACAGCCCAGGCTTTCCGCCGGAAAATCGCTGCCGCAAATGCTTATTTCCGAATATGAACCTTTTTTCAGCAGTTTGTCAATATTAGGATGCCGGGCATATTCAAACGGCGTCCTGCCCCCAAAAGCATCTATCGGGTCATCTCCCAACCCGTCAATTATCACCATTAATGAGCGCATTATTTTGTACTTCCTTTAATGCTTTGATAAATCTTATATTAACGGCATGCCTTTTAACGGCTATGCGGTAATAATTTCCGTTTAAGTTATGGTAATTGGCGCAGCTGCGGATTAAAAAGCCCTTCTTTAAAAGCTGTTCTTTCAAATCCTGCGGCTGTTCCAGTTTGAAAAATATATAATTAGCCTCAGAGCCATAGGTTTTGGCGCCGAGCCTGTTCAGCGCGGCTGTGAGATAACGGCGTTCTTTTGCTATAAGTTTTTTTGCCTTTTCAACATATGCAGTTTCATCCAAAGCTGCGCAGCCTGCTTCCTGCGCCGGTACGGAAACATTCCAGTCCTGACCGCATTCATGCAGGCGCAAAAGCAAATCCATATCTGCCGTAAGGCAGTAGCCAAGGCGCAAACCCGGCATGGCATAGGTTTTTGTAAAGGCCTTTAATATAATAAGATTATTATTGCTTTGCAGCTTTTCAATCATGCTGTAAGCATTTTCGTCAGCCACAAAATCCATAAAACATTCGTCAATTAAAATTTTTATATTAAGTTTTTGGCACTTTTCAATTATCTCTGTTAAAAGTTCTTTATTAATAAGTTTGCCGGTAGGATTATTGGGATTGCAGATAACCATAAAATCAATATCCGGCGTCAACTGCTGCAAAATATCGCTCTGTGGTTCAAAATTATTTTCTTCCTGCAGCAAGTAATAATCTATCCCGCAGCCAACACTGCGCAGAGCCTTTTCATAATCGGCAAAGGTAGGCGCCAGAAGCAGCGCTTTTTTCGGCCTTAAGGCCAGCGCCAGTTTAAACAGTACATCAGCTGCACCGTTGCTGAAAAAAATGTATTCCCCGGGCACGGCTAAAAATCCGGCCAGTTTTTCCGTTAAGCGGCGGCAGAACGGGTCCGGATAATCCGCACATCCTGCAATGGATTTTACAATTGCTTTTTTTACAGACTGCGGCAAACCAAGCGGATTAATATTTGCAGAATAATCAGCAAGGTTCTTTTTGCCGCTGGCGGTATATACATCGCCGCCATGCACATAGGTATACATCATTTACTCTCCAATTATAAAAATCTTAATTAAATAAACCAAAGAAAAAGTTAAAATGCTTAAAATACAGGTCATGTACATTAAGCCATTCATTTTTACAATATCTTCGGCATCCGTTTTTTTCACTTCGTCGCCAATGGTATCTTTAGGCACCCATTTGCCAAAGTAAAAATGCCCGCCGCCAAGTTTAATGCCCAGCGCACCGGCTGCCGCCGATTCCGTCATGGCCGAATTGGGGCTTAAATGGTGGCGCCTGTCGCGCTTAAAAATACGCCACGAACCGGAAGCATCCATATTCAGAAAATATGCTGCCGCTACCATTAACAAACCGGAAATGCGCGCCGGTATAAAGTTGGCAACATCATCCAGCTTTGCTGCACAGCGCCCAAAATACAAATATTTATCGTTTTTATAGCCAACCATGGAATCCATGGTGTTAATTGCTTTATACAAAAATGCCAGCGGCGCCCCGCCGATAAACATGAAAAACAGCGGTGCAATAACACCGTCAGAGGTATTTTCTGCAACGGTTTCCACGGCAGCCTTTGCAACTTCTTCATCGGTAAGTTCTGCCGTATCGCGCCCTACAATCCACGAAAGTTTTTTGCGCGCTTCCTGCAAATCGCCGCTTTTCAGTGCATCATACACCTGCAAGCTTGCTTCTTTAAGTGAACGCATTGCAAAAATCTGATAAAACATAAATGTTTCAACAGCAAACGCCAGTACCGGGCTGTACATTTCTGCCAGCTTTAAAATAAAATACGGTACGGCAAAGGTTACCGTTAAAACAATAACCACCAGCACAAAGCCGCCCATCAGCAAGCCTTCCGGCTTTTCTCCGCAAAAGCGGCGCACAGCCTTTTCGGTTACGCTTATCAGTTTGCCTATAAAGCAAATAGGATGCGGCAGCCAGCGCGGGTCGCCAAAAATAAAATCTAAAATAAACCCCAAAATTATTGCTGTTAAAAGAACCATACTACAAACCCTTCATCATCAACCAATCATTATTTATCCCTGTAAGCGCGGCAGGCTTTCACAAAGCTTTTTGCAAAATCCACATTGCCCCACAAATGAATATGCGGGTAGCCTGCATAAAGGTTAGGCGTTGTATAAACTGCTTCCCATGCTTTTGTTCCGGAAGCTTTGGCAACGGCAAAAGTATCGCCGTTATTGGTGCTGTCGGAATAATGGAACTCGTGCCCGTTAATTTGCCCGCCTTTTTTGCACAGCATATTATCGCGCTTGGCCGTTAAAACAACATAGCCAAAACGGTTCAATTTCTGCGTCATATAAGTTTCGCCGTCTACAACGCCTGCCCAGTCATAAACCTGCCCATTGTTATCGCGGAAAGCCTTCATCAGGTACATAAAACCGCCGCATTCAGCAATACACGGCAGCCCGGAGTCTACCGCATTTTTTATGCTTGCGCGCATGGAAAAATTATCCTGCAGCACTTTGGCATACAGCTCCGGATAGCCGCCGCCAAGATACAAGCCGTCACATTCCGGCAGCTGTTTATCTTCCAGCGGACTGAAATATACAAGTTCGGCACCGAGGCTTTCCAAAAGTTCCAGTGCGTCCTGATAATAAAAGCAAAATGCCTTGTCATAAGCAACGGCAATTTTTACACCGGCAATTTTTTCCTGCTGCAAATCCGTATAAGTTAATGCCGGAGCCGCAGCCGCAATTTCAAGCAGCCTGTCAAAATCAATGCTTTTTTCTGCCTGGGCAGCAAGCGTATTAATAATTTCCTGCAAACCGGTAATTTCGCCCGCCGTTACAAGCCCTAAATGGCGGCTTTCAAAATTACAGTTCTCCATATGCGGCATATAGCCGAGCAAAGGTATGCCGGTTTCTTTTTCAATGGCTTCTTTATAAAAAAGATAACTCATTGCCGTTACATTATTTAAAACTGCACCGGCAACATTTACATCTTTACGGAAGTTTTTAAAGCCTTCAAGCATGGCGGCAATGGAAAGAGCAGCCCCTTTGGCGTTTACAACCAAAATTACAGGTGTTTGGGTAAGACGTGCCAAATCGTAGGCACTGCCTTTAAGCGTAGTGCCCATGCCGTCAAAAAAGCCCATAGCCCCTTCCAAAACCGCAATATCGCAATCCTTGCCGTTTTTGGCTAGCAGATATTTGGCAGTTTCTTCCGGAAGCATGAATAAATCCATATTGCGTGATTTTGTGCCGATAACGCGGGAATGAAACATCGGGTCGATATAATCCGGGCCGGATTTAAACGCCGCCGTTTTCATCCCTTTATTCATTAACGCTTTCAGCACGGCACAGGTTAAAGTTGTTTTGCCGCTGCCGCTGGCAGGTGCAGCCAGCATAAAACGCGGCAGCTTCAGTTCAGCCATTTTACTCACCCTTTTTCAATGCCGTCATTATATAAACAGGGTTCTGGGACATCATCAAATTATAAGCACCAAGCTTTTTGGCGCGCGACGCAAACACATTTACAATATCAAGCGCGTAGGCTTCATGCTGCTTGTAATACTCCACTACTTCTATCAAAGTTTCAACGGTAATGGCATTAATTACCACACGGCAGTTTTCGTTTTTGGCATAAATTGTGTCTAACATTTTGCACAAATTACCGCCGCTGCCGCCGATAAACACGCAGTCCGGGAACGGCATTTCTTCCAGCTTTTCCGAAGCCTCGCCTGCAATTACGGTAAGATTCTCCACACCGAACAGCTCTTTATTTTTTTCAATAAGCTGCACCGCTTCCGGATTGCGTTCAAACGCATAAACCATTCCGCGTCCGGCCTGCAAAGCAAGCTCAATGGAACAGGAACCTGTACCGGCGCCAATATCATAAATAACGTCGGTTTCCTGCGGCATTAATTTGGAAATGGAAACCGCACGGATTTCCTGCTTCGTCATCGGCACTTTGCTGCGCATGAACAAATCATCGTTCAAACCGTGAACATTATGTGCCAGAGTTTTGGCGTCTTTATTAATAATCATCATTACAGAAAGCGAAGAAAACTCTTTTTGTGCAGCTTCTTCAGCCTTCATGGAACTGATATTTTCGTTATCATAAGAAAGATTTTCACCTATATAAACCTGCACGCCGCCAAGCCCGAAACGGCACAATTTGGCGCACAGAGCCTGCGGCGAATTTTCTCCGCCGGTAAGGGCAAATACTTTTTCATTATGGGCAACGGCTTCAATAAAATTCTGCCTGCGGCCGTGCATGCTGATAATTTTTGCGTCATCCCAGGACATTTGCAGCTGCTGCGCAAAATAAACAAGGCTGCTGATGCCGCAAAAACGCACACATTCACAATCAGGCAGCTTGCCGCTGATAGTTTTGGCAAGGCTGAAAAAGCCTACGTCTCCACTCACAAGTATACTTACAATATCTTTTTCAGGATTGGCATTTGCGCAAATATTGCATATTTCTGCCGTCTTAATGGTGTCATAAAAACGCTTTTCAGACGCAAAATTCGCAAGCATACGCTTGTCGCCAATCAAAATCGTACTTTGGTTTATTGCTTCAAGGGCTGCACCGGTTAACAGTTTGGGGTTGCCCGGCCCAATGCCTACAATATTAACCCTTAACATTTCTTCACCTTCATTCTGCGGTCTGGTAACGCTTTTTCATCAGCGCCGCTATATCTGCATAACCGCTGCCGTGTTCGTTTTCGCTTCTGGCAATTATAACAAGTTCCGCCCCTGCTTTATGTGCTGCGGATATTTTTTCTTCAAAACCGCCGGCTTTGCCGGAATCCTTAGTTACAAGGTATTTTGCATTAAAATGCTTAATCATGGCTATGTTTAAATCTTCTTCAAACGGGCCCTGCATGCAGACCACGTTAGCAGGCTTATAGCCAAGCTCCACAGCTTTGGCCAGTGAATCCTGCATTGGCAGAATTCTCAGTGCTATACGTTCGCTGTAATCCGGCACAGCCGTAAAATCAGGCAGATTTTTACTGCCGGTTGTTAAAAATATTTTGCCTTCGGTATGGCTTAACAATTCGGCTGCTTCTGCAGCGTCATGCACAACTATGGCACTGCCGTAGCCTGCTTCCGCCGGGCGTACAAGCCGCAGATATTCCGTATTGTTTAAAGCGCAGGCTTCTTTTACGGTTTGCGTAACCACCGTAGCATACGGATGTGTAGCGTCAATTACGCAGTCCGGCTTGTGTTCTGCCAAAAAACTGCACATAGCCGTTAAATCCATACGCTCCGGCAGAACTTTAACATTATTATGTTCTTCAATAAGGCCGGCTCCGTACAAGGTCGCCACCGAAACATAAATTTCAATATCAAGCGCGGCAAGCTCTTTTACAAGCCCGCGCCCTTCGCTTGTACCGCCGATAATCCAAATGCGTCTGTTCACAGCTTATAGCCTCTGGGGGTAACCAGTTTGCCGTTAATAACTTCGGTTTGCGAGTTGCCGATAATTACAGTAGAAAACATATCTACCTGTTTATCGCGCAGTTCCTGCAAAGTAGTAATTTCATAAGTTTCGCCGTCGCGGCCGATGTTGCGCACAATGCCTGCCGGTACATCAGGGCGCTGGTTTTTCAGCATAATGTCGCAGGCTTTCTGCAAATAATCGTGGCGCTTAAAGCTGGAAGGATTGTACAGGCAAATGCAAAAATCAGCCTGAGATGCGCAGTCGAGACGTTTTTCGATTTTTTCCCACGGAGTCAGCAAATCGCTTAAAGAAATAAGGCAGAAATCGCTGATGAGCGGAGCGCCGAGCACTGCTGCACCGGAGCAGGCTGCGGTAATGCCGGGAACTACTTCAATATCAAGTTCCGGATGGTCTGCCGCTACCTGGTACATAATGCCTGCCATGCCGTAAACGCCTGCGTCGCCGCTGGAAATCATGGCTACGGTTTTGCCTTTCAGAGCTTCTTCAACAGCAAGGCGGCAGCGGTCAACTTCCTTGCGCATACCGGTTGTTAAAAATTCCTTGCCGGGAAAATCGTTTTTAATCAAATCTATATAAACATGGTAACCCGCAATAACATCACATTTTTCAAGCGTGTTTTTAGCGCGTGCGGTCATTTGTTCCACACCGCCGGGGCCTAAACCTACTACATAAACTTTCTGCATTTTACACCATCCTAAATTTATTTTAAAAATCTATAATCAGCGGTTCTTCCGCAACCGCCAAAGTAACACCGTCATGGGCCGTTTTGCGCAATTTAAGGCAGCCGCCGCTTGCAAGAACTGCCGAACGCTCACAAACGTTATCAACGCCTGCAATGCTTTTTACAAAAGCGCTCGGCGTAAAATCACCCTTTGCCTGCTGCAGTTCTGCGGCGGTATAAAATTTTACCGGCACATTATGCTTTGCCGCAAAAGCAAGCAGCCCGGCTTCATCTTTTTTTAAATCTACCGAAGCTATGCTTTTTACGCAGCGCATATCAAACCCATGCTTTTCCATTTCAGCAAGCACAAAATTTTCTATTTTTTCCAAAGGCGTATTTCTGCGGCAGCCAATACCCAAATGTAAAATTTTAGGCATTAAAACAACTGTTGTGTCAAACGGCTTCTTGTTTTTGCAGGTTGTTACAGCCATGCCGGTTTCTCCGCTGCCGGCAACTTCCACGCCGGAAGGCAGAGCACCTTTAATTGCGTAATCGCTGCATAGCCCTGCCGTTTTACCGGCAACAAGCGCCGCTGCAAAATCTTTGGCAGCCTGCATGCTTTCAATAACCATGCCGCGCCGTGCCGCCCATTCGTCAACCGCAAACAGGTTATTAACATCGGTTGCGGTGGTAACAACGGGCACGGCTTTAATTGCGGCGGCAATCTGCCTTGCAAGCTCGTTGGCACCGCCAATATGGCCCGAAAGAAGCGATATTACAAAGTTTGCGCATTCATCAATAACAAGCACTGCCGGGTCGGTGGTTTTGCTTTTAACATGCGGCGCAATAGCGCGCACCGCAATGCCGCTGGCACCAATAAATATCAGCGCGTCAGCCTTATTAAAATACTCCGCGCAAACAGCCTTGTAATCGTCAACAGCAGTTAAACCTTCGCATACACCGGCAAACTTCGGCATAGTGCAGCATTTTGCCTCGCAGCCAATGCCTGCCAAAAACCTGCCTATGGCGGCATTAAGCAGCCCGCCGCGTTTGCTGAAGGAAAAAATAACTGCCAGCATTATTTAACCTCAGGTTTAATATCCAGTTTGCTGGGGTCTGCTTCGCGGTAGCCGTGCGCAAAGGTCGGGTTATACAGTTCGCTTCTGTCATATTCGCTGCCAAGGAAGTAGCCGACAGTAATGAGCGCGGTTTTGGTAATATTGTATTTTGCCGCGGTTTCGGCAATAGTGCCTACCGTGCAGCGGCAAACTTTTTCATCCGGCCATGAAGCCTTATAAACAATGGCTGCCGGGGTATCTTCTTTGTAACCGCCTGCAATGAGTTCTTTCTGAAGTTTTTCCAGCATACTGGAACTTAAAAAGATTACCATTGTTGCATTGTGCGCAGCATAATCGGCAATTTTTTGTTTTGAAGGAACAGGAGTGCGCCCTTCCATACGGGTAATAATAACCGACTGGCTTACAGTCGGCAGAGTGTATTCTGCTTTTAAAGCGGCTGCAGCAGCGCAGAAGGAACTTACGCCGGGCACAATTTCATAATCGAGCCCATAGCTGCGCAGAAGGTCAATCTGTTCGCGGTGAGCACCATAAATGCTTGGGTCACCGGTATGCAGGCGTACAACAAGCTTGCCGCTCTGTGCTGCCGGTACCATGGCTGCAATAACTTCTTCCAAAGTCATTTTTGCGCTGTCCATAATTACGCAGTCAGGTTTCGCATATTTTAAAAGTTCTGGGTTAACTAAGGAACCGGCATAAATAATAAGGTCAGCCTTTTCCAAAAGTTCTTTGCCTTTCACCGTAATTAAATCCACGGCACCCGGGCCTGCGCCAATAAAATAAATCATTTGTCAAACTCCTTTTCCTTAACTAAAATTATCGAAAAATAACTGCTTTTTTCGTCAATCTCATTCAAATCACGGTAAACTTTTTCGCCGGGCAGTCCACAGCGTTCCACCATTGCGGCATGGCTCAAAAGTCCGCGCTCTTTAAGTTCGTCGCGCACACTGGCAATCTGGCTGGCCGATTTCATCAGCACCTTGTTGCCGGGCGCGTCTAAAAATTTACTCGATTCTTTATAACTGCCGGGCAGGATGATTAAAGGCTCTGCCTTTTCGCACAGTGATACGTTAAGCTTTGCGGCAACGGCGCAGAAACTGGTTACACCGGCAACGAGCTCTGCATCATAGCCTGCTTTAAGCACCAGCTTATGCACATAAATGCAGGTTGCGTAAACAGTCGGGCAGCCAAGCGTGATAAACACCACGTTTTTGCCTTCATCCAAAAGTTTGGTAATGGTGTCAGCACCTTCCTGGTGTGCCTTGGCCAAAGCGTCTTTATCCTTCGTCATCGGCATGTAAATAACAACCTGTTCCTTTTCGTCGATATTTACAATCTGATTAACGATATTTTTTGCAGTCATAATATCGCCGTCGCCTTTGGGAAGCGCTACAACATCGCATTCCTTCAAAAGGCGCACCGCCTTCAGCGTCATCAGTTCCGGGTCGCCGGGGCCAATGCCTACGCTGTACAATTTACCTCGCATTATCTTCATCCTTCCTTTTCATCTGATGCAGTTTTATAAGTTCATCAGCATGGGCTGTTTTGCCCAAGATGCCATATACGTTAGAAAACATCAGCGCGCCGGTTTTTAATTTGCCGTGCACGCGGTGCTGCATATAATAATCTATTTTTCCGGTAACTGCTGGCATAACTTTGTCAAACAGGTTTTCTGCCTTTAAAATTTTTATAACTTCGTCAGTAGTCAGCGCTTCGTAAATCTTACGCCCCGTTTCAAGGCCTGCACCGTTAAACAGCGCCTGCAAGGCAAACAGTTCGGTGCGGCAGTCCGCATACTTGCTGTGCGTATTCATTACGCCCTGCGCCAGTTTTACCAGCTTGCCGCTGTGCCCTATTAAAAGCAGGCTTTCAAAGCCCTTATACACGGCGTAGTCCAAAAGCTCGCCCACAAAGTTGCTGCATGTAACGGCGTTATCAATATCCACCTGCAAATTATCACGTGTAAAATCTTCGCCATAGTTGCCAAAAAATACCAATAAATCTTTATTGCCCTTTTCGGCCTGCACATTTATTTCGGTGTACATGGTTTCAATCAGTGCCGTGTCGCTCATAGGCTCAACTATGCCGCTGGTGCCCAAAATGCTGATGCCGCCTTCAATGCCAAGGCGCGGGTTAAAAGTTTTTGGCGCTATCTGTACACCTGCCGGGGCAGATATTGTAACCTTCAAGCTGCCGCTGTAATTAAACTGTTCTGCCGCATCGCGCAGGCTTTTTAAAATCATTTTGCGCGGCACAGGGTTAATGGCAGGGCCGCCCACGCTGCACGCAAGGCCCGGCTTTGTTACCCTGCCGACACCTTCGCCGCCTTCAATAATATCTTCCGGCGCGTCAGTTTTTTCTACTTTGGCATAAATTAAAATGCCGTTGGTGTCATCAGGGTCATCGCCGCTGTCTTTTTGTATAGCGCAGCAAGCGTAATCCGGCGTCATTTCAACCTCGTGCGTTTCAAGGTGCAGGCGCACGCCTTTTGGCGTATCTATATCGGCAAAATCAATGCGACGCCCCGAAAGCAGCATCATAGCCGCGGCCTTGGCAGCAGCAGCGGCGCAGCTTCCGGTTGTGTAACCGCAGCGCATTTGTTTGCCCTGCGAAAATGTGTATTCTTCCATAAAAATCCTTTCCAATTCCGGCACAATACGCCGGAACAGCTGCCTTTAATAATAAAAAAGGCTCCTGCCCTACGGCAGAAGTCACAAATACCAACAACACCGCTTGCGCAGTGTTCCTTTTGCTCTCTCCATCGCCCGTAGATACAGCCATTATCAGCCATGCTTCCGGCTAAAACCGGCGGCGGGACCGCTGCGGGCTTGCACCGCAGTACACAGGCCGATTTATTCACTTACCGTATCATTATAACATAGAATTTTTAAAAGTCCAATAAAAATCGTTCCCGGCAAGTTAAATATTGCCCGCTTTGCCTGCCCCTGCTATAATAATACAGATACAGGAGGACGATATTTATGAATATGCAGGAAATGATAGCACGCATTAACTTTTTGGCGCGCAAAAAACGCACCGAGGGCTTAACCGAAGGCGAACTTATTGAGCAGAAAGAACTTTACGAGCTTTACCTTGGCAACATCCGTGCACAGGTAAAGCAAAAATTGGACAGCATTACCTTTGTTGATAAAGAACCGCCGGTGCAGCACTGATGTTTACTCTTGGACACGGAACCATTTATTACGAAGACGAATTTTTGCTCGTCATCAATAAGCCTGCCGGAATGCTGGTGCATCCCACCGTTAAAGAGGACGGCAGCACTTTATATAATTTTGTAAAGCGGTATTACGAAGCCCATAATATAGAAAGCGGCCTGCACCCAGTTTCAAGGCTCGACCGCAATACTTCCGGGCTTGTTGTTTTTGCCAAGCAGCCGCGCATCCAGTTTTTGCTTTCGCAGCAGCAAATGGTAAAAAAATATCTTGGCATTACGGCAAAACTTCCGCCTGCCGCAGAAGGCATTATTGAAGCCCCCATTGCCCGCAAGGAAGGCAGCATAATTGAGCGCTGCATCTGCGAAAGCGGCAAATATGCCCGCACCGATTACCGCGTGCTTTTTACAAATAAAAACATGGCACTTGCGGAGCTTACGCTGCACACGGGGCGCACCCACCAGATACGCGTGCACCTTGCGCATATAGGCTGCCCGCTTTATAATGACAACCTTTACGGAACGCCCGGGCCGCAGAGCCGCCACGCGCTGCACGCCAGTTATTTAAAATTTACCCACCCCGTTACCGGCAGAGTTTTGGAAATTTCCTGCGGGCTTCCGGAAGATTTGCGTAAAATTATATACTAATTATCAATATAGTATGCTATAATTAACTTATAAAATTCTTGAAAAGGAGTTGTAGCAAATGCCATTAGTAACATCTACAGAAATGTTTAAAAAAGCCTATGAAGGACATTACGCTGTTGGCGCGTTCAATGTCAATAATATGGAAATTATACAGGGAATTGTTTCTGCCGCCAAGGAAGAAAATTCCCCTTTAATTTTGCAGGTTTCCGCGGGCGCGCGCAAATACGCCAGCCACATTTATTTAATGAAACTGGTAGAAGCAGCCGTTGAAGACACCGGCCTGCCCATCTGCCTGCACCTTGACCACGGCGAAGATTTTGAAATCTGCAAAGCCTGCGTTGACGGCGGCTTTACCTCCGTTATGATTGACGGCAGCAAGCATCCGTTTGAAGAAAACATTGAGCTTACCAAACGTGTTGTTGACTACGCCCACAACAAAGGGGTTGTTGTTGAAGCTGAGCTCGGCCGTCTTGCCGGTGTTGAAGACGCAGTTAAAGTAAACACCAAAGACGCTACCTACACCGACCCTGACCAGGCAGTTGAATTTGTAGAACGTACCGGCGTTGACTCTCTGGCTATCGCTATCGGCACCAGCCACGGCGCTTACAAATTTAAAGGCAAACCGGAACTTGATTTTGCCCGCCTTGAAAAAATTACCAACATGCTGCCGGGCTTCCCGCTTGTACTGCACGGCGCATCCACTGTTATTCCGCAGTTTGTTGAAGAATGCAACAAATACGGCGGCAAACTGGACGGCGCACAGGGCGTGCCGGAAGACATGCTCTTAAAAGCTGGTAAATTCGGCGTTTGCAAAATTAACATTGATACCGACCTGCGCCTTGCAATGACTGCTTCCATCCGCAAATATATGCACGAACATCCTGCTGATTTTGACCCGCGCCAATACTTAAAACCTGCACGCGAAGCCATTAAACAAATGGTAGTTCACAAAATGCGCGACGTATTGAACAGCAGCGGCAGACTGTAAAAAATAAAATTTTAAACCTGAATTAAACTTAAAAGCACTTGTATGTAAGGTTCGCCCTAATGCAAGTGCTTTTGTTCTGCCTGTCTACTTAATATTTCAGCAACGGGCAATTTTTATATATCAAATCACTATGCCAAAAATGATTTTTTGCTCCGTTTTCCCTCAATTATTTTAAACGGTTTAATTATAACACATAAAAATGCGGACATATCATAGTAAAATAAGTTTTAATCTGTATTTCACCTTTTAGCGTTACTATAAACACATCTGACAAGGAGTGTGATTGAAAATGATTTACCGCCTCAGAAGATGGAGCGCCGCCCTGCTGCTGGGAATGTTTTTAAGCCTGCTAAGTATTTTGCAATGCTTCGCGGCAGGCACCATCAGCCAGGTTAACTTGCATATCGGGCAAACGCCGGATGCTGTTTACCTCACCTATTCCGCGCCGGACGCAGCACAGGGAGCGTTTTCCGTAACAGGGCCAAAGGGAACTGCTGATTATGCCGCCAATCCTGTCTGGTCTGATTCAGCAGGCAAATACCTTTATTCTGCCAAAATGGATGGACTTGCACCTGATACTAACTATACCTATAACATTGCAGGCTCTTATTCCGGCGCGTTTAAAACACCGGCAGAAACAGGTGCTTTTACCTTCGCCTTTTTAACCGACACACAGATTGGCTTTGCAGCTGACGCCAAAGCTACTGGAGCCATGTTCTCTCTGCTGAACAGCCGTGATGATTTGGCTTTTGCCTATATTGCCGGTGATATGACAGACTCCCCCCGTAATGAACGGCAATGGGAAATGCTTTTTGAAAACGGCGGTGTAAATGCCTGTGCCGGGCAAACCTTTTTCGGCAGCCACCTTATTGCTGCCGCACAGGGCAACCACGACAACAGCAGTTTCAGCGGCCATATTACTGCACCCTGCGCCAACAGCGGCGTAGGCCCCGTTGTTTATGCTTTTGATTACAGCAATGTAAAATTTGTAGTTCTTAACATGAACAACCCGGACACCTGGGCAGCACAGGCAGATTTTCTGCGCCAGCAGGCAGCCGATGCCAAAAATAACGGCAAGTGGCTTGTTGCCTGCTTTCACCAGTCGCTCTATTCAGGCGCAGCCCATATCGTAGATTCCGGAATTATATCCGCACGTAAATTCTGGTCACCATTGTTTGCAGAACTTGGCGTGGATTTGGTTTTGCAGGGGCATGACCATGTATATGCCAGAGGCTTTGTAACAAGCACAGGCAGCAACGCAAACCTGACTGCGGAAAACAATACCTATCACGTTGTTTCCGGTATTCCTCTCTACATTACCGGCGGGCATTCCGGCGCGGTTAAGTGGTATGCGGCACGCAATTACCAGATTTCTGCCGGTGACCCGCTGACACCCAATTACAGTTTTCTGGATGTAAATTCCGCTGCGCCTGCCCAAAATCCGTGGGGCACGGATACCAGCAAAACACATGAACAATCATATATTTTAATTAATGTTGACGGTGATACCATGACTATCTCCACCTATATGTTCCGTTATGACGGAATCTCCGATAAAATGGCAACTCCTCCCTATCTGTACGACAGTTTAACCATCAGCCGTTAAGATACAATCTTATGAATTTTAAGGCAAAAAGCGCTTGAATTCAGAGCAATATCTGATGCAGGCGCTTTTTTATATAAAAAATAAGGCTCCGCAAACCACGGAACCTTTGTGAATTTATTTATTGAACTTTATGTACTGCTTCCGCCATTTCTTTTACGTATTCGCTAACAGGCTGCACGCAATCCGTACCGTATTTGCCAACTATTTTTACAACTGCGCTGCCAACAATGGCGCCATCACTTACTGCCGCCATTTCTTCGGCCTGTTTAGGCGTTGCTATACCAAAGCCGACTGCTGCCGGCACATCCGTTGCCTGGCGTATTTTTTGCGTCATGGCGGCAATGTCGGTAGTAATGTCGCTGCGCACGCCAGTAACGCCAAGCGAAGAAACAATATACACGTACCCTTCCGCGTCTTTGGCAATCATTTTAATGCGCTCATCGGAGGTCGGTGCTACCAGCGGAATTAAATCCACGCCGTACTTACGGCAAAGCTCTGCCAGCGGCGCTTTTTCTTCGTAAGGCACGTCCGGCACAATAATTCCGTCCAGCCCAACGCTTTGGCAGTTTGCCAGAAATTTTTCCGTGCCATATGTAAAAATGGGGTTGATATAAGTTAAAAATACCAGCGGCACATCTGTTTTTGTGCGTACGTTTTTTAACATGGCAAAAATTTTATCGGTTGTGGTGCCTGCGCTTAAAGCGCGGATGTTGGCAGCCTGAATTACTTCGCCCTCCGCCACCGGGTCGGAAAAAGGTATGCCCAGTTCAACAATATCCGCACCGGCGTTTGCCATGGCAACGATAAGCTGCTCTGTAACATCAAGGTTCGGGTCGCCTGCCGTTATAAAAGGTATGAAACATTTACGCTGTTTTTTGAAAGCTGCTGCTATTTTACTCATGCAAATCCACCCCCATGTATCTTGCAATGGCTGCTACGTCTTTATCGCCGCGGCCGGAAACATTTACTACGATAATTTTATCTTTCGGCAAAGCAGGCGCCAGCTTTTGTGCATAGGCAATAGCGTGAGCGCTTTCGATAGCCGGAATAATGCCTTCCGTTCTGGAAAGATAGCTGAATGCCGCTACAGCTTCATCGTCAGTTGCCGATACATACTGCGCACGCCCGCTATCATAAAGAGCTGCGTGTTCAGGCCCTATGCCGGGGTAATCGAGCCCTGCCGAAATGCTGTATACCGGTGCAATCTGGCCGTATTCATCCTGCAAAAAGTAAGATTTCATGCCGTGGAAAATACCGAGGCTGCCGCGGGCAATGGTTGCCGCCGTCTGCGCAGTATTAACGCCGCGCCCTGCTGCTTCCACGCCGATAAGCTGCACATCCTTGTCGGGAATGAAATCATAAAACAGGCCCATGGCGTTAGAGCCGCCGCCCACGCACGCCATTACAACATCCGGCAGGCGGCCTTCTTTTTCAAGCATCTGTGCTTTAACTTCCTTGCCGATAACGCTTTGAAAATCACGTACCATTTCCGGATACGGGTGCGGGCCCATAACGGAACCGAGCACATAATAGGTATCGTTTACATTGGCAGTCCACTGCCGCAGCGCTTCGTTAACGGCATCTTTAAGGGTTTTGGTGCCGCTTTCCACCGCTACTACCTTTGCCCCCAAAAGTTCCATGCGGAATACGTTCAAGGCCTGGCGCTCCGTATCCTCGCGCCCCATATAAACCGTACATTCCATATCCATCAGCGCAGCCGCCGTTGCCGTTGCCACGCCGTGCTGGCCTGCGCCGGTTTCAGCAAGCACACGTTTTTTGCCCATTTTTTTGGCCAGCAGCACCTGCCCCAGCACGTTGTTTATTTTGTGCGAGCCGGTATGGTTCAGGTCTTCGCGTTTCAAATAAATTTTAGCGCCGCCAAGGTCTTTGGTCATCTTTTCTGCATAATACAAAAGTGAAGGGCGGTTGGCGTATTCATGAAAAAGTTCCTGCAATTCTTTGTTAAACTGCGGGTCGTTTTTATAATATTCATAAGCCTTTTCAAGCTCTATAACCGCGTGCATCAATGTTTCCGGTATATACTGCCCGCCGTGTATTCCGTATCTTCCTTTAGTCATCATGTTCATCCTTTCACCTGTTTTATAAAATTCTTAATTTTTATTTCATCCTTACTGCCGCCGGTTTCCACTCCGCCGCTTACGTCAACGGCGTATGGCTTTAAGCCTTTTAATGCGCTGCGCACATTTCCGGCATTCAGCCCGCCGGCTAAAAAGTAAGGTTTATTTATTTTAACGCCCTTTAAAGGCTGCGTATCAAACTGCCTGCCCGTTCCGCCGTATGACGCGGTGCTGTAGGTATCGAACAAAAAATAATCGCAGTTGTAAAACGCGGCTTTTTTTATGTCTGCTTCTTCCCTTACGCGCACGGCTTTAATAATTGGCAGCGTGCATATTTTGCGCAGTTCCGCAATATAGGCGTTGGTTTCATCTCCGTGCAGCTGTACCATGTTTATTATGCCAAGTTCAGCAGCTGCGGCAATTTCCTCCGGCGGGGCATTTACAAAAACCCCGATGCTCTTTATTTTTTTATTCAGCTTTGCTTTCAGGCTGCGTGCCGTTATTAAACTTACATACCGTTTGCTTAACGGATAAAACACAAAGCCGGTAAAATCAGGCTTTTGCCTGTTTACAAGTTCCACGTCCTGCAAAGTTTTTATGCCGCATATTTTTACCTTTACCATCACTCAACACCTGCCAGTTGTTTCAGCGCACCTGCTGCGTCACCGCTGCGCATCAGCGTTTCACCTATTAATACGGCGTCTGCACCGGCGTTTTGCAGTTTTACAATATCATCGCGCGTTTTTATGCCGCTTTCCGCCACAAAAGTTATGCCCGGCGGCACCAGCTTTTTTAAGCGCAGGCTGTTGTTAAAATCAACCGTAAAATCCTTTAAATTACGGTTATTAACGCCTATAATTTCCGCACCGGCTTTCAGCGCCGTTTCCAGTTCCGCCTCGTCATGCACTTCCGTTAAAACATCAAGCCCAATACTTTTTGCCACGGCAAGATATTCCTGCAAAACGCTTCCTTCTAAAAGTGCCGTTATTAAAAGTATGGCGTCAGCGCCGATAAGCTTCGCTTCGTAAATCTGCACTTCGTGTACGGTAAAATCCTTACGCAGAACAGGAAGCGAAATGCTTTGGCTGATTGCTTTTAAATATTCGTTGCTGCCTAAAAAATACTGCGGTTCCGTAAGGCACGACACGGCTGCCGCACCGGCTTTTTCGTAAGCCCTGGCCTGCAAAACCGGGGTAAAATCCTTTGCGATAAGCCCTTTGGAAGGCGAGGCTTTTTTTACTTCGCAGATAAAAGAAAGCCCCTGTTTTTTTAAAGCCTGCGCAAACCCTCGGTTTACTTGCGGCAGCGCTTCTGCCTCACGGCGCAAAGCATTTAAACCATATTTTTTTATCAGTTCACCGGCACGTTCTTTAGATGCCGCCGCTAAAGTATCAAGTATCATAAAAGCCTCACATATTGCTTAATTTTACAAGCTGCTGCAATTTTTCGTAAGCCCTGCCGCTGTCAATGGTTTCTTCTGCCAGAGCTGCACATTCCTTAATGCTGCCTTTGCCGCCAAGGTATAAACTTACGGCGCTGTTTAAAACAACTGCGTCGCGTTTGCTGCCGCGTTCCGTGCCGTTTAAAATATTTGTGGTTATCTGCGCGTTTTCCTGTGCATCTCCGCCTACAAGGTCGGCTTTGGAGCAGCGTTTAAAACCCAAATCGGCAGGGTCGAAAATATATTCCGTAACTTTGCCGTTAATAATTTCGGCCATTGTGTTGGTTGAAGAAACCGTCACTTCGTCAAGCCCGTCGTTGCCGTAAACCACTATGCCGCGTTTAACGCCGAGGTTTGAAAGCACACGCGCCAGCGGCAGCACCAGTTCCTTCTGGTAAACGCCCAAAAGCTGCAAACTTGCAAAGGCCGGGTTTGCCAAAGGCCCAATGATATTAAAAATGGTTCTGATGCCGATTTCCTTGCGCACCGGCCCTGCATAACGCATTGAAGCGTGACAGGACTGAGCGAACAAAAAGCAAAGGTTAATTTTTTGCAGCAGTTCTTCATTTTTCTCTGCCGGCAAATCTATTTTTACACCCAAAGCCTCAAGTACATCGGCGGCGCCGCTTTTGCTTGATACACTGCGGTTGCCGTGTTTTGCCACCGGCTGCCCGGCCGCGCTTATTACAAAGGCACTGGTTGTAGATATATTAAAAGTATTTGCGCAATCGCCGCCTGTGCCTACTATATCAAGAACATCACCCTGAGTATGGATGCGGCTGCATTTTTCGCGCAGCACCTGCGCGCAGGCAGTAATTTCGTCTATTGTTTCACCTTTCATGCGCATGGCGGTAATAAAAGCCGCAATCTGGGCATTGGTTGCGCCGCCGCTCATAATCTGGTTAAAAGCTTCGCGTGTTTCTGTTCCTGCAAGGTTCTGCCCTGCTGCAAGTTTGGCAATTGCTGTGTTAATCATTTTTAAACCCCCCTTAAATATCAGTCACTCAAAAAATTTGCAAGTATTTTCATGCCTTCCGGCGTCATTACCGATTCCGGATGGAACTGCACGCCGTAAATTTCGTAATCTCTGTGTTTTAATGCCATTATTTCGCCGTCTGCCGTTTGTGCCGTTATTTTAAGGCATTCCGGCAGGCTTTCTTTTTCAACTATCAGCGAATGGTAACGCGCCGCTTCAATTTCCTGCGGCAGCCCTTTAAACAGCTTGCAGGCGGTATCTGTTTTTATAAGGCTTTGCTTGCCGTGTACCAGTTCCGGTGCAGGCACTACTCTGCCGCCAAAAACTTCGCCTATTGCCTGATGCCCCAGGCATACGCCGAGTATCGGGCAAAGGCCCGGAAGCTCTTTTAAAAGTTCTTCGCAAACGCCTGCATCTTCAGGGTAACCCGGCCCCGGCGAAAGAATGATGCGCTGCGGTTTAAGCTCCGCAATTTCCTTTACGCTCAGCGCGTCGTTGCGGTAAACCTTTACGTCACTGTTTAAAGTGCCAACGTACTGGTAAAGGTTAAAAGTAAAGCTGTCGTAATTATCTATAATAAGTATCATTTTACTGCTCCTTTGCGGTTTCCTGTAAAGCTTTAATGCAGGCACCGGCTTTATTGACTGTTTCCGTAAATTCGTTGTCTGTTATGCTTCCGGCTACAATTCCTCCGCCTGCCTGTACATAAACCCTGCCGCCCTTTTTAATTATCGTGCGTATGGTAATGCAGATGTCCATATTGCCGCCGAAATCTATGTAGCCCATCCCGCCGCTGTAAATGCCGCGCCTTTCGGGTTCCAGCTCATCTATAATCTGGCAGGCGCGTATCTTGGGCGCTCCGCTTAAAGTTCCTGCCGGGAAAACTGCTTTTAACGCGTCAAGGCAGGTTAAGCCTTTTTTAAGTTCGCCCGTAACTCTTGTGGTAATATGCATAACATGCGAAAAACGTTTAATCATTTTATATTCCGGCACTCTTACGCTGCCAAACTCACAGACACGCCCCAAATCATTGCGGGCTAGGTCAACAAGCATATTGTGTTCGGCAGTTTCTTTTTCGTCTGCCAAAAGTTCTTTTTCCAGCTGAAAATCTGCTTCTTCCGTTGCTCCGCGCGGCCTTGTGCCTGCAATCGGCATTGCCGTTACTTTTCTGCCGCTTACTTTTACCAGTGTTTCCGGCGAACTGCCTGCTATTTCCACATCGCCGTTTTTCATCAGCACCATATACTGCGACGGATTATTTATTCTTAAAATACGGTAGGCGTTGAATAAATCGCTGTCATATTCTGCTGTAAACCTCTGCGAATACACTATCTGGAAAGCATCGCCGTTTTTTATGTATTCTCTGCATCCGGCAATGCTGTTATTGTAAAACTCCCTGCTCTGGTTCGATTTTATTTCGCCAAGCCGTGCTCTCGCAAACGGTTTAGGTTTCACGGGCTGGTTCAGCATTGCTTCAATGGCATTTATTTCACGTTCCGCCCTGGCGTAATTTACTTCAACATTATCCGTTTTTACATTAACGATGATATAAATTTTCTGTTTCAGTTTATCGAAGGCAATCAGCTTGTCAAACAGCATCAGGTCAAAATCTGCAAAATCTGTTGCTTTAGTTTTGTCAAACTTTATTGCCGGTTCGCAGTACTGATAAAAATCGTAACCAAAGTATCCTACAAACCCGCCTGTAAACGGCGGCAGATTTTTTATTGCCGGCACTTTATACTCTGCAAGTATTTCTTTAATTTTTGCCAGCGGGTCAGCGGTTGTAAATTTTACCGCCGCACTGCCGCTTACGGCTTCTGCTTCGTAATCTTTGCAGCGCAGTTTCAGTACCGGGTCAAACCCTATAAAAGAATAGCGGCTCCAGTTCTCGTCATTTTCCAGGCTTTCCAACAAAAAATAATCGCTGCTGCTGTTTTTAACCGTTGCCAAAAATCCAAGCGGCGTTACCATATCGGCAAAGCACTCCTTTGCAACCGGTACAGCTGTATAATCAGCGGCATAGGCTTTTACTTCATCCAAACTTAAATTCAACATTTTGTCCCCCCTGAAAGTTTTTTGTTGGAAATGGCTGCCGCGCTAAATAAAAAAGCCTGTCCCTGTAAATATACAAGGACAGGCAATAATGCTATAAACCTGCGGTACCACCTTGATTCGCGGAAGATTCCGCGCACTTTAGCAGAGTGCCAACACACCCCTCGCCCGTAACGCTGGCGCTGCGTTGCAGAATACTCACAGGAAAGCCTGCTTTGACTGCACCCTCAACGGTCCATTTATCAGACTGCATTTCTATCCGTTCCCAGCAACCGGACTCTCTGTGAGCGCATTTTCTGACTTGATCTCCGTCTCGTAGGTTTAGTGGTAATTATTAACTTGTGTATAGTTTACGCACAATACTGTAATTAGTCAACAAATTTTTATCAAAAGCCTTAAATTTCTTAATTTTACTGTAAATATGTAAAGCAGTTTACAAATTTATGCACATAAACGTTAATCGTCTTTGCGCAGAACTATTTTGCTTACACGGTCATTGGCATCAATGTAAAAATCAAGCCCGGCATCTTCATAATCACCGTCATTCGGAAAATCATATCCAAGCATCATGGTTTGTTTTAAACTTTCATCATTTTTATCAGGCGTAAAATAAACCACTCTGTTAGGCATGCCGTACTGACCTACAACACGTGCGGCTTCATCGCCGTTGCTTACGCCGCGCATGGTGGCAAACAAGGGCGATTTGCCTTCCATAGCCGTAATGGTATGTTTTTTGCGGTTAACGCTGATTTTTACATCTGCATACTCATAAACATAATCACCGTGTTCTTTGCCTTCTTTAAGCAGTTTGCCGAGAGTCGCGTTTTCCGGCACAAAAACATCGTCAAGTTTCCATTCGCCAAAATTAATATCCTCGTCATTAAGCAAGGGTTCAGCTTCCGCAGGCGTTAAATATTCGGTTGCAATATAACCCTTATGCCCGTTCCATACGGCTTCAGCCCAGGGCTGCTCGTCTTTTGTAATGCGCAGCAGCGAGTGGCGCGGCAGACAGCTGATTATGTTATTGCTTACGGCAGGATTGGAACGGAAATTAACGTCATCTTCTGCCAAAATCATAAATTCGCCGCTTTTGTAGCCGCTTACGCGTTCGGTTGAATAAAATTTTGTCAAATCTTCTGCCGATGCAGAATTTGCAAATACGGCAAGGCTGATTGCCGCCGTAGCCGTTAAAGCCAAAACTCCCTTAAACATTACTGCTTTGCTGCTCCTTTCTTATTTTGCAAGCTGTTCTTTTAAATAGTTTTCTGCTGCTTCCAGCTGAGTGTCTTTCATGCTTTGCAGGTCAAGCTCCACCTCAACATCAGGCTTAATGCCAGTGCCGTGAATGGAACGCCCGCTCGGCGTATAATATTTGGCTGTTGTAAGTTTCAGCCCAGTATTTTCGCTTAATTTATAAACGGATTGAACCGAACCCTTGCCAAAAGTCTGCACGCCGAAAAGTTTGCCCGAGCCGGTATCCTGCACCGCACCGGCAACAATTTCTGCCGCACTGGCGCTGCCGTGGTCAACAAGCACAGCCAGCGGATACTTGACTTTTTCAAGGTTTGATTCTTCCACAAAGGTATTGCCGCTGCGGTCCTTAATAGATACCACCGTGCCTTTGGGCACAATGTACTGCGCAACTTTTACGCATTCGCCCAAAATACCGCCGGGGTTATGGCGCAAATCAAGCAGCAAGGCCTGCATGCCTTCTTTTTCAAGCTCTATATACTTTTTGGCAAAATCGGCGCCGGTCTGTTCGTTAAATACCGAAATGCGTATATAACCGATTTTTGTACCTGGCATCATTTGCCCGCCTACCGATTCCACCTTAATATCGCCGCGGATAACGCGCACGGTGCGCTCTGCGCCGTCTGCGCTTTCAAGAAGCAGCTCCACTTCCGTGCCCTGTTTGCCGCGTATTTTGGCAACAACATCCTCCAACTGCATACCGTCAACATTCGTACCGTCAACGGCAAGAATTTTATCTCCGGCTTTTATTCCGGCTTCATCGCCCGGTGTTCCTTTCATAGGCGCAACTACAACAAAATCATCGTCCTTTTTGCCAAGAACCACGCCAATGCCGCCAAAAACACCGTCCGTCAAATCAGTAATTTCGCTGAAGCTTTTTTTGTCAAGGTAAGCGGAATACGGGTCTTCCAAAGCCTTAACCATGCCGGAAGTAGCACCGTCAAACAGTTTTTCGCTGTCAACCGGCTCCACATAGTTATCACGCACGGTAACAAGTGTTTTTAAAAATACCATGCCTCCGGCAGAACTGCCGGCCGCTTTCTGCACCAAGGCCATGATAACGGCCAGGGTAATTACTGCTGTACAGGCACATGCCAGCAGCAAAGTTAAAAAGTTAAACCTTTTTTTCAGCATTTATGCCCCTCCAATTGCAGCCCATTACGGCAGATAGTTCATCGGGTCGGTAAGTTCACCGTTCAGGCGTGCTTCAAAATGGCAGTGTGGGCCGGTAGACCAGCCGGTGCTGCCTGCAAGCGCTATCGTCTGGCCCTGCTGCACATACTGGCCTTCAGATACCCACAGTTCACTGTTATGCCCATACAAACTTACAAGCCCGCCGCCATGGTCAATCATTACGCAATAGCCATAACCGCCCAGCCAGCCGGAATATACAACCGTGCCGCTGTCTGCCGCGGCAATAGGCGTACCGGTATCACAGGCAATATCATAACCTGAATGGTAACGGGTAGTACCGAAAATAGGATGTGTACGCCAGCCATAGTAGGAAGTAATTTCACCCTGCACCGGCCAGATAAATTTGCCCGTGCCTCCGCCGCCCGGCATACCGCCCGCATTTTGCAGGCTGCGCAGCATGCTGGCAATGTTTTCGCTGATAGCGGCAAGGCGGTCGTACTCGCCTTCAACCTGGCTGCGTTCTTCTTCGGCAGCATATAAAAGCTGCGCTCTTTCTTCACGCCGTGTTTCTGCTTCCTGGCGTTTTACTTCAAGTTCTGCCCTCAAAGCATCAAGCTCCTTCGTCTGGGCATCAAGTTCTTCCTGCCGCTTTTCAATTTCAGCCATTGATTTGTTAATTGCATCAAGCATTGCAATATCGCGGCTGATTATTTTTTGCAGCAGAAACATACGGGACGAAAAATCGGAAAAATCCTTCGCACCCAAAAGTACGTCCAGATAGTTAATCTGTCCGTTAATGTAAATATCGCGCAGGCGCTTTTTAAAAATGTTCATCCTGCGTTCAAGATTGGCTTTTTCTTCTGCCAGTTTAGCCTGATTATCGGCAATGGCAGCGTCAAGTTCTGCCTGGCGGGCATTAATTTCGTCAAGGCGTATCTGCAGCTGGCGCAGTTCGCCTACTACTTCTTCCATACGGCTGCTTGCCGCATCGGCCGCACGCCTTGCTTCTTCGCGCTGCGCTTCCATATCGCGCATCTGCTGCTGCACCCTGTCATATTCAGCTTGTTTTTCAGAAAGCTCGTCGGCGTAACCATGCAGCACCGGCAGGCCTGCAACACATGCCGCCAGAACTGCCGCCAGAACTTTACTTTTCAACATGCGCAGCCCTCCCGTCAAACGCGCAGGAATTTGCGCAAAGATACATAACTGCCGGCCGCACCGATAGCTGTTCCGCTGATGATAATAAACAAATCAACATAAATCAGCATCGGGTAAGGAGGCAGCATCGGCAAAAAAGCAAGCGTGGAGTAGATACGCGACAGCAGTGCCGAATAAGAAATATCTATTATGGTAATGGAAATAAGCGAACCGAAAAAGCCCAGCGTCATGCCTTCCAGCATAAACGGCCAGCGGATAAACCAGTCGGTTGCGCCTACGTATTTCATTATGTTAACTTCACGCCTGCGGGCAAAAACCGTCAGGCGGATGGTATTTGCAATAATAAACAGCGTAGCAAAAGCAAGCAGCACTACCAGAAGAATACCGCCGATACGCAGTATTTTGGTAATCTGAAACAGCTGCTCAACAACTTCCTGCCCGAATTTTGCGGTTTCCACGCCTTCCATTTCGCCAATCTGCGGAGTAAGCTCGGCTATGCGTTCAGGAGCGTCCACTTCCACTTCAAAATAATACGGGAATGGATTATCCGTGCCAAGCGAGTTAAGCAGGTTCTGCTGTTCGCCAAGGCGTTCTTTAAAGCGTTCCAGCGCTTCTTCTTTGGTTACCGGAGTAACTTTTTCAACACCGGGAAGCCCTTCCAGTTTGGTACGCGTTGCTTCAAGCACATCGCCGTCTGCTTCGTCCTGCATATAAACGGTTATCTGTACCTGGCTTTCCAGATATTGGGCAAGGTTATTGGTATTTAAAAATAATAAAAGAAACATACCCAAAACCAACAGCGACAAAGCAACGGTCGATACAGAGGCTACGCTCATCAGGCCGTTGCGCCGTATGGATTTATATGTTTCTCTTACAAAATATTCTTTCGTACTAAGACTCATAGCCGTATACTCCTTTTGCATCATCGCGCACAATATGTCCGTGCTCAATGGCTATAACCCTTTTTTCCATTTCATCAACTATTTCCCTGTCATGCGTAGCCATTACAATAGTGGTTCCGCTTTTGTTTACCTCGCGGAAAATATCCATAATTTCCCAGCTGGTTTCCGGGTCGAGGTTGCCGGTAGGTTCATCGGCTATTAAAAGGATAGGGTCGTTAACAATGGCGCGTGCAATGGCAATGCGCTGCTGTTCGCCGCCGCTGAGCTCGGTAGGATAAGCATGCGCACGCTTGCGCAGCCCTACAAGGTCAAGCACATCGTTAACGCGGCGTTTGATTTTGCGGTACGGGGTTTCGATAACCTGCATTGCAAACGCAACATTGTCATATACGGTACGGTCAGGCAGCAGGCGGTAATCCTGAAAAACTATGCCCAGCTGCCTTCTGAAATACGGAATTTCCTTATCTGTCATTTTTACAAGGTCATGCCCGTTTACAATAACTTTACCGCTGGAAGGCAGAACCTCACGGAACAGCATTTTAAAGAAAGTAGACTTTCCTGCGCCGCTCGGGCCTACAATAAAAACAAATTCGCCCTGCTCAATACGGACGTTAATGTCCTGCAAAGCGACTGAACCGCCTGGATAAATTTTACTTACGTCTATCATTTCCAGCATACGGCCTGCTCCTTTCATTCTTCACCGCGCAGCAGCGCAAAAGTTCTTTCCAAATTAAGCTGTGCCTTACTGCGCAGCTGCTCCATCCGTTCATTCTGTACAACCGGCGGCTTGCACCACGCGTCTTTAAGTACGTTTACAAGCTGCTCTTTTTTTATATCGTCCACGCTTCCGACAAGCACCCCACCGGCAGTATTTACAAATGCGTCAACCTTGGGGTCGTACGAAATTGCCAAAAGCGGCACCTTCATAACGGCCGCAAAAACCAGTGCGTGCAGGCGCATGCCCAAAAGCAGCTTAAAATTGCCTATCAGCGATAAAAATTCTTCCGTGTTATATGCGGAATCCAAAAAATAAATGTCTTTTTCGTCTTTTAAAAAGCTGTTAACGGCAGCACAGCTTTTTAAATCTGCCGGATATTGAAGCGGCAAAAGCACTATCTGCGCGTCATGCTCTGATTTAAACTGTTTTAAGGCAGCTGCAATTACCTTAAAGCAATTTATATCATTTACCCACGGGCGCACGGAAATGCCAAGCACCGGCCTGTTAATGTCGATACCGGCATTTTGCAGTATTTTCTGCCCTATGCTTTTATCTGCAACGGGCAAAGCCAGTACAGAATCGGCAGTTACAATAATATTTCTGCCGCTGAGGCCCATTTTTAAAAGTTCAGTCTGTGAATCTGCATCTCTTACAGTAATTAAATCTGCCTTGCTGCAAACAATTCTTGTCAGCTTTCTTGCCAGCGTATTACGTATCGGGCCAATGCCGTGCGAATACAGCATAACCTTTTTGCCTGCCATTTTACCCATTAAAATAATGAACAGATAATAAAAAAGGCTGCGCAGGCTGGTTACATCCTGCAGAAGGCTGCCGCCGCCGCTTAAAAGCATATCGGCATTTTTTAAGGCATTGTATATTTTAAAAAAGTTAAAACGGTAAATGCTTTTTACTTTATGTTTGGCAGATGTTTCGGCAGGATTGCCGGAAATAACCGTCAGGTCAATTTCCGGCTGTACGCCGCGCAAAGCCCTTACAATTGATGTAAGCATGGCTTCGTCACCCGCGTTGGCAAATCCGTAATATCCGGAAATGACAATTTTATTCATTACCCAAATATCTCCTTTGCCACTTCTGCAAATAAGGCATTAACAAATTAAGCACAACTACTGCTGCTATGCCTATTACGGCGCCAAGCCAGTAGCCGTCCAGCGCACGGATATAGCTCATGATAACCGGCGTGCGCATATGCGCAAAGGTCTGCACAAGGCTGCCCTGCCCGATAACCGCTCCTGCCACAAGTATCATCTGCCACAGGCGCGGAGCTTTGTAATAAGCCGCGTAAGCTGCTACAAAAAAGGCAGGATGCCCAATCATAAATTCTTTGGTACGCGGGCGTGCATACATCAGCTGTTCCAGCAGGGCACGCATTTTAAGCTCAATGCCCCAAACCGGCACACCGGAAGTATGGCCGCTGCGGCCTACAAAAATATAAGCTACAAAAGCCAGAACACCTAAAATGAACAGATGTTCCAGTTTGATATGCGTCGATAAAAGATAGCGGATATCGGCAATAAGGCCGCCGCCAGTTTTGCCGCCGAAAATATTAAAACGTTTGACATACCAGAACAGCATTAATAATACCGGCATAATAAACGTTAATTTTACGCCGCGGTAAATGTCAATTTCCAAAAAGAAACGGATGTCGCCCAAAAGTGCGGAAATCATTGCCGCACCGCACAAGGACATGGCAACTGCCGCGCCAAGCTGTACGGTAGTGCGCATTAAAAACTGCACCATGCATTTGCAGCGTACTTTTACGCTCTCCCACCATTCCACAACTACAATCATTGAAAGTACCGGGAATACGCAGGCAGAAACAAATGCCAGAAGCTGCCTCGGCAAAGGCGAAGCCATTTTTACAACCAATGCAGCGGCTGCGGCACCAAAAACCGCAAACAGAATATACTGCAATTTACTGCTAAGCCCCAAAAGCAATGCAAGATACATTACGCCTGCTGCAACAACGGCAAGTGCAGGCAGAACCAACAGCATTTTATCGGGGAAATATGCCTGATAGCCATTGGCATCCGCGTTAAACACACCGCTGGTGCCAAGCTTAAAGCCGCGCGACTGAACATCAGCGGCAATGCTCTTAACATAATCAAGGTTAAGCTCTAAAATATCCTGCCCGTTCTGCGGCAGCATAAAAGGTTTAATATAATTGATGCGGATATTGCGTTCTTCATCGGTAAGTGCCCAGCGGCGCAAAGCCTCGGGCATTTTCAGCTTGCGCTGCTCTGCCTTGTCGATAATATAAGAACGCGCTACCTGATAATCCATTTTTTCCGCCATGGGAATAAGGCCTTCCATGGGCGCAAACTGGAGCTGGGTATAATGTTCAACCATGCCGAAAACCATGTTATGGCTCAACAATTTTTCTGCCATGTAATCAAGCTTATCGGGGAAACCCACTACTTCCTTGCCGCAGCCGATATAAGAAACAACATTTGCGCCGGATTCATCAATACGGATGAAAATGCTGTCTATCTGCTGTTCCGTTACCGGCAGATAATTTTGCGGGCGGACGATAACGTTAAACCCGGCAGCTGCAATCTGCCGCATTTCTTCGGTGGAAAGGCCAAGAGGCGCCTGCATCAGCGGCATTTTGGTATCGTAGTTGTCGCCTTCAATAATACGCGGGTCGCCCAAAACACGGATAATACGCGGAGATTCACTTACAACGGCAATACGTTCCGGCGCATAGCGCAGATACAGGTCTTTCTCTGTTTCTTTAAAAGTTACAGGTGATTTTCCCTCTGTAATATAAACTGCGTCGGGAATTATATCCTGCTGCTGCAAAGCCGCAAACTGCGTTCCGGCAGTTCCGCCGTGCAAAAGCTCACGCCCCGGAGCGGCATAAACAAGCCCTTTGTTATCGAGTTTTTGCAGGGTAGTGTCAAAAACTATCAGCGAAGTAACACCGGCATCTTTAAAATCTTTCAATACGGAATCAAGCGGCAGGCCTTCCCAGTCGGCAAGCCGCTGCAGGCCTTCGTATTCCATAGCCATTTCTACGGTATTGTTTTTTTCTTCTATTTCAAATCTGCTGTAATTAAGCCATAAAGCACAAACAAGCCCTATAACAATAACTGCCAGCAAAACCGGATTATAACGGCTTTTCATTGCTATCTCCACCCATTAGCCAGTTAAATTTTCTTTTGCTGTGACCTTAAATAAGCCTCAATAAACATATCCAGGCCGCCGTCCATAACAGCCTGCACGTTGCCTGTTTCGGCACCTGTACGGTGGTCTTTAACCATTTTATACGGCTGGAAAACATAGGAGCGTATCTGGCTGCCCCATTCAATGTCCTGGTAATCACCGGCAATATCGTTTTTCAGCGCTTCCTGTTTGGCGCGTTCATATTCGTACAGTTTGGCGCGCAGAAGCTGCATGCAGCGTTCACGGTTCTGAATCTGCGAGCGTTCGTTTTGGCACTGCACGATTATGCCGGTAGGAATATGCGTCATACGCACGGCGGAGCTTGTTTTGTTTACGTGCTGTCCGCCTGCACCGCTGGCACGGTAAGTATCAACCTTTAAATCGGACGGGTCGATTTTAATATCGACGGTATCGTCAAGTTCAGGCATAACATCAACAGCCGCAAAAGAAGTATGGCGGCGTGCGTTGGCGTCAAACGGAGAAATGCGCACGAGGCGGTGTACGCCCTTTTCGCTGCGCAGATAGCCGTAAGCATTATGGCCGTTAATTTGCAGCGTAGCACTTTTTACGCCAGCTTCATCGCCGGGCAGATAGTCCAGCATTTCAATGGCAAAGCCCTGGCGCTCGGCATAACGGGTAAACATGCGCAGAAGCATGCTTGTCCAGTCCTGTGCTTCGGTACCGCCGGCACCGGCATGCAGGGTTAAAATAGCATTGTTGGCATCATATTCGCCGTTTAAGAGCATTCCCAGTTCCAAATGCTCTATTTCTGCTTTTGCAGCTTCCAGCCCGGCTTCAAGTTCTTCTTCCATGCCGGATTCTGGTTCTTCCAAAGCAAGCTCTACCATAACCTCAAGGTCATCAAGCCTTTGTTCAAGGTTATGTACAATGCCCACTTCTTCTTTCAGCTGCGTAACAGCCTGAGCGGTTTTCTGCGCGGCATCCGGGTTGTCCCAGAAATCCGGCGCACCCATTTTATGTTCTAATTCAGCAATGCGGTCCTCTTTGGCAGCGACGTCAAAGAGATCCCCTCATTTCCTCTAATTTTTGCTTCAATGCGGATATTTCGGGTTTGTATTCCTCTATCAGCACTAAATTCACATCCCTTCGTAGGTAATTTATTTTAAATTTTGTTTTTATTTATCTTTGCCGCAGCAGTTTTTATATTTTTTGCCGCTGCCGCAGGGGCACGGGTCGTTGCGGCCCGGTTCTTCCTTTTTAACAACAGGCTGTTTGGTGCCTTCATCGCCGGCGTTGGTAGAAGCATTTTCCAGACGGTCTTCCACCTTAGGCTGGGTAATAACGTTTACGCGGTAAATGTAACGTACAACGTCGTCCTGAATAGCGTCAATCATAGCCTGGAACATATCGTAGGCTTCAAATTTATATTCAACCAGCGGGTCTTTCTGCCCGTATGCACGCAGGCCAACGCCTTCACGCAGCATATCCATGGCATCAAGGTGTTCCATCCAGTGGTTGTCTACAACCTTAAGCATTACAAGGTTTTCCAGTTCGCGCATCAGTTCCGGCGTAATGGCGGCTTCACGTTCTGCGTAATGCTCGTCGGCAACTTTGTACAGATATTCTTCCAGTTCCTCACGGCTGAGGTTCTGCAGGTATTCAACGGTTAAAAGCCCGCGCGGAGCGTAGAATTCTTCGGCATAGTTAATAAGTGCCTGCAAATCCCAGTCTTCGGAATATACTTCCGGCGGAGCATACATTGCCATGGTACGGTCTACAACCTTATGCACCATTTCCATAATGGTATCGCGCAGGTTGGCCTGCTGCAAAATTTTGCGGCGCTGGCTGTAAATAACTTCACGCTGCTGGTTCATAACGTTATCGTATTCCAGAACCTGTTTACGGATGGTAAAGTTGCGCGCTTCTACCTTCTTCTGTGCAGATTCGATGGACTTGGTTACAAGTTTATGTTCGATAGGCTCGTCTTCTTCCATGCCCAGCTTATCCATAATGCCTGAAATGTTGTCAGAACCGAACAGGCGCATCAAATCATCTTCCAGCGAAAGGAAGAATTTGGAAGAACCCGGGTCACCCTGACGGGCGCAGCGTCCACGCAGCTGGTTATCAATACGGCGGCTTTCGTGGCGTTCCGTACCGATAATGTGCAGGCCGCCGAGTTCAGGCACGCCTTCGCCAAGCATAATATCGGTACCGCGGCCTGCCATGTTGGTAGCAATGGTTACAGCGCCGTACTGGCCTGCCTTGGAGATAATCTCCGCTTCTTTTTCATGGTATTTGGCGTTAAGTACATTATGCGCTATGCCGCGGCGTTTGAGCATTGCGGAAAGTTCTTCGGACTGTGCGATGGAAGTTGTGCCAACCAGTACCGGGCGGCCGGATTTATGGCATTCTTCAATTTCCGCAACTGCGGCTTTATATTTGGCGCGTTTTGTTTTATAAATAACATCCGGATAGTCGATACGGATCATCGGTTTGTTGGTCGGAATAACAATAACATCCAGACCGTAAATTTTCTGGAATTCCTGTTCTTCCGTTTTGGCGGTACCGGTCATGCCGCTGAGCTTGTTGTACATACGGAAGTAGTTCTGGAAGGTAATCGTTGCCAGAGTCTGGCTTTCGCGTTCAACCTTAACGCCTTCTTTGGCTTCAATAGCCTGATGCAGGCCTTCGGAGAAACGGCGTCCGAACATCAAGCGGCCGGTAAATTCATCGACGATAATTACCTGTCCGTCTTTTACAACGTAATCCCTGTCGCGGTGCATAATGGCCTTGGCCTTTAATGCGCACATCAAATGGTGCGAAAAGTCCACGCCGTGTTCAGCGTCATAAAGGTTGGCAATGCCGAGCATTTTTTCTGCTTTGGCAATACCAGCTTCGGTAGGCGCAACGGTTTTTAATTTTTCGTCTACCGTATAGTCTTCGTTTTCGTTCATGTTGGCAACTACATGCGCCAGCACGCGGTACAAATCGGTAGATTTTTCGCCCGGGCCGGAAATAATCAGCGGTGTACGCGCTTCGTCGATTAAAATACTGTCAACTTCGTCGACAATGCAGAAATTAAGTTCGCGCTGCACCATCTGGTTTTCGTCAACTACCATGTTGTCGCGCAGATAGTCGAAACCAAATTCGTTGTTGGTGCCGTAAGTAATATCGGCAGCATAAGCAGCCTTGCGGTCGGGGTAATCCATATCATGCACAATAAGGCCTACGGAAAGTCCGAGCGCTCTGTAAATGCGGCCCATGTCCTCGCTGTCGCGGCGGGCAAGGTAATCGTTAACGGTAACAACATGTACGCCTTTGCCGGTAAGGGCGTTCAAATAAGCAGGCAGGGTTGCAACAAGGGTTTTGCCTTCGCCTGTACGCATTTCGGCAATTTTGCCGCGGTGCAGAACAACGCCGCCTATAAGCTGTACATCAAAATGGCGCATGCCGGTAATACGGCGCGAAGTTTCGCGCACAACGGCAAACGCTTCCGGCAGGATATCATCAAGCGTTTCTCCTTTGGCAAGGCGCAGTTTAAACTCGCTGGTTTTGGCAGCAAGATTTGCTGAACTCAGCGCCTGCATCTCCGGCTCCAGTGCATTGATTTTATCGACAATGACCTGAATATTTTTTAATTCTTTGGCATTCGGGTCACCGAAAATCTTTTTTAATATGCTTTCGAGCAACACACTCACTCCTTAAAATTCCCTGTTTTATAAACACTATACTAATATAAAATTTTACCAAAAACCGCGCAAAAAGTCAAAAGCCCGGGCCTTTTGTCCCGGGCTTTTTTGTGAAATCAATGTAAAGATTATTTTAATTCAGGCTGCAGCAAACCATAGTTGCCGTCTTTGCGGCGGTATACAACATTTACTCCGCCATAATCGGGGTCAAAGTATACAAAGAAGTCATGGTCAAGCAGATTCATCTGCAAAATTGCTTCTTCAGCCGTCATCGGGTTCATCGAGAATTTCTTGTTCTTGATAATCTTGAATTCTTCATCAGGAGCCGCTTCTACTTCGGGAGCAGGTACGGGCTCTACAAAGTTGCTGTATTTACGTTTGGCAAGACGTGTTTTATATTTATGTACCTGGCGTTCAATTTTTTCCACTACCAAGTCAATGGACGAATACATATCTTTGGTAGATTCCTGGGCTCTAATTAAAATTCCGCTGGCAGGAACGGTAATTTCCACAATGTGGTTGCCTTTTTCAACTTTAAGTACTGCACTGATATCGCCAACGGTTTTAAACTGCCTCGTGATTTTCGTAATTTTCTTTTCAACATACTCTTTGAGCGCCGGTGTTACAACAATGTTCTTTCCTCTTACGTTTACGTTCATAAATTATCCCTCCTTAATCCCGAGGTCCGGGATAACAAACTCTTTAGTTTGTTATTATTTGTATTCGCCATAATAATTAAAACTCCTGCAAAAAATTACAAAAACTCGTGCAAAAAAGTCTTTTTTCTGCACGAGTTTACAATCTGCTACTATTGTAACAGTTTCAATTATAAAATTTTTGAAAGAAAACTGCGGGTACGTTCTTCTTTGGCATGTAAAAAAATGTCGTCAGGTTTACCCTGTTCCAGAATTTTACCGCCGTCAACAAACAGCACCCTGTCGCCAACTTCGCGCGCAAAGCCCATTTCGTGGGTAACAACCACCATGGTCATGCCTTCGTTGGCAAGGCGCTTCATAACGTCCAGTACTTCTTTAATCATTTCCGGGTCAAGCGCAGATGTCGGTTCATCAAACAAAAGTGCTTTCGGCTTCATGGCAAGCGCACGTGCTATTGCAACACGCTGCTGCTGCCCGCCGCTCAGCTGGTCCGGGTAAGAATCAGCCTTGTCAGAAAGGCCAACCTTGCCTAAAAGCTCCATAGCAGTTGCTTCCGCGGTTTTACGGTCAATGCCGCGCACTTTCATCGGCGCAAGCACAAGGTTTTCCAGCACCGTCATGTGCGGGAAAAGGTTAAAACGCTGGAACACCATACCTACTTCCTTGCGCACTTCGTTAATATTGGCTTCGCCGTCCAGCTTAATGCCGTCAACAACAATCGTGCCTTCGGTCGGTTCTTCAAGGTAGTTCATGCAGCGCAGAAGCGTACTTTTGCCGCTGCCGGATGGGCCTATAATTACCACTACTTCCTTTTCGGCAATGGTAAGGTCAATGCCCTTTAAAACTTCAAGGCTGCCGTAGCTTTTTTTAAGGCCTGTAATTTTAATCATTTCTGTACTCATTTTGTTTCAAACCTCCGCTCCATCAGCCCTACCAGGCGCGCAACCGTAAAGGTCATAATAAGGTAAATTACGGCAACTGCCAGCCAGATTTCAAAAGAAGCATAGGTACGCGCAATAATAAGCTGGCCGCGTCTTGTCAGTTCTTCAAAGCCGATAACGGAAACCAGCGAAGAATCCTTCAGCATGGCAATAAATTCATTGCCCAGCGGCGGAATAATACGTTTAAAGGCCTGCGGCATAATTACATAGCGCATGGTCTGGTACCATGTCATGCCAAGAGAGCGCCCGGCTTCCATCTGCCCTTTATCGATAGACTGGATGCCTGCGCGGAAAATTTCGGCAATGTATGCACCGCTGTTAATGGAGCAGGCGCAGATAGCCGCAAAAAACGGGTCAATGCGCTGGCCGATAATAGTAGGCAGCGCAAAATATACCAGAAAGATTTGTACCAAAAGCGGTGTGCCGCGGATAAAATCTACATAAAAGTTAGCTGCATAACGCACCGGTTTAATGCTGGCAAGCCTTGCAACGCCGATAATCATACCTATCAATAAGCCAAAGCCTACGCTCATGGCGGTTATTTCAAGGGTAATTCCGGCACCGGCCAGCAAAAGCGGTATCGCATCTTCAATAAGTTTAAAATTCAGTTCCATTAGGCTTGTCTTTCCTTCCAATCAGCCTGCGCTTTAATAAATAAAATACGGGGCACACCTTCGTTGCCGTTGATGTTCCCCGCATTCAGGCGCAATGCTTATTTTTTCACTTCACCGAACCAGGTTTTGTAAATCTTGTCATATTCGCCGTCTTTTTTCAGTTCTGCCAAAGCTTTGTTAATGTCTTCAAGCAGTTTGGTGTTGTCTTTTTTAACGGCAATGCCATATTGTTCTGCTTCCATTACATCACCAACGGTTTTGGCAACTTCGCTGCCGCCCTGTGCCAGATAATAACCGATAACCGGGCTGTCGTTGATAACAGCGTCAACGCCGCCGTTGGTCAGTTCCATTGCAGACTCGGTATTGGTATTGAAAAGGGTTACTTTGGCATCTTTAACGCTGTTTGCTTTGTCAGCGCCGGTAGTGCCAATCTGTGCGGCAATGCGTTTGCCGGTAAGGTCATCAATGCTCTTGATGTCGTTGTTGTCTTTTTTAACCATTACAATCAAGCCGGAAGTATAGTAAGGGTCGCTCATGCCTACGGCCTGTTTTCTTTCGTCGGTAATGCTCATACCAGCAATGGCAACGTCAATATTACCGGTGTTCAGCGCAGGAATCAATGCATCAAAACCCATGTTGGCAATTTCAACTTTGTAGCCGAGTTTTTTGCCGATAGCTCGAATTAAATCCATATCAAAGCCTGCCAGTTCATCGCTGCCTTCCTTCTGGAATTCAAACGGAGCAAAAGTCGGTTCAGTTGCTACGCGCAAAACTTTCTCCGGCTGAGCCTTAGCTTCATCCTTGCTGCCGCCGCAGCCTGCAACTGCCAGTGCCACAAGCATTAAAGCAGCCATTAAAAACACCAAATACTTTTTCATAAACATAACCTCCAACAGCATAAATTTACAAACTTTTATCTGTTAAAATATTATAGCTCTAAAATACAGGTTAAGCAACAAAAACTTTCAAAAAACCTGTATAAAAAACCATTATTTGGCTTCGCCGAACCATTTATTGTAAATTTTATCAAATTCACCGTTCTGCTTCAGCTCATTAAGAGCCTTGTTAATATCGGCAGCCAGTTTGTCGTTGCCTTTTTTAACGGCAATACCGTAATCTTCGGCATTCAAAACTTCTCCGACGGTTTTTGCGTATTCACTGCCGCCCTGCGCCAAAAAGTATTTCAGCACCGGAGCATCGTTAATAACAGCGTCAGCCGCGCCGTTTTTCATTTCCAGCACAGCGCTGCCGTTATCGTTAAACGCAGTTACCTTGGCACCTTCAACTTTTTCTGCGCGAAATGCACCGGTAGTGCCAATCTGCACGGCAATACGCTTGCCTTTTAAATCATCAATGCTCTTAATATCGTTGTTGTCTTTCGGCACCATTACCAAAAGGCCGGATTTATAATACGGGTCAGAAAAAATTACCTGCTGCTTGCGTTCTTCGGTAATGCTCATGCCTGCCAGTGCAACATCAATGTTGTCTGCCTGCAAAGCAGGAATTAAAGCGTCAAAACCCATCGCGCTGATTTCCACTTTATAACCGAGCTGTTTGCCGATAGCACGGATTAAATCCATGTCAAAACCGGTAAGCTCCTCGCTGCCTTCCGCCTGCATTTCAAACGGCGCAAAAGAAGGTTCAGTACCGACACGCAGTAATTTTTCACCGCCCGCCTGTTTCTCATCATTGCCGCCGCAGCCGGCTGTAACAAGCGCCATTGCCAGCATGGCTGCCATTAATAATGCCAAAAACTTTTTCATCAGGTTATCTCCCTCCAATATTCTGCCAACAGGCAGGTTATAATAATGTATATTATAAAACTAAAAGCCCTTCTGCACAAGCAAAAATATGCAAAAAAGGCTAATTTTTATAAAATAAAGCAACTCAGCTGACCTGGTCTTCGCCCCCACACCCGCCTGCTGGGAGGTTCGCTCCTAAGCAACGTGCTCCCCACTACTACTCCTCTCGCTTTTCGCGGCAGGACTTACTTCTAAGCTGCGCCGTGCTCACAGTAATTTTTACTGCTTACGTGGATCGTTTTGCCCGCAACTGGCATCGACTTTCAACCACAGACCTGAGCTGCATTTTAATTATAGCGGCTAATAGATTTTTTGCAATACCTGCGGCTAAAAAATTTATAAAATGCTCTTTGATATTTTGCTGCGTTGTAGTATACTATTATGTGCAAGATTTGATTGGACGGATTTTTAACAGGATGGTTGGTTTATGATTGCTTTACCCCAGACACTGGATTTTCCACGCGAAAATAATATACGTGAAATATGCAACTCGCTTTTAACGCTGCTGCAAAAAAAGGATACGGGTTTATACATGCACAGCCAGCAGGTTGCCAACTATTCGGCATGCATTGCGGCCAAGCTCGGCCTGCCCGCCGCAGAAATCGCTTCCATTAAAAGTGCCGCGCTGTTGCACGATATCGGGCATCTTTCCGTGCCTAACACGATTTTAAAAAAATCGCCCTATTTAAGCACGCGCGAGATGGCTACCTATAAACGCCACTGCCAGGCAGGTGCCAGTATGCTCGAAAATATTCCGGAATTTTCGCATATTATCGACATTATTTACAGCCACCACGAAAAGTGGGACGGCACCGGCTACCCCAAGCGTTTAAAGGGCGTAAACATACCGCTGGGAGCGCGTATAATCGCCGTAGCCAATTATTACGACCGTATTGTAAACCCATGCACCCATTACTGGCAAAAAACGCCTATGGAAGCCATTAAGGAAATGAATGACAAAGCAGGCACCGACTTTGACCCCAACGTTGTCCGTGCATTTTTGGAATCTATAATACCGAGTAAAATACGGTAAAAATAAACTAATACACAAAAGCTCTTGCTTCTTAATTGTAGAAACAAGAGCTTTTTATTTTATCTTATCTGTTTTTATACATTATTTCGTAATATTTTTGGTATTCACCGCTGATAATTTCCTGCCACCAGTCTTTGTTTGCCAAATACCATTCAATCGTTTTGGCTATGCCGTTCTCAAACTTTGTCTGCGGCAGCCAGCCGAGTTCATTGTGTATTTTGGTCGGGTTTATTGCATAACGCCTGTCGTGACCGGGGCGATCTTTTACAAAAGTAATTAAATCTTCACTTTTGCCCAACGCTTTTAAAATAATTTTTACTACATCCAAATTGCTCTTCTCGTTATGCCCGCCAACGTTGTAAACTTCGCCCGCGCGTCCCTTGCGGATAATTAAATCAATCGCACTGCAATGATCTTCTACATATAACCAGTCGCGCACGTTAGCACCATCACCATAAACCGGTAATGCTTTATCATGCAGAGCGTTAATAATCATTAGCGGAATCAGCTTTTCAGGAAAGTGATACGGCCCATAGTTGTTGGAGCAGCGAGAAATTGTCACTGGCAAACCGTAAGTACGGTGGTATGCCAAAACCAGTAAATCTGCACTAGCTTTGGATGCAGAATACGGGCTTGATGTATGCAGCGGCGTTGTTTCAGTAAAAAACAATTCCGGCCTTTCCAGCGGTAAATCGCCGTAAACCTCGTCCGTGCTTACCTGGTGATAACGTTTAATGCCATACTTGCGGCACGCATCCATTAGCACGCCCGTGCCGATAACATTGGTTTTTAAAAACAGCTCCGGCTCTAAAATGCTGCGGTCAACATGGCTTTCTGCAGCAAAATTTACCACAATGTCAGGCTTTTCATCTTCAAACAAGCTGTAAACAAAATCACGGTCGGCAATATCGCCGCGTACAAACTTAAAGTTCGGCTGCTCAATAGCCAACTTCAAGCTGCTTAAATTGCCCGCATACGTCAGCTTATCCAAACAAATAAATACATCATCCGGATGATGTTTGAGCTGATAATATATAAAATTGCTTCCTATAAACCCGGCCCCGCCGGTGATGATGAGTTTCATTCTAATGCCTCCATTAGATTATTACTTTATTATACAATATTGAGCACTTTATTAAAAACATTGCTAATTTTTCTTTTTTCTTCAATATTCATACAAAACCTATAAACAACAAATCCATAAATTATCGTATAAACTATAATGCTGCTTATAAAACCTCTAATGCTTTCTAAAACTAATAAATTATATATCCAATAACCTATTACCGTTAATGCAATAATATAAATGCTTATGTTAATAATTTCTTTCCAAAACCTTATAATATCAAGCTTTGTTACCTTAAAATAATACCAGTTCATTATTAAACCATTACCTATAAACATACTTAAGCCTGTTGCAAAAGCACATCCTATCCCGCCATACCTTATAGCTAGTGGTACAGCCAACCAAAGGTTAAACACACCCATGCAAAAATATACCTTTGCCCTAAAATCATATCTATTTTGCGCCTGCATTATCGATAAGCCAATATTTTGTATTAAATCAATAGTAAAAGGTATTATTATTATTAAGGTAATCCAGTAAGCATCATCAAAATCTTTACCAGCCCAAATATTTATAAAGTTTCTGCCAAAAATAATAAAACCGCTTGCTACTAACGCCAGTAAATAATATTGCCAACGCCCAATTTGTATAAATAAATCTGATAATTTTTTTACAGGTTCATTCTTAGCTATAATTTCTGTTATATGCGGTAGATATACACCTGATATTGCTGTAGATAACGCCATATAATTCATATAAATTAGGGAAGCAATAGAATATACTGCAACAGAAGCCGTCCCACTTACTATACCCAAAATAACCTGATTTGTTTTAAAAAATATCTGATCTATAAGTACTACAACAAAAACACTCAAAGCAAGTTTTTTTAATTCTTTAAAAAGCGTTGTATCTAAATAATGGAATTTAATGCGGATTTTTAATTTCACTAAACAATAATAACAACGTATTGTTATTAAACAAATATTAAGAACAGTTTGTACTGCGGCAACAGCAACAGCACTTGGATACTGTTGCAATATTGCTACAACTAATATCGGCTGTAATAAAATCTGCAACATTTCCATGCCTTTTAAAAGCAAAAACTTCTCATATGCATTTATTACAGCACGAAATATCATTGTTGATATTGTTATTACTATATTAAGCAAAAGCAGCAAAAATAGTGCTTTAGCAACTTCTATTTCTGATAATGACATACTTGCCGCAAAAATAATATCAAGATTTTTATAGCAAATATATCCAACTGTAAACAAAATTATAGCAATAACGCCATAAGCCCTTACAGCAATAGCAAGTATGTTTTCCATACCTAACTCATCATTTAAAGCTTTATATTTGGTATAAAAACGTACTACAGCAGCAGTTAATCCAAAATCCATAACGCTAAAATAAGCAATGAACGAACCTATAAGTTGATACAGCCCATATTCACCTTTACCAATATAATACAAAAGAAGCGGCACATAAATAAAACCAATAACTGCGTGCAACACAATATTAACATAACTAATTAAAATACCCACCTTGCGTTCATTCATGGTTTGTTTCTCTTTCTTTATTATTTGTTTTTTCAAAACACATTGCATAACCTAACCCAAGGAGTACCCAATAACAAAAGGTTATATTAATACTATCTCCTAATCCTGAAGTCATTATACCGATTAACGATATTGTAAAAAAGACATAGGGCAACTTATCGTCTATGACCATATTTTTATCTGTTATTTTTAAATATAATTTATGCAATAAAATAAATGGTGGTATTAAAAATAATACTAATCCTACAATACCTGTCTCTGCAAAACGTGATGTATATTCAGCTCTCGGAAATTCATTTGTTAATATTCCATATCGTTCGATACGTTTAACCCATCTTTTTATTTCTTCATTATCTTTAGCCATATTTGGAAAATAATCTATTTTATATGCATTACGTAAACCATTACCAACACCAAAAAGTGGATAATCTAACCCTATTTTTATATCAGATATAATATTAGAATATCTGATATTATTGCTCCTTTTTGTTGTACTAACTAAAGAAATTATATTACTATCTATATACTGTTCCACATTTTTTACATTATATGTATTATATATCTGTATATTAGATATATATATATTCGACATTACAAAAGCTATAAATACACATATAAAAATATTAATACTTCTTTTTATCAACGTTTTATTACGTAAGTAAATTATTAATAAAACTAATATTAATAGCTCTCCAAAAAATAATAATACAGCTGTACGCGCTTGAGTTAAAAATAAACAAAACGTAAAAAAAATAATACTAAAAGATAATAATATTTGATAAATTATTTTTAAGTTAGTTATGGTAATATACCATAATAATGGCATAGCAAAAGCAAAATAAATTCCGTAATACGATGGTTCAGAAAAAATAGAACGCAACTGACCAGGCCATAATAAAGGAGGCCATGCCGAACCACTATCATACACAATATGAAAATATGGCGTAATTACTTTTAACAAACTAGTTGCATTTTCATTACCAGAAAGGTAACAAATTTCAATAACATTATATAGGAATATTACAATTAAAGAAATTTTTACAGCATCTATTACAATTTTAAAGGCTATTTTCCAATTATAATGATACCAATAATAAATCATATATGCTCCACCAAAAGTATAAAGCACATCAAATAATACTCCTTTTATTGTTCTTATTATAAAGCCTAAAACTATTAATATTTTTATATCTAAATCTATTCCTAAACTCTTGAAAAGATTAATTACTTCTGGCAATCTTTCTATTTGCGTTATTGGTCCAGAAAGCAGCAAATTATAATATGGATAATTATACAAACCATTTATTGTGGAAGCAAGTAATACTATAAAACAAATCAATATAAATTTTAAAAAAATATTAAATTTAATTGAAAACCATTTATATTTATGATAAATAGTATAAATAAATCCTATAATAAAAGGATAAAAACTTAATTTATTAAATAAAATACCTCCAATAAAACTAACTTGCATATTTTTGGAAACATTATTAAAAATAAGAAAAATGCATATAAAGAAAAATAAAATATTTATTATTTTTTTCATACTCACATACCTGCAATATATATTTTATATTTAATTTAACTTTATCAATGATATATACTATAAATATTAAATTCTCTATAAAATATTTATTTTACCAATTGTTTTTACTTGATCATGTAAACAATAATCAAATAAACTTTTATCATTAAAATCTTTTTCATATATTGATAATCCTAAATCATATAAATACTCAAATAACTCACTATCAGAATTAATTAAATAAGAATCTTTTGCAACCATAAGTAAATTAGTTCCACTCCAATTTTTTTCATAAATATCAGAACCGTATTCTAATAATAAATAAAAAATTTCTTTATTGTTAAAATATGTAGCAACCATTAATGGTGTCCAGCCATAATTATTCTTTTCGTAAATATAACTTTTTGTTTTTAGAATACGTTTTACTTCATCATTATCAAATTTTTGTATACATGATAATAAATAGTCAAATTCATCTTTTACTAATAGTACATCATGGTCAACGGTAGAAACTTTAAAATAATTTTTACTTTCACAAATAATTGTTCCAGGTTTTAATTGAGATTTCTCTTCTAAAATTTCAACATCAAATATCAAACTACTTTGAAATTTAATAAGTTGATATGGACGAAAACAAAACGCTTTAACTTGCCTTTTTATTTGCCAAGCTGTTTTTTTGCAATCTAAAAGTATATTTTCAAAATTAATAGAATCTTTAGAATAATAACTTGAATACTCAATATTTTGTTTTTTTACACCAATAATATTATCATCAATTAATTTTTTTAAATTTTTTATTACTAATGCTGTTCCTATTTTGATACAATTTTTATAAACTTTATAAGAAGTATCTGAATCATTAATCAAAAACTTTTCTTGATCAATAATGTCACCAGTATCTATTCCTTTATCTATAAAATGTAAAGTTACACCACTTTCAGTATCACCATTATATACTGGCCATATAGAAGTATACATTCCTTTATACTTTGGTAATAATGAAAAATGTAAATTATATAACTTTTTTGAAGAAAATAATTCTGGTTTCACTATTTGATCAAATTCCAATGAGATAAAAACCATATCTTTAATACCATAAATATCTTTTAATGATACTATATTTATTTTATTTCTCTCACAAAACCATTTAAGTGATTTTTGCCAATTATTATTACCACTTTCATTTTTATTTAAAATACAAACTACTTTTAAATTTTTATCATGTTTATAATATTTAAGTATATATTGAAGTACATTTACAGAAATATCATTTTTGCCAGCAATACAAAATAACATTTTATCCCTTCTTTAACAAAATCTCAGATAGTTAATTTTCTTTATTTAGTTAATTTGTTACTTATCAATAGAATAGTTTAATTTTCTTAAATTAAGAATCCCGCATTTTATATTATTATTTTGTACACAAATTAAATATAAAATTAATATTTCTTATTAAAATATAATTTATTTATATTACTATGTATAATTACTTTCAATCTGGTTTAAAAAATTTCAAAGTATTTTTTTCATTTTTTTCTATTTTCTTCATATACGCATTATAATCTTTAGCTAAATGCCCTATATCCCAAGCCATATAACCTTTTTTAGTAAGATTATAAACTAAAATATTAGAAGTTGGTCCTAAAATACAGATAAAAGTCTTTTGATATGCACTATATTTATATGCTATTTCTAATAATTCGTCAATCTTACTAAACGCATTATATCTAGGTGCCATAATATATTCTTTGTTTTTTGCTAATTCAAAAATATCAAATTCTAATTTATCTAAAATTCCTTCTCCTGCAATTATCACTAATTCTCTCTTATAAAATAATTGTTTTATTTTTTTAAAATAATTATCGTAATCATAACTATCATATGTTAAATATGATTGAGTAAATCCTGTAGCAATATACTCTCTCTCCTTATTGCAAACTTTCATTAAAAAATCTCTATATTTTTTAGAATTCAAAACTTGGAACCTTTTGACTGTTTCTGTCAGTCCTTTGGTAGAAGTAAAATAATTATAATCAATTCCTACATACATATTATTATTATTATTCTGCAAAATTTTTATAAGCATATTTTGCAATTTACTATCATATTGTTGAAATGGAATTCCATTACCTATACAAAGTTCTATTTCTCCGTCACCATACCTACAAAAACTTTTTGGATGTCTAATTAATAAATCAACAGTCTCCTCCACATTTAAAACTTTTAAGACACTATTTTTATTATTCAATCTTCTATATAAATATATATCTTCTGCTTCAGCTAATAGCTGAAATTTTATATCATTTTCAAAACTATATTTTGTCAAAAAAATTAAATTTTTTATAAACCTTTTTAACGAATATTTCATGATAACTTTAATATCCTTTTTAAAGAAATTTATTTTTAAACTTTATACTCTATTTTGAAATAATTTAAGAAAAACTATTGAGTATATAAATAACATAGTTTATTTCTTCATCAGTCATACCATAATACATAGGTATGCTTAAAACCGTTTTACTGATTTCCTCAGCAATTGGCAATTCACCATGTTTAATTTCTAAATCTTTATAACATTCCTGTTCATGCATTGGTATAGGATAATGTTTTACTGTACCAATGCCATTAACATTTAAATATTTTTCTAATTCATCACGTTTGTCACAACGGATGACAAAAACATGATAAATATGCTCAAATTCATCAGTAGATTTTAGAGGAAGTTTTATCAAAGGATTTTTTATACTCTCAAAATATTTTTTTGCTGTTGCACGCCTGTCTTCATTCCATCTATCCAGATTAGGTAATTTTACTCTTAAAAATGCAGCCTGAATTTCATCTAATCTGCTATTAACACCTTTATAAATATGATGATATTTATAATCAGAACCATAATTTCCTAAAGCTCTAACTTTATCTGCCAATTTTTTATTATTAGTAGTTATGCAACCACCATCTCCAAGCGCTCCTAAATTTTTACCGGGATAAAAACTAAATCCGGCAGCGTCACATAAAGAACCAGCTTTTTTACCTTTGTATTTTGCTCCATGAGCTTGTGCTGCGTCTTCTATAACTTTTAAATTATGCTTTTTAGCGATAACATTAATTGCTTCCATATCCGCAGTTCGCCCTTGCAAATGTACCGCTATAATTGCCTTGGTGTTAGATGTTATTTTTTCTTCTATTCTACTTGGATTTATATTAAACGTTTCTATTTCAGGTTCTACAAATATAGGTTTTGCTCCAGTATATGAAACTGCTAATGCAGTAGCAATGTAAGTATTTGACGGTACTATAACTTCATCGCCATTACCTATATTCATAGCTTTTAAGATTAAAAATAGTGCATCTAATCCAGTAGCTACACCAACGCAATACTTTACTCCACAGTATTCAGCAAATTCTTCTTCAAATTTTCTACATTCATCCCCATGTATAAAATAACTTTTATCCAAAACGCGGTTATATGCAGAATCTAATTCCTGTCTAATTTCATTATGCATTGGCAAAAAAGTTGCAAATGGCACTTTCATTTTATTCTCCTTTGTTCTCCTTAACAAAATTTAAGAATTCATCATAGTTTCTTATATAATCATTTTCATCATATAATTCGGATGCCAAAACCATTAAAACTGCATCATTTGAAAAATCATACATTTCACGCCACATATTATTAGCTACATACAGTCCTTCATAAGGCTTTTCTAAAGGTATAATTTTCTTTTCTTGTCCATTATCTAAAAGTATTTTGCAGCTTCCATGTATGCAAACTAAAATTTGTTCTAAAGATTTATGTGCATGATGACCACGCACTACGTCTTTAGCGGTATCATACATATAATAAACGCGCTTAATTTTAAAAGGTATATCTTTAAACTCCTCTAATGCCACAAGTTGCCCTCGTTCATCACCATGTGGCTGAAAAACATATTTAATTACCTGCATTAGTACTCACTTCCCATTTTTAAGTAATTTTCTAAAATTTTTTTATTAATTGGATGTTGCAAACCTATGGATTTTGGCATTAGCCTTATCTTTAAAATTGTAAATAAAATCATTGGATGATTTAACACCATATATATAGTTTTTGACAACTTTTTATTCATTTTACTCGTATGATAAAAAGCGCTAATAATATTATCTTTAATGTATGAATTATACAATTTCTCATAACAATTATTAAAATCTTGTTCTAATAACTTACGCCATTTTTCACTTTTGCTCGTAGATACACCGGTTCCATATTCATACCAAACTATATGTTTTTTAAAATGATGAATTCTTATATTATCCGCCAAAATAAACGCAGTTGAAGTATTATCTTCAACATACCTACAAAAATCTTTTATTTTGCCAATATATTTAATAGCAAGTTCTCTATTTCTAAAAAAAGAAACACCCAAAATATAATTTCCCCATAAAAATCCTATTTTTTGTGTATTAAATGGAATATCATTATCATAAATTGCACTTTGTAAAGGCGCATTATTAACTTCTTCATATATTTTTAAATGATTATTAAAATTAGAATAATATACAGCATCTCCAAAACAAACTTTTGCTTTATTTTTCTCCGCAAAATCAAATATAGAAAATAAACTATTTTCATCATATACCATGTCGCCTGGTGAAATACCAAATATATATTTTCCTTTGCTTATAATTAAAGCATTATAAAAATTATTAACTGTACCAATATTAATCTCATTTTTTATAAGTCTATAATTTTTAAAATTATTTCTTTCAAAAAATACTATAACTTCTTTAAAATAATCCTTTTGAGATCCATCGTCGGTAACTATTATTTCAAACTTAATACCTTTTTGTATTATTATTGATAACAATGTACTCATCAACTTATTTAAATCCGGATTATATGTCGTGACAATAACTGATACATCATATTTATTTTTCATGTAAATTACCTATTTAAAAATTGTCTCAATGCGTCATTCCATAATTTTAAATATTTAAAATTATTTATTTGCAAACTTTTCTTACTCAACCTACTATTCATCGGTCTTTGGGCTCTTGTTGGATATTCAGCAGTCGTTATATGGTTCACTTTAACATCCATACCAACAATTTTAAAAATTTCTTCGGCAAATTCTGCCCATGTACATACACCTTCATTAGTTGCATAATAAATGCCGTATTTATCTGTTTGTATCATCTCCACCAATAACGGCGCTAAATCTGCTGTATATGTTGGGCTGCCATATTGGTCGGCAACTACATTTATTTCTTTACGTTCTTTGCCTAAACGCAGCATTGTTTTTACAAAATTATTGCCATGCTCACCAAATACCCAGGATATACGCACAATAAAATATTTATCTAATATTCTTTCTACTGCCTGCTCACCCAGCAGTTTTGTTTTACCGTAAACATTTATTGGGTTCGGTTCATCCTCAAGTTCATAAAAGCCATCTTTTGTGCCGTCAAAAACATAGTCTGTACTAATGTAAAGCATTTTAGCATTTATTTTTTTGCAAATTTCAGCAATATTTTCTGTTGCTGAAGCGTTAACTAAATAGCATAACCCCTGTTCATCTTCTGCTTTATCAACATAGGTATATGCTGCACAATGGATTACAACCTCCGGCATATAATTTGCAATAAATTTTTCTGTTCCATTAAAATCAACAATGTCAAAATCTTTGCGCGCTGCACCGTAACATTCTATATTTTGTTTTTGCAATTCTTTTACAACATCGTAGCCAAGCTGACCATTAGCACCAGTTACTAAAACTTTCACTATCAAATCACCTATAAAATAATCTTTTACTAGAGCAACGGCCTTCTAAGACGTTGCTCTACTTTGTCACTAAAACAACTCTTTACAATACTTCAAAAACGGATTCTTTTTATCTTTTTCAGATAAAATTGGATTTTCTACGCCCCAATCTACGCCGATGTCTGGGTCGTTCCAGCAGATTCCGGCATCAGCTTCCGGTGCGTAGTAATTATCTGCCTTGTACAAAAATTCTACATCATCGGTTAAAGTTACGAAGCCATGGCCAAAACCACGAGGAATTAAAAGCTGCCTTTTATTTTCTTCGCTAAGTTCTACGCCCACCCATTGTTTAAATGTTGGGCTGTTTTGATGCAAGTCGACAGCAACATCAAGCACTGCGCCTTTTACACAGCGCACAAGCTTTGCCTGCGCTTTATCACCTTTTTGAAAGTGAATACCGCGCAGCGTGCCTTTAACCGTACTTTTAGAATGATTATCCTGCACAAAATCGTAGTAGAGCCCTGCTTCTTCCATTTTCTTTTTATTCCAGCTTTCCATAAAAAAGCCGCGGTTATCGCCAAACACATCAGGCTCTATTATTACTACGCCGTCAAGTTTTGTTTTAGTTATTTTCATAATTGTATGCCTCTAAACTTTAGTATTTTATCTTTCCGTCAGCAACTTTTTTAAGGTACTGCCCGTAAGGCGCTTTACCATATTTTTCTGCGCTTTCTAAAAGCTGCTCTTTGGTTATCCAACCATTGTTGTAAGCAATTTCTTCCAGCACGGCAATGGGTATGCCGGTTCTTGTTTCCACAGCTCTTACAAATTCTGCCGCTTCGTTTAAGCTGTCTACCGTTCCAGTATCAAGCCATGCATAACCGCGTCCTAAAGTAATTACATTCAATTTATCATTTTGCAGATAAATTTTGTTTAAATCGGTAATTTCCAGTTCTCCGCGGGCAGATGGCCTAAGTGTTTTAGAATACTTACAAACGTTGTTATCATAAAAATATAAACCGGTTACTGCATAGTTGCTTTTAGGCTGCGCAGGTTTTTCTTCAATAGATACTGCTTTTCCGTCAGTGTCAAATTCGACAACACCAAAACGTTCCGGGTCATCTACATAATAACCAAAGACAGTCGCGCCAGTTTTATTACTTGCAGCTTGTTTTAAGTGTTTACTTAAACCTGCACCGTAAAAAATGTTATCGCCTAAAATCAAAGCACAGCTATCATTACCGACAAATTCCTCACCTAAAATAAAGGCTTGTGCCAAACCATCTGGTGAAGGCTGTACTTTATAACTTAATTTAAGCCCATATCTTTCTCCTGCACCTAACAATTTTTCAAAGTTCGGCAAATCATGCGGTGTAGAAATTATTAAAATTTCTCTGATGCCTGCAAGCATCAGCGTAGATAACGGATAGTAAATCATTGGTTTATTGTATATCGGTAATAATTGTTTACTTGTAACCATCGTCAGCGGGTAAAGACGAGTACCGCTGCCGCCTGCTAAAATTATGCCTTTCATGGTTTCACCTCATTAAATTTCGGATAGGGATTAAGCATCAATTTTAAAATCATTGGTATTCTTGTAAATTGCTTTCTTCTAATTCTGTTTACAATAGCTAAAATTAAACCAAAATACACAGTTGGTAAACAATATTTATAATACTTTTTAGTAAACAGTATTCTATTTCTTACACCATAATAATCTGCAATTAAGCTTTTGCTTTTAGCCTTTCCGCCAGTACTGCTGCCTTCTTTGTGATATAAAAAACTATCCAATGCTATTCCAAACTTCATATTTAAGTTTTTTAGCTGCTGCATTATTTCTAATTCTTCGTAATAAATAAAATAATTCTCTGGTATTTGAGGCATATTTATAAAGAACTCTTTCCTAAAAAACATAGAATTTCCATAAACATACGCAATTTTATTTTTTAGCACTTTCTTATAATCAAAACTATTCAACGTATTAACATTTTTACCAACTAATAGATGTTTAGATGAAGATGTCCATTTATTATAAATACCAACACCAGCGCATTGTATAATATGCCTTTGATAATAGCTGAGTGAAACAGAACCACAAAGAGCCACGTCATCTTCTTTTTCCACACATTTTATTAGATTGTTTAATGCGTTTTTATCAATAACATTGTCACTACCTAAAAGCCAAACATATTTATAATCATCTTGTTTACGAATAAAATTAAAAGCACAGTTACAACCTGCTGCAAAACCATTATTACTATCATTTTTTACTAATAAAATCTGTTTATCAGTAGCGTCACAATCTGTTAAACTGCCTTTTTCGGCAAAAATGATTTTGATATTTTTAGAAAAATCATTGCAAAAATTATGTTCAATTTTTAATCCAGTAGTAGAATTATTATCAACTATAATAATTTTAAAATCTTGATAAGCACTTTTTAAAATACTATCAACACATTCTACGGTATGTTCCCATCCGTTATAATTTATTAACACTATATAAACATAATTCATTATTAATATGTCCTTGATACTTAGCCAAATTTTTTCAAAAGTTTGTATTTTTCAAATACCTCTTCAACAGTAATATCGTATTTACATTTATAATTCCCTAATTTACATTTGTTACTTTTATAGCATGGCTTGCATGGAAGAGAATGACTTATACAAATCGTTGATTGATTAAAATTATAAGGTTTCCATCGTTCAGGAATATTATTTGTAAATATATCAATCGTCGGCTTACCATATGCAGCCGCAACATGTGCAGCCCCACTATCATTAGAAATAAAATAATCACATACATTAACAAGACTAATATAATTTTCTAATTTTTCTCTAATTACTAATAGATTATTTCCCTTATATGTCTTTTCTATATTTTTTATATTTTCAATATCATTAGGTCCAGCAAAAACTAAAAAAAATACATTTTTTTCTGTATTCTCTATTGTAGTCATTAATTCACCATAATAAGGCCACTCTCTTACAATTCCACTTGCACCTGGATGAATTCCAATTAAGAGTTTATCTTTTAAATCATGCTGCAATAAAAATTCTTCATTATAATTTTTATAAAATTTATTTAAAATTATTCGTGGATATTTGTCTCCTTCTTTAAAAGTACATCCTATTTGCTTCAAAACATACAATCTATCTTCTAATGCGTGCGAAAATTCATTAGTATAATCAGCTGGGATAGGATCTGTAAGTAAAAATTCCCCACCAGTTCTTGTATGTGAAATTTTACTTTTTCCTTTAATAAAATACATAAACAAAATGTCCCTAAAGTCTCCTCTGGGATTTAATATCATATCATAATTATTATTATTTAATTCTTTAATTATTTTTCTTTTATAAATAAGAGAATCATTAAATGAACAAGGTATAAATTTATCTAAAACATCTTGTTCTTTGAACACAGCTAATGCCAACGGTCTTGCACAAATTGTTATTTCAGCAAAAGGTGCATTTTGTTTTAAAATTCTCAAAAATGGTAATAATATTACCATGTCCCCTAAAACGTCTATTGTGTCGACAATCAATATATTTTTTACTTTTTTTGGTTCAACTTTTTCATTTCGTTTAGTAACATGTAAAAATGGTCTAATCAATAGCGAAAACAGTTCTATTAAAAATTTTTGTTTTGGTCTCAATTTATACATTTATAATTCACCATAAATTCGTATATTTATAAAGCAACTTTTTCTTCCATATATTGCTTTATCTCTTCTAAAAATCTTTCATTGCTAAACCGTTCAGCATTTGCCCTGCAAATTTGTGGTTTAATTTTATCTTTAACTTCTTCAAACTTTTTAACTGTTTTGCAAATGCTTTCAACAGTTTGCCCTTCAAAAAACACGCCTGTCGGATTTACTTTATCTATTCCAACTACTGTTTCTAATGCTCCACCTTTGCCGTAGGCAATAACGGGCGTTCCGCAGGCTTGTGCTTCTACCGGAGTTATTCCAAAATCTTCTTCAGCTGCAAACACAAAAGCTTTTGCTCTTTGCATATGGTCTTTTAATACTTCAAAAGGCTGATACCCCATTAATGTTATATTTTTTGTTGCTTTAGATTTTATTTTATTAAAATCTGGGCCATCGCCTATGACAATCAGTTTTTTATCAGGCATTTTGCTGAACGCTTCTACAATTAAATCCATCTTTTTATATGGAACCATTCTTGAAGCTGTTAAATAAAAATCTTCTTTTGTTTCAAAAAACTCAAAACTTTCTACATCAACAGGCGGATAAATTACCATGGATTCACGCCTGTATGTTTTCCAGATTCTTCTTTTTATATAATCAGAAATAGCAATAAATTCATCAACGCCGTTAACTGTACGTAAATCCCACAAACGAATATAATGAAGTATTGCTTTGGCAAGCCATCCTTTTAAGCCTTTAGTAAGACCGCTTTCCTTTAAATACTGACCTTGCAAATCCCACGCATACCGTACCGGAGTATAACATATACAAATATGTTTCTGATCTGGTCCCGTTATTACACCCTTTGCAACACAATGCGAACTTGAAATAATTAAGTCATACCCTCTCAAATCAAATTGTTCTATCGCTAATGGCATTAGCGGTAAATAATTACGATATTTAGTTTTAGCCTTTGGTAACTTTTGTATAAAACTGGTAGTTACTTTTTTATTTTTTATAAAATTTCTATTATTTTCCGGCAAAAAATCCACTATTGAATATAAATCTGCTTCTGGAAAAATATTTAATAGTTGTTCCAAGACTCTTTCGGCACCAGCATAAGTAACTAACCAATCATGTACTATTGCTACTTTCATTTTTTATTCACCAATTCATCTATCCAGTAATCTAAAGTATATTTTAAACGTTTCTCAATGTTATTATCATATTTCCAATTTGTTGCTTTTAGTATTTTACTGTTATCTCCGGCAAAACTTTTAACATCATATTTTCTAACCTTACTATCATCAACTATAATTTCTATGTTTTTATTTGACAGTTTAATCAGAGTTTTTAAGATATCTTTTATTATTATACTTTTACCGGAAGCTACGTTATAAACACCACTTTCTACATCATTTTCAAGCAGTACAATATAAGCATTTACTATATCTCCAACATACAAAAAGTCTCTAGCAACTTCTATATTGCCAACTTTAATTTCCGGTTTTTGTTTGCCTAAAACTATAGCCGCAATTTGGCTGGCAAAATCACTTACTACAAAACCTTTTTGCTGATATGGTCCAAAATGGTTGAACGACCTTGTAGTAATTACATTTAACCCATAGAGTTTACCTAATTGCAATATCATTTGCTCTGCACATAATTTTGAAACTGCATAAGGGTTTTGTGGCTCGCATTTCATATCTTCTGTTAATAAACTATATCGGCTTGCGGTTAACCCATACTCATCGCCAGAACCAATATTTATAAATTTGCCATTTATGTTTACGTTTCTAAAAGCTTTTAAAACATTTACAGTTCCGATTATGTTTATTTGTGTTGTTTCTTCTGGCATATCCCAAGATTTAGGTACATTGCTCTGTGCTGCTAAATGAATTACTGCATCTGGTATAAAAGCGTTCATTGCTTCTAAAATAGCTACAAAATCTAATATATTAGCTTCATATAAAGCAACAGGCATACCTTTTAAAGCCTGACATCCTATCCCTAATGCTGCAACTATATGATTTCTATCAAGCAACGCTTTAAGCAGGTGTTTCCCTACAAATCCGCCTGCACCTGTAACCAATACTTTCATTTATTTCACCAGATTAATTATTTTAATTCACGTTTCACTCTGCAAATATCCGCGTCAACCATCATATTAATCAATTCTTTTAAACTGGTTTTTGCTTCCCAGCCAAGTTTTTCTCTTGCCTTTTGCGGATTACCAAGAAGAAGGTCAACTTCCGCCGGACGATAAAACGCCGGATCTATAACAACGTATTTTTCATAGTCCAAGCCAACATGTTCAAAAGCAATTTTGCACATGTCACGCACGGTAGTTGTCTTGCCGGTTGCAACAACATAAGTATCTGCTTTATCTTGTTGTAGCATAAGCCACATAGCTTCTACATAGTCCCCAGCAAATCCCCAGTCACGTTTAGCATCAATATTTCCTAAATGCAAATCATTTTGTACTCCTAATTTTATGCGCGCTACAGCGTCTGTTACTTTACGAGTTACAAATTCTATTCCTCTCAATGGCGATTCATGATTAAATAAAATTCCGCAGCAACCGAAAATATCATAACTTTCACGATAGTTAATAGTCATCCAATGTGCAAAAAGCTTAGCCACACCATATGGTGATCTCGGATGAAAGGGTGTAGTTTCAGATTGAATCGGATATTCAGGCATTCCTCCAAACATTTCGGAAGTAGATGCCTGATAAAATTTGATCTTAGGGTTTATAATACGAATCGCCTCTAAACAATTTAAAGCACCCATACCTGTAGATTGGGCTGTTAATTGAGGTTGTTTCCAAGATGTTCCAACAAAACTTTGCGCACCTAAGTTGTAAAATTCATTCGGTTCTGCAATTTCTATAGCTCTTATAATAGATGTAACATCAGTTAAGTCGCCTTCAAGTAATTCTATCTTTTCTAATATATTCAGTTCAGCTAACCTCCACGTAGTTGCTGTAGCCCTGCGTGCTAATAATCCATAAACCTTATACCCTTTATCTAATAAAAATTTTGCTAAATAAGCTCCGTCCTGCCCAGTTATACCTGTTATCAAAGCTGATTTCATTAGTCATTGCTCCTTCTTTCAAGTCTTCCATACTCATCATCAAACCTTACAATATCGTCTTCGCCTAAATATCTGCCGTTCTGCACTTCAATTATTGAAAGCGGAATTTGTCCTGGGTTTTCCAGCCTATGCTTTACGGCAATAGGTATGTAGGTGCTTTCGTTTTCTTTAAAAATTACTACTTTATCATCTAATGTAAGCTTGCCCGTTCCGCTTATTACTGTCCAGTGTTCACTGCGGTGATAGTGCATTTGCAGGCTCAATTTTGCGCCAGGTTTTATTGTTATGCGTTTTACTTTGTAACCTTCGCCTTCGGCAAGGATTGTATAGCTTCCCCAAGGTCTGTACATGGTTCTATTTTCTATTGCTTCTTTTCGGTGTTCTTTTTTTAGTTTTTCAACTACCTTTTTTACTTCCTGACTTTTACCTTTTTCTGTAATAAGCAGAGAATCAGGTGTATCTACTACTATTAAATTTTTTAGGCCAATACCACTTATCAACCTGTCGCAGCCTAATATGATTGTATTTTGGCAATCATCAGCAATAACATCGCCATAAATTCCATTTCCGTTTTTATCTGCCAATACCTCAGCAATAGAATCAAAACTGCCTATGTCGTTCCAATAAATGTCTTGCATTGGCATTACTGCCATATGCGTACTTTTTTCAGCAACTGCGTAATCTATAGAAATATCAGGCATTTTACTAAAATTGTTTACGCACTCTTCATATCCTTGTTGGCTAATTTTAACTATTTCAGGTATATACTGTTCTAATTCTGTTTCCATTCTGCCGATGGAAAACATAAACATACCCGCGTTCCAGTAGTAATTGCCTTCTGCAAGATATTTTTCAGCCGTTACTTTATCAGGCTTTTCTTTAAAGCTTTTTACAGCAAATACGTTGTCATCAATTTTATCTGCCGACTGTATATAACCATAGCCGGTTTCCGGTTTAATAGGTTTAACTCCTATTGTTATAATATCGTTTTTCTCTTTGCAAACTTGTTCAGCCAGTTGTACAAGTTCAGCAAATTTTCCGGCAGGTTTTATTAAATGGTCTGCCGGGCTTACAAACAATATTTCATCTTCACAGCAGTTTAAATAATCTTTGCAATAGCTAATTGCCAAAGCAATGGCAGGCGCAGTATTTTTGCCAGTTGGTTCTGTTATTACGTTAATTTTTTCTGCGCCAATTTCGTGCAAATCTTCCTGCACATGGAATATATAATTTTTGTTTGTAACTATAACAATATCTTCTTGTTTGGCTACTATTAAAAATCTTTCTACTGTTTGCTGCAGTAAAGATTTTTCACCAGCTATTTTTAAAAATTGCTTTGGATAACATGCCCTTGAAAGCGGGAACAATCTTGTACCGCCGCCACCAGCAAGAATTATTATTTTCATTTCTGACTCCCGTAAAGTATTTTATTTTTAATACGCACCTTTTCTGAGCAATACTACTTTAAATGTTTTAAACAGCAGCGTTATATCGAGCCACACGCTCCAGTTTCTCGTGTACCAACTGTCTAAAAGTACACGTTCTGCGTAGTCAATGTCGCTTCTGCCGCTTACCTGCCACATGCCAGTGATACCCGGTTTTACCATTAAGTAGTCGTTGATGTATTCTCCGTACCTCATCATTTCGTCCCTTATTATCGGGCGCGGCCCTACAAGGCTCATTTCTCCTTTTAGTACGTTGAATATCTGCGGCAATTCGTCTAAACTTGTCTTCCTAAGAAATGCCCCGCTCTTGGTTATTCTCGGGTCATTTTTTAACTTAAAGTCTTTTTCCCATTCTGCTTTTGCTTCCGGGTCTGTTTTTAACAGTTGTTCTAATTTTTCTTTAGCATCTACGCACATGCTGCGGAATTTATAACAGTTAAATTCTTTGCCGTTTTTACCTATACGCCTATGCTTAAATATTACAGGCCCCGGTGAGTCTTTATATATCCACAAAGCTATTACAATAAGTATCGGGCTTATTGCTATGGTGCCGGTTATGGTTAGCACGTAGTCGAAGATTGTTTTTATCCATCTGTTTATTGGTCTTGCAAGGTTGTTTTTAAGCCTTAACAGCATCAACTTTTCGTTAAACAGGCTTTCTGCTTCTATGCCGCCCATTGGTACACCTACAAGGTTTGGTATTACCCCCATGCTTTTTACCAAGGGCTGTACTTTGTATATTAGTTTTGTTAGTTTACCTTGTTCTAAACCCGGTGCTGCTATAAAGACGTGGTTAATGTTGTATTTTGTTATTACTGCTTCAGCGTCTGTAAATTTACCGAGCACTGGATAATTTTCAAGTATGCCTTCTTCTACTTTGTTATCTTCTAAAAGTCCTATTATTTTATAGCCCATACCGGCATCGTTTTTGATGCCTTGTACTAAGAGTTCTGCTGTTTTACCTGCGCCGATAATGAGAACCGGTATTTGCAGCAGCTGATATTTTTCAAGTATCTTTTTTACTATGTAGCGGAAGATGACAAGCAGAATAAAGCTCAATATCCAGAATACTGCGATAAACATTCTGCTAGTTGAGCCTGCAATACGTGCTATATAGAGTAATATGATAATGCTTGTAACAGCGTAGCAGCTGGTGATAAAGAGTTTTTGGATTATCTGCCAGAACTGAGCGCGGCGATTATAGAGCTGTTCTATATTTAGGAAGATTAAATATAGCAGCGGAAATACTACCCAAAAGTTAAGCCAAGATATGTGGAGGCGACTGTTGCCGGTATAAAAGTTACGGAAGTTAAAGGCAAGTTCTTCTGCACATACTATGGCGATGTAGTCAACACAAATTAATACAAACGGTAAAATAATATTGGTATACTTATTTATTTTTTGCAGATTTTCTGCCACGCTTTCTCACCCTGAGTTTAATTTTTATTTAAAACTTATCTATAACTTTATTTTGCAATCAATTATTATGTATTATATCACTTTTAAAATAAAATTTCTACTATTGAACTTTAACTTAACTCCGTTTTTACGCAAAAAAAGACTGCCTGCAAGCGCGTTTGCACTTACAAACAGTCTTTTAAAACCTGTAATTTAAATTTTAGTATTATTTAATTTTTAAGGGTACAGTTTATTTCTCGCCCGTGCTGCCGAAGCCGCCGCTGCGGGTTGCGTCGGCGCTGTCACCGTCAGCCGTAAGGTATTTATAAAAAATGCCCTGTGCCACGCGCTCGCCCTTTGCCAGGGTAACATCGCTGTCCGTGGTGTTATACAGCCCCAGCATAATGTGCCCTTCGTTATCCTCGTTATTGTAATAATCGGCGTCGATAATGCCCACGTTATTTACCAGCGCCAGCCCTTTTTTTACCGCCATGCTGCTGCGGATATGCATGCCCAAAAACTCGTCGTCCTGCATATAGGCTTTTACGCCTGTCGGCACCATTTGCAGCGTATGCGCCTTAATGATAACGTCCTGCGGCAAGCAGATATCATACCCGGCCGCCATTTTTGTTTTGCGTTCCGGCATTGGGAAATCAACTTCTTTAAAAGAAGCAATTTTTTCAAAACCACGTATTTTCATATTACACCTCGTTATTAAAAAATCCCGCCGAAAATAATTCAGCGGGATTTAGTTTTTACTTAAATTATTTGCTTAAGCCGCCTGCCAGCACTGCTTTGCGGGACAGGTTAATGCGGCCCTTCTGGTCGATTTCCGTAACCTTTACAACGATTTCATCGCCTACGGAAACAACGTCTTCAACTTTATTTACACGCTCGGTAGAAAGCTGGGAAATATGAACCAAACCTTCTTTGCCCGGCAGAATTTCAACAAAAGCACCAAATGCCATCAGGCGGGTAACTTTGCCGGTGTAAACCTTGCCAACTTCTGCTTCTGCGGTAATGCCGTTAATCATATCAATTGCTTTTGCAGCTTCTTCGCTGTTAACTGCGGCAATATATACGCGGCCGTCTTCTTCAATATCAATTTTGGCGCCGGTTTCTTCAACAATCTTTTTAATGGTTTTGCCGCCGGGACCAATAATTTTGCTGATTTTTTCGGGGTCAACATGAATGGTGGTAATTTTCGGAGCGTATTTGGACAGTTCTTTACGCGGTTCGGCAATGCAGTCAAGCATAATGCCCATGATGTGTTCGCGGCCGCGTTTAGCCTGTGCCAGAGCCTGTTTGAAAATTTCCTTGTTGATGCCGTCAATCTTAATATCCATCTGGATGGCGGTAATACCGTTTTTGGTACCGGCAACTTTAAAGTCCATATCGCCGAGAGCATCTTCAAGGCCCTGAATATCGGTAAGAATGGTGAAATAATCACCGTCTTTAACAAGGCCCATTGCTACGCCGGCAACCGGTGCTTTAATAGGCACGCCTGCATCCATAAGAGAAAGGGTGCTTGCGCAAACGCTGCCCATGGAGGAAGAACCGTTGGATTCCAGAGTTTCGGAAACCAGGCGGATTGCATACGGGAATTCTTCTTCGGAAGGAATTACCGGCAAAAGTGCACGTTCTGCCAGTGCGCCGTGGCCGATTTCGCGGCGGCCCGGGCTGCGCAGCGGTTTGGTTTCGCCAACGCTGTACGGCGGGAAGTTATAGTGATGGATATAACGTTTGGTAAGTTCTACGCCAAGTCCGTCCAGGGTCTGTGCTTCGCTGAGCGGAGCCAGTGCCAGTACGTTCAGAATCTGAGTCTGGCCGCGGGTAAAGAGCGCGCTGCCGTGCGGGCGGGCTAAAAGGCCTACTTCGCAGGTTACAGGGCGTACTTCATCAAGCGCACGTCCGTCCGGGCGGATTTTATCCACGGAAATGGTGCGGCGTACAATCTTTTTAACGAGTTTTTGGGTAATATAAGCAACGTCTTTGGCATTGTCAGGATATTTTTCCATAAATGCGTCGGCGATTTCAGCTTTAATGCGGGCAACGTTTTCTTCGCGTTCCAGCTTGTTGGCGTCCATCAGGGCTGCTTTCAGCTGTTCAGCGCCGTAAGCTTCAATTTCTGCGGCAAGTTCGGCAGGAGGTTCGTAAACAGGCACTTCCATTTTGGGTTTGCCAACTTCTGCCATAATTTTTTCCTGCCATTCAACCAACTTTTTAATTTCTTCATGGCCGAACCAGATAGCGTCCAGCATTTCGTCTTCGCTGATTTCCTTGGCGCCTGCTTCAACCATCAAAATAGCGTCTTTAGTGCCTGCAACAGCAAGGTTCAGGCGGCTTACTTTAGCCTGTTCAATGGTCGGGTTAATAATGTACTGGCCGTCAATCATGCCTACGCGCACACCGGCGATAGGGCCTTCAAATGGAATATCGGAAATGGAAAGTGCGCAGGAAGCACCAATCATTGCCGGAATATCCGGTGCGTTGTCCGGGTCTACGGAAACGGCGGTTGCAACAATCTGCACGTCGTTGTGGTAGCCTTCCGGGAACATCGGGCGGATCGGTCGGTCGATAAGGCGGCTGGTTAAAATAGCGGTTTCAGCCGGGCGTCCTTCACGTTTAATAAAGCCGCCGGGGATTTTACCCACAGCGTACATTTTTTCTTCAAAATCAACAGTCAAAGGGAAAAAGTCTACACCTTCGCGCGGTGTTTTGGTACCGGTAGCAGCAACTACTACCGCAGTGTCGCCATAGCGCACCAATACTGCGCCGTTGGCCTGCTTGGCAATTTTGCCGATTTCCATCGTCAGCGTTCTGCCGCCAAGCTCAATGCTGTAACTATGCATTTTTTGTCCTCCTAATTTTCTCTCATTTTTGGTTTACCTGCCATATATTCTACAACATTTTTTATTTTCCTTCACTATTTTTTACAAAATTTTTTAATTTTTTTGCTTTTTTTACGCAGCAAAAAGCCCCTGCCCGTTTTTAAGGCAGAGGCTTTGGCAAAACTATTCTATTTTTTCAAACATATTGGCGCCCATACCGCACAGAGGGCATTTATAATCCTCCGGCAAAGCTTCGCCTTCATATATATAGCCGCAAACCTTGCAGCGCCATTTATGCGTGCCAATATCCTGCTGCGGTGCAGCTACTTCTGCCGCAGGCTGTTTTTCCGCGCCGGGCGCGATATATACGCCGCCCAAATCCGCACTGCGGTCAAAATATACGGTATGCAGCATCTGTTCCGCCAGTTCACTCAGCGGCTTGCCGTAAAAATCTGCATACAAGGCTTTAATTTCCGGGTTTTCGTGGCTTAAACGCAGCTTCATGCTGCTGTCACGCTTGTAAAGCCCTTCAATGCGTGCCGCACGCAGAGCGTCGCCTTTATATTCCTTGTCTTTGGGCTGTCCGCCGCCGCCGATGCAGCCACCGGGGCACGCCATAACCTCTACAAAGTGATAATCTGCTTCGCCTGCTTTAATTTTTTCAATAAGTTTGCGGGCGTTGGCAGTGCCGTAAACAACAGCCACTTTAACTTTTGTGCCTTCAATGTCAACTTCCGCCTCGCGGATGCCGTCCATACCGCGCACAGGCTGCAAATCATACAAAGCCTGCGGTGCGTCCTTGCCGGTTGCATAGCAGTAAGCCGTGCGGATTGCCGCTTCCATAACGCCGCCGGTGTTGCCGAAAATAACGCCTGCGCCGCTCGCCTGCCCCATTAAATCATCATAGGCAGAATCTTCCAGCGCGGCAAAATCAATGCCTTCGTCTTTGGCAAGCATTGCCAGTTCGCGCGTGGTAATAACGTAGTCCATATCGCGCATATCTTCAATGCCAAGGTAACGCCCGGCCGCATTCATCTCACTGCGGCGGATTTCAAACTTTTTGGCGGTGCATGGCGTAACTGCCACGTTGACAATTTTGCGCGGGTCAATGCCCATTTTTTGGGCAAAATAGGTTTTAATGGTTGGCCCCTGCATGCCGATAGGACTTTTGGCACTGGAAATATGCGGCAGCATTTCGGGATAATACGTTTCTGCAAATTTAACCCACGCCGGGCAGCAGCTGGTAAACTGCGGCAGCGGCTTATTGCCTTCGGTAATGCGCTGTAAAAGCTCGCTTGCTTCTTCCACAATCGTCATATCGGCGGCAAAGTTGGTATCAAGCACATAATCTGCGCCAAGTCTGCGCAAAAGCGCAACCATTTTGCCTTCAACAAAGCTGCCGTCGGGCATGCCGAATTCTTCGCCCAAAGCAATACGCACGGAAGGCGAAGTGCTGAAAATAACAATTTTATCCTCATCACGGATTTCTGCCATTACCTGATACGCTTCTATTTTTTCGGTAATGCTATCTGCCGGGCAAACATTGGCGCACTGCCCGCAGTTAATGCAGATAGGCATATCACCCGTTGCCTTAAGGTCATAAGTTCCGCATACGCCGATATAATCGGTGCAGACGGTTTTGCAGTTTCCGCATTTAATGCACTTAAACTCCAGACGCTGGATGGAAGGATTATCCGGCTCGATGGCAACGCGGATATCCGTAAATTGGTGTTTGCTCATAGCTGCCTCCTTTTGAATCTTCTTTAAAATAACTGCTGGTTTAATTATACCTTACAGCCAAAGAAAACACAACAGAGTGCTAAAAGAAAACAATTATTTTTTGGAGTAATATTTGTAAGCGGCAAAAATAAGTATTGCCACGGTTACCAGCACGGCAAGGCGTTCGCTGTGCTGCTGAAAATTAACAATATCGTGCCCTATAACAACCTCCAGCGCCGTTGAAGGGAACTTGCCTATGAGGTTGGCAATAATGTAATCGCGCGTGGAAATTTTGCTTACCGCGCCAATCGCCGTTAAAATTCCGGAAGGAAAATACGGCAGCATTCTTGCCGCCGCCATCCATTGCAGCCCTTTGCGCCCGCTCAAATCGTCAATTTTCATCAGCATCGGGCTTTTGGCAATCATTTTCTCGGCAGCGCCGCGGAACAGATAACGCATCAGCCAGAAGCTGATAACAACGCCGGTTGTTTCTGCCAGCCACGAAATTACAATGCCCAGCGGCAAACCGAAAATAAGCCCGTTGGCGGTAGAAATAAAGATGGACGGGAAAATACTGCCCGCGTTGATTAATACATCAAGCAGGAAGCTGATAAGCATTGCCCACGCCCCAAAAGAGCGGAAATACGCTGCCAGCGCTTCCACATCACCACTGACGGCCAGGGCAAACATTTTTTTAACTTCTTCACCGGCAAACAGCCACGTTAACAAAGCGGCCAGGGCTAAAATAATTACCGCAGCCGCCTGTGAAGCTTTTTCCGGGTTTTGATACCATTTTTCTTCCGGCATTGGGGCCTCCGTTACGAATTGAAAATACGTTTAAAACGTTCGTCAAACTGCGCATCCAGAACTTTGGTAATTTCCGCCGTCTGTCCTGCGTCTGCCAGCGTTTTTTTGGCAAGGGCACGCGCTTCTATCAAAACATCTGTATCTTGAAGTATATCAGCAATATATAAATCAGGCAAGCCATGCTGCCGCAGGCCAAACAGCTGCCCCGCACCGCGCAGTTTTAAATCCTGCTCGGCAAGGTAAAAACCATCATTTGATGTATGCAGCACGTTAAGGCGCGCCAGTGTTTCCGGGCTGTCGGAATCAGTAAGCAGCACGCAGAAAGACTGTGCCTCGCCGCGCCCTACACGCCCGCGCAGCTGGTGCAGCTGGGCAAGGCCGAAACGGTCGGCGTTTTCAATAATCATCAGCGTGGCATTTGGCACGTTAACGCCAACTTCTATAACCGTGGTGCTGATAAGCGCTTTTATTTTACCGGCTGCAAAATCTTCCATCACCGCTTCTTTTTCGGCAGGCTTCATTTTGCCGTGCAGCAGTGCACAGGGGATATCCTTTAAAAAAGTGCGCTGCAATTCTTCATAAACTTCCGCTGCCGCACGCACGCCAGGCATTTCACCCGGTTCTATAACCGCACAGACGATATATGCCTGATGCCCGGCTTTAATCTGCCGCACCATGCCTGCGTAAACCTCGCGCCGCTTGTCGCCGGTGTAACACAGCGTTTTTATGCTCTTTCTTCCCGGCGGCATGCCCTTCATTACCGAAACGTCCAAATCACCGTACACCGTAAGCGCCAGCGTGCGCGGTATCGGCGTTGCCGTCATAACCAGAACATCCGGCTCATAAGCCGATTTATTTGCCAGTTTGGCGCGCTGCTCAACGCCGAATCGGTGCTGTTCATCCGTAACGACGAGCGCGAGCTTATCGAAGATAACATCATCCTGTATTAAAGCATGCGTGCCTACAAGCACCTGCAAATTGCCTGCTGCAAGGTTTTCCAAAAGTTCACGGCGGCGCACGCCTTTAACGCTGCTGGTTAACAGCCCGCAGCTGATACCGGCAGGATCCAGAAATGCCTGCAAAGTTTCGTAATGCTGCTGGGCCAGAATTTCCGTCGGCACCATAATGCAGGCCTGATACCCGTTTTCCGCAGCTTTGGCAAGCGCCAGCGCCGATACAACGGTTTTGCCGCTGCCGACGTCGCCCTGCAAAAGCCTGTGCATGGGCTTTTTATCCTGCATGTCAAGGCTTATATCCTGCCAGGCTTTTTGCTGCGCTTCCGTAAGTTTAAAAGGCAGCTGCGCCAGCACTTTTTGCAAAAGCGTGCCGTCAGGCGCCATTTTTATGCCGCTGCGCGTGCTTTTTACCCTGCTGCGGTAATACAAAAGCCCGCACTGCAATAAAAACAGTTCTTCAAAAATAAAACGGCTGCGTGCTCTGGCAAGTTCCGCAAAACTTACCGGAAAATGAATGTTTTTAACGGCTTCAAAACGCGGAGGCAATTTTTTGGCATTAATTATCTCCTGCGGCAGCGATTCCGGCAGGTAGTCTTCTGCCATGGCCAGAGCCGTTTTAACGGCTGTACGCACATTCTGCTGCGTCAGAGCGCCGCTTAAAGCATACACCGGCAAAATACCGGGTGCAGAAGCGCTTTCGCCGTCTTTTAAAATCTGCACATAAGCATCCGTTACCATTTTTGCGCCGCGCCCAGGCTGCACCTTGCCGTCCACCAAAAGCTGCGTGCCCGGCTTAAAATTGCGTGTCTGAAAACGCTGATGCGCGAACATATACAGCTCCGCAAAGCCGGTAGCGTCTTTCAGTGTTACCAGCGTATAACGCATGCGCCTGGCCGATATTCTGTCCGCCACGCGGTAAACCTTAGCGCAAAACAGCTGCTTTTCTCCGTCTGTTGTAAGCTCCGCTATTGTTTTAACTTTGCTCTGGTCTACATAAGTACGGGGGTAACGGTTCAGCAAATCGCCAATGGTAAAAATGTTTAAATTGGCAAAATCTGCCGCTTTTTTAGGCCCGATACCCTTTAATTTTGTAATTGGCTCCTGCCACCACATAAAATCACACTGCCAATCTAAAAATAACTTGCTTTTAATTTCATTCTATGGTATGATACTTCTGTTAAATTTGTAACTGATGCTGGAATTACGTTAAGGAGGTGGGACTCATGGCATCCATTTGCGAAGTTTGCGGCAAAGGTATTCAAGCTGGTTGTAACGTCAGCCATTCCAATAGACATTCTAAACGCGCTTGGAAACCGAACATTCAGCAAGTAAGAGCCGTTGTAAACGGTTCTGTAAAACGTATTAACGTTTGCACCCGTTGCTTGCGTTCCGGTAAAGTTAACCGCGCTATCTGATTGTTACGGATTATAAAAGAAGCCTGATACCTTGGGTATTTGGCTTCTTTTTTATTGGCTGAGAGCCAATTAGTGCCAAGTAATAACGATGGCAATAATTGTGCCAGCGAAGCTACGCAAATTTTGCGATTGAATAATGAGCAAAATTTGCGAACCAAAATGCTGCAACTACATCTAAATTTTAATAAAAGTATCTTAAATAAAACTATAATACAGAAAACGGTATAACAAAATGTTATACCGTTTTATTTTTTATCTTCTTGAGCGGGCAACTTCCGCAGGTTCCCAACCGCGGCACTGCATAAAATCAAGCAGGCTGCCTGTAAAATACAGCGGCTTTGCCCTCAGGCTTTTTATATCGGAAGAACCCGTTAACAGCATCAGCATGCGCAGTTCTTCTTCGGCCTGCAAAATTATTTCTGCCGCCGCGTCCTCGCCTTTGTTTACAGCCGCTTCCAGCACATTGCCGGCCATGCCGGCTATATCTGCGCCAAGCGCCAGTGACTTTGCCGCGTCCAAGCCGCTGCGTATGCCGCCGCTGGCTGCAATATAACCTTCGCTGCCGCATACTCCGCCCGCTTCCAAAAGCGATTGGGCTGTGTTAAGCCCCCAGCCGTTTAAAAGCGCCGTGCCGCCGTAGCGTTCCGCCTCAATAGCCGGAAAATTTGTACCGCCTGCACCGCCGACATCAAAACAGGTAAAGCCCGCTTTTAAAAGCTGCTTAACCTGCCGCGCCGCCATGCCGCAGCCGGTTTCCTTAACTATTACGGGTACAGGGCATTTATCAAGTATGCGCTGCATATTGGCAAACAGGCCTTTAAAATCCCTGTCGCCTTCTGGCATAATCAGTTCCTGTGCGGGGTTTAAATGTATCTGCAAGGCATCGGCGTCAAGCATGCGCACAGCCTCCAGTGCTTCTTCCGGCGTAGCCAGCGCACTGGTATTGGCAAAAACAATGCCGTCCGGGTATTCCTCGCGTACAACCTCGTAGCTTTGGTAGTTAGTTTTATTTTTAACAGAACCGTACTGCGAGCCTACCGCTATTGCCGCGCCCGCTTTTTTTGCCGCACGCGCAAGCCGCCTGTTAATTTCCGTAACGGCGTCTGCCCCGCCTGTAACGGCATTGATTAAAAACGGAGATAAAAAGAAAATGCCGCCGAACTGTGAGGAAAGGACTATATCCTGCGGGTTAAGCTCCGGCAGGCAGTTATGTACAAAATGTACATTCTCCAGGCCGTTGGTGAGCGGTCCGTCACCAAGCTTCAGCGCATATTTGATATGGTCAAGTTTCCTCTGTTCACGCGACATTAATTACCACCGTAAAATTATTTTAAAGTTTCAAGCTGTTCGGAAAGGTCAAGAGTCAGTTCCGGTTTGTTGTTAAGATAAGCACTGTATTCTGCTTTTTCTTTTTCTTTGGCAGCTTTGGCAATGCTCAGGCCGATTTTTTTGTGTTCCATATCTTTTTTGATAACTTTAACAACAACTTCCTGGCCAACTTCAAGAACGTCTTCCGGTTTTTCAACGCGGGTATCGGCAATTTCGGATACATGTACAAGGCCTTCTACCCTGTCGGTTACTTTAACGATAGCGCCGAAAGGCAGAAAACGGGTTACAATGCCTTTAACGATAGCGCCTTCCGGAAGTGCGTTTGCTTCGGTTACCCATGGATCTTCCTGAGTAGCTTTAATGCTGAGGGCAACGCGTTTGTTTTCACGGTCAATTTTCTTAATGAGAACGGTAACTTCGGTTTCGGGTTCGAAATCGCTTGCTTTTACGTTGCGGTCCCAGGAAAGTTCGGTATTGTGAACAAGACCAACAAGGCCTTTGCCTACTTCTACAAACAGGCCGAAATCAGCAATGCGCAGAACTTTGCCCGGTACAACCTGGCCTTCTTCAACGCTGTTGTATGCTTCTTCTTCAGCAGCTTCGCGTGCTGCTGCGCGTTCTGCAGCTCTGGCAGCTTTAGCTTCGCGCCATGCCTGTGCTTTTGCTTCGCGTTCAGCACGCAGCAAATCGCGGCGGGAAACAACCAGGCGTTTTTTAGCAGTGTCAACTTCAATAATTTCTGCTTCCAGTTCCTGGCCGATATACGGAGTGAAGTCCTCAACGCGTTTCAGTTCAACGTGGGATGCGGGCATAAAGCCTTCAACGCCTTCAACTGCAACGGCAAGGCCTACAATGTTTTTCTGGCGGTTTTTAATTACGCGCAGAACTTTAACGGTTGCCGGGCGTTTTTCGCCTTCAGCAAGCTCGGGAACGTTTTTCCATGCTGCGTCCTGCTCGGCACGGATTTTGGAAAGGCGTACAAAATCATCTTTGGAATTGCCGGGAATAACCTTAGCTTCAACTTCGTCGCCTACATTAATTGTTTTTGCTACTTCTTCAGGATCTCCGGCAGCCCATTCGCTGTAAGCGATGGCGCCTTCTTTCATATAGCCAAAGTCTACATAAACTTCATCCTTATCTTTTTGAATAACAGTAGCCTTCACGATTTTGCCGGGATAAATATCGTTGTTTTCCCAACTCTGCTCCAGCATACTTTCAAAAGATTCCATGTTTTCCATGTTTTCCATTACAAATAAAGCCTCCTTGATTAATCGGTCCGGCGTCGAAGCACCGGCCGTTATGCCAATTTTGGTGCAACCACGAAACATTTCCGGTTTTAATTCCGCAGCCGTTTCGATGTGGTATGCAATTTTACAGCGTGCAGACACAATATCATATAAATGCCTTGTGTTGGCGCTGTTTTTACCGCCGATAACAATAAATGCATCAACTTTTTCCGCTAGTTCCCCCGCGGCGTTTTGACGCTCGCTTGTTGCCGTACAGATAGTTTTTTCTATTTTGTACTCTCCCGGCCTTTCTTTTTGAATCCCGGCAAGCAGTTCTTCAAATTTTGCCAGCTCAAAAGTAGTCTGAATCGTAACTCCATATTTATCTGCAACGGGTATACCGGCAATATCTTTATTATATTCTACTATTATAGCATTTTTTCCTGCCCATGCCGAGATACTTTTTACTTCAGGATGATTTTTTTCTCCGATAATTATAACAAAATATCCTTCATCGGCCAATTTTTTTGCTTTTAACTGTGCTGCGCGCACATGCGGGCAGGTTGCATCAATAATATTCAGCCCTTTTTCTTCCGCCGCGGCGTAAACTTCAGGCCCAACTCCGTGCGAACGGAAAATAACCGTATCGCCCTTTTTAAAACAATCAAGGCTGTCGCAGCAGCTTACTCCTCCTGCTGCCAGTTCCGCCGTAAGCTGCGGGTTATGTATAAGCGGCCCCAAAGTTGCCGCGTGCGTTTCTTTGCCGCACTCGCCGCGCGCCATATCCACCGCGCGCTTAACTCCATAGCAAAAGCCGCAAGGCTCTGCCACAAACACCTGCATGTTACTTCACTCCCTGCAGAGCTTTTATGTCTGCCGTTAATTTATCTGTCAAATCCTGCAAAACCTCTTTATTTAAGCCAACCGGCGGAAAAGGCACCGGCGTGCCGAATTTTACCACAACCTTGGGCCACAGCCTTCCGCAGCGCTTGATATCCGTGCCGCTTACTGCCGTCGGCACAATAACGGCGCCGGTTTTTCCGGCCATCATCAGCGCGCCCGGCTCAAGTTTGCCAAGCTGCCCGGTTTTGCTGCGCGTCCCTTCGGGGAATATCGCCAGCACCTCGCCGCTTTGCAGAATTTCAATGCCGTGCTTGATTGCCGCCCTGTCCGCGCCGCCTCGGTTAACGGGAAACGCGCCCAGAGTTTTATAAATATAGCCGAGCACCGGCACGAAAAGTTCGCGCTTGGCCATAAAATGCACCTTGCGCGGTGCCGCAACGCCTATAACCGGCGGGTCGAGCAGGCTTAAATGGTTGCTTGCTATAACAAGCGGGCCTGTTTTGGGAATGTTTTCCGCGCCGTGTACTTCAAGCCGCAGAAAAATTTTAAACAAAATTCCCAGTACAACATCCAAAAATGAATACAGCATCTTACTTCTCCTGTACTGCTTTTAAAATATGCTCTGCCACTTCGTCTATCGTCATATCGGAAGTATCAAGAAACTCGGCGTCATCAGCCTGTTTAAGCGGAGCAATTTCACGTTCGCTGTCCTGTTTGTCACGGAAAGCGATTTGTTTTTCAAGTTCTGCCAAATCAACTTTTTCGCCTTTGGCAAGCATTTCTTTATAACGGCGCATAGCGCGTTCCTTAACGCTGGCCGTTAAAAATATTTTTACCTGTGCATGAGGAAACACCACGGTGCCAATATCGCGCCCATCCATAACCACACCGCCAGCTTCACCCATACGGCGCTGCTGGTTTACCATTTCCGCGCGTACGCCGCCCACGGCGGATACTTTGGAAACAACGGCCGTTACTTCCGGAGAACGGATTGCTTCCGTAACTTCCGTGCCGTCAACGAAAACGCGGTTGGCGTTTGCTTCGGGCTTAAAAGTAATTACCATTTCCTGCGCCAGTTTTTCTACAAGCTCCGGGCTGAACGGTTTTCCCGTTTGCAGAAACTTCCACGCTACGGAGCGGTACATGGCCCCGGTATCAATATAAATGTAACCAAGTTTGCCTGCAACCAGTTTGGCTATGGTGCTTTTTCCGGCACCGGCCGGGCCGTCGATGGCAATTACCGGTTTTTGTGAATTCATTTTATCCCCACCTGTTTTTATATTTGTGCGGCAAAGGTGCCTGCGGCATAACCAGTGGAAAACGCCGCCTGCAAATTGTAGCCGCCCGTATAACCGTCGATATCCATTACTTCGCCTGCAAAAAACAGCCCTTTTATTAATTTTGATTCCATTGTTTTAGGGTCTATTTCCTTCAGGCTTACGCCGCCTGCCGTTACAATAGCTTCCGCAATCGGCCTTGTGCCGGTAATGGGCACCGTAAATGCTTTTAAAACATCCACAAGGCGGCGGCGTTCTGCGCGCGAAAGCTGGTTAACAAATTTTTCTTCATCAATGAACGCCTGGTCCAGCACCGGAGCAATAAGCCTCTGCGGCAGCAAATCCTTCATGCCGTTGGGCATTTGCTTGCGGCTGTACTGCGTAAAATCGCGCTGCAGCCGTGCGTCCAGCTTGTCTTTATCAAGCGCAGGCTTTAAATCAATGGCAAGTTCAACTTCCTGCGAGCCTCTGGCAAAGGCTTCCGCCACGCATTTACTCAGCGAAAGTATTATCGGGCCCGATACGCCGAAATGCGTAAACAGCATTTCACCGAACTCCGAGCCTATTTTTTTGCCGTCCGCATAAACGGTGCCTTCTATATTGCGCAGGCTTAAGCCCTGCAAGCCTGCAATGTAGGGCGAATCGCTTTCAAGCGGAACCAGGCTTGGCGCCAGCGGTACAATGGTATGCCCCAATGCTTTGGCAAGTTTTACGCCGCTGCCGTCGCTGCCCGTGCCCGGGTAAGATGACCCGCCTGCCGCCAGAATAATGGCGTCGGCCGTAAATTTCTGCCCGTCGGCAGTTACAGCGCCGGTTATTTTGCCGAATTCTGCCGTAATGCTTTTTACTTTGCAGTCTGTAAGCAGCCTGCCGCCATAGTTTTTATAAATTTTAACAAGAGTATCAACAACGTCAGCCGCTTTATCGCTTACAGGAAACACCCTGCCGCCGCGTTCAACCTTGGTAGGCAGGCCGTTATCCTCCAGAAGCTGCACAATATCCTGATTGGTAAAACGGCGCAGCGCACTGTTTAAAAAGCGGCCGTTGCCGGGTATGTTTTTAATAATTTCCTGCAAATCGCAGTTATTGGTAATATTGCAGCGCCCCTTGCCGGTAATAAGTATTTTTTTGCCGGGGCGGCGCATTTTCTCTAAAATTACGGTTTGGGCGCCGCTCTGCGCTGCGGCAATGCCTGCCAAAAGGCCCGCAGCCCCGCCGCCGATAACAAGTACATTAGCCATTAAGCTTTGCCGCCTTTTTTAAAGTTTCTGCCTCGTCCTCGTTAAGTTCGCGCATTTTGCCCTTGCTTAAGCCTTTTAAGCTGAGCGTGCCAAACTTAATGCGTTTAAGGTTGCGCACCGGAAAGCCGATATAATCGCACATACGGCGAATTTGGCGGTTGCGCCCTTCGTGTATGGTAATATCAAAATATGTCATATTTCTTTCGTGGTCATATTCCAGAAGCGTTACAACGGCAGGCGCCGTCATACCGTCATCGAGTTTAACGCCAAGCCGAAGCAAATCGAGCTTTTCCTGCGGCACAATGCCCGGCACGCCCACGCGGTAGGTTTTGTTTACCTCGCGGCTTGGGTGCATCAGCCCCTGCGCCAGTGCGCCGTCATTTGTTAAAAGCAAAAGCCCTTCCGTGTTATAGTCAAGCCTGCCAACGGGGAACACGCGCTGCGGCAAATCCTTAACATAATCGGCCACGGTACGCCTGCCCTGCGGGTCGCTCATGGTTGTTACCACTCCGCGCGGCTTGTAAAACAAATAATATGCCTTGCTCTCACGTTTAATGGGCTTGCCGTCAACGGTAATAAAGCATTTTTCGTCAACCTTGGTGCCGAGTTCTTTAACGACTTTGCCGTTAACCTTCACTCTGCCGCCAAGTATATATTTTTCGGCTTCGCGCCGCGAAGCAACGCCGGCTGCCGCCAGCACTTTCTGCAATCGTTCTTCCATGTATTATACTCCGTCGTTTTGTATATTGCTGTCTGCATCTTTCAGGCTGTCCAAAAGCGAAATCTGTTCAGGCCCGCTGCTGTCCTCATCCGGCAAAGCAGGCAAATCCTTCAGTGAATTAAGCCCGAAAGTAAGCAAAAATTTATCTGTCGTTGCGTAAAGAATCGGACGTCCGAGCGCTTCTTTGCGCCCTGCCTCACAGATAAGCCCGTATTCCAGAAGCGTATTTACAACGCCGTCTACCTTAACACCGCGGATGGCCTCCATTTCGCCGCGCGTTACCGGCTGCTTAAACGCAACAATGGCCAAAGTTTCCATTGCCGCCGCCGACAATTTTACTTCCTGCACGCGCTCCAGCTGTTTTAAAAGGGCATAATGCTGGGGCTTGGCGCACAGCTGATAGCCGCCCGCCACTTTGCGCAGGCATAAGCCGCGGTTTTCTTCATTGTAGCTTTCTTCAAGCATGGTTAAAAGCTCCCACACCTGTGGCTTGTCAAGCTGCATAATACCGGCAATCTGTGCTACCGTAAGCGGCTCGCCTGCCGCAAACAGCAAAGCCTCCAAAGAGCCCTGCAAATATTCATGAAACATTGTTTTCGCCCTCCCGGTACAGGAATATGTATATCGGCGCAAAAGGCTCCGTCTGCGTTATGTTTATAATGTTCAGCTTCAGCAGCTCCAAAAGCGCTAAAAATCCGGCTATTTTTTCACTGCGCGAGCCGGTGCTGCTGAAAACTTCTTTAAATTCCACTCCGTTTAAACGGCGCTTAAGCAGGCTGACAATTTCTGCCATTTTTTCCTGCACGCTGAACTCCTGACGCTCAATAAAAGCCGTGGTTTCGTGCCCGGCAGCCAAAAGCGCCAGCAGGCTTTTCACCAAATCGCCAGCCTGATACTGCGCAATGCTGCGGTTTATCCTGCCTTCTGCAAGCGGCCTGCGGTAAACGTAACGCTCCGCCGCCGTTTTCATTTCGGTAAGTTTTGCCGCACACGCTTTAATACGCCTGTACTCAATCAGCATCTCCACCAGCATGGTGCGCGGGTCTGCTTCTTCCTCATCTGTTTCGGGCGCAGGTTTCGGCAAAAGCATTCTCGATTTTATCTGCAGAAGCGTTGCCGCCATTACCAGAAACTCACTGGCAATTTCCATGTCAAATTCCGCCATGGCGGATAAATAAGCAATGTACTGCTCGGTAATTTCCGCTATGGGAATATCGTAAATATCTATTTTATCTTTTTCGATAAGGTGCATTAAAAGGTCCAGCGGGCCTTCAAAATCACTGACTTTTAAAGATAAATCTGCCATAAGGTTAACATCTTACGGCATTCAATAACTGCCGCAGTCCCTTCAATAATTATAAGAATATACCTAATACCTTAAATACAAATGACATATATGCCGCCGCAAAAGGAGCAACAATATAGCCGATAAGCCCGCTTGCCACAAGGGCTATAAGAATATAAAAACCGTAACGCCCTACTATAGAATTATACTTATATGCCGCACTGGGAGGTAAAAATTCATTCAAAAGTCGTGAACCATCCATTGGCGGTATAGGCAGCAGGTTAAAAAAAGCAAACCATACGTTGTAAAGCTGCGTCCAGGAAAGAAACTCGCTGACGCCCGGCGTTAAAATGTTAAGTTTGCGCATAAGCAGCATAATAAAAGCCGCCAGAAAACATAAAAACAAATTAGCCGCAGGCCCTGCCAGGGACACTTTTATCATGCCTTCGCGCCTGTTGCGGAAATTATTGGGGTTAATGGCAACCGGCTTTGCCCAGCCGAAATGGAACAATGCAAGCATGATTGCGCCCAAAATATCAAGATGCGCCAGAGGGTTAAAGGTTAAACGCCCAAGATAACGCGGCGTAGGGTCACCCATGGCATCTGCCGTAAGGGCATGGGCATACTCATGTATGGTAATGGCAATTAAAAGTGCCGGTACCGTATAAATCATCGAACTAAAATCAAACATAAAACCCTCCACTAAAACAAACTAAACAATAATATTATTATAACGTATTTTTGTAAAAAAGAAAACGGGACTGTAACAGGCAGCCCCGTTTTTTGCAAATATTTTATTTACCGGTAAAACGCGGTGCGCGTTTTTCTTTAAAAGCGGCTATGCCTTCGCGGCAGTCTTCCGTTGCCATGCAGAGCGTCTGGGCCACGGCTTCCGTATCAAGCACATCGTCAAGGCTCATGGCAGTATTGTTAACGTACTTTTTAATAAGCGCCAGCGAAAGCGGTGCCGATTCAGCAAGCCTTGCCGCCATTTTATAAACTGCGCCCGGCAGTTCTTCCGCCGTGCATACATGGTTCAGCATGCCGAAGCGTTCTGCCGCAGCGGCGTCAATCAAATCGGCGGTAAACATCAGTTCCTTAGCACGGTGTACGCCAACTGCTTTTGGCAAAAAGTACAAGCCGCCGCAGTCGGGTATCAGGCCAACCTTGGCAAAGCTCTGCGCAAAACGGGCAGTATCAGCGGCATATACCAAATCGCAGGCCAGCATCAAATTAACGCCTGCACCGGCTGCAACGCCGTTAACCATGGCAATAAACGGTTTATCAATGGTTGTAATGCGTTTGGCAACCGCGCCCACTTTAATAATAAAGGCACGGCGGGCACCGGCATCGGGCAGTGCTTCCAAAAACGGCAGGTCGCCGCCTGCGCAAAAGGCCTTGCCGCTGCCGGTAAGCACTACGCAGCGTATTTCTTCATCCTGCTCTGCCCTGTCAAGAGCCTCGTGCAAACCGTCAATCAGCTTGTCATTCATAGAGTTCAGGCTTTTCGGGCGGTTCAGCGTAATGGTTGCTACATGGTTTTCAACACTAAACAAAACTGCTTCTTCCATATTTTCAGCCTCCTTTGGCATACTACCACTGCTGTTATTTATGTTCTTTTTTCAGTTCGTCCAGTAAAAACTCGTTTTTAACGCGTATATAAGTCCCCTTCATGCCGAGGGATTTTGTTTCTATTAAACCGGCGCTTTCAAACTTTCTTAACGCGTTTACAATAACGGAACGCGTAATGCCAACGCTGTCGGCAATTTTGGAAGCAACAAGCAGCCCTTCCGTGCCGTTAAGCGCTTCCATAATGCTGTTAATGGCCTCCAGCTCCGAAAACGAAAGTGTGGAGAAGGCTATCTGCACCATGGCTTTTTTGCGGGCTTCTTCTTCCACGCGTGCTGCACGTTCGTGCAGAATTTCAACGCCGATAACAGCCGCCGCGTATTCGGCCAGCAGCAAATCTTCGTCATTAAATTCACGGTCATACTTGGCAACAATTAAAGTGCCGATACGCTCGCCGTTGCCGTAAATAGGCACAATTGTTGTACGCTTGTCGCCAAAATAGCATTTGGTGCCCTTTAAAAAGGAACATTCCTCGTTTACATGGCCGATATTGGAAACAGTTTCCCTTGTTTCCATTATAAAATTAAGGTAAGACGGAGGAAAACGCTTTACATCAAGCACCTGCTCGCGCATAATATCACATTCAAAATCGTCAAGCAGCGCATAGCCTTTAATGCCGCCCTTACGGCCGACAATATAAACATTGGCCACTATAACGTCTTTCAGCAGGCGGGCAATGGCATTAAATTCCACTTTCTCACCGCGCTGAAGCAATTTGTTGATTTTTCTTGTTTTTTCTAAAAGTTCCACAATAGCCCCTCCAATCTACGCGCGCGGGAAATTCTTCTCATAAACAGAAGTAATCCTCTCCGTCGTTACATGCGTATAAATCTGAGTAGTTGACAGATTAGCATGGCCCAAAAGCTCCTGCACCGCCCTCAAATCCGCACCGTGGTCCAGCAAATGAGTGGCAAAGGTATGCCGTATTGTATGCGGCGAAACATTTTTTCTTAAGGCCAGCTTTTTAATATATTTATCAAGTATGCGGCGTACGCTGCGGTCCGTAAGCGGCCCGCCCAGGCGGTTAACCAGCAGTTTATCGTGCGGTGCGGCGTTATAGCGTGCCATTAAGGCCTGCCTTGCCCCGTTAAGGTATTTTTCTACGGCTTCGCGGCAGGTATGGCCAATAGGCACCAGCCTGTCTTTGTTGCCCTTGCCGTGCAGCAGCACAAACATATTGCCAAGGTCAATCGTATCAAGCGTAAGCCCTACCAGCTCCGAAACACGGCAGCCGGTGGCATACAAAAGTTCCAGCACTGCCTGGTCACGCAGGCCAAGTTCACCTGTTGTATCGGGCAGTTCCAAAAGCTCGTTAACTTCAAATTCCTCCAAAAATACGGGCAGGTGTTTTTCAAGCTTCGGCGTCCGCACTTTTACAAAAGGATTCTGCTTTACTTTGTTTTCTCTTTGCAGGTATTTATAAAAAGAACGCAGGGCAGATATTCTGCGGGCAATGGTTGTGCGCGCATATTTTTTGCCGTTCATGTCAGCCAGATAGGAACGGATATCCAGCACGTTTATTTCCTGCCAGTTAAAGCCGCCGGGATAACGTGTTTTTAAAAATCCGGCAAATATATATATATCTGCCGCATAATTTTTTACCGTAAGCGCAGAAGTATTTTTTTCAACTGCAAGGTACTGCAAAAATTTATGCACTTCCGGATATGCGTTTGCTGCTTCTTTCATAAATATCCCTCTTTTAAAGTAAAATTATAGTATCATAATTGTTAAACAATTTCAATAATTGCTATCCATATTTTTTAAATTTTCTGCGTTTTTATTTTTTACAAAGCTCAAAAACGCAAAAAGCAGCGGTTTTAAAGCCGCTGCCTCATATTTTACCGCATTTTAAAGCCCGGTATTTAATTGTTTCTGCACCTCTGCCAGTGCTTCAAGCGCCCTTTCGGCAATCATTGCATTTTTTATCTTTTTGCCGCGCACGCGCTTGCCGAGCGGCGGAATTAAGCCAAAATTAACATTCATCGGCTGGAAATTTTTAATTTCCGGGCTGCTGATGTAATGCGCCAGTGCCCCGTGCGCCGTTTCCGGCGGAAAATCAACCGGCGGCTGTCCCAGCACCCTGCGCGCGGCATGAATGCCTGCCATAAGCCCGGACGCTGCCGATTCAACATAGCCTTCCACACCGGTGAACTGACCGGCGAAGAATAAGCGCGGCTGAGTGCGCAGGCTGAAATCGGCATTTAAAAGTTTGGGCGAATTAATATAGGTATTTTTATGCATTACGCCGTAACGTACAAACTCTGCATTTTCAAGCCCCGGAATCATGCCGAACACACGCTTCTGCTCGCCCCATTTAAGGTGAGTCTGAAAACCGACGATATTATAAAGCGAAGCCGCAGCGTCATCCTGCCGCAGCTGTACAACGGCATAAGCCTCTTTGCCGGTGCGCTTGTCCACCAGCCCCACCGGTTTTAACGGCCCGAAACGCATGGTGTCTTCACCGCGGCGCGCCATTTCTTCAATGGGCATGCAGGCTTCAAAAAACACTTCTTTTTCAAAATCCTTTACGGGAGCAAGCTCCGCCGTACGCAGCGCCTCCCAAAAGGCAACATATTCCTCTTTGGTTTCAAAGGGGCAGTTTAAGTAATCTGCATCGCCCTTATCGTAGCGCGAAGCACGGTAAACCTTGCTGTAATCCAAGGAATCGGCTGTTACTATCGGCGCTGCCGCATCAAAAAAGTGAAAGTAATCTTCACCGGCAAGCTGCGCAATTTCTTCTGCCAGCGCACCGTCCGTCAGCGGGCCGGTAGCGGTAATTACAACGCCTTCCAGTGACGCAAGGCTTGTAACTTCTTCGTTTTTAACCGTAATTAACGGATGATTTTTAATTTTCTGCGTAACCGCTTCCGCAAAACCTTCGCGGTCTACCGCCAAAGCACCGCCTGCCGGAACTTTATGTTCGTCGGCACAGGCCATAATAACGGAATCAAGGCGGCGCATTTCTTCTTTTAAAAGCCCGACGGCGTTTTCTATATTGCCTGCGCGCAGCGAATTGCTGCACACAAGCTCTGCAAATTTATCGGTTTTATGTGCCGCGTCCGATTTAAGCGGCCTTTTTTCGTACAGTATAACCGGCACGCAGCGCTGCGCAAGCTGCCATGCAGCCTCGCACCCGGCCAGCCCTGCGCCGATAACGTGTACCGGCTCATTTACTTTTTGCATTGGCTGCCGCCTTTCCTTTATAAGTTTTTACGGCATCTTCACAGTTTTCATTTGTGCAGAATAACTTTTTGTTGCCGTTTCTGTCCGTTTTTTCATATAAAATATGTCCGCATTTGGGGCAATGCTGTTCTGTCGGCTTGTCCCAGGAGGTAAATTTGCACTCCGGATAGTTGGAGCAGCCGTAAAATACCTTGCGCGTTTTGGTTTTGCGCTCGATAATATCGCCGCCGCAGTCCGGGCATTTTACGCCGATTTTTTTCAGTATCGGCTTGGTATTGCGGCATTCCGGAAAACCGGGGCACGCCAGAAACTTACCGTAGCGGCCCTGTTTATATACCATCATGCGCCCGCATTTTTCGCATTTTACATCGCTTACTTCCACCGGCGCTTCAACGGTTTCTATTTCTTTATCCGCCTTTTGCAGAAGATGTGAAAAAGGCTCGTAGAAGTTTTCCAGCACGGTTTCCTTATTGGCTTCGTGCTCGGCAATTTCGTCAAGCTCGGTTTCAAGGTTTGCCGTAAACGGAATGTTGATAATATCTTTAAAATAAGTAGTCAGCATGTTGACTATCAGTTCGCCAAGCTCGGTGGAAACGAGTTTTTTGCCGTCCTTAACGATATAGCCGCGGTCAAGGATGGTTTGAATGGTAGGCGAATAGGTACTCGGGCGGCCTATGCCTTTTTCTTCCAGCTCCTTAACAAGCGTAGCTTCGGTAAAATGCGGGGGCGGCTCGGTAAAGTGCTGCTCTGCCGGCATAAGTTTATGCAGCTTAAGCGGAGTTTGTTCCGGCAGATACGGAACTTCTTTTTCCTTTTCGCCAGCCAGTTCTTTTTTGTCGCTTAATTTTAAAAAGCCGTCAAACTTAAGCACTGCCCCGCCTGCACGCAGCTGGTAGCCCGCAGCGCCGATTAAAAGAGTTGTAACATCGTACACGGCGGCCTTCATCTGGCAGGCAACGGTGCGTTTCCAGATTAAGGTATAAAGCTTAAGCTGGTCTTTGGTAAGATACTGCGCCACAGCTTCCGGCGTGCGTTCCACAGATGTCGGGCGGATGGCTTCATGCGCGTCCTGCGCGTTCTTTTTGCTGCTGTAAACATTAACGCCTGCCGGTACATATTCCGCGCCGTAAGTATTGCCTATAAAACCGCGCAGCTCGGCCGTAGCCACATCCGAAAGGCGCACAGAGTCGGTTCTCATATAAGTAATAAGGCCGACGGCGCCGCCCTTGCCGACATTTACGCCTTCATAAAGCTGCTGCGCCAGCAGCATGGTTTTTTTGGTAGAAAAGTTCAGTTTTTTAACGGCATCCTGCTGCAGGCTGCTGGTAGTGTACGGCGGCAGAGGGTTGCGTTTGCGTTCTTTTTTATCTGCCTTTTCAACAACGTAGGCGGCTTCTTTCAGCGCCGCTTCTGCTTTGGCAGCTTCTTCCGCATTATTTATTTCAAGCTTTTTGCCGTTAAATTTAATAACGTCAGCGTCAAATATAGGCGCTTTGTCATTTTCGCGCAGACGTGCCGTAATAGTCCAGTATTCCTGCGGCACAAAATTGGCAATTTCCTTTTCCCTGTCGCAGATAATTTTTACGGCTACGGTCTGCACGCGCCCGGCACTGAGCCCTTTGCGTATTTTGCGCCACAAAAGCGGGCTTAACTGGTAGCCCACAATGCGGTCGATAATGCGGCGAGTCTGCTGGGCGTCAACCATGTCAAGGTCAATCTTGCGCGGGTGCTTCAATGCTTCTTTTACAGCGCCCGGCGTAATTTCATGAAACTCAATGCGGCAGCTGCTTTCAGGGTCAAGCCCCAAAATATATGCCAGATGCCAGCCGATAGCTTCGCCTTCGCGGTCAGGGTCAGTTGCGATATAAACTTTATCAGCCTTTTTGGCTGCTGTTTTCAATTCCTTAATCAGTTCGCCCTTGCCGCGGATATTGATGTACTTGGGCTGAAAGCCGTTTTCTACATCCACGCCGAAAATGCTTTTCGGCAAATCGCGCAGGTGCCCCATGGAAGCGCGCACAGTATAATTGCGCCCCAGAAATTTTTCTATTGTTTTTGATTTGGCGGGAGATTCCACAATAACCAGGTTTTTAGCCATTAAACGTCCTCCTAAAGCAGGTAATAACTGCGGGCGGCGGTTTGCGCCACCTTGCCGCGCATCTCCAAATCCAAAAGCCCCATGCCGGCTTCCGCCAGCCCAAGGCCGCTTTTTTCAAGTATTTCTTCAAGCGAAAGCGGTTCAAAACTTAAAATTTTTAAAACCGCTTTTGCGTTATCATCAAGTTCATCTTCCCCGTTCCCGCTGGCGAACAACGCCGGCTGCTGAGGGAAGCTTGCCAGTTTGAGGCTTTCAAGTATGTCCTCCGGCCTGTCTACAAGCTGCGCCCCGCTTTTTATAAGGCTGTGGCAGCCAATGCTCGTTGGCAGAAAGATGCTGCCGGGCACGCAGTAAACTTCATGCCCTTCTTCAAGCGCATATTCGGCGGTAATCATGGCGCCGCTTTTTTTAGCGGCTTCCGCCACGAGTATGCCGTGCGTCATGCCGTTAATTATGCGGTTGCGAGCCGGAAAATTATACGCAGCAGGCGGTGTTCCCGGAGGATATTCCGTAACAAGCGCGCCGCGCTCACAAATTTGTGCAAATAAGTTTTTATTGGCTGCCGGGTAGGCAATGTCAATGCCGCAGCCCAAAACGGCAACGGTTATGCCGCCTGCCGCCAGTGCGCCCCTGTGTGCAGCCGTGTCTATGCCTTTTGCACCGCCGCTTACAATAACAACGCCTGCCGCAGCAAGGTCTGCCGCAAAGGCATCGGCAGCTTTAAGGCCATAGCCGGAAGCCTCGCGCGAACCGACAATGCCGATGCTGCCGCGTAAATCGGGCAGGCTGCCCTTAACGTACAGCACCTGCGGCGGCGATGCGATTTGCTTTAAGCTGTAAGGGTAAGCATCGTCTTCCGGCGTTACAATTGTTACGCCGTTATTCAAACAAAAATCTTTCAGCCAGGCGGGATAATTAAAATCCCTTCTGGCAATAAATTTATTAACTGTTTTTTCATCAATTCCGGCTTCCGCCCATGCTTCCGGCGGAGCCATATATGCTTCGGCAGGGCTTTTAAACTTAGCCGCCGCTTCTGCAATTTCTGCGCTGCGCGAGCCAAAGGCTGCAAACAGCGCGGCAAAATAGTATTTATCCAAGCAGCACACTCCATACTGTATTGTATCCGCAAATTCACTTCATTATAATTGCTAAATCAGTTATGGTCAAGCCCGTCAAGCGTTTTCAGTACAAAATCTGCCACTGCGTCTGCCGCGTAAGGTTTGCCGTAAGCCGCCCTGCGCCTGCGCCGCAGGCTGTTTTTTTCTTCCGTGCCAAGCTCCGCATATTTTTTTACAAAACCGCAAACCTCCTGCGGCGTTGCGGCAATTTTTGCTTCGCATTTTTCGCACAGGTAACCGGCGTTGCGCACCTCCTGCCCCGGCAATGGGTCATATAAAATAAATTCGGTGCCGATAGCAAGGGTTTCTGCCGCGGTAAGCCCGCCGGCCTTGCTTATTACAATATCGGCGCTGCGCAGAAGCTGGGGCAGTTCTGCTATAAAATCGAGCACCATTACGCAGGGCAGCGCCATTTTTTTCAGCTTTTCGGCTAAGTTCCTGTTATGCCCGGTTACGGCGGCTATTTTTAAGCCCTTAATATCGCGGCATTCCGTAAGCGCGCGCAAAAGCTCCGGCATCGGCAAAAGGCCGTCGCCCCCGCCCATTACAAGGCACAAGGTATCATCGGCGGCATAGCCGAGCCTGCTGCGCCACTTTTCGCGCTCAAAAGGCGCGCTGAAGGCACTGCGCACAGGTATGCCCGTTACAACGGCAGGTATGCCGAGTTCCGGCGGCGGCTGGATGGATTTGTCCGCCGTAAAATAAACATCCAGCCCTTTGTAAATCCACCAGTGGTGAAAGTTAAAATCGGTTATTACCGCACCAAGCCAAAGCCCGGGCGCACAGCGTTTTTTGTACTGCGCCATAACCCCCGCCGGCGTAGGGTGCGTTACTATTACCGCATCCGGCGAAGTTTTTTTAATGAACCCCTGCGCCAGATAAGAAAGCAGCAGGTTTAAAAAATCGCGCAGCCAGAAAGAATTATTGCCGGTGTTGCTCCAGTGGTACGCTATATCGTACAGCTTTGGAATGTGCTTTAAAATGCCGATGTAGCCGCCCAAAATAATGTTGCCCAGCCACTTCGGAAAGAAATCGAAAGCACTGCCGTTGACCACTTTAACGTTGCCGTGTTTTTTAAACGCCTCCTCCAGCGCTTCGGCCGCCATTTTATGGCCGCTGCCAAGCGGAGCCGAAAGCAGGAGTATTGTATATTTGCATGCTGATGCAGCCATTTAACGAACCTCTTGAAAAAATTTTGTAAAAAAACTTGAACCTGTTATCAAAATCATATATCATAAATAACAATTAGTAAAGAAATTAACCATAATTTTATATTTGTAATTTTAAATGGAGGCTATTATGCAAAAACGTTTACCTGTTGAACATTTTCATTTTCCCGTTGAAAAAATTAAATCCGGTTATTATTCGGACGCCTATTTTCTGCGTACAGAAGAAATTTTAAACGGCGATAACCATCACCCGCGTGTTATGATGCAGGTGTTTACCCGCGAAAATGTCGTTGTTTGCGGCATTGACGAAACAATAGCGCTGATTAAAACCTGCGCACATAATCCCGAAAACATCACCATCCATGCCCTGCATGACGGCGACGAGGTTAAGCCCTGGGAAACCCTGATGACCATTGAAGGCGACCTTGCCGACTTTGCCCATCTGGAAACTGTTTACCTCGGCATTCTGGCACGCCAGAGCCGCATTGCCACCAATGTGCGCCGCACGGTAGAAGCTGCAAACGGCAAGCCGGTACTGTTCTTCCCCGCGCGCTACGATACCTGGCAGACCCAGGAATGCGACGGCTATGCAGCTAAAATCGGCGGCATTAAAGGCTTTTCCACCGACGCCAACGCTCTTTCCAGCGGCGGCAAAGGATTGGGCACAATTCCCCACGCTTTAATTGCTTCGTACAACGGCAATACCGTTGCCGCAACCGAAGCCTTTGACAAATATGTTGACCCGAAAATTGCCCGCATTGCACTGGTTGATTTTGACAACGACTGCGTGAACACCGCCCTTGCCGTTGCCCGCAAACTTGGCAGAAATCTTGCAGGCGTACGTCTTGATACCAGCGGAACAATGGTAGACAAAAGCCTGCTTGGCCAGCTTGGCATGTTTAACCCCACCGGCGTATGCAAGGAACTGGTATGGAACGTGCGCCGCGCGCTTGATGCCGAAGGCTTTGATTATGTAAAAATTATCGTTTCCGGCGGCTTTAACCCGGCACGCATCCGCGAATTTGAAGCAGCCGGCGTACCGGTTGACACTTATGCGGTTGGCAGCAGCCTGTTTGACGGCAACATTAACTTTACGGCCGATATCGTTATGGTAGACGGCAAAGAATGTGCCAAACAGGGACGCAGGCATTTGCCGAATCCGCGCCTGGAACTTGTTGACTAACACCAAAGCACTGCGCCATGCAGTGCTTTTTTTGTAAGAAAGAAGGCTTTTATTATGGATTTAAACGCTACCCCATCCTCGGAACGCATCCACATAGGCATTTTCGGCAAACGCAATGCCGGCAAATCAAGCCTTATTAACGCCATTACGGGGCAAAACCTCGCCATAGTATCCGACACCAAAGGCACCACCACCGACCCCGTTTACAAAGCCATGGAAATTCTGCCGCTCGGCCCCGTTATGATTATTGATACCCCTGGTATTGACGACGAAGGCGAGCTCGGCGCTCAGCGTGTACAAAAAGCAGTACAGGTACTTAACAAAACCGATATTGCCATTCTCGTTATCGACAGCACGCTTGGGCCTGATAAGGAAGATACGGCGCTGCTTGCGCGCATTAAAGAAAAAAGGCTGCCGGTTATAGCTGTTTTTACCAAAGCGGAAGCCGCAGCAGACCTGACAAATTACGAAAAAATCCTCGGCGTAAAATGTATGGCCGTAAGTTCCGTCAGCGGCAGAAATATTGCGGAACTGCGCACCGCCCTTGCCGCCCTTGTGCCGGATAAAAAAAGTACGCAGCAGCTTGTAGGCGACCTGGTAAACCCCGGCGATACCGCCGTACTGGTTGTGCCGGTAGACAGCGCCGCACCAAAAGGCAGGCTTATACTGCCGCAGCAGCAGGTTATACGCGGGCTTTTGGACGCGGGGGCAACGGCTTTTGTAACGCAGGACAAACAGCTTGAAAGCTGCCTTGCCGCTCTGAAAGAAAAACCGAAAATCATCATTACCGACAGCCAGGTTTTCGGCTTTGTTGCCAAAACGGTGCCAAATGATGTTTTACTGACATCATTTTCCATTTTATTTGCACGCTACAAAGGCGATTTAAAAGAAGCGGTGCGCGGCGTAAACATGCTGAAGCATATCAAAGACGGCGACCGCATTTTAATCAGCGAAGGCTGCACGCACCACCGCCAGTGCGACGATATCGGCACCGTAAAGCTGCCGGCGTGGATCAGGAAATTTACCGGTGCAGAACCTGCCTTTGAATGTACAAGCGGCACCGCCTTTGCCGAAGACTTAACCAAGTACAAAATGATTATTCACTGCGGCGCCTGCATGCTGAACGAAAAAGAAATGCAGCACCGCATAAGCTGCGCCAAACAACAAGGCGTGCCCATTACCAACTACGGCATTGCCATTGCCTATATTAACGGCATCCTGCGCCGTACGCTCCAGCCCTTCCCCGATATTTTAAAGGAACTGGAATAAATAAAATATAATACCGCTGAATTAAAAATACATTAACTTAAACCAGAGTAAACTTTAAAAGCAGTACCGTTTATTGCGGCACTGCTTTTACTTTGTATAAAAAAGAAAAATCCGACCTGCAAAATAAGCAAGCCGGTATTGATATATCAATGGTAGAAAAATATCTTGATGAAGCCGCAGCGAAAACGCTTGATATTGCCGATAAAAAAACCTTGTTTGACTTATTTGTGCGCAAAATAGAAGTCAAGCAAGGAATTTTATCAGTTGATTTTAAAATTAAAATATATAGTACGATGGTAGCGCTAACGGGAATCGAACCCGTGATTTCGCCTTGAGAGGGCGACGTCTTAGCCTCTTGACCATAGCGCCGTAAAAAAATGGCTCCGGGACTAGGACTCGAACCCAGACAAAATGATCCAGAGTCATTTGTGCTACCATTACACTATCCCGGAGTTACCTTGTGCTCAGCTCTCCTGAACACAAGAGTTATTATAATACAGCTTTATCAAAAATGCAAGCCTTTTTTACAAAAATTTTTAATTTTTTTTCAGCAAAAAATCCCCGCACTTTCATGCAGGGATTTTATAATTGCCCTATGCTGTTTTTATCAGTAACCAAGGCTTTCGCCGACAAGAATTACTTTAATACGCGGCGCAGGAGCGTTCATGGTGCTGCCTTTGCGGGTGGTTAAAATAAAGTTGCAGATGCTGTCGGGAGCGGTGCAGTTAAAGCAGTGCCCGTTATTTTTGCACGGCGGGTTAAAATTGGCAAAGCGCTGTACATTAACCGGCGCTGCCAGATTGCGTGCGCGTGCCACAGCGTCCTCATAGCTTTTTACCACTTTGTTGATGCCGGCAATAACAACTACGCTTTTAGGGCCGAATACCATTGCCGCTACGCGGTTGCCTGTGCCGTCAATATTTACCATCACGCCGTCCTCGCTCATGGCGTTGGTGCTCATAAAATAGGTATCGCAGGTAAGCGCCTTGCGCAGAAGCTCCATACGTTCTTCCTGGCTTTTTGCAGTATCGCGGTCAATAATATTGTAGCCCTGCGTACGCAGAGTTTCCAAAAGGCCCATTTCTTCCAAAGTCATACTGCCGCCCCAGGATACGCACTGCTCTTTGTCAATCAGGCTTAAAGCCTTTTCCAGTGCTTCTTCCTTCGTTGCACAGTAGCAGGCATCAAAAGCACGGCGCTGCAAATTTTTTACAACGCGCTGTGCCAGTACTTCATTGCGAAGTTCAAACGGTGTTTTAGCCATAGTTACCCCTCCTCTGTAACTAACTGCCTTTAATCTACACGTTCACCAATGTACACTTCATCGGTGCCGTCAATTTCATTAAGCACAACTTCAATGGTTTCCTTCTGAGAAGTAGGCACGTTTTTGCCAACATAATCCGCACGGATGGGCAGCTCTTTATGGCCGCGGTCTACCAGCACGGCAAGCTGAATTGTTTTAGGCCTGCCCATGTCGATAACGGCATCAAGGGCAGCGCGGATTGTACGGCCGGTATATAAAACGTCATCCACCAGCACAACGTGCTTGCCGCTTAAATCAAAGTTAATATCGGTACCATGCACCACAGGGTTGTAACCAAGCGTGGAAAGGTCATCACGATACAGGGTAATGTCAAGCATGCCTACCGTCATTTCGCAGTTTTCAATAGCGTTAATTTCGGCGGCAATGCGCTGCGCCAAAGGTACGCCGCGTGTGCGGATGCCGACGATAACAATGTCCTCAACGCCTTTGTTTTTCTCGATAATTTCGTGCGCAATGCGGACGAGCGCCCTTCTGATGGCCTCGCTGTCCATAATAACATTTTTCTTAACAATATTGCTCATTGTTTTCACCCCAAATTTAAAATTGACCGTTATGTAAACGGGTAATTATTTTATGCATATCCTCAGGCAGCGGCGCTTCAAACTTCATGCGTTCGCCGGTGCGCGGGTGCGTAAACTCCAGCGTGTGCGAATGCAGCGCCTGCCCTTTTATGCCAAACGGCGTTTTCATGGGCGAATACTTGGGGTCGCCCACAAGCGGATAGCCCAGATATTCCATATGCACGCGGATTTGGTGCGTGCGCCCCGTACGCAGCTTGCAGCGCACAAGCGTATATTTGCCGAAACGCTCCAGCACTTCGTAATCGGTAATGGCGTCACGCCCGCCCTCTTTAACCACAGCCATTTTTTTGCGGTCGGTTTTATCGCGGGCAATCTGCGTTTCTATCGTGCCGCTGTCGGTTTTAATATTGCCGCGCACCACGGCAAGGTAAGTACGCACCGCGGTTTTGCTCTGTATCTGCTGCGAAAGCGAAATATGCGCCGCATCGTTTTTGGCTACAATCATAATGCCGCTGGTATCCTTATCCAAACGGTGTACAATGCCCGGGCGGATAGCGCTGTTAATGCCGGAAAGGTTGCTGCAATGGTACAGCAGTGCGTTTACCAGCGTGCCGGTATAGTTGCCCGGCGCCGGATGCACAACCATGCCGCGCGCCTTGTTAAGCACTACCACATCGTCATCTTCGTAAATTATATCCAGCGGAATGTTTTCCGGTACGGCTTCAATCGGCTCCGGTTCGGGAATATCCACCACAAACATTTCGCCGGCGCGTACTTTGTAATTGGCTTTTATAATTTTTTCGCCGCGTTTTACGCGCCCATCCTCCAAAAGCTTCTGCATATTGCTGCGCGAAACGCCGAGTTTTGCCGCCAGAAATACGTCAGCCCTTGTACCGGCGTCCTCCGCTTCTGCCGTTACGGTTTCTAATCCCGCTTCAATTCCGTCTTCAGTAAATTCCATATTATCAGTCCAACTCCAATACAAATTGCAATATCTGCTATGTTAAACACCGGCCAGATGCGGAAATCGAAAAAATCAATTACCAGCCCCTGCCGCGCCCTGTCAATTAAATTGCCTATTGCCCCGCCCAAAAACAGGCCGCAGCCGGCTTTAACCTCCCACGGCGACGCTAAAATTTCCCTGCGCGCCCAAATAATGATGCCAATTACTATAACGGCAATGGCAATAAAAAACAGGCGGTTATGGGCGAACATTCCAAATGCCGCACCGGGGTTTAAAATATACGTTAAATGAAAAACTTCTTCAATAATGGGAATGCTTTCTCCCAGCGCCATGTTTTCCACCACGATATATTTGGAAAACTGGTCTAAAATAACTACTGCAAGCGGCAGCACAAAAAGCCACATAGTTTCACCTTTACTGTTTATTTATACATAAAGCTATATGCTTATTATAAACTACTCTTTAATTATTTTCAATCAGCCATAAATTACAAAAGCCCGCTGTCATAGCGGCAGCGGGCAGTATGCTTAAAATCAGAATATAATTTTGTTTGCGATAACGAGGCGCTGAATCTGGTTGGTGCCTTCGTAAATCTGCATAATTTTTGCGTCGCGCATCATTTTTTCTACCGGATATTCACGGCTGTAACCGTAACCGCCCATAATCTGTACAGCGTTGGTGGTTACTTCCATAGCAGTATCGGCTGCATAGCATTTTGCCATAGCAGCTTCCTTGCTGAATTCCATGCCCTGGTCACGCATCCAGCAGGCTTTGTAAACCAGCATGCGGGCAGCTTCAATGCGCATTGCCATATCGGCAATCATGTTCTGAATCATCTGGAAGGAAGCAATCGGCTGGCCGAACTGTTTGCGTTCTTTGGCATATTTAACTGCGCAGTCAAGTGCAGCCTGTGCCAAGCCTACGGAAACAGCACCAACAAACGGGCGTGCATTGTCAAGAGTGTTCATGGCAATGCGGAAGCCTTCGCCTTCGCGGCCTACGCGGTTAGCTTCGGGAATTACAACATCCTGCAGAATCAGTTCGCAGGTATTGGACGGGCGGATGCCCATTTTGTCTTCTTTTTTGCCAACGGAAAAGCCCGGAGTGCCTTTCGGTACGATAAACGCGGTTAAGCCGCGGATGCCGCCGGTTTTGCGGGTATTGGCAAATACCAGGTAAGTATCGGCAATGCCGCCGTTGGTAATAAATGCTTTGGCGCCGTTAAGGGTGTAGGTGCCTGCTTCTTTGTCTTTAACTGCGGAAGTGGAAACCGCACCTGCATCAGAGCCTGCGCCCGGTTCGGTAAGAGCAAAAGCTGCAAGTTTGCCTTCGTTCAAAAGGTCGCAGTGAGCTTTTTTCTGTTCTTCGGTGCCTGCAAGCAGAATCGGATAGGACGCAAGAGAATTTGCAGCGATAGAAGTAGCAACGCCTGCGCAGCCTTTGCCGAGTTCTTCGTAAATAACGGCAACAGTAACGCTGTCAAGGCCCATTCCGCCATATTCTTCAGGAACAACTACGTTCAAAAGCCCCATATCAGCAGCTTTTTCCATCAGTCCTTCTCTGGCATGGTTTTCTCTGTCCATTTCAGCAGCGTAAGGGGTAATTTCTTTGGCAACAAACTCCCTTACCATTTCCTGCAGTTCAAGTTGTTCTTCGGTTAATGCAAATTCCATTTTGTCCTCCTTATGTTAAAAGCTGTAGCTTTTTTTGACATTACACTTTCAGTATTGTACCACAAAATCGGCTTTTGCTCAACAACTTTTAACAAAGTTATCTAAATTTTTGCTGAATTTTAAATTAATGATGGAACAGCCTGAGACCGGTAAATGCCATGGCAATGCCGTATTTATCGCAGGTTTCAATAACATTGTCATCACGGATGCTGCCGCCTGCCTGAGCGATATATTCAACGCCGCTGCGTTGTGCGCGTTCGATATTATCGCCGAACGGGAAGAATGCGTCGCTGCCGAGCGATACGCCTTTAAGCTGCGCAATCCACGCTTTTTTCTCCTCGCGGGTTAAAGGTTCCGGCTTTTCGGTAAAGAAGTTTTCCCATACGCCGTCTGCCAGTACATCTTCGTAATCGTCGGAAATATACACGTCAATGGTGTTGTCGCGGTCCGGGCGGCGGATGTTTTCTTTAAACGGCAGTGCCAGAACCTTCGGGTTCTGACGCAGCCACCAGATATCGGCTTTATTGCCTGCAAGGCGCGTGCAGTGTACGCGGGACTGCTGGCCTGCGCCGATGCCGATTGCCTGGCCGTCTTTAACGTAGCATACGGAATTAGACTGCGTGTATTTTAAGGTAATAAGCGCAATTAAAAGGTCGCGCTGGGCATTTTCGGGAATTTCCTTATTTTTGGTCGGGCGGTTTTCAAGCAGCTCTGCCGTAATTTTGGCTTCGTTGCGATCCTGCTCGAAAGTAATGCCAAACACTTCTTTGGTTTCGGTCAGTGCCGGTTTGTAATCGGGGTCAATTTTAATAATGTTGTAAGTGCCTTTGCGTTTGGTTTTTAAAACTTCCAGTGCTTCGTCGGTGTAACCGGGAGCGATAACGCCGTCGGAAACTTCGCGCGCCAGCATTTTAGCAGTCTGCACATCACAAACATCGCTGAGTGCTACAAAATCGCCGTAGCTCGACATTCTGTCCGCACCGCGCGCACGGGCATAAGCGTTTGCCAGCGGGCTGAGTTCAAGGTCGTCAACATAATAAATCTTTTTCAGGGTATCGCTTAAGGGCAGGCCAACTGCTGCACCTGCGGGGCTTACATGTTTAAAAGAAGCCGCTGCGGGAAGCCCTGTTGCCTCTTTCAGCTCTTTTACAAGCTGCCAGCTGTTGAATGCATCCAAAAAGTTAATATATCCGGGGCGGCCGTTTAACACTTCAATAGGAAGCTCGCCGTCTTTCATAAAAATACGTGCCTTTTTCTGGTTAGGGTTGCAGCCATACTTTAATTGCAGTTCCTTCACGTTAATTCCCTCCTGTAAATTAAAAATGCCGGCACTTCCGGACTATGTTTGCCCAGACGGTCGGCTTCAATCCGGCCATACTCCATGTGGTTAACCCACTTCCGTCAGTTATATGGCCTTTATATTTAAATTATATAGTTGCACTTGTTTTTTGTCAAATTATAGCTGCTGCAAATTGTAAACTTTATATCAAATACCTGCTTCTTTCCAAAGTTCCGAAACAGGTCTGCTCTTTTTGCCATTTTTAAGATATTCTTCATACGCTTCTTCAAAAATTGCTTCATCAACGCTGTCCTCAATTTGTTCAGAAGTTTTCTTTAAGAACGAATCTTTATTTTTATCTTGCAAAAACATATTCTCACCTCGCGTTATTTTAATTATGGCTATGTCACAACAAACAGTTGATAAATAGCCATTTTTATAGGGGAGTATCAGAACTCCCCTACAAACTGTTATTTGCAGTTATCTATACTCAT